>Ga0315295_10001042_pt1 | contig 23748 bp, 22 predicted proteins | sample YL17G14_0_MG_FD_204453 | JGI IMG/M metagenome (GOLD analysis project Ga0315295, IMG submission 204453) | Sediment microbial communities from Yellowstone Lake, YNP, Wyoming, USA - YL17G14_0 | ecosystem: Environmental > Aquatic > Freshwater > Lake > Sediment | place: USA: Wyoming | collected...
TCAGTCCGACCAGGATCCAGTGGCCGGGCTCCTGTGTGCCCTGGGCCCGCTGGGCCTCGGACCCCTGGGCGAGAAGCGTTCCCGGCCCAAGGTGGGTCAAACACACGGTGACCGATAGGACCGCCACAGCTACGCGCGCCCGGCGGCACATCCCCTCCGGTCCATCTGGTCTGTTCGTTCTGGTCGTGCTATGTATGTATCTCAGACCCTTCATCTTCTCCTCCACACCCATAAGAGAACCGTAAGCGCCAAGCTCAAAAGGAGGCAGGTCATGAGCGGGAAGTAGAACGCGAAGCTGCCCTTCCGAATCAGGATGTCGCCCGGCAGGCGCCCCAGGTTGAGGAACCTGCCCGCCGTACCGATCAACGCCCCGACGACCGCCAGGAACAGGCCCAGGGCGATCAGTATCCTTGCTACCTCGCCGCTCCCCGGCATCCCATCATCCTCGCTCCCATCCGTCGACAGGCACGGACCTCAGACTCCGGCCGACAGCCACCCGAGTGTCAGGATTCCTGACACTCGCCCGACCAGCCCGCCCGTAGCCCCCGCACTTCAGGTGAGTCTGCCCTCCTGGGCCGGAAGAGCAGAGCCACGGGCGCTGAACTCGCATCCGCAGTATTTCTGCATGTACATATGCCTTCCGCGTGCGATCTCCCTGCTCCTCTTGTACCCCACGCGGAAATCCCGGTATATGAACGGGACGCCGAACGCCTCCGACGCCTCGCGCCCGGCCTCTCTCACGCCCTCGTGGTCCTGGTAGATGCTTAGAAGCAGGCTGGTCGTAAAACAGTCGTACCCCTCTTCCCTGGCGAGCCCGGCCACGGGGAAGAGCCGGGTCCTGTAGCACCGGCGGCAGCGTCCGGGCCTCGACAGGTCTGCCTCCACGGAAGATAGCCACTCCTCGTGGGGCACGTCGAGCTTCCGTACCGGGAAGCGCTCCGACTCTCCGAACTGCCGGTAGACCTCCCACCTCTTCTCTCTCTCGGCATCGGGATGGACGTTAGGGTTAAGGAAGACTCCGTCAACCGAGCAGCCCTCGGCCCTCAAGAGGAAGAAGGGGAACGTGGTGCACGGCGCGCAGCACGAGTGCAGGAGGACCCTCAAGGGCGCTCGAAGAGCCTGCCCTGGGTCACCGCTGACGTCTTACCCATGTACTCTACCGCTCTCTTGGTCGCGCTCCTGCCCCTGGGCGTTCTCTCCAGGAAGCCCATCTGCAGGAGGTACGGCTCATACACATCCTCCAGGGTGCCGGGGTCTTCAGAGAGGCTCGCGGCCAGGGTGGACAGGCCGACCGGGCCTCCGCCGTATTTCTCGATTACGGTATGGAGGATCTGCCTGTCAAGCCGGTCCAGCCCGATGTCGTCTATGTCCAGAAGGGCGAGCGCCTCCCGCGCGACCGCCATCGTGATGTCCCCGTCCTTCCTTACCTGGGCGTAGTCCCTGACGCGCCGGAGGAGCCTGTTGGCGATCCTGGGCGTCCCCCTGGACCTACGCGCCATCTCCGTGGCGCCTTCCCCGTCCGCCACGATGCCCAGGATGCGGGCCGAACGTTTCACGACCTGGAAGAGCTCGTCCTCGCTGTAGTATTCCAGCCTGAAGTTAATGCCGAACCTGTCGCGCAAGGGCGAGGTGAGTAGGCCGCTCCTGGTAGTGGCAGCGATCAGCGTGAAGTGAGGGAGCTTGAGCCGGTAGGTCCGCGCCTGAGGGCCCTTCCCCGCCACCCAGTCGAAGCTGAAGTCCTCCATGGCCGGGTAGAGGGCCTCCTCGGCCGCGTGGCTCAAACGGTGGACCTCGTCTATGAAGAGGATGTCCCTGTCTTCCAGGTTGGTCAGGATGGCCACCAGGTCGCCGGCCCTCTCGATGGCCGGGCCGGACGTGACCCTGATGCCAACCCCTAGCTCGTTGGCGATGACGTGGGCCAGGGCGGTCTTGCCCAGGCCGGGCGACCCGGACAGGAGGATGTGGTCCAGCGCGTCGCCCCTCTGGCGTGTCGCCTCGATGGCTACCCCGAGGTTCGCCTTGATCCTCTCCTGGCCCACGTACTCGGTGAGGTATCGCGGGCGCAGGGTCTCCTCGACCACTTCGTCCTCGGGTTGCCGCTCTTTGGATATTAGGTCCCGATCAGGGTCTGGCAAGTCTCCTCAAAGCCTCCCTGAGCACGGTCTCCAGATCCGCCGAAGGTTCGGCCTGCCTCACGTTCGACAGCGCGTCTTTGACCTCCTGCCAGCTGTAGCCCAGGGCCATGAGCCCTTCCAGGGCCTCTTCCTCCAGGCTACCGGGGGGAGCCTTCCTGGCGGCTTCCTCCTTGACGCCCAGGCCGATCCTGTCCCTGAGCTCCAGGATCATCCGCGCTGCCGTCTTCTTCCCGACCCCCGGCACGCCGACCAGAGCGCGGTCGTCCTGGGCCAGTATCGCCCTGTAGAAGTCCTGGGGCTGGAGGTGCGAAAGGACGCTCATGGAAACCTTGGCCCCCATTCCTCTCACCGAGAGGAGCAGGTCGAAACACGCCCTCTCCTCCCGTATCTTGAAACCGTAAAGGCTCCAGCCGTCCTCCCGTACCAGAAGGCGGGTATATACGTGGACTCGATCATCCCTTGCGACCGACGACGCCAGGCGCGGCGTCACCCGCACCTCGAAGCCAATCCCGCCAGTCTCGATGACCAAGACGTCCTTCTGGACGTCGGCTACCGTGCCTCTCAGCTCGGATATCATGTGTCCCCCTGCGGCCTCTGGACCAGCCGGGCGCTGAATGACCTCTTGATGCCCGCCGTAACGGCTATCGCCAGGGCGTCGCAGGTGTCGTCCGGCCTGGGAACCCTGGACAGTCCGAGGAGCTGCTTCACCATGACACCCACCTGCTCCTTGGTGGCGTTGCCGTAGCCCACCACCGACGATTTCACCTGGAGGGGCGTCACTTCCTCCACGGACACGCCCCGGCCGCCTGCCGCCAGAAGGCACACGCCCCTGGAATGGGCAACGTCGATGGCGGACTTGGCGTTCTTGGCGAAGAAGATCTCCTCCACTGCTACGACGTCGGGCTGATGCTTGTCCAGGATCTCCCCCAAAGCCTGGTAGATGGCGAGAAGTCTTTTGGGGAGGCTGTCCTCCTTCGGGGTCACGATGCATCCGTAGTCCCTGGACGCGAAGTCGTGGCCCTTGGAGTCGATGACTCCCCAGCCCGTCCTCTCGATGCCAGGGTCGATGCCGAGAATGCGCAAAGCGATACCCCCGCAGGGGTTTTCTACGCTGCGCTCGCGTTCCCCTTCGTGACCTCAGCGCTTCTCGGCAATGCCTTGCAGATAGGTGTTGACCTTCTCGTCAACGTCGCCGGGTTCGGGGTCGCCGGGCTCGGGGACCAGGACGCCTGCCTTGAGGCGTTCCCTCTCCTTGGGATAGGGCGCCAGCGCCTCTTCGTCGAGGTCGCGCCTCTCTCTGACCAGGAAGATGGGGTCGGCCTTCTTTCCGCGGAAGACGCACACGTGGAGCGGCTCACCTGGCGAGCCTCTGTAGAGGGCTATGAAGCGGTAGTCCTGGTGATCGGGGCAGAAGCCGTCCGTCTCCTTCTCGATCTCCAAGCCCCCATCCCTGGTCTCTTTGGTCTTCCATCCGGGCGCCAGGGCAGCGACCAGGGCATCCACCTGGTCACTGGGGACTTCCTTGACGGAGCTACTAGTGTCGCCGCAGCGAGTGTACTTCTGGACGTACGTCACCCGGGATACGCCGGGGAGCTGCGTAGGCGACCTGAACGCCCATGGCCAACCGCCGGTGTCCTTGGCCAGGACGCCTTCCAGCACAAAGGCCGCGACCACGACGGTGAGAACCGCGAGCGCCAAGAGGAGCGCCCTTACCTTACCGTGGCCCGGCCCTTCCACATTTCCTCACTCCAGGGAAATTATTGTTTCCCGGGGAGTAAGGACTTATTCGGCAGGTACGACGTCTTCCGGCATGTCGAAGTTGGTGTGGACGTTAGAAACGTCGTCCTGTCCCTCCAGGGCGTCAAGGAGGCGGAGCATCCTGTCGGCGTCGTCCCCTTCAAGCACCATAGAGGTCTTCGGGACCATCGTGAGTTCCGAGGAGACGATCCTGGCCTTCGCGTCTTCGAGCTTGTTCCTGACGCTTTCCAGGTCGGATGGACCGGTGTATATCTCGTAGACGTCTTCTACGGACTTCATGTCCTCGGCGCCGGCGTCTATGGCCAGCGCCAGAGCGTCGTCCTCGCTCAGGCCCTCTTTGTCGAGCTCGACGAGACCTTTCTGCTCGAACATCCAGGCCACCGCGCCGACTTCTGCCAGTCGGCCGCCGTGCTTCGAGCAGATGAAACGGATGTCGGAGGCGGTCCTGTTGCGGTTGTCGGTGGCGGCCTCGATCAGGATAGCTGTGCCACCAGGCCCGTAGGCCTCGTACGTGAGCTCAAGAAGCGCTCCGCCCTCGCCTTCCCCCGTGCCTCTCTTGATGGCCCGGTTGATGCCATCGAGGGTCACGTCGGCCGCTCTGGCGCGCTCGATTGCGATCTTGAGCCTGAAGTTGCCCTCGCTTTTCCCTCCGCCGTGTCGCGCCGCCAGCATGACGTCGCGGAGGGCTTTCGAGATGATGTTGGACCTTTGGGCGTCCACCTTGGCTTTCTTCAACCTGATGTTGTGCCACTTGGAATGTCCTGACATGGGGGACTCCTCCTAGCCCAGGACTGGAAACGGCGGCGTCCTACGCTTGTGCTCGGAGGCTCTGTGCCGGCTCTCGATCTTCTCCGCCACTTCCTGCGGCACCTCTCTCCCCAGGAGGTAGGCGTCTATGTCCTTGTATAGGAGGCCCATCTCTCCCTCGTCGGTCTGCCCTTTCCAGAGGCCCGCGGTCGGCGCCTTGTCCACGATGCGACCCGGAACCCCCAGGTGCCTCGCCATTTCCCGGACCTCCCCCTTTGTTAGCCCAGCCAGCGGCATGATGTCGACTCCGGCGTCGCCGTACTTGGTGCAGTAGCCCACATAGACCTCGTCCCTGTTCCCGGTGCCGACCACTATGTAGCTCAGGAGGTTGGCGAAGTGGTACCATGTGGCCATCCGTAGGCGGACCTTCAGGTTCGCGCGGGCAAGCTTGAGCTCCGGCATGTCCAGGGACGGCAATACTTTCACCAGCGTATCGTACGTTTCAGTGAGGTCTACCACCTCATGGGGGCACTGGAACAGGTCCAGGAGGTAGAACGCATCCTCGGCGTCCTCCGGCTGCGAGTGGCAAGGCAGGACGAGTCCCAGCGAGCTATCCGGCCAGGCTCTCTTGGAGAGGGCCAGGACAAGGGCGGAATCAACTCCTCCTGAGATCCCGAATACACCCCCTCTCGCGCGAGCTTCGGAGCCCATTTCGCGCATCCAGTCGACAAGCCGGGCGACTCTCTCGTCGATGGTCGCCACGCTAACACCTCCCCGTCCGCCAGGGCTATTATACCAGCATGCCTGGGTGGGAGTCTTGTCTTCGCTACCTGGGGATGGACAGGTAGGTCGGAGGGACCTTGCCGGGGATCAGTACCGTGACGAGCGGCACCTCGGTGGTGACCTCGGTCCTGGCGGAGATGAGCGGTATCACGACGCGGACCATGCACGTCACCTTGAGCGTCACCTCGAACTTGGTCTGGTTTATGCCCGTCACGTCGTAGGAATCGCGGAGCTCGACCCGCACGGTGCCGTACGGGTACAGCGTCACGGGTATCCGCGGCCCCGCCGGGGCGAAGATGCGGGAACCCAGGGTCTGTCCCAAGGGCACGTAGACCTTGAACCCCGAGAGGTTTCTGAAGGCCTCCTGCAGGACGTTCAAGGCTTCAGACTGGATCTTGTTGAGGTCCACGGTGTTGACCTGCACGTAAAGCAGCTCGCCGGAGGGGGAGTTCCTGAACTCCAGGAGGGTCTTGCCCGTCATGAGGCCGGCGATGTGAGTGTTGATGGCATCGACCATGGCCTGGTTCGCTATGCGGGTGACTTCGGTTTCGGAGATGGCGATGAGGGTCGGGATCACGGCACGCTCCAAGACGACCACGAGATAGACCATGGCCGCCACCGCGAGGGCGAGCCACAGGAACAGCCTGAAGCTGCCGCCGACTTTCAGGGACCTGCGCTTGCGGAAAATGAGAAGCCCCTCCCCCAAAGAAGCCTCTCATTGTATGCGGGGCGCCCCGGCGAGTTGCGGCCTGGAGCGCCCGTGTATCTCGAACCCATCGCGTGTTGCGGGGGCGCTAGCCTGCCCTCATTGCCCGTATCCTGCAGAACCGTCTCTTCCCCACCTGGAGCAGCATGCCGTCCTTGACGTCGCACGCCGCCGACTCCTGGTCCACCTTGACGCCGTCGACCTTGACCGCGCCGCTCCTTATGAGCCGCCTGGCCTCGGTGGATGACGGGGCCAAGCCGGCCAGCGACACTAGCTTGGCCAATCCGATCGGCTCCCCTGCATGCACGCCCCCCAGCCGGACTTCCTGGATCTCCTCCGGGATCTCCTTCTCCCTGAATACCCTCAGGAACTCGGCCTGTGCCGCCTCCGCCGCGCCAGGGCCGTGGAACTCCTCCACGATGCGCCTGGCCAGCTGCATCTTGGCGTCCATCGGGTGCGTCTTCCCTGCTTTCAGGGAGGCCTCGAGGGCTCTCACAGACTCCTCGCTGTCCACCAGGACTAGCCTGCAGTAGGTCGTCGTGAGCGAGTCGGGGATGGACATGACCTTGCCGTACATTTCCCTGGGTTCGTCTTTGACGGCTATGTAGTTGCCAAGGCTCTTGGACATCTTGTTGACTGCATCGAGCCCGATGAGGAGCGGCACGGTAAGGACGATCTGCGGCTCCTGGCCGTACTCCTTCTGGACAGTCCTCCCTACCAGGAGATTGAAGGTCTGATCGGTGCCGCCCATCTCGACGTCGGCGTTTATGGCAACCGAATCGTACGCCTGCGCCAGGGGGTACAGGAACTCGTGCACGCCTATGGGCTGTCCCGAGTCGTATCTCGCCCGGAAGTCGTCCCTTTCCAGCATCCTGGCGACGGTGAAGCGCGACCCCAGGTGGACGACGTCGCGAAACGTCATCGGCGCCAGCCACGAGGCGTTGAAGACGGTGTGCGTCTTCTGGGGGTCCAGAATCATGGTAGCCTGCTCGCGATAGGTTTCGGCGTTGGCCTCGACTTCCTCCCGGGAGAGCTGAGGCCTGGTCCGTGACCTGCCGCTGGGGTCGCCGATTGTGGCGGTGAAGTCGCCGATCACGAAGTAGATCTCGTGGCCCATCTCCTGGAATTCGCGGAGCTTCTTCATCACGACGACGTGGCCCAGGTGGAGGTCCGGGGCGCTGGGGTCCACACCCAGCTTCACTTTCAGGGGCTTCTTGGAGGCGAGCGAGCGCCTCACCCTATCGAGGAGCTCGTCCTCGGTGACAAGGACCGCTGCCCTGTCTTTCAGTATTCTTACCTGACGCCTCGCCTCTCTCTGGACGTCGCGCTCGTTCACGCTGTCACCCAACGCGGCTTCCTCCCGGCACCGTTGTTTCGGGAATTATACCACGGAACAGGCCCCGAGACGGAACCGGAGCCCACGGCAGACATCGGCGCGGACGAGCGGTGATATAATTATGGGACCGACCGCTCTCATTTTTCGTCTTAGCTTATGTGGGCCTCACCCTGGTCCTATGCGTAGACCCAAGCTGGGGGTACTGGCAGATGCCCAAAGTCGCGCGGAACAGCAAGGTCAGACCGAAGAAACGCAGCCACATTCTGGACATAATCATATACCTGATCCTGGCCTCCGTCCTCATCGGCGGGGGCATCGTCGCGTACTTGGTCGCGCCAATAGTGCGCGACCTGCCCGCCCTGGCGAACCTGGAGCCCAAACCCAGACAGACTTCGTTCGTCTATGACCGCGAAGGCAAGGTATGGACCGAGCTGTACTCCACTGAGAACAGGATCCCGGTCAAGCTCGCAGACCTCCCCAAGCACTTGGTGGACGCCGTCCTATCGTCCGAGGACGTCCGCTTTTACTCTCACCACGGTGTGGACCTTCGCGCCATACTGAGGGCTCTCGTGAGCAACGTGAGGGGCGACGGTGAGATTCAGGGTGGGAGCACTATCACCCAGCAGCTGGCCAAGAAGCTTTTCCTGGAGGACTCCCGCACGCTGAAGCGCAAGATCCAGGACGCCGTCCTCGCCATGAGGCTGGAACGGCAGTACACCAAGCAGGAGATCCTGGAGATGTACCTGAACCAGGTGCCTTTCGGTCGCGGCGCGTACGGCATCGAGGCGGCCTCGAGGGCGTTCTTCGGGAAGTCCCCCAGGGACCTGACGGTGGACGAGGCCGCTTTCCTGGCAGGTATGATCAAGGGGCCGTACCTGTACGACCCCATCGACAACCCCAAGGGCGCGCTGGCCAGGCGAAACACCGTCCTCGACCAGATGGCCGAATATGGCTTCCTGCCCAAGGACGAGGCCGAGAAGCTCCAGCAGAAGCCGGTCAACACGGTGACGACCAAGACTGACATGGTCGGCGAAGGCGCGTACTTCCTGGACTACGTCCTGAAGCAGCTTTTAGCCAAGTACCCGTCGGAACTGGTATACGGTGGGGGCCTACGGATCTATACCACCTACAGCCCCGAAGTCGAAAAGGCTGTCGAGAAGGCCATCAGCGCCACGCTTGACAGGGACTTCCCGTACAAGAACGCCGAAAGCATGCAGGCTGCAGCCGTTATCATGGACGTCAAGACCGGACACGTGCTGGCCATGGTGGGCGGCCGCAAGCATGAGGAGATGCTGTCCTGGAACAGGGCAGTGGATACCAAGAGGCAGCCCGGCTCCGCCTTCAAGCCTCTCGCGGTTTACGTACCCGCGCTCGAGTCGGGCATGGGTCCCAACCTGGTGGTCAACGACTCGCCGGTGGACTTCATCGACCCGGTGACCAAGGAGAAGTTCGCTCCGGTGAACTACGATGGCCATTTCAGGGGCCTCGTCACCATGCGGGACGCGGTCCGCGAGTCCCTGAACGTCATAGCTGTGAAGGTCCAGGACATGATCGGGTTCAAGAAGAGCCTGGAGACCGCCGAGAAGCTGGGGATAACGTCGCTGGTGAAGACCAGCACCGAGGCCGGGCTGAACGACTACACCAGGTCCCTGGCTCTGGGCGGCCTGACCTACGGAGTGTCGCCAATTGACATGGCGGTGGCCTTCGGCACGATCGCTAACCGCGGCGTCAAGGTCGAGCCCATAACCATCCTCAGGATCGAGGACAAGAACGGGAACCCTCTGGAAGAGCACAGGACCACCCGGTCCCTGGCGATTTCCGAGGAGGCCTCGTACCTCATGACCAGCATGTTGAAGGACGTCATCGCCGAGGGCACGGGGAGCGCCGCGAACATCGGGCGCCCCGCCGCCGGCAAGACAGGGACCACCAGCGACTGGAAGGATGCCTGGTTCTGCGGGTTCACGCCCAACACCGTGGGCATCGTCTGGATGGGCTTCGATCAGGAGAAGACCATGGAGGCCTGGAAGATCACCGGAGGCAGCTACCCTGCCCTCATGTGGAGCAGGATGATGAAAGAGATCACGGCGAAGGAAGCCCCGGCGGACTTCCCCGGGCCTTCCACCATCGTGCAGGCGAAGATCTGCGTGAAGACGGGAGAACTCCCCAGTCCGGCGTGTCCCCCGACGGACGTCAGGACCGAGTTGTTCGTGAGGGACAAGGTGCCGAAGACCCTGTGCACTTACCCGCACGGCAGGTAGGAAACCGTTCAGTCCGGGGGCCTGCGCGCCGGACCCGGACCAGGACGTCAGGTTTTCAGATTGGCTACTGTGACCCCTGCGCCGCCCTCGCCTGTCTCGCCCAGCCTGAAATCCTGGACGTGCGGGCTCTGGCGCAGGTACCCGGCCACGGCCTTCCTGAGGGCGCCCGTACCCTTCCCGTGGATTATGCGGACCTGGGGGAGCACAGCCAGGAGGGCATCGTCCAGGTACTTGTCGATGGCGGCGAACGCCTCGTCCTTGGTCATGCCCCGAAGGTCGATCTCGTACGGGACCTCGCGGGCTTTCTGCAGTGAGATGCCCGTTTCCGCCTCCGCCTCGCCGCGTTTCCCGGGCGCACGGCCTTGGCCCGCCACGTCCCCGCTCTCGCCCGGCGGCCGCACGCATCGCAGCTCGGAGAGGTCCGTGCGCAGCGACACCGAGCCGATCCGCACCATCACTGCGCCGCCGGAATCCGGCCCTTCCACGATCGTGCCGCGCCCCTGGAAGCCCGCCACGCCCACCGCCTTACCGGGCAGAGCCTCCTCCGCCGTAAGCGGGACTCCCTCGTCCCCGGCCTCGTCAGGCTGCAGCTCCTCCCTCGCCGCCCGGATGGACTCGCGCATGCGGTTCACCGACTCGGCGTAAGTGGACCGGTCCCGGCGGTCGATCTCGCGAAACCCCTTGACGGCTTTCTCCAGTTCGTCCCTGGCGCGTGCGATGATGGAGGCGGCCTCCCTCCTGGCTGCGTTGAGGATGTCTTTCCTGGCAGACTCCAGGGCGGCAACCTTCTCCTCGTAGTCCCTCCTCAGGGACTCGGCGGCCCACCTCTCGCGCTGCGCGCGGTCCACCTCTTCCCGGCTCCTCTGGGATGCTGCCTCCATGTCCTGGATGATGTCGTCCAGGCGCAAAACCTCCTCCTTCATGCTGGCGCGAGCGTCATCCAGCACGGCCTGGTCGAGGCCCAGCCTCCTGGCAACGAGGAACGCGTTGGACCTTCCCGGCCTGCCGGTGACCAGCCTGTAGGTGGGGACCAGGTTGACCGCGTCCCACTCGACGGAAGCGTTCTGCATGCCCGGGTTCTGCTGTGCGGCCAGCTTCAGCTCGCCGAAGTGGCTGGTTATCACCGACAGAGCTCCCGAAAGGTTGAGGCGCTTCAGTATGGCCAGCCCCAGCGCCGATCCCTCCTGGGGGTCGGTCCCCGCGCCGAGCTCGTCGATGAGGATGAGCTTGCCCGGCCCTGCCCCTTTCAGGATCTTCACGACGTTGGAAACGTGAGCGGAGAAGGTCGAGAGGTCCTCCTCTATCGACTGCTCGTCGCCGATGTCGCAGAGCACGTCCTCAAGGTGGCCCACCACGGTCTCTTCCTTGCACGGGCAGGGCAAGCCTGCCAACGCCATCGCCGACAGGAGGCCGCAAGTCTTGAGCGCCACGGTCTTGCCGCCCATGTTGGGACCGGTGATCACGACGGTACGGACCGCGCCTTCCTCCAAAGATATGTCCATCGGCACGGGAGTCCCCTTGAGCAGCGGGTGCCAGGCCCTGACAAGCCGCAGCACGTGCTCATCGGCCAGCGCCGGGAAGGACCCGCGCCACCTGAACGCGAGCCTGGCCTTGGCCAGCGCCAGGTCAAAGTCCGAAAGGGCGTCCACGCCGTCCGTGATGGGGCCGGCCGCCTCGGCTATCATCCGGGAAGCTTCAGCCAGGACGCGCTCTATCTCGTCCCGTTCCATGAGCTCCAGACGGCGCAGGTTGTTGGCCATCTCCAGGAGCTCCTGGGGCTCCACGAAAAGCGTCTGCCCGGTGGCGGACTGGTCGTGCACCAGGCCGGGTACACGCGCAGCGTGCTCCTGTCTGACGGGCAAAACGTAACGCCCGTTGCGTAGGGTGACAATGGGTTCCTGGAGGTACTGGGCGACGTCCCTCCGTCTCGTTATCTCCTCGGCCCGCTTGCGGATCCGCTCCTGGTAGTCCCTGTGCTGGCGGCGAATGGAGGAGAGCGCGGGACTGGCGCCGTCCTTCACTGCACCGTCGGGGTCCACTATCTCCGAGAGTCTCCCGCGCAGGACCGGAAGATCGGGGAGCCTCTCCCTCACTCGAGAAAGCCCGTCGAATCGCCCTGACAGGTTCTCCAGCCACTTATAGAGCGTGTCGAACCCGAGAAGGACGTCGAGGACGCGCCGGAGGTCCAGAGCCGACAGAGCGATCCCCTGGCCGGCTGCCGACACTCTGGCGCGGACATCGGTGACCTGGGCCAGCGAAGGCGAGGACGTCCCCTGAAGGACATCCGTCAGCTCTCTGCCGAGTTTCTGCAGTTCCCGCGCCTGGCAAACCGAAACTGGCGACGTCTCCAGGGCTCTTTGGCGACCCAGCGGGGAGTCGGCCTCCCTGGCCAGCATTTCCTGGATCTTGCGGAATTCCAGGCTGTCGAGAGTCTTAGGATCCATACCTTCCTTGGAGAATCCCCCGGATCATGGATATCGTCTCGTCCCTCAGTCCTTCCCTGTAGAGCTTCCGGAGGTCGGTCCTTGCCTGGTACATGCCCTTCCTCTGCTCATCGGGCGGCCGGCCTTCCAGCTTTCTGCGAGCTTCTGCAAGGAACGCGTGGGCTCCCGGCGGGCGCTCGATGAACCGCCCGAGCTCCTTGCCGCCCTGGTCAAAGAAGGCGAAGACCGGGATAGTCCTCTTCCCGTCGGTGAGATACCGGTCCATTATGTCCAGGTTCAGGTCCCTCGGGAAGATCCACAGCTTCATGAAGGGATAGGAGAATGCCAGCTTCGCGAGGACGGGCAAGTTTTCCACGCAGTCCCCGCACCAGGGCTCGGACAGCGCGACGGCGGTTACGGCCCCGGAGGGCAGCTTAGCGGACAACGACCGATAGTAACCGTCGTCACCGGGGTTCACTCTTGTGCCGGCGTAGTTCTCTTTCATGGTGGGGACGTTCATGTCTGCCTTGAGCAGGTAACCGTCGAAGCTCAAGGCCCGGTTCTGCCATTCGGCCTGCATCTTTCGACTTCCCTCCCGGGTCCATTCTAAACGATGGTTCGTTTTCCCGGTGAGGAACTCCTCTTCATGGTGCGGTTACGCAGGTCGCGGTATCTTTCGTTGAGCCTTTCGAGAGTCTGGCCGCGGATAGTGTCTATCCTGCTGAGCGTCATGATGTCCATGTCCTTGGGCGTCACAGGCTGGGCTTCCTTCTTCTTGATCACCGAGACGTTCCCTGTAGGTTCCAGGACCGCCAGAGCGACGTCCTCGATCCGGTCCGCCCCCTGTTGCCGGAGGACGATGTGGAGGTCGGCGTCCGATACTCTCTCTTTTCGGAGGTTGTCGTAGAGGACCTGGCCGTTCACCACCAGGGGAGTGGACATGCCCTGGGTGATCTTCTCGGCGGTCCGCCAGTGCATGTTGATGACGCTCAGGAGATACTGGAGGAGCGACATGACCAGGATGGGTATGACTCCGTGGAATGGGTGGATCTGCTCTTCCTCCAGGGGGAGGGCGGCTACAGACCCCATGATGATGATGACGACCAGGTCGAAGGGCGCCATCTCACCGACCGAGCGCTTACCCATCACGCGTACCGCCACAAGGGCGAGGAAGAACATGAGCAGGGAGCGCCAGCCGATGTTCAGGATATCGTGCACGTAGTGCTGCCACTGCTGCATGAGGTCGCCCCCGGGTTTACCTTGCGCACGGCGCCGACTGTGGGTCTACGGCCTAGTATGCCTCTCTAAGATGTCCTGGATGCTGGACAGGAGGTCGCCCTCGCCCGTCTTCCCCGAGAGGAAGTCCGCCGCGACCGGGGAGAGAGCCTCTTCGATCGACTCGTGAAGGAGGAATTCCTGCGCAGAGGGGGCGCGGAACCGGTGGCCGGTGAGGGACGAGAGCAGGGCGAGGCGGGCGGGATACCCCAGATGACTTTCGATGTTGAACACTGCCATGTCGTCCGCGAGCGCCGGCATGCCCCCGACGGCTCTTGCGGCCCAGCGCCCGAGGTTGGCCGCAAGCTCCTTCCCCAGCCGAGTGGCGCACTCGCGCTCCAGCCCGTTCGCAGCGAGGACCATGTAGCCAGGGACGGTGTAGCAGAACCGGGCCTCGCCGAAGGGGTTCCTCAAGGGGAGCGGCTCGACCTCCCCTTTGGCCGCGCTCTTCATCCACGTGAGAAGGAACGGGGTGACGGGATACAGGACCTCGGCCGACCCTTCTGACCAGGCGCCGAGCGGGTCCGGCTCCAAAGCGCCGTACTCGGCCTTGACCCAGGACAGGAACGATGCGACCACGCCCGCGTCCCAGCCGGCACCGGGCAAATCAAGGACCGACCTGAGGAAGCCAGGGGAGCCGCTCAGGTAGACGGTCCTCTCTGGCATCGCTGCTCCCGTCTCACCCGTCTCGCCGGCAGGTTTCACGCGGGAACCGGCACAGAGCCAGTGGACGTACGAGGGGATCGCCAGCGTCCTGCCATCCTGGCGCCAGTAGTCGATGGCGGCGTCCAGGTAGCCGCCCTGGACCAGGTAGGGTCCCGCGTCGCGCGCCGCCTCGGGCACCAGGGGCCACTCGGTCGAGAACGCAAGCGCGGGGCCTTCGCCGCTCTTCCTGCCGGACAGGAAGTCTACTATGGACTGCCTGTCAATGAACTGTAGGTCCACGTCGACCTTGTAGCGTGCGCAGAAGTCCCGTACCACCCTTGCGGCTTCGGCCCGGTAGGCAGGCGCTCCCGGAGCCGCCGGCTGGTCGGCGTCCCAGACGACGATGCTGACCCCGGTGAGGTCCGGTTCCACGGGCACGCCCTTCGCCCTTGTCTGGCAGCCCTCGAGAACTGAGAGGAGAAGCGCCGCGCACACGAGCGCAGCGACGCGCGATCGCCTTGACATGCCCGTCTTCCCCCCTCGCTGCCGGCCCTTCGCAGGCCGTCACTTGACCCCCAGGACCCGGAGCACGTCCCTGACCAGGTGCTTCCCGTAGGGCAGGCCGTATGTGGAGGCCACATCCCTCACCTTGGCCGCGGTCACCGTACCGTAGACACCGTCGCACCGCCCGGCGTCGAAACCGTTCGCTCTCAGGGCCTGCTGCAGAGCGACTACTTCCGGCAGCCTGGACCCCGGCCCGATGGGCTTGGTGAAGTCCAGCTGCGGCCTGTACCCCTTGACCACGACCAGAGTACCGTACGGGATCATCTCGAAGATCTCTTCAACGTCTTCATTGAACATGCGGATGCACCCGACGCTGAAGTAACCGCCGATCGTCCACGGCATGTTGGTGCCGTGGATGCCGTAGCCGCCCCACGGGACGTCGAGGGCCATCCACCGGCTGCCGAACGGCCCCCCGGCCCTGTAGCCCTTGTCGATGATCCGCCACTCCCCGACCGGCGTCATGGCCTCCCACTTTCCGGCTGCTATCGGGTACGTCCGCCAGGGCTTGCCGTCGACCATGAGCGTGAGGCCGAGCTTCTGCGTGTCCACTTCTATCGACAGGACGCCTTCAGGAGGAGGGCCGATGGCGGGCTTTTCGGGCCTCGCCACTCCATGCGCCAGAGCCCGCCACGTGGAGAACTCCACGGTTCCGTCGGCGTCCAGCCAGTAGCCGACCTGGAAGCGCTTGACCGCGTCGACGCATGCGGGGTCGTATGAGTCGTCCAGGGGACCCGAGTAGAAGCCCAGGTCTTTCAGCCTGACCTTGAGGTCGTAGACGTCGTGGCGCCTCATCGGCACGACGCTTGGGAAGAGAGGTTCCAGGGGCTCGTCGAGCGCCAGGAACATAGGCACCTCTCCAGGAGAGGCCCCGCCGCTCGCGGGGGGCAGGGACGAAGAGGCCAGGATAACGAGCAGGGCCAGTGCACCCTTGAAATGAAAGCGCACCTCATATCCCCTTTTCCGGGCAAGTCCTTTGGTAGGATATGAGGCCCGTGAACTGTTTATGAACCTTTCTTCATAGCCTCCTGCGGTCGTTCCCTGGCGTTAAGCACCTTGTCTCTGGGAATGCCTGCCCTCCGGGCCGACGCGTAGACGCCAAACCGCATGTCCTCCAGAATTTCGGGGCTGTGCGCGTCGGTGCAGATGGCGAACGTGGCGCCCGCTTCGAGGGCAGCCGCAGCAAGCTCCTCGGGCAGGTCCAGCCTCTGCGGCGACGAGTTGATCTCCAGGGCGGTGCCTGACGCGGCGGCGGCCTCGAACACCGGCCCCAGGCCTGCCTGGTGCCCTGGCCTGCGGCCTATGAGCCTCCCCGTCGGGTGGCCGATCAGGTCCACGTTCGGGTTTGCGACGGCCTTCACCAGACGGTTCACAAGCTCGCCCTTGGCGTCGCCTATATCCTGGTGGACCGACGCCACGACCAAGTCCAGCCTCGAAAGCAGATCGTCTGGCAGGTACAGCTGCCCGTCCTTCAGGATGTCCACCTCGACCCCGGTGAGGACACGGACATCGGGGTATTTCCGCGAGACGTCCCGGATTTCCGCAAGCTGGGCCTCCAACCTTTCGGGCGTGAGCCCCCTTATGAGCTTCAGGTCCGTGGCGTGGTCCGTGATAGCGAGGTAGGAGTAGCCCAGGCTACGCGCCTTCTGGACCATGTCTTCGATCCCGGCGACCCCGTCGGACCAGGACGTGTGCACGTGCAGGTCGCCCTTGATGTCGCCGGTAGACACGAAATCGAACCGCTCGCATCCTTCCTGGGGCTCGCCCTCCCCGCCTTCGAGGTAGGCCAGCCCGATGAGCTCCGGCCTGTGACGCGCCTCGGGAGGCACGAAGCACATGTCAAGCAGACCAAAGATCCCGGTTTCGTCGCCGGCGTCGACCAGCCTGTCACTCTGGTAGAACCCGCGTTCCTCCAGGCGGTACCCTTTCTTCTTCGCCCTCTTGGCCAAGGACTCGACGAAGGAAGCCGGACCCGTCAGGGATATGGCCCTCGCCCAGAAGGCCTGCTCATCCTCGAAGTGCAGCCGCAGAGCCACGCCGAAGGAGGTCCGGAACGCGAACGCCCTATCTTTGGGATCCCAGGCTTGCTCCAGCGAGGACTGGCTGGCTGAAGGCAGTATCGCCGTCCGCGCCAGAGTCGAGGCGGGCGACTCCCCGCCCACCTCCTGCATGAGCACGTCCAACGACGCTACGGTTTCCTCGTAACGCCTGGTCTCCCCCACGATCTCGCCGCGGACACCGTGGAGCGACAGCGCTCCCACGAGATTCTCGAGGACCGGCAGCGCGATCCCGATGCTGAGTCTGCCGGAGTACCTCTCGATCTCCCGGAGGCCCTTTTCCATGAGCTCCTCCCGCTTCTTTCCCAGTCCCGGCAGGCTCTGCACGCGGTGTTCCTGGAGGGCGACCTTGAGGTCCTGGAGACCCGCCACGCCGAGAGACTCGTGGAGCAGTCTGGCAGTCTTGGGCCCGATACCGGGGACCCTCAGGAGGTCCAGCAGTCCTTCCGGTACCTCCTGGAAGAGCCTCTCCAGGAAGCTGGACCGCCCCGTCTGGATGAGCTCCCGGAGCTTCGGCTCCAGGTTCTTGCCTATCCCCGGGATCTCCACGAGCCTGCCCTCTCTGGCCATGGCGGGGAGGTCATAGTCGTGATACGCCAGCCTCTCGGCGGCTTTCTCGTATGCCCTTACCTTGAAGCTGTCCTCGCCCTTTATCTCGAGGAGAGCTCCCATCGTCCTCATCACGTGGGCGATCTCGCGCCTGTCCATGGCCTGCTACAACCTCTGTTTCGCGCCTAATTCCTTCTCGAGGCGCGCGACGATGCGCTGCCTCTCGGCCGAAAGGTCTTCCTCCGTCAGCGTCCGCTCTCTGGGTTGGTAGACCAGCCTCAGAGCCAGGCTCTTCTTTCCCTCGGGCACGGGCGGTTTCCGGTACACGTCGAATAAAGTCACCGACTCCAGGTCTTCGGCCGTCTCCTTCACAGATGCGATGACGTCCCCGGCTGGGGTCTCCTCGTCCACGATCACCGCCAGGTCGCGCTCGACGGGCATGAGCTTGGAGACCGGGACATACGAGGTCACCCTGGCGGACGCGAGGAGGCCGTCAATCGAGAACCACGCCGCTACGCAGGCCGAAGACATATCAACGTTGCGCTGGACGGCCGGGTGGATCTCCCCCATCTCGCCGACCGCTGAGCCGTTTACCACGATCCTCGCCGACTTCCCGGGGTGGAACGGCATCCCGGCCTTGGGCACGAACAGCGCGTCGCCCGTGCCTAGCAGCGCGAGCAGCGACTCCACTACGCCTTTCAGGTGGTAGAACGACGCCGTCGTCTCGCCCTCTGCCCACGTGGCGGGCGAGAGAGTGCCGTAGGACGCGAGGGCGAGCTGGGCCGCCTCGATGGGGAGCTCCTCCCTCGACCGGAAGAACACCCTGCCTATCTCCCAGAACAATCCCCCCGGCGCTCGCAAGTTCTGGTTCGCCTTCAGGTCCTTGAGCAGCCCGGGCAGCAGGCTGGTGCGGAGGTGGGACTCCTCAGACAGGAGCGGGTTCTGCAGCGGGACAGGGTCCCCCCTCGGATCGCTCGCGTCCCAGCCGAGAGCCAGAAGATCGCCGGGGCTCAAGAACGAGGTCGAGACGACTTCCATACCCTTCATGGAGACCAGGAAGTCCCTTATCCTGTCGAGCCGCACGAAGTCCCTGTTGGGAGGGCCGCCCGGTACCGCCAAAGACATGGGTTCTCCCTCGAACCGGTCGTAGCCATAGTGCCTGGCGACCTCCTCCACCAGGTCGATCTTGGCCTCGATGTCCACTCGCCTTGGCGGGACAGTGACTCCGAGCGTCTCTTCCACAGCGCCCGGGCTCCGGCCACCGGCATCAGCGCCGGACGTCACGCTCGACGCCCGAGCGACCTCGAAGCGGAGGGCTTTGAAGAACCGCGCACACTCGTCCATGGGTACAAGGACTCCGAGGCTCCGCCAGATGTCCCTGGCAGAGATGACGATCTGCTTTGGCCGGGCAGCCAGCAGGTCCTCGTCGGCACGACCAGGTACGGCCCTTCCTCCGGCCGCGCTCACGATTAACTCGGCCACGCGCTCAGCGACCGCCGCCTGGGCAGTCGGGTCGATGCCCTTCTCGAACCGGAGTGCGGCCTCGGTCCTGAGCTTCAGCCTCTGCGACGTCAGCCTGACCGGGAGCGGGGCGAAGTAGGCCGATTCGAGAAGCAGGTTCCTGGTCTTCTCCGAGACCTCCGTCCTGCCGCCTCCCATGACGCCCGCGACCGCGATCGGTCCTTCGCCATCAGCGATTACCAGGGTGCCTTCCTTCAGCTCGTGGGAGGCGCCATCCAGAGTGACGATCGTTTCCCCGGGCCTGGACCGCCTCGCGGATATGAGGTCACCGACCAGCTTATCCAGGTCGAACGCGTGGAGGGGCTGGCCGGTTTCCAGCATCACGTAGTTGGTCGCGTCCACGATGGCGCTGATGGGTCGCATGCCTGCCAGCATGAGCCGGCGCTCGACCTGCACAGGCGAGTAGGCGTAGCCCACGTCCCTCACGGTCTTCCCCACGTACCGGGGGCAGAGGTCCCTGTCGGGCAGCGCCACGCGGACGTTGCCCCGGTAGGGCTCATCGTCCTGCGGCGGCCTGCTCCCGGCCGGCCCTGCCCAGTCCCACGCTTCTAACACTCCAGGCAGCCGGAGCGGCATGCCTGAGAGGGCCGCCGCCTCTATCGCCACGCCGAGGATGGACAGGCAGTGCGAGTAGTTCACGGTGAGCTCCAGCTCGATGACCCAGTCGTCCAGCCCGAGCACGTCCTGCGCGCTGACTCCGAGAGCCGTGCCCTCGGCGAGGATAATGATGTCCTCTCCAGGCCGGTGCTCCGCGCCGTACAGGATCTCGTTGGAGCAGAGCACCATGCCCTGGGAGGGGATGCCGTCGAACTCCCTGGCCTCGATCCTGAGCCCGCCAGGGAGGGTCGCCCCTGGCACGGCCACCAGCACGGTGTTGCCCGCCGCGAAAGCCGGCGCGCCGCTCACGATGGAGAGTCGTTCCCGCCCCGTGTCCACGACACCGGTCTTGAGGTCCGGCCTGCGTGGATGGGCAGAGACCGAGCGCACCTTGCCCGCGACCACGCCAGAGAGCGCGGCTTTCTCGCGGGAAAGCTTGGCCTCCGACGAAGTGTGTCCCAGGTTCTCGACCTTGAGGCCAGCCACGGTGAATCGCCTCACCGTTTCCTCAGGCTCCCAGGGAAGCTCCACGTATTCGTTAAGCCATTTCCACGGCACTCTCACGATGACCGCCTCCTCAGAGCCCTCTGAACTGGGACAGGAACCTCTTGTCGTTCCCCAGCAGGAGCCGGATATCGTCGATCCCGTACTTCAGCATCACCATGCGGTCTATGCCGAAGCCGAACGCGTAGCCCGTGACCTCTTCAGGGTCGTAGCCGCCGTTGGCTATCACGTTGGGGTGCACCATGCCCGCCCCGGCCACCTCCAGCCACCCCGTTCCACCGCAGACGGAGCAGCCTTTCCCCTTGCAGAACACGCACGAGACGTCGACTTCGGCGGAAGGCTCGGTGAACGGGAAGTAACTGGGACGCAGCCTCACCTTGGTCCCCTCGCCGAAGAAGCCGCGGGCGAAGTCCATGCAGCACCCTTTCAGGTGTCGGAACGTGATGTCCCTGTCGATCGCCAGCACTTCCAGCTGGTGGAACACGGGGCTGTGGGAGGCGTCGGCGGGATCTCTCCTGTACACGCGGCCCGGCACCACAAAGCGGACCGGAAGCCGGCCCTGCATGGCGAGCATCCCTCGTATCTGCCCGGGCGACGTCTGGCTCCGCAAGACCGTCGACGGGGTCAGGTAGAAGGAGTCCTGCATGTCGCGGGCAGGATGGCCGGGGGCGATGTTGAGTTTGACGAAGTTCATCTCGTCTGTCTCGGACTCGCGACTCTCGTAGACCGTGAACCCCATGCCGTAGAAGACGTTCAGGATCTCCCTTAGGCCCCTCGTGAGCGGGTGCAGCCCGCCCGGTTCCATGGGGACGCCCGGGAGAGTGACGTCGATGGACTCCTTCTCGACCCTGGCCCTGACGGCCTCGGCCTCCATCGTGCCTTTGCGCTGTTCCAGCTCCCACTTCAGTTCCTCGCGGAACGCGTTGACGGACGCCCCGAACGCGGGCCGCTCGTCCTTGGGGAGCGACCCGACGATCTTGAGCAGCGCCGTTACCTCGCCCTTCTTACCCAGGTACTTGACCCTTACGACTTCCAGCTCTTCCTCGGTCCGGGCGGCGTCGATCTCCTCCCTCGCCCTCTTCTCCAGGGCCCCTATCTGGTTCTCCATGCGCCACGCAGGGGATTAACGCGGACGGACCGCCGCTCCCCTACTCCCTCCTCTCGGGTGGTGGAAACAAAAAGAGCCTTCGTCCCATGGACGAAAGCTCCCACTTCCGCGGTACCACCAGGCTTGGCCGGTTTCCCAGCCCCCTCTGAGCCCTCTTAACGCGAGGGTCACGCCGGACCTACAATCTTCAGCCCGGAGGCTCCGGAGCGAATCCCGGCAGTCTAGGCGCAGGGAAGTTCTCAGCAGGCCTTCCCCTCTCTGTCCGCCGCGCTCTGCCCACGTTCTCCTTCATGGCCGACCTATATCCGCCTGTGGAAACCCTACGACAAACGCAGTAAGCCGGTTGTAATACCTATGATTTTCCCCGAAACGGCCCTGTCACTGGACCATGCGTCCCCTGGCCCCGCCTTCGGCCCTCAAATAGTGACAGTAGAGCAGGTACGCCACTACTGACCCGGTCATCTCGAAGACCGTCCAGAATGCTTCAGAAAGCGTCATGGCCACCCCCCGCGTCTAAGCTCCCTCTCCGGCATTATACCATCCTGAAAGGGCGCATCAAAGCAACCTCTGCCTCACAGCCTCGTACAGTATCATCCCTGAAGCCAGGGCCACGTTGAGGGACTCAGTCTCGCCCGGCATCGGGACTGTGATCTTCCGGCCCGGCCCGGCTATCACCTCGGGCTTCAAGCCGCGCGCCTCGTTCCCCACCACCACCGCGCAGGCGGCCTTGAGGTCTACGGCCCAGGGCGGCTCGCCGCCCCTGGGGACTGCTTTATAGACCTGCACGTGACGGCCTTCGAGCCGGCCAAGCACCAGCGCCACGTCCGTCGTGGGGCTCTCCTGCGCAACCTCCAGTTTGAAGACCGCGCCCGCGGACACGCGGATGCACTTCGGGGAAAAGACGTCCACGCTGTCACCGAGGAACACTATCGCGGCAGCGCCCGCAGCAGCAGCCGCTCGTGCAAGCGTACCGGCGTTTCCGGGGTCCTGGATGTCGACTCCGTAGAGGTAGACGGGGGCGTCCCACACGGGTTTTGGGGACCCGGAGGGGAACCTGAAAGGCCAGGGAAGCACGCACAGAATGCCTTGAGGAGTCCTGGTTTCCGACATTCTCTCGAAAAGGGCGTCAGGGACGACGTACAGGCGTCCTGCGCGGCCCGGAGCGGAGCCCAGGATGTCCTCGACGACTCCAAACGCAGGCGACGCCCGGTACGACTGAGAGACAGCCACGAACTCGACGGTGACGCCCGCCTCCAGCGCAGACAGCGCCGCAGGCGGTCCTTCGGCGACCGTGAGCCCGGTCTTCTCCCGGTCCTTCTTGGAGGACAGGCTCTTTGCCAGCCTCCAGGGGACTTCCTGCAAGCGCTACCCTCTTTCGATAAGCTTGTTCAGCTTCTGGACACCTTCGTTGGGGCCCACAGCCACCAGGACATCTTTCTCGCGGAGGGGCTCGTCCGGGCTCACGAAGACGTTGACATCTTCCTCCCTCTTTATGGCCACCACCGTGAGGCCCATCCGGTTGCGCAGGTTCAGGTCTCGCAGAGTGCGCCCCGCCAGCGCGCCGGTCACGACGATCTCGACAACGCTGTAGTCAGGGGAAAGCTCGATGTGATCGATAACGCTGCCTGAGATAAGGGAGAAAGCCAGTCTCTCACCCATATCCTTCTCGGGGAAGATGATCGTGTCCGCGCCGATCTTCTCCAGGATCTTCCCGTGGACTTCGCTGGCAGCCTTGACTACGACCCTCTGAACGCCGTTCTGCTTCAGGTACAGGGTGACCAGGAGGCTGGGTTCGAAGGCCTTCATGGCCACCACGACCACGTCGAAGTTCCTGATCCCGAGGTCCTTCAAGGCGTCCTCGTCAGTGGCGTCGGCCTGAACGGCCTGGGTAACGACGGGCACGAGCGCCCGGACCCGTTCCTCGTCCATGTCTATGGCCAGGACTTCAGCGCCCAGCTTCGCTAGGGTTGCCGCGAGGCTGCTCCCGAATCTTCCCAGTCCTATGACCGCAAACTGCTTAGCCATTCAGAATCACGCACCTTTACCCAACTGTCACTCTCTCTTCCGGGTACCGCACCGCGCCGTTGCTCCTTTGCCGGGACAGGGCGATGGCCAAGGAAAGCGGACCGACTCTGCCCGCAAACATGGTGGACATCAACACGAGTTTGCCGACATTGGATAGGTTGGGGGTGATACCCCTGGAAAGGCCGACGGTGCCGAAAGCCGAAGCTACTTCGAACAATGCGTCGAGGAACGAAACGTTCTCGGTGCCCGACAGTATCATGGTGGAGGCCACGACCAGGCCGAGCGAGATGAGCAGAATGGACAGGGCCTTAGTAACGACATCCTGGGGAAGCCTGCGCTTCTCGATGGTAACGTCGTGCTTTCCCTCCACTGCTGCCGCAAGCGCCCTCACCGCCACGGCGAACGTCGTCGTCTTGATGCCGCCTCCCGTGCCTCCGGGCGACGCACCGATGAACATCAAGATGACCGTCAGGAAAGCTGCCGGAGCCATCAGGTTCTCCTCGCGTATTGAGTTGAACCCAGCGGTACGCGGCGTCACCGCCTGGAACCACGACGACAGGAGCTTGTCCCTCAAGCTCATTTCCCCTATCGTCCCTGCATTGCCCCACTCCAAGACGAGGAACGAAACGGTGCCAAGGATGAGGAGTGTGGCCGTGACCTTTATCGCCAGCCTGGAGTGCAGGCTCAGACCGGCCCACCTGAACCGGTTGACGTACAGGTCCATGAGCACGTGGAACCCTATGCCCCCGAAGATGATCAG
>Ga0315295_10001043_pt1 | contig 23743 bp, 22 predicted proteins | sample YL17G14_0_MG_FD_204453 | JGI IMG/M metagenome (GOLD analysis project Ga0315295, IMG submission 204453) | Sediment microbial communities from Yellowstone Lake, YNP, Wyoming, USA - YL17G14_0 | ecosystem: Environmental > Aquatic > Freshwater > Lake > Sediment | place: USA: Wyoming | collected...
GGAGTGAAACGACTGAAGCAATCTCATAAATTATTGAAAATAATTAGATTGCCGCGCTCCCTTCGGTCGCTCGCAATGACAAATCAGGATTACGACACAGTCTCCAAGGGGAGAGGGAGTTTCCGGATGAAAACTAGTTTATAAAAACTCTGTGCTCTCCGTGGTTAAATTTCTTCTCATTTGCCTCCATGAAAATAGATAATTTCTCCGGGTCCTCTGTGGTTAGGTTTTGACAATACCCTTATGAAAAACGGGAGAACATATCGAACCACAGAGTCCACAGCGCGGCAGAGCCGCAACCAAAAGAATAGACTCGGCTTAGGGCCATGCGCGAACCATTAAAATCCCCCCTGCCCCCCTTTGCAAAGGGGGGTTGGGGGGGATTTCAGAGGATACTTTCCAAATTGGATTTTCTCAACAAAATCTCAAGATCTTGCACGTCAGTAGCAGAGAGGAGAGGGAATTAGGCTTTTTAAACTTCCTGAAAATAGATAATTTCTCTGGGTTCTCTGTGGTTAGGTTTTGACAATACCACATTCCGGGATGGGAAAAAAGAAATGACCGGGTATGAATCCGGCGTCATATGGCCGGTCTTGCCAAAGGCGCTTTGGGGCAGCAATAATTCTAAAACTTATTTCTAAGACCCGACCCTACCGCATGGTGACACAGGGCGACGGATAGGAAATCACGCGCCCGCCGGTGATGAGACCGGGCCCCTCGTCGTAGGTGATTTCGCGTAGGCCATCGCGGAGCGCCGCCCCCACCTTCAAGACTTCACCCTCTCGTGAGGAATCGGTGTCGTAACAATAGCGTAGAGTGCGCAAAGTCTCGGCCGCTGACCGGTCGAGCTTCGTACGTCGATCCAGGACCGGCCAGATGGACGGGTCCTCCGAACCCAGCCGCCATAGGGCAAAGCCTCGCGGGCGGCGGCGCTGCCCCTCCACTAGTTGGTTGAAGGCCGTCACGGCGTCCAGGAACCAGACCCGGCGCAGCCAACCTTTTTCGTCGGTGTAGTCGAATGTGGGATTTAGGGCGCCCGGGTCGACCCGTATCTGCCCCCTGTACTCCTGGGCCGTCTTGATGGCCTCTTGAAAAGAGATCGCTTTGCCGGCCATTTTATGAACCTGCCAGTCGTAGCCATAGTTGCCGATGGCGATAACATATTTATCGGGCGGCAATTCGGCAAAGCGCTGACGCAGGCCATCGGAGTACCACTGCTGCGAGGCCACCGGCCCCGGCCTGCCGGTACTCCCATGTTCGTCATAGGCCATCAGGATGAGGTAGTCGCAAAATCTACTCGCTTCCTGGTAGTCAAAAGATAGATCGGCGAGAGGAACGGCCTGGGAGACCTCCAGGCTGAGGCTGCGGAACCGGTCGTATAGTTCCCGCATAAACTGCCGGAGCTCCGGCCGGCTCTCCCGCCCAACGTTCTCAAAATCGATACAAATGCCGGCAAAGCCATAACTGCGGACGAAAGCAAGCAGGTTTTGGACGGTGCGCCGGCGGGCCGCAGGACTCTCGAGCATCTTCCCGAGCTTGCGGCCGTCCCATTCTTGGGTCCGCGCGTTGAAGTTATTGATCAGGGGAATGATGCGCAGGTTCGGTCGATGCCGGCGGATGTACTGGATTACCTTAGCCTGTTGATTCCAATCGTCGACGTCAATCGTTCCGTCAGCCTGGATTAAGTGTAACCACTCCGGGATCAGCCTGTCGAACCGGGAGAGGTTCTCCTCCAGGGAGATGAAGCTGTTTTCGTCCCGGTTGACGTAGAACCCGATCAATTCCGACTTGGCGCGCGGCGCTGCCCCGGCGGTAGCCACTCCAGCCGCTTGCGCCTTCGCCGGTCCGCTGATCCCTTCTTTCTTCGCCTGCGCGGAGCTGGGCCCCTGAGGGGCGATAAGGCGAAGGTTAGGCTGCGGGGATAAGTAAAGATGCGGCTGCGATGGAGAGGGTGCACGTCTTAAATCCGGGCTGGGAAATGTGGGATGAATGAGCGCGACCACGTTCGCCACGACCAGGATGAACACGAGGATAGCCCCAACCAACCCCGCCGCGCAATTGAAGGTGCGCCAGCGGCAATGCCGCGCATCGTAAAGGATTGGATGCTTCAATCTTTCAGAAATAATCGTCACTTCAGCAACTCAAAAAAACCAGCCATCTTCAGGAGGTGTTCAGGATAGGAGAAAAAATGCACGGAAACCGTATGCCTGAGCCCTTTCTAAGGCCGAGGAAGCGGTTAACGAATTAATTTTCTAAGTTATTTCTTACCTGGCCGGGCGGGAATTTAAAAAAAAAATATTCTCGTCGAGCACTTTTACGCCTTCTATACAGAGCAACATAATTAAATTCGCATAATTCGTCATTCCCGCGAAGCTTGTCCTCACGAAAGCGGGGAGCGGGAATCCAGAAAACAGACTGGATTCCGGAGCCTGCCCCGTACTGGATTCCGGGTCAAGCCCGGAATGACAGACCATCTGAGGTTGTTATAAATATGCGCAAGGATTTATGTCGCCCTGTATGACTATTATATCAGCAAAAAAATGGAAATCAAACGATGATCAACAAATGATAATTCTTTTTTCCGGCCCGCAAAAGAACAGCACGTCCGGAAAGAGCTCGATTGAGGTCCACCTTCGCCCCAACCTCCCTCCAGGCTACGTTATTCACGTAGGCGCCTCCCTGGGCGATCAGGTCCCGGGCGGCTCGCTTGGATTTGGCCAGCTTTGTCTGCACCAAAATGTCCGTCAGGATGACACCCTCCTTCAACTGCTCCCTGGAAAACGTCGTGGATGGGACTTCACCAGCCAGCTGATCGAAGACCTCCTTAGAGATCTCGCTCACTTCGCTCCCGAAAAGAATTTCTGAGGCTTCGCGAACTGCCCGAGCTGTTTTTTCTCCATGGGCCAACATGGTGAACTCGAAGGCCAGAGCCCGGTGAGGCTCCCGCTTTCCGGGATCCTGCCTGAGGGTTTCCTCCAGGTCCTTGATTTCCGCGAGATCGAGGAAGGTAAACAGCTTGAGAAATTTGATTACGTCGCGGTCATCCGTGTTGATCCAGTATTGGTACATGCGGTAGGGGGATGTCAATTCCGGGTCCAGCCAGATCATCTCGCTCCCTTCCGCCCCTTCTGTTTTTCCAATTTTGACTCCGGATGCCGTTGTGAGAAGCGGGAAAGTAATTCCATGGGCGCTCCCGCCGCTCATCCGCCGGATGAGGTCAATTCCCGCGGTGATGTTCCCCCATTGGTCTTTTCCCCCGGCCTGCACGGAGCAGCCCTGGTACTCGTAGAGATGGTAAAAGTCATAGGCCTGGAGGAGCATGTAGCTGAACTCCGTAAAGGAGATTCCCTGGCCCCGTTCTTCCAGCCGCCAGCGAACGGACTCCTTGGCAATCATGGCATTAATGGAGAAGTGTTTCCCGATATCCCGCAGGAAATCGACGAGTTTAAGGGGGAGCAGCCACTCGGCGTTGTTGAGCAAGAGGGCGGCGTGGGGCCCCTCAAAGCTGAAGAATTTTGACAACTGGTCCTGCAGTCGCCGGGCATTGGCTTCCACATCTTCCTTAGAAAGGAGTTGCCTTTCGGCGGTTTTTCCGCTGGGGTCCCCGATCATGCCCGTCCCCCCGCCGATGAGGACGATGGGGACGTGGGCCATTCTCTGAAAGTGGGCCAGACCCATCACCGGGATTACGTGCCCCAGGTGCAGGCTGCGCGCCGTGGGATCGAAGCCCACGTAGCATTTCAGGCTCTGGGTGGCCGCGGCTCCCCGCAGGCCGGTGTCGGTGATCTGCTCGACGAACCCTCTCTCTTCTAAAACATCCACAATAGTCTTGGGCAAAACAATCTCCTTATTCTAAGTGCCTAAAATGCCCTAAAGTGCACTAAAGTGCCTAAAGTTAAATTCCTAATCCCTTTAGTTACTGAATCCTGGATCCTGTTTCCTGATTTCCTAAAATTTTATCCGCCTTTCTCCGTCTGTAATCCGAAATCCCCAATTTGCAATCCGCAATTATTTTTGCGGCCCCCGGTATTTCTCCCGCAGCACAGACTTCAGGATTTTTCCCGTTCCCCCTTTGGGAAACTCCGGAATGATCCGCACCTCCCGGGGTGCCTTGAAGTGGGCCATGTTCTCCCGGGCATACCGGATGAACTCCTCCGGGGTGGCCTGGAACCCCTCCCGGAGCACCACAAAGGCCAAAGGAATCTCTCCCCACTTCTCGTCGGATTTGCCGATCACCGCGCATTCCAGCACAGCCGGATGCCCGTAGAGGACCTGTTCAATCTCCAGGGAAGAGATGTTTTCTCCCCCGCTGATGATGATGTCTTTCTTCCGGTCCTTCACAATCAGTTGCCCATCCGGCTCCAGCGCGCAAAGATCTCCGGTGTGGTACCAGCCTCCCTCCAGGGTCTTGGCGGTTTCTTCCGGCTGGTTGTAATAGCCCTTCATCACCATGTCGCCGCGGACCAGAAGCTCGCCGACACTCTTCCCATCCCAGGGAAGATCTTTCCCCTCCGCATCCACCAGGCGAAATTCCACCCCGGGCAGAGGCCTTCCCCAGGTGTCGTGCCGCCGGTGCCGATACTCTTCCGGGTCCAAATCCCCGGAGAGTTCGGGAAGGACAATCAACGGACAAGTTTCGGTCATGCCAAACCCCGTATGCGAGATACATCCGAAGGCCTCTTCTACTCGAGCCGGCATGCCCCTTGGAGGAGGAGCTCCCCCGATGAGGATCTCCTTTATGCTGGAGAAATTAAAAGATTTGAAGTGCGGAAGCGCGAGCATGGCATCCACCATGGTAGGGATGACGAAAGCCCGGGTGACTTTCTCCTTCTGGATCAGCTCCAGGGTCTTCGCCGGGTCAAACCGTTTGACCATCAAGTGCTTCCCGCCTTTGGCCAGGAGGTAATGCGGGGTCCCCCAGCCGTTCACATGAAACAGCGGAATGAGATGAATCTGCACATCCGTCTCCCGCACGGTCATCATGGACATCGTGCAGAGGGCGTGCAGGTAAAGGTTGCGGTGGGTGAGCATCACCCCCTTGGGTTTGCCCGTGGTGCCGCTGGTATAAAAAATCTCCGCCGGGTCATCTTCCGCGAACGGGTATGATCCCAGAGGGTAGGCGGGCCGGTCTGAGGCTCCTTCCAGCATCTCTTCATAACTTCCGGTGATCCAGGCCGGAATCCCGCTGCCTTTTTCCAGAATGATGAAGCGCTCCACCGACGAGATCTTCTCCCGAATCGACTGGATCACGGGAATGAAATCTTTGTCCAGGAATAACAACCGGGGGGTAGATTCCTGGATGATATACTCGAAATCCCTGGCGGCCAGGCGGATATTTAGTGGCTCCAGGATCGCCCCGTTGATGACGGGGGCATAGAATAATTCCAGGAGGCGGTGGCAATTGTAGCCCAGGTAAGCCACCCGGTCCCCCTGGCGAATCCCGACCCCGGTCAGAGCGTTGCTCATCTTCCGCACGCGCTGGCAGAATTCTCCATAGGTAAACCTTTCTTCCTCACAGACTACCCCTTCTTTTTTGGTAAAGATTTTTTCTGCGTACTCGAAAAAACGAACCGGCGTCAGAGGAATCAGCATCTCTCACCCCTCCTTCCAACTTCCCAAACGTTCAGCTGCCAGACCCGCTTTTTCGCGGGCTCCCCGGCGAAAGAATACAGAACTTTTGCTCCCATTATGGCGAAAAAGAGGCAGTAGATCAAGGCCATAAATTGCGGATTAGGGATTGCGATATTCACCCCCGCCCTCCCCCCTCAGGAGAATACGTCGTACCCCCTCTTCGTCATTGCGAGCGACCGAAGGAAGCGTGGCAATCTCATTCTTTTCAATACTCTTATGAGATTTCGGTCGTTTCACTCCCTCGCAATGACATTGCGACACAGTCTCCAGAGGGGGAGAGAAAGGGTAGTGGCGCAATCTGAATTCGAAAAATGATGTGCCCGTGGTGACTTCGCGCACCTTCCTTACGCCCGGGCCATATCAAGGGCGGAAATAAAAAGTAAAAAAACAGGAATTTGCATCATCTGGATGGGAAGATCGTTAAAAGACTTTGTGAAAATAGTGAAAATATGTTAGGAAAAAATTCAGTGAAGGGCCCAAATCTCCCAAAATGAGATCTTCTAGGCCTTCCATTTAGCTTAAGGGAAGAAATCGGTGAGCCAGATTTTCAAAATCGCATCGGCTTTTATAATCTTTATCCTCTTTATTTTACTCCCGCCTTTTGCGGGTCTCTCCCCCCAGGGACAAAAGGTCATTGCGGTCGTTCTGCTGGCCATCATCCTCTGGGCCACGGAAGCCCTTCCCGTTGGCATCAGCTCCACTCTAGTCCTTATCCTCCTGGGGGTTACGAAAAGCGTGCCCTCAGCCAACGACCTTTTCCATGGCTTTCGCTCGCCCATCCTTTACTTCCTGGTCGGCGTGATGGCCATGGGCGGGGCCATCGTGAAAAGCGGTTTGGCCCAGCGAGCGGCGATGGTCTTCCTGCGCGGCGCCCGGGGCAGCAGCAAAAGGCTCTTTGCTCACTGCCTTTTCTCCCTCCCTCCCATGGCTCTGATCCTTCCCTCGGCCATCACCCGCAACGCCATCCTCCTTCCCGCTTACCAGGAGACCTTTGAGGAACTGAAGCTGCGGCGGGAAGATGGCTTGGTGAAATCGATCGTCCTCACTCTGGGCCTGCTCAACCCCTTCGCTTCCTCGGCCTTTATGACGGGTGGGCTGGCCCCCATGACCACCTCTACCCTTCTCGGCGGCTTCTCCTGGTGGCGCTGGTTCTTTCTGATGAGCGTGCCCTACTATGCGCTCTTGCTGCTGGGAGGGTTGTGGACCTACTGGGTCAACCCTTCGCCCCATAGGTCTTTTGAGCATCGGGGATGGGAGAAGCTCCCTCCCTTCACCGCGAAGGAGATGCGGGTTATCCTGATTCTTATCCTCACTTCAGTCCTCTGGTTCGTGGACTTCTGGCATGGGTGGCATCCGGCCATTCCAGCGCTGATCGCTGCCGTCCTCTTCACCTCTCCCCGGATCGGCATCCTCTCCTGGAAAGAATTGGAAAAAACCGTGCCCTGGTCCACTTTTTTTGTCCTGGGGGCTTCCCTTTCCCTGGCACAAGCTCTTATTTCCACGGGCGCTGCCGCCTGGTTTGCCAGATCCCTGGCGCAGGCCATCGTCCAATTTCAGAGCTATGCGCAGGCTGTGGTCCTCCTGCTGATTCTGATGGTCACCATCATCCACCTGGGAATCGCCAACATGTCGGCCTGCATTGCCCTGCTCATCCCCATCACCACCACCCTGGCCACTTCGCTGGCGATGAACCCCATTGTCTTCGGCCTGATTGTGGGCATCGTGGTGGACGCGGTGATCCTGTACCCGGTCCAGACCGCCACTAACCTTCTGGCATACGAGACCGGACTCATCGGAGGGAAGGATGTCTTGAAGGTGGGCTTCGGCCTTCTCTTCCTCACGGCCCTCGTTATCTTATACGTAGCCCTGCCCTGGTGGTCTCTTCTCGGGGCTCCGTTGGTTATTAAATAACCTTATTGCCGCGGAGGGCACAGAGAACACAGGGGAATTTTAATAAGTTGAAAAGGCAAAGCAAAAAATCTTTTTGAACAATATTCCTTTTCGCTCGCTACCATTCTCTGTGACCTCTGTACTAGTAACGTTCAGTTTCTTGAAATTTTATTATTAAGCAAATCAGGCGACCATTTCACCCCCTCCCAACCCTCCCCCCTCCGAGGGGGAGGGAAAGGGTGGGGGGGATATAATGGGTCTTTCCTTTGGTTGCGGCTCTGCCGCGCTGCGTGCCTTGTGGCGAATAAATTTTCGGAATCTGGAAAAATGTTTGAAAAAATTATTTCTGGGGGGCAGACGGGGGTGGACCGCGCCGCTCTGGACGCGGCCCTGGAAATGGGTCTCCCGTGCGGTGGGTGGTGCCCCAAGGGCCGCAGAGCTGAAGACGGGAGAATTCCCGATCACTACCCTTTGGAGGAGACTTCCTCATCGGACTACCGCCTGAGAACCCGGATGAACGTGGAAGATTCTGACGGGACGCTCATCCTGACCTGGGGTCCACCTGTCGGGGGGACTGCCCTCACCCTGAAATTGGCCAGGCGGCTTCATAAACCATTCTTTGTGGTGGACCTGCTCCAGGGCGGGAACGCCTCGGGCGTTCTGGAATGGGGGCAAGCAAACGATATCCGGATTCTTAACGTGGCCGGCCCGCGTGAGGGAGAAGCTCCTGGAATCCATGCCAGGGCTGTTTCCTTCCTCAGAGAAGTCCTGGGTTTGACGCCGGGGGCATCCCCATGATCAAGGTAAAAACAGGCTCCCGGAGGCTTCTGATGGTTTCGGCATTATTTTGAACTTCTCTCTTGCTGGCTCCAGTACCGGTCTGCCTCTTCGTAACCTTTGATTATCTCCTGTTCAACATTCAGACGAACCCGCTCAAATTCATCTCCATCCATTTCCCGGGGAACATGCATCAAAGGACCTGCTCGGATCAGAACGCGGCTGAACGGCTTGGGAATCATAAAGCGGTCCCAGCTGTTAAATACCCAGGGGTTTTCATACGATATATATCCCCCAACAATCGCCCCACCTGTCTTCTGGGCCAGAAGGATGAGGCCTGACTTGATCACTCGTGGGGGGCCAGTGGGACCATCTACGATATGGGCCCCCAAGCCATTCTCCATAACCATGTCGATCATTTCTTGGAGAGCCTTCCTCCCCCCGCGGGAGCTGGACCCACGGACCGGGATCCAGCCCAGTCGACTTGCGACATCGGCGATGAAATCACCGTCTCTGCTCTGACTGATCATGATATGGGGTGACTTCTGGAATGCCCTGGGGAAATAAAGGCCGCCGAAAAACCTTTGGTGCCAACAGGCAATGATCACCCGCCCCTTATTCTCTAAATACTCAATCCTCTCTTCTACATTTTCAAATCGAAGTCGGATCGTCTTGGCATAGAGCTTGACAAAGCAGTAAGCCAAATAGTTCAAAACTCTGCGGATAAGAAAAAATTTAATATCTTTGGCCAGCCCCATATTCAAAACTGACTGTAGAACCGCAAGAAATGTTTGCTATCTCTATCCTATTTATAGTGAACGGCTTAAATAAGTTGACAATCCATTGAATTGTCCTTGCGAACGAAGTGAAGCAATCCCATGAGATTGCCGCGTCGCTGCGCTCCTCCTAAAGAACTTCTTCTTCAATCCCCCCCACCCCACCCTTCCCCTCGAGAGGCTGTGTCGGAATGTCATTGCGAAGGAGTGAAGCGACTGAAGCAATCTCATAAATTATTGAAAGTAATTAGATTGCCGCGCTCCCTTCGGTCACTCGCAATGACAAATCAGGATTACGACACAGTCTTCGAGGGGGGAGGGAAAAGTGGGGGTAAACTGCTAGTTCCTTACGGCAATAACCCCGAAGCGCAGCACCGGGGGTCAGTTGCGCGCAATGACTACTTTACTTTATCGTCCACTATATATCTTCTTCTCAAGATTCGTTTATAGAGGTTTTACCCATCCCCAGTTAAGGTCATCCTGGGCATAGCCCCGAATCATCTCGTTCTCTACTTCTAAGCGAATATTCTCAAATGTTTTCAAATCCATCTCCTGTGGCACGAAGATCGGTTCACCCCAGCGGACCAGAATCCGGCTGAAGGGTTTGGGAATCAAGAATCGGTCCCAATTGTTGACGATCCAGGCCCGGTTTATGGAAATGTATATCGGGAAAATGGCTGCTCGGGATAATTGGGCCATCCGTATTAATCCTGCCTTCACCACCCCCTTCGGTCCCTGAGGCCCGTCAACCGCATGGACAGCAGCTTGGTTTTTAGCCAGGTCTTCCACAATGGCAGTGAGGGCTTCCTTGCCTCCGCGGGAGCTGGAACCCCGTATGGGGCGAAAGCCAAGACGAATGGCCACCTGTGTTATCAATTCTCCATCCCGGCTCTGGCTGATGATGACAGAGGGAGCATAGGTACTAAACCTTTTGGCATACCCAATGACCCCGAAAAAGCGCTGGTGCCAAAAAGCACCTATGGCTTTTCCACCCCTCTCCAGGTAGTTTAAAACGAAATCCTCATTGACAACCCTAATCCTGACCAGCAAAAGATACAAACGGACAAGGTTATAGGCCAATGGTATTAGGACAAATCTCCAAAACGGTTGAGTTCGAGCTTCTCTGGTCATGATGGCAATCTCTTATAACTCCCTATCCTCAGCTTACCACCAGCCGCTTAAACGGCTCGGCGAACTTCAGCCCCTGGGAGGCGGCGGCATTTTCCGCCCGTTTGCGCAGCCACCCTTCCCATTTTGGCCACTGGCTCACCTGGCTCCGATGTTGCCCCAGGGCCCTGACCTTCTTTTCCAGCGTCGGCTCGATGTCCACCCAGCAATCAGGGTTTTCCGAGGCAAAGAGCAGCGCCCGGCGCACCCGGCAGGGATTCAACCCCTGAGCGATCTGTTCCGGAAAATAGAGGCGATCGCGGGCCGAGATCATGGCGTCCAGGGCCAGAGTCCCGGAGGCCCGATGGTCCGGGTGCAGCTGATAGCGCATCCAGGGGTCATGGGTGACCAGGACTTCCGGCTGATACTCCCGAATGATCCCCGTCAAAGCCCTGCGCCGCTCCATGGTTACTTCCAGTTCCCCATCTCCGTTCTCTAAGAAAAGAACTTTTCCCACTCCCAACTCCTGAGCTGCCCGAAGCTGCTCCTCCTGGCGCAACCTGGCCAAAGCTTCGGGGGTCATGGCCGGATCCTGAGTGCCCTTATCTCCCCTGGTGAGGACCACATAGGTCACCTTTTTACCTTCTGCTGCCCAGAGCGCCACGGTTCCGGCGCACTGCACTTCGGCATCATCCGGATGGGCGAAGATGACCATCGCCCGCTCAAAAACTAAATCTTTCACAGACCTCCTTCCCGATCAAGGTAAAAGGTGAAAGGTTAAAGGTAAGAGGAGAAACCTTTCAAATCCTTTATCCTTCCGCCTTTAGCCTTTTTCATGGATTCATCAGCCGTTGAAAATACCCTTTGGCACCGTACAGGGCGGCCACCGGGTTATGCCCCAGGACTCGGTCTTTGGCCACCAGGACCGTGGTCAAAGCCTTGGCATTCTTCAGGAACAAAGCATCATGGCCCACGCAGAGACCCACCAGGACGTTGAAGTCCGTCCCTGCTTCGTTGAAAATTTCCGCCTGCGTAATCGGGTTACACATTGTTTCATACTTTCCCACCCTGACCTTTTCATCATCCTTAAGGCCCAGGAACTCTTTGGGTACCCCGCCGACTTTGCAGCAGACTGAAACCACCTCGAACCCGTGTTTTTCCAGGATGCGCACGAAGGTGCTTCCTTCCGAGAACAGCCCGGCGCAGAAAGCCACGCCCAATTTCCGGTAGTCCATTTTTTTGGCAAATTCAATAATCTCCTCCACGCGCGTCTTGGTGGGTCTCATGACGAAGGGGTTTTCATCCCGCCGCACGTAGCATTCTGCCTCTTGCAGGGAAGCCGCTTTGGCGAAGCGCAAGGTGTCAAGATCTCTGTATTTTTCCAGGGCCACCTGGAGTTCTTTTTCTTTGGTTTTCGTCGGGCAAAATTTTGGCCCACTCCCTTCCTGGGAGCGGCAGATTCTCATCTCGACGTTACACAATGCGCACTCGGGTCGTAATTCATCTTTCATCGTTTCCTCCCTCAACCTCCTGACAAGTCCTTTGCGGCGAGCAAAGGTAAAAACTTTTTCACGGCGGCAACGATCGCCTGGGTCACATTCAACTGGAAACGTTCCTGCCGCAGGAACTTCTCCTCCACGGGGTTGGTAATGTAGGCTGCCTCTACCAGGATGGACGGGATGCTCGGAGCCTTGAGAACGGCAAAGGATGCCTGTCGTGGCTGGGTAAATTGAATGGGGTTCAAGCGGGAGAGCTCGCTCAGCGCCAATCCCCCCAAGTGCAGGCTTTCATTGATGGTATGGGTCTGCTCCAGGTCCAGTAAAATGGAATCCAGATCCCTCCGGGCGGGAGGCCAGGAGGTACCCCCCACCAGGTCTGAGGCATTCTCCTTCTGGGCCAGCAATTCGGTAGCTTTATCGCTGGCTCCCTGTAGCGACAGGCAGTAGATGGAAGTCCCGCGGGCCTGCCGTTTCTTGCTCCCGTTGGTGTGCAGGCTGACGAAAAGGTCGGCCCCATACTCCTGGGCAATCTTAATCCGATCGTTCAGCGAGACAAAATAATCCCCCCGACGGGTCAGAAAGGCCCTCACTTCTCCGCTTTTGTCCAAAGCCTTTTGTAATCTCCCGGCCATGGCCAGGACAATGTCTTTTTCCAGGGTTTTCCGGTACCCGATGGCTCCGGGATCTTCGCCGCCGTGACCCGGGTCGATGACTACAATCTTCGTCTTTTTGGATTTCAACCCCTGGCTGGTCTGCCGTTCCGCCTTCTCCCTTTCTTCGAGGTCCGGCCGGGAAACATCGATGACCAGTCGGTCGGGCTTGTCCAGGTAGGGTTTCAGGAGGAAGACCTCCCATCGCGCCGGCTTGGTTAATAATAATATCACTTCCGCCCCATCCTTTTCCCCCGGCTCCACCCTAACCTTTGTGATCACCTGATCGTTGACGAAGATCTCTTGCTTCCCTCTGGGGAGAACAACCTTAGAGAGATTCATCCTTAAGATCAACGGATTGGTCGGCGGTGGGACTTCATAAGACGGAGTGCCGTCCAGGTCGATGACTACCCGCGTGTGATCGGGTGCCGACCACTGTCGGATGTCCAGCAACCGGCAGGCGGCCAGGGCATCCCCAGTCGTTAAACCCATGATCAGAGAAAATAGGACGAGCAAACCCTTCTTCATCCCACAACCTCAGAGGCAAAAACGAGCCGGACCCCTTCCCTATTGATCTCCGGGATCATCTCTTTAATGGCCCGGGCGGTTAAAGGATGGGGATGGCCGATGGCCACCGCTTTCCCCTCTTTTTTCGCCTTTCTCATGGCAAAGCGAATCTCCCTCTTGATGGCCTCCGTATTTTTCTCTCGATCGATGAATCTACTATTGTGCCAGGAGGCCACCCCCGCCCGTCGGGCTGTCTCCGGTCCCAGAGTTTGGAGAGTTGTATGGCTGTCGATGAAATAGAGCCCTTCCTTCTTTAGAGTCCCCATCAAGGCCCGCATCACTTTCGGGTCCGCGGTGGCTTTGGATCCCATATGGTTATTGACTCCGCGGACGTAGGGAATCTGCATCAGGTCCTCTTGAAGGATTTTTTGGATTCCCCGGGCGCTCATCCCGGTCCGTATAGTGTCCTTTTCCAAAGGGAAAAGCTCCCCTTCCTCGGGCTCCATCGGCAGGTGCAGCATGACTTCTGAGCCCTCCTGATGGGCCATGAGCGCCGCTTCCCGGGCATGGGGAGTATTTGGCAGGATGGCGAAGGTCATCGGCCTGCCCATGCCCATCATCCCTTTGAATGCCTCGGTGTTGTATCCCCCATCGTCTATGATCAAGGCCAGGCGGGGAAGAGCCGGAGGTTTAGCGGGCACTTTCTTTTCCACCGGGGGCGTAGGGGAAGGGATAATTGGGTAATCAGGCTCTTCTTCTGGCAGTTCCTTCCGCAGGGTGAAGAAAATGACCATGGAGAGGACGAGCAGAATGGTGAAGAAAATTACCTTTCGACTTTTGCCCTTTCCACGCTCACCTTTTTTTTTCGATTGCCCCATTAAATTCTTATTTTAGCTGACCTCTTCCTTTTTCTCAATAAAATTGAGTGAGGAAAATACCATAAATCACAGTGCGGCAGAGCCGCCACCAAAAGGATAAGTTTTGCCCAGGGCCACGCGCAATCCCAGAAATCCCCTCTGCCCCCCTTTCGCAAAGGGGGGTTAGGGGGGATTTCAGAGGTTGGTTTTCAAATCGATTTCCTTCACAAAATTTAAAGATTTTACACGCCAGTAGTAAGAGAGCACTGAGAGCGTGGATTGAAAAAATATAAAAATCTATGTTCATAGGCCTGAGCGCTTAGTAGACTCAGTAGTCGCAAAAATATTCCCCCAAATTTCGTTTTCGCCCCTGCATGTAAAGGGCAATAACGGTTTTTTCGATGGTCACAGGACTTCACTCCCGGTGTCCTTTGCCCCTCACCCTAACCCTCCCCCTCGGAGGGGGAGGGGAGGGTGGAGGTTAGGTAGATCTTGGCGATGTCTGCGGGGAGTGAAAAAAAAAGGACGAACCTTCTTCCCAGAAAGTCCGTCCTGGCGGCATTTGGAGAGGCTGATTTCAGATTTCAGATTGCGGATTTCGGATTCAGAATTCTCTTTTCGCAATCCGCATTCCAGATTATTAACAGGTTGCGGAAAAATCCACAGACAGGTCATTGCGAGCGTAGCGAAGCAATCTCGCTTTTAATCTCGCTTTTAAAGATTTCGATAAGTTATCAGATTGCTTCGTCGCCCCGCCACGGCGGGACTCCCCGCAATGACGTCGAAGAACTTTTTCCGCATCCTGTTAAAGTCCCAGCTCCTTTAGTTTTTCGGGCAGAGGAATGCCCTCCTCGCTCCATCCCCGGACCTGGTAATAGTCGCCGAGCATCTCCCCCAGCGGAGGAAGGTTGGGCGTCAGACCTTCACCCGTGCGCTTCAGGGTTAATAACCTTGCCGGCAGGGTGTCATCCTTGCGGCTGATTCCGCAACGCACGTTGTAGAGCCTTTTCTGATTGAAGATGCGCTCCCCGATTTTCAAAAACTCGGCCACATCCATCGGAACGCCGGTGACCATGGTATACCACTCAGCCATCGACGTAAGTTTTAATCCGCCAAACAGGGTGAACTTACAAACCTTCAAGGCATCGAACAGGCCCATGACGTTTTGAGTCTTGGCGGTCAATTCTCCTTTCCCTTTTACTTCCAGCCTGGGCAGGGGCTTCTCGACGCCAATTTCCGGCATGGAAAGAATCCGTTCAAACACGTGACTGAACCCGGCTAAATGGCAGGCGCCGCGGTTGGAGGTGGCATAGCTCACCGCGCCGGCGTTATAGCATCTGGGATCGTGGCCGGGAATTTCCAGACCTTTCACGTGCAGGGAGAATTCCACGGCGTTCTTCCCGATCTTCTCGGCGGCGGCCCGCACCCCCTCTCCTAAAAGCTGGCCCAGGCCCTCGCGTCTGCCGATTTTCTCCACCATCTTCACCATCACATCGCCCCGGCCCCAGAGGAGCTCCAACTCCCCGGTCTCCTTCTTGCTGATCAGCCCCTTCTCGTAAGCTTCCATGGCGAAGGCGATGGATGCGCCGCAGGAAATGGTGTCCATGCCATACCGGTTGCAAAGCTCGTTAGCCTTGGCAATGGCCTCCAAATCATCCACCAGGCAAAGGCTGCCGATGAGGGCCATGGTTTCGTATTCCGGTCCCCCACCTTCCACGGGAGCATAGGGACCCTTGTCAATCTTCACTCTCCGGCCGCAGCCGATGACACATTTCTCGCAGTAATAAATCCCGGTGAGGATCTTTTCGGTCATGGCCGGGCCGGCGATCCTGGCCGCACTCTGCTCCCAGCGGCCCTGGTATTTCCAGTTCTGCAGAGGCAGGCTGCCCAGGGCTTCAAATGTGGCCAGACCTCCGGCGGTCCCATTTTTGCGCATTCCTTCGGCGTTCTTGGCCACCATGGGGCTGATTTCTTTCAGGGAGGCCTTCAGCGCTTCGGGGTTGGCCATCTCCACCTGCTGGCTACCATGGACGGCAATGGCCTTCAGGTTCTTCGAACCCATGACCGCTCCCGTCCCTCCCCGTCCAGCCGCCCGGGCATCGGTACCGTCATTCATGATGCTGGCATATCGCACCCCTTTTTCTCCTGCGGGGCCGATCGAGGCTACTACGGCCTCGTTCCGGGTCTCCTGGCGAATGAGGGCGTCCAATTCGTACGTATCTTTTCCCCAGAGGCGGGACGCATCCCGGATCTCGGCTTTCCCGTCCGAGACCCAGATATAAACAGGCTTATTGGATTTCCCGGAAATGACCACTCCGTCGAACCCCGCTCGCTTGAGGAAAGGCCCCCAGGTTCCCCCCGAGTCCGATTCCGCGAAAACTCCGGTGAGGGGAGATTTGGTGACCACGGCATGCCGGCCGGAGGTGATCACCGGCGTGGCCGCAAAAGGCCCGGTCATGAAGATCAACCGGTTCCCAGGGCCGAGCGGGTCGGTCTCCGGACCGGTCTCATCATACAAAATCTTAGCGGCCAACCCGCTCCCGCCGATAAATTTTTTCGCCAGGTTTTCGTCCAGCGCCTGCGTTTCCACACGCCCTTTGCTCAGGTCTACCCGTAGAATTTTTCCCGCATAGCCTTTCATCTATCCAGACCTCCTTTAGGTTTCGGATTGCCGCTTACAAGTTTTGCAATTTGCATTTTAAATTTTGCATTTTAATTTACCCCCCGCTGATCGGAGGGAGTACCTTGACCACGTCCCCCTCATGGACCAGGTCTTCCAATTTCAGAACCTCATCTCCCCGGACCAGGATAACAAAAAAACTCTGCACCTCATCCCCTTCTTTCCGAACGTAGGACTTGAAAGAGGGGATTCGGTCTGCCAGAATTGCCAGAAGCTCCTTGACCGGCATGGGTTTTTTTAGAGTGAGGTCGACCTCCTTGTTGCCCGCAAGTTCGTCGAAGGGTTTGAAAAAGCGGATTTTCATCGGCCCTTTTCCTTATCGAGAGTGTTTTATTGTCTACATTTGAATTTAAGGATGTCAAGGGAATTCTTAAGCAAATCCGCAATTGAATTTACGAGAATCATCGCATGGCGGCGGCCAGAGATGAGATAAAAGCTCCTACCCGATGAGCCAGCTCCTCCTTTTTTCCTCCTTCTTCAACGATCTTCACAACTGCGCTTCCCACGATGACCCCGTCGGCAAAGCGGACGACCTCCTTCGCCTGCTCCGCTGTTGAGATGCCGAAACCCACGGCAACCGGCTTTTGGCTCTGCTCTTTTATTCGCCGCACTGCCGGCTCAAGTTCATCCGATAGCTTTCCCCGGGCCCCTGTTACACCGGTTAAAGAGACATAGTAGATGAAACCGCGGCTTAACTTGCTCACCAATTTTATCCTTTCTGGAGAACTGGTGGGGGCTGCCAGGAAAATCGTATCCACCTTTAATTTCCTGGCTTCTTCAACCCATGGCCGGGCTTCTTCCGGGGGGAGGTCGGGGATGATCACCCCTGCGATTCCACTTCTTTGGCAATCCTCGGCGAAAGCCTTCAAGCCATACTGAAAGATAGGGTTGAAATAAGTCATGAGAATCAGCGGAGGGGTTCGGCCCTTCAAATTTTTTGTCAGATTAAATATGGACTTCAGATCGACCCCATTTTGCAAGGCCCGCTGGGAGGCAGCCTGGATGGTCGGGCCGTCGGCCAAAGGGTCCGAATAGGGCACACCCAGCTCGATGATGTCCGCCCCACTCTCCGCCATTCTGTTGACCAGGGCCTCTGTGGTCTCGAGGTCAGGGTCACCGGCAACAACGAAGGGGATCAGGGCCGCCCGGCCGTTTATTTTCAATCTTCGGAACGTCTGCTCGATTCGGTTCATAATTCAACTCCCATCCTGGAGGCCACCGATTGAACATCTTTATCTCCACGGCCGGATAGATTGACAATCAGGATTTGATTCTTCTCGAGGGACGGGGCAATTTTCTTTACCTGGGCCAGCGCATGGGCGGTCTCCAGGGCCGGAAGAATTCCTTCCGTCCTGGAGAGGAGCTGGAAGGCATCCAGGGCTTCCTCATCTGTAACCGTCACATATTCCGCCCTTCGGCTTTCCTTTAAAAAGGCGTGTTCGGGCCCGACCCCGGGATAATCCAAGCCTGCGGCCAAGGAATGAGTTTCCAGGATATTGCCGCACTCACTCTGCAAGATGTAACTCATGGTTCCATGAAGGACTCCGACAGACCCGGCATTCAGCGAGGCAGAATGCCTTCCCGTTTTCATTCCCAAGCCAGCCGCCTCCACTCCGATAAAATGGACCGGGTCTTTCAAGAATGGATGAAAAAGACCGATGGCATTACTCCCACCTCCCACGCAGGCCACCAGGCAGTCGGGGAGACGACCCTCTTCCTTAAGCACCTGTTTCCTGGCTTCCTTGCCGATGACCGATTGAAAATCCCTGACCATCATGGGATAGGGGTGAGGCCCGATGACCGACCCGATGAGATAATAGGAATCCTGGACATTAGTCACCCAATCCCGGATGGCCTCGTTGACGGCATCCTTCAGTGTCTTCGACCCGGACCAGACCGGGATGACTTCCGCTCCCAGGAGCTTCATCCGGAAAACATTCAAAGATTGCCGCCGGATGTCTTCCTCTCCCATGTAAACCGTGCAGGCCAGCCTTAAAAGGGCGGCGGCAGTTGCCGTGGCTACCCCATGTTGCCCGGCTCCCGTCTCGGCAATGACCCTTTTCTTCCCCATTCTCTTGGCCAGTAATGCCTGTCCCAGGGTGTTGTTGATCTTATGAGCCCCGGTATGGGTCAGGTCTTCCCGCTTGAGGTAAATCCTGCCTCCCTTCAACTCTGCGGTTAAACCTCTGGCAAAATAAAGAGGCGTGGGTCTTCCGGCATAATCCTTTAAAAGGGAATTCAATTCTGTGCGGAATAAGGGGTCCTTCCGGATCGAAACATAAGCCCTCTCCAATTCGTGGAGCGGCGCCATCAAAGTCTCGGGGACAAACTTTCCCCCAAAAATTCCAAAGTGTCCTTTCCTATCGGGTTGACCCATCGGCTTTTCTTACCTCCTTTATAAACTCAGTCATTTTGAACGGATCTTTTTTCCCTAAGACTTTTTCCACCCCGGAGCAAACATCAACTCCGGTTGGCTGCAATTTTTGAATAGCCTGGTACACGTTCATGGGGCTCAGGCCGCCGGAGAGAATAAAGTTTCTCTTCTTCCGGGCTTCCAGAGCCATTTCCCAGCAGAAGGTTTTTCCGGTCCCCCCAGTTTGATCGATGGACCAAGCGTCTAACAAAATGGAAGCGAAAGGGTACCTTTCCATTTCTTCCAAGCTCTCCGCATCTCTGACGCCGACGGCCTTGATCACCGGAAGGGAGGCCTGGCGGCAATATTCCGGAGGTTCCTGCCCGTGAAATTGCAGAGCATCCAACCCGCAATCCTTTGCGATTTGCCGTACTTTTTTAAGATCTTCATTGACGAAGACCCCCACTTTCCAGGTGCATGGGGAAAGATGGCGAACGATATCCCGGGCCATCAAGGGGTCTATCTTTCGCGGGCTGGGGGCGAAGATGAAACCCAACGCATCCACGCCCAGGGAAACAGCTCTCATGGCATCCTCAAGATTGGTGATCCCGCAGATTTTGATCCAGGTCATAAAAATGCCTTAAATGCCCTAAAGTGCTTTAAATGCCTTAAATTGATGATCTCGTAAAAAGTCTAAAAATACGCTTTTCTGTCATTCCGGCGAAGCTTGTCCCAGCGAAAGCGGGGAGCCGGAATCCAGTCCTTTCAAATCGTTATGAGTTCTCTGGACTCCGGTTTTCACCGGAGTGACAACTTTTTACGAAGCCATCAAAATTGAAAAACATAATTTCTAAAACTATAAGCCGAGGAGCTCCCGGATCTTTCGGGCAGGGTCCGCCGCCCGCATCAAAACCTCTCCCACCAAAATGCCCTTTACACCAACCTGTTGAAGACGTTCCACATCTTCCCGGTTTTTAATTCCACTCTCGCTGATGACCATCGCCCCCCGGCCGACTTTTCCGATCAGGCGAAAAGTCGTTTCCAGGTCCACGGCCAGCGTTCTCAAGTTTCGGTTATTGATCCCGATCAGAGGAAGATCCAGCTCCTTAATCTTTTTAAGGTCCTCTTCATCGTGGACCTCCACCAGGGGAACCAGGCCCAAGCTCCGGGTCCATTCGACAAGCTCCCTCAGTTGGCCAGGGTCAAGAATTGCCGCAATGAGCAATAGCGCATCTGCCCCCTCAATTCTCCCCTCATAAATCTGGAAAGGGTCGATGATGAAATCCTTCTGCAAGACGGGTAGAGAAACCGCCCCCTTGACTTGCCGGAGATGGCTGAGATCACCCCGAAAAAAATGAGGTTCCGTAAGAACCGAGATGGCGCTGGCTCCTCCCGCCTGGTAGGCGCAGGCCATCCTTCGAATATCGACCCGCTCCTGGATAACCCCGGCGGAAGGGGAAGCCTGTTTAATTTCGGCGATGAGGGCCATGGGTCCATTCTTAGAGATCGCCTCCGATAAGTTCCTTGGGGAAGGAAGATCGGAAACCATCTTCTTCATCTCACTCAGGGCAGATGAAGTTTTTCTTTTCCTGATCTCTTCTCTCTTGATCGCAACCACCTTTTCTAAAAACATTTTCCATCACCCCTCTCGCTGCGAGAATTGGATGAGTGCTTCCAATTTCTTCATCGCCTGCCCCGAATCAATGGACTCCCTGGCCATCTGGATCCCCTCTCTGAGGCTGGGGACTTTTCCGGCGGCCATAAAGACCGCCGCCCCGTTCAAGAGGACGACGTCGCGGGTCGGGCCCGCTTCTCCCCGGAAAATTCTGCGTAAGATCTGGGCGTTCTTTTCAGGTGTACCGCCCTGGATCGCCTCCAGGCTGGCCCTCTTTAGGCCCACTTCCTCCGGCTCGACCTGGTAATTCGCGATGGCTCCATCCCGAAGCTGGCAGACGGTCGTTTTGCCGGTGATGCTGATCTCATCGCTGTGGTCTGCTCCGTGCACGACGAAGGCGGCCTTGCTTCCGAGATTTCTCAGCACCTCAGCCACCATCTGCGTCAGGTCTTCACGGTAGAGGCCTAAAAGATGGATAGTGGCTCCGGCAGGGTTCGTCAGAGGGCCGAGGAGATTGAAGGCCGTGCGGATCCCGATATCCCTGCGCGGCCCCAGGGCATGCTTCATCGCTGGATGGAAGGATGGAGCGAATAAGAAGGCCAACCCGTTTTCTTGCAGGCAGGCCTCGGCCTTCTCCGGGGGAAGGGCAAGGTTGACTCCCAAGGCCTCCAAAACGTCGGCGCTCCCGCTTTGGCTGGACACGGAGCGGTTCCCATGCTTGGCCACGGTCAAGCCGCCGCCGGCGGCGACGAAGGCCACGGCCGTAGAGATGTTGAAAGTTCCGCATCCATCCCCGCCGGTCCCGCAGGTGTCCACAACGCATTCCCCGTCCTTGGCCCGAATGCGCAAAGCCTTGGCCCGCATGGACCGGGCAAAGCCGGTGACCTCCTGGCTCGTCTCCCCTTTCATCCGCAGGGCAGTGAGAAGGGAAGCAATCTGCGTGGGAAGGCCTTCTCCTTCCATGATATGGGTCATGACCTGCGAAGCCTCCTCTTCGCTCAGGTCCTGCCCCTCCGCGACTTTAGCGATGAATTTCTTGAGCATGGCCGTTCTCCCCCATTTCCAGGAAATTTTTCAGGAGGGTTTTTCCTCCCTGGGTCATGATCGATTCGGGATGAAATTGGACGCCTTCGATGGCAAATTTTTTGTGCCGGACCCCCATAATCTCCCCTTCCTTTGTCTCCGCAGAGATCTCCAGGCAGGGGGGCAGGCTCTTCCGTTCGATGAGGAGGGAATGGTAGCGGATGGCCTGGAAAGGGTTCGGCAGGCCCCGGTAAATGGTCTTTCCGTCATGGTAGATGGGAGAGCTCTTCCCATGCATCAGCCGTCCGGCCCGGACGATTCTTCCCCCGAAAGCCGACCCGATGCATTGATGGCCCAGGCATACTCCCAGGATGGGAAACTGACCGCCCGTTCGCTGGATGGCCTCCTGCGAGATGCCCGCCTCTTCCGGGGTGCCCGGCCCAGGGGAAATCACCAGGTGCTGCGGCCTTTTCTGTTGGATGGCCGCCAGGTCAATCTGGTTGTTCCGGTACACCTCGCAAGTTGCTCCCAACTCGCCGAGGTACTGCACCAGGTTGTAGGTGAATGAATCGTAATTGTCGATCAAAAGAATCATGTCAACCCCTCCTCAGCCTGCCGAATGGCCCGAAAGATGGCCTGGGCTTTGTTCAGCGTCTCGTCGTACTCCTTCTCCGGTTCGGAATCCGCGACAATTCCGGCGCCCACCTGGATGTAAGCTTTTCCATCTTTAACGAGAATGGAGCGAATGGTGATGCAGGTGTCCAGGTTTCCGGAAAAGCTGAAGTAGCCTACCGCTCCGGCATAAGGCCCCCGCCGGACCGGCTCCAGCTCCTCGATGATCTCCATGGCTCGAATTTTGGGAGAACCAGAGACCGTCCCTGCCGGAAAGGCGGCCCGGAAGACATCGAAGGAATTCTTCCCGGAAGCCAGAAGACCCCGGATGTTGGAGACGATGTGCATGACGTGCGAATAGCGTTCCACCCCCATCAATTCTGTGACTTCCACCGAACCGATCTCCGCCACCCGGCCTACATCATTCCGTCCGAGGTCAACCAGCATGATGTGCTCGGCCCTTTCCTTTTCATCCGCCAGGAGATCCTTCTCCATCTCCGCGTCTTCCTCCGGTGTTTTTCCCCGCCGGCGAGTACCCGCCAGCGGCCGGAGCTCGATTTGCTTCCCTTCCAAACGGACCATCACTTCGGGCGAAGCGCCCAGAAGTACCACATCGTCAAATTTCAGATAAAAGAGGTAAGGAGAAGGGTTGATGGACCGCAGGGCACGGTAGACATCGAAAGGCTCACAACGAAGCTCCGTGGAAAACCGCTGGGAAAGGACCACCTGGATGACATCTCCGGCCCGGATATGCTCCTTGGCCTTTTCCACCCCCTTCATAAATTCCCCCCGGGTTAAATTTGAACGCAGGGGGGAAGGAGAGCTGAAATTCTTCTCGGGAAAAGGGGGAGCAGAGGTTCGCAGCCTGGCCACGATCCTGGCAATCTTTTCTTTTGCCTCCCGGTAGGCTTCTTCAAAAGATTGGGCGCCGTCTAAAAAAACATTGGATATCACTTTGACCTTCTGCTTCACGTTATCGAAGACCAGCAGGCTATCGGTGATCATGAAACAGCAGTCACAAAGGGCGAAGTCTGCGGGGAGCAGTGCAGGAATCTTCTCAAAGGAGCGGACTACGTCATAATTGGTATAACCGACCGCCCCTCCAAAAAATCTGGGCAGCGAATCGTGCGGGGCTGGCCGGAAGTTTCCGAGGAAAACCTCCAGGGCTCGGAGCGGGTCCTTGTTTTTCCCCTTTTGCAGAACCTCTCCCTTTTTGAGGATTTCGAATTCTTCTCCTTGGCACCGGAACAAATAGGAGGGCTGGGACCCCAGGAAGCTGTAACGGCCCCATTTCTCCCCTCCTTCCACGCTCTCCAGGAGGAAAGAAAATTTCCCGGAGTCGATCTTCCGGAAGGCCGAAATCGGGGTTTCCCAGTCGAAGTGAATTTCCTCATACACGGGAATGAGGTTCCCCCGGCTGGCGAGGAGTTTGAACTCCCTCAAAGATGGAGTGGCCATAATCTTTCCTCCTTTTTTAATTAATTTTTCACCGCAGAGGACGCCGAGACCGCAGAGATGAATAATTGGCAAAAGGATAAAAGCTTACGTCTTCCATTTTGACCTTGTTCCTTTTTTCTCAGCGTTCTCCGCGTGCTCTGTACTGCTCACGTGTAAAATCTTGAATTTTTGTGAAGAAAATCGATTTGAAAACCAACCTCTGAAATCCCCCCTAACCCCCCTTTGCGAAAGGGGGGCAGGGGGGATTTCTGGGATTGCGCGGGGCCCTAGGCAAAACCTATCCTTTTGGTTGCGGCTCTGCCGCGCTG
>Ga0315295_10001045_pt1 | contig 23732 bp, 30 predicted proteins | sample YL17G14_0_MG_FD_204453 | JGI IMG/M metagenome (GOLD analysis project Ga0315295, IMG submission 204453) | Sediment microbial communities from Yellowstone Lake, YNP, Wyoming, USA - YL17G14_0 | ecosystem: Environmental > Aquatic > Freshwater > Lake > Sediment | place: USA: Wyoming | collected...
ATGAGCGGCTTGGAAATGATGTTCGCGACGCACTGTCCGGCGTCATGGATGTTCTCGAAGGCCGCGAGGACCATCGCGTTCTTCTGAGGTTTCATCGTGAGCTTGAGGATGACGTCGGTGATTATGCCGAGGGTCCCCTCGCTCCCGACCATCAGCCTGTCGAGCTGGTACCCGGAGGCGTTCTTCAGCGTCCTCGTGCCGGTGTGCATTATCTCCCCGGTCGGCAGCACGACCTCCATCCCGAGCACGTGGTCCCTCGTCGCGCCGTACTTGATCGCCCTCATGCCCGAGGCGTTGGTGGCGACCATGCCTCCGATGGTGCAGATCTCCGCGCTGCCAGGGCTCGTCGGGAACCAGAACCCCTTCTTGCCGAGCACTTTGTTCAAATTATCGTAGATGACGCCCGGCTGGACCCTGCAGTAGAGGTCTTCGACCTTCACCTCTTCGATCTCGTCCATCCTCGTCAGGTCGAGGATGATGCCGCCCTTGATCGGGACCGTATGGCCGCACATCGCTGTGCCTGCGCCGCGCGCGACGATCGGCATCTTTCTTTCGTTGGCCATCAGCACTATCTTCTGGACCTCCTTCGTGCTGTTCGCCCTCACGACGACATCGGGCCTGGCACCATGGATTGAAGAATCGAAAGAGTAGTCGTACAGGTCGGCGATGCTCGACGAACACCATTGCTTCCCGACTATGTGCTGCAGCTCCGATAACGCGTCTTCGATCATATCCCTCTCAGTGCTCTGCTATGCTGAAGTATTTTATTACACTTTCGAGAGCGATATTTTTGTGTGCCAGGATGCGGAAAAGCACGATAGATAATATAGCGCACGATTTTAATAATTATAGACTAGATGATATCATGGTTCGCGCTTCGCCTTCGACCGCCCCCATTCGCTCCTCAGGACGCTCATGATCAGTTCGTCGCAGTACTTGCCATTATGGAATGTCTGCTCCCTCTTCCTCCCTTCCAGCTTGAACCCACATTTCTTGTAGCAGACCAGGGCGTGCTTGTTGCCGACGTTCAGCCGGAGCTCCACCTTATGGAGGCCGAGATTACTGAACGCGAACTCGAGGAGAGTGTCGATCGCATCGGTCCCGTAGCCCCTGTTCCAGTAGGCCTTCTCCCCAATCATTATCCCGAGCTGCGCGTTCCTATGAATGTAATCGATGTCCATGAGCGCCAAGTTGCCGATCGGCTTCCCCTTCTTCGTGAGAATCGTGAAGTGCGCTCCCGAGTCGCCCGAGGCCATGCTCCTCTCTACCCACTGCCTCTCCTCCTTCAGGTTGAACGGGAATCCGACGGTGCCGAGATAGTCAGCCACCTCCGGGTCGTTGATCCACCTCTTGTAATGCTGGAGGTACTCGGTGCCGACTGCAACGAGCCTGACCTTCTTCCCCTCGATCATCTCTTCTCCTCCTTCAGCTCTCCATTGAGAATCGACATGACCACCGAACTCTTCCAGCCGCCGTTCCTGATGTGATTCTCCCTGAGCACCCCTTCCAGCGTGAAGCCGCACTTCTCGTAGCACCTTATCGCGCGAGCGTTCTCCTCGTCGGCCCGCAGCCAGACCCTGTGGATGTTCAGGCTTTCGAACATGAACTTGATTGCGCCCCGCATCGCCTCTGTCCCGTACCCCTGGTCCCAGCTCTCCTCCTTCAGCCTTATCCCGATGTGTGCAGAGGAGTTGCGCTTCTCCATCTCCGAGACCGATATTATGCCGATAGGGATCCTGCCAGCGCGCTTCTCGATTATCATGTGCGCCTCGTCGCCCCGCGAGCCTATCTGCGAAATCCACCTCTCCTCGATCTCCTTGGAGGTCGGATAGATGAGGGAATAGGGCCCGCTGCTGTCATGGAGGTCGATCTCGTCCATCAACCCCGCTAGGAACTCGGCGTCTTCCGGCTCGACCGGTCTGAGAACTAGTTGCTTCGTCTCGATTAACATCGTGTCCTACCGGGCATTCAACCGTTTTTCCACATATTACACTTATGCTAGAGCCTCCGCAGGTGGCAAAGTCTAAAGTAGCACTCCCCTGTTCAGCCCTTGATAACATGAGGCTTGTATTGCTTGGCCCCCCTAGCGCAGGGAAAGGCACCCAAGCTTCTTTGCTCTCGCAGAGATTCGATCTTTTGCACCTGGCAACCGGCGACATCCTCAGGGAGGCCGCGGCCGCAGGATCGTCCCTCGGCAAGAAGGCAAAGAAGTTCATGGATACTGGTGCGCTCGTCCCCGACGCTATCGTGATAGGGCTATTGGAGGGGAAGATGAAGTCCACGCAGTCGCAGACGGGCTTCATCCTCGATGGTTTCCCCCGGAACGTGGAACAGGCGAAGCAGCTTGAGGAATTCACCGATCTCGACCTAGTCCTTTGCATAGAGGTCGATTTCAACAGGCTCGTCGAGAGGGCGACTGGAAGGCGCTCCTGCAAAAACTGCGGGGCGATCTATCATGTCATGCACAACCCGCCGAAACAGCTCGGCATATGCGACAAGTGTGGTGGGCCGCTCTATCTTCGGGACGACGACAGCGAGGAGATCATCAGGAAGCGCCTCAGGACCTACGAGGATCAAACCAAGCCGGTCATTCAGTACTATGAGTCGATCGGCAAGCTGAAGTACGTCGAGGGAGAAGGGTCGATCGAGGATGTCCAGAAGAAGCTACTCGATGCAATCGTCGAGCAGTGGCCGCAGCTGAAGGACGCCGCCTACGGGCCGATGCCGGTCAAGAAGCCGGTCGTCTCCGCACCGCCGAAACCCTCATCCCAGCCGTCGCAACAGCCGAAACCCCAGCACGGCCAGGGCGCACCCCACGGAGGAGGGCGCAGGCACAGGGGCGGGCGCGGAAGGGGAAGTCGCGGCAGGTACTTCGGGAAGCCTGGATCCAAAGGTTCGAACAAACAATAGAAAAAGCGCGGGTCTGCCCGCGCCATTCCTTTTTCCTAATCTGTTAAATACGGGCAGGCAGAATCATTCTCCCCGATAGCCCCGTAGTGTAGTGGTCAATCATGCGAGACTCTGGATCTTGCGACGGAGGTTCGAATCCTCCCGGGGCTACTCTCTATTTTCTTTAGATCGATGCAACGATGCAGATCTTCCCCCTTTGAAAATGCAGAACTCATTCTCAAATGATAACCAGGGCTAAATTGTGAAGTCGCCAACCTTCATGCGATTCTTGAGGCGGTTGAAGCGTAGGATTGAAATAATCGTGCTCGATTCCGTCAAACAAGGGTGATGAGGCTCACCTTCAACCGCCCTCGTGCGTCGGGCTGATAGCCTCTACCTAAAAGGCGCACGGCGGAGGCGGTTGAAAATGATAGACTCAGTGACTTTTTCTCTGATTCTGGCTTTGGTTGTTGCAGCGTCGCTGATCTCCCTGAAGGTCGGCATATCGGTCGCGATAATCGAGATACTGGTCGGCATCGCTATCGGAAATGCTATCGGAATAAACCCAGGCGATCACGATTGGCTGCTGTTCCTCGCCGGCCTCGGCAGCGTCGTATTGACGTTCCTCGCCGGAGCTGAGATCGATCCGGAGGCGATGAGGAAGACGTGGAAGGTCAGCGTGACGATCGGCATGCTGTCGTTCCTAGTCCCCTTCCTCGGATGCTGGTGGTTCTCCTATCTCGTTCTGGGCTGGACATGGGGGGCTTCCCTCCTGACAGGAGTCGCGCTGTCGACGACCTCGGTGGCGGTGGTGTACGTCGTGCTTCTTGAGACCGGGCTGAGCAAGACCGCGACCGGGAAAGTGATACTCTCCTCGTGCTTCATAACCGACCTCGGCACGGCCATCGCGCTCAGCGTGCTGTTCACCGGTCCGAATCCCTTGTTCTTCGTCGTCATCGCGGCCATCGGGCTTCTGGCTTGGCTGTTGCCGAAATATCTCGACCAGGTCCTTCGCAAGCTTCGGGGAAGGACCGGGGAACCCTCGGTCAAGATCGTCCTCCTCCTCGTGATCGCGCTCGGCGCGCTGGCGGAGCAGGCGGGCATCCATGCGATACTGCCTGCATATGTGCTCGGGCTCATCATGGCCAGCCTTCTCTCCCGAAACAAGGATCTTTTGATGAAGTTGAGGACGTTGGCCCTCGCTTTCCTCACCCCGTTCTTCTTCATCGTCGCCGGGATGAACGTCAGCGCGGCCTCGCTCATTTCCGGGGGCGTCCTCATCCTCGTGCTCTTCTTCTTAAAGATCGGGACCAAATTCATTGGAGTACTGCCTGCCAGCCTGAAACTGGTGAGGAAGGACTCCGTCTACCTGACCCTCTTAATGAGCACCGGGCTCACCTTCGGGACGATCTCCGCTCAGTTCGGCTATGCGAACGGACTAATAGACAGAGAGCAGTTTTCAATAATCGTGATGGTGGTCATCCTTACGGCCATCATCCCGACGATCATCGCACAGAGGTTCTTCGAACCAAGGGAGGCAGGAGACGCATGACCGACAATTCAGTACTCGTCAAAAGAATCCTCGTAGCTGTCGATGGTTCGGAAAGCAGCAGCAAGGCAGTTGGGATGGCCGCAACTATTTCGCGTGACCTCCGCGCAGAGCTGGCAATCGTGCATGTCGTCGAAATGGATGAATTTCCCACGCTTATCGCCGAGGCGCAGGACGAATCGAAGGAGGAGATGGGCGAGATAATCCTTGCCGATGCAATCAAGTTGGCCAGGCTGAGCGGTATCGAACCGAAGCCGAAGCTCTTGATGGGGCATGCTGCCGGGCAGATACTCAGATTTGCCGAGGAATATTCGCCCCAAATGATCTTCCTCGGGAGTCATGGCAGGTCGCCTGAGCGAAAATTGTTCATGGGAGGAGTATCAGAGGCAGTGTCACGCAAAGCGAAAGTTACAGTCGTGATTGTTCGATGATTCAGCCCAGAATCAATGCGACAGGCAACCATGCAATCCAAACGAGGTAATAGATTGCCGGAGACAGTAGGAAGAGCGAGATGCGATAATGAAAAGGCTTAATGGAAAGATGCGGGAGGAGCTAATCAAATTTATTTTCTCCATGGAGAATCCATCGGGGGGATTCAACTACCCGCGGGACACGCCAGCATCCATCGAAGAGACTTACTATGCCATTGAGATTCTGTGCAGATTGGAGGCAGAATACACGAATATGCGGACGAAAAGATACGTTCTGAGAATCGACCTCGGAGCCGACACATATCTCAAACATCTTTACCAGCTCACGCGGATTTGCGATTACCTAGGGCTTTCTGAGAAAGATGCAGAAATCCAAGCGACGTTCCTTGGAAGGAAACGCACTGCGCGGCTGCTCTCGGATTTGCCGTACCATATCCTGCTCAGCAAGCGATACGGCCGGAAAGTGACACCGACAAAACAATGGACGGAGCTGATTATGAAGAAGCTTGATCAGAAGAAAGTTGCGCTTTCCACGTGCTGCAAATGCGTCCTCATCGGCGAAGAGCTTGCCATCGAGCTTCCGGTGAATAGACTCCTTGATTGGATCAAGAAATCCCAGAACTATGACGGAGGATTCGGATTCTACCCGGGCACGACATCATTCCTTGAGAACGTGTGGTACGCGGTGAGCAGCCTTCACATCCTCGGTTCAAAACCGAACGACGTCGATGAATGCGAAAGATTCATTCTCAGATGTGCCAGCAATAATGGCGGGTTTGGCAGACAGATGCGCGCCCTTCCTACCCTTGAATATTCAATGATGGCGGTCGAAGGGCTCATTATTCTTGATGCAATGAGGAGCCAGAATGAAGGAAACCTTGGTGAAATGCGATGAGTGGAATGTGGCGGCGATTCGTTAATTGGCTCGTCGAAAAGGACGAAAGATTCTATAGGGCATTCCTGCTGGTCATGCTCGGATTCTTTGCCGTTTTAACCTATTTCTGGATGCTTGCCGCGGGCGCGCTTGTGGTCGCATTCGTGTTTTGGATTTTCTATGAGACAATCATCAAGAGGAAGAAATGATTCTTCGAGAGAATATAGGATGAAGAGGTTTTTCTCAATCCTGACTGCATCCTTCCTGAATCTATTGGGAGGAGAGATATGCCGAAGAAACGGCCTAGAAATCCTTTAAAGCTGGAATACCAAGGTCGGAAAGGTGTCTATTGTCGTTCAGTATTATGAGCTTGAATTCGCGATTCGCTTTTTCGAAAATCGATATTGCGCATGTATCGTGCTTGATCTGATTCATCGCGCTCGCGTCTTTTCCCAACAAGAAAGTCGTCATGAGCTTTATGGGGATCCTGTGAGAGACGACGGCAATCGTCTCGGCGTCGTGCGTAGAAGCGATTTCCCTGAGGCCACCTGCACACCTTTTCCAGATTTCGCGGACGCTCTCGCCTTTGGGGAATCTCATCTTCTCCGGATGATTGGTCCATTTCTCAAATGGCCGCGGGTATCTCTCCTTGATGACGGACTCCGTCAGTCCCTGCCAAATCCCGTAGTCGATATCAATGTAGTTGTCCTTGGCAACCGGTTCGATTCCATGCGGAGCTGCGATGATCCTCGCCGTCGTCATCGCCCGCTTCAGAGGACTGCTGTATATCACATCGATTTGCTTGTTCCTCAGTGCACGCGCCGTCGCCTCTGCCTGAGCCATCCCGTTCGCATTCAATGGGATATCGATACGACCGCGAAATGTCGTCTCGCGGTTCCAATCCGTTTCTCCATGCCTTATGAGGATTAGTTCCATGTTCTTGATCCACGGGATAAGTGGATTAGCTGCATTTATAGATTCAAGATTTGCTTATACGAGGTGACCCACCTAGCATAAAGGGATTCATCTCGAAAACTTTAATTTATATAGAGAGTATCGGAGAATCCAGGTGATGATGTTCACCATAACCGCCGGTGCGAGCTGATAGCTTCTTCTATCAAATGGGAGGCTTGAGCCACGAGAGTGCGCAAGGGGCGGGAATGGCTGAACAGGAACGTTCTCGGCACCGGCCTGGTCAGCTTGCTCAGCGATGCTAGTCATGAGATGATCACCGTCCTTTTGCCCATCTTCATCACTCTGGGAACGGCCCTCGGGGGGTTGGGTGCCAATGCCGCTGTGCTAGGCACGATCGAGGGGCTATCGGATGGGCTTTCCAGCGCAACGAAGCCGATCTCTGGTTATCTTAGCGATAAGACCAAGCGAAGGAAGCCGTGGATGGTCTTCGGTTACCTGGCTACAGCCGTATTACTCCCTGCCATCGCCTTCATTCACAACGTCGCCGAGCTAGCCGTCCTGAGGATGTCGGCTTGGGCGGGAAGAGGAATGCGAGGTCCACCTAGAGATGCTCTCTTATCGGACTCAGTCGAGCCAAAGCACTACGGGAAAGCATTTGGACTGCATAGGGCGATGGATTCGATGGGAGCGATCATCGGTCCGGTACTGGTATTCCTCCTTCTGCCGGTCTTTGGAGTTCGGGACACCATGCTCGTCGCCTTTATCCCAGGAGCACTTTCGGTCCTAGTCGTCATTTTCCTCATCAAAGAAGTAAAAGTAAGATCAACCGCAACCAAGGCTCTGGGCTTTCGAACTAGCATCAAATCGTTGCCAATGAGGTTCAGACATCTGCTTGCGGCACAGGCTGCTTTCGGAGTGGGCAACTTCGCCAACGCCCTCTTTGTTTTGGCGGCACTGGACATCTTGACCCCTTCCTTGGGGGCGGTGGCCGCCGCCTCCGTGGCAGTGGGTCTCTATGCTCTCCTCAATGTAACATATGCGTTCGTATCTTATCCAGTCGGAGTACTGGCGGACCGATATTCCAAATCCCTGCTCTTGGGAATCGGATATTTGTTCAATGCCTTGGCTTGTCTCATTCTTTCACTGTGGACCGAGAACATCGTGCTAATTGGACTTGCATTTGTCGTCGTGGGGCTCCAGCTCGCCTTCACCGATACCACAGAGGGGGCCCTGGCAGCCGAGATATTGCCGAAAAGTGTCTCTGGAACTGGTTATGGCGCTCTCCAATTCATCGACGGAATAGGTGACCTCATCTCAAGTACCTTGGTCGGCATTCTATGGGTGGTCTTCTCCCCGATGATCGGGCTGCTGTACTCAGCGGTATTGAGCATTATCGCATTCGCCTTGATTATGTGGCTCATGCGCGCTCCGATATCACCAAAAGGGCAACCAGATGGTCTCAGAACTCCTTTATCGATTGAATGAGTTTTATACGTCAGAGAGAACAGCATGATGCGAGATCTTTTTGATTCTTGAGGAATAGGGTCTGGGTTCCTAACGAATAAAAAAACTGACAAGACCTAAATTAAGAGTAAAAGTATTATTATAGTGGGTAGTTTCCAGTTGCCTGGCGATGAAGCTCACCTAAACCGCCGGTGCGAGCTAATAGCTTCTACCGCATGAATCGCACCTCGAACGGGAAAAGGGTGAGCTGATGATCGATGCGGTCAAGTTGGCCAGGCTGAGTGGCGTCGAACCGAAGCCGAAGCTCCTAAGAGGACACGCCGCCTGGCAGATACTCAGGTTTGCCGAGGAATATTCGCCCCAAATGATCTTCCTCGGGAGCCATGGCAGATCGCCTGAGCGAAAATTGTTCATGGGAGGGGTATCGGAGGCGGTGTCGCGCAAGGCGAAAGCTTCGGTCGTGATAGTCCGATGATCCAGAACATCGGTTCACCTTGGAGGCCGATGGCGGAAAGCAGACGAAGCGGTATCGCGATTCTGCATCAATGGCCGCAATGCTTCATCCAAGCCAATTAGTGCGGTTCTTGAATTCCAAGCAGAATCATCCTTTCTACAGCCTCTATTCCCCTGGTCTCACCGTGCCCGACTAACACATAATCCCCCGCCATAACCTCCTTTATGCATTCATCCGTCGTGATTCTTCCGCTACCCTCAAGCACATAGAATAGCACCATGTATTCCTCGGGATGCGGTGGTAAGCTGATTCCTGCGGCGACCGTCACACGTACCACGTTGAATGTCGCATCGCGGTGGAGCCTCTCCAGCGTGACCCCTGGCTTCGGCCTCTCAACTATGACCTCCATTGGTTCCATTTCTGATCCTCCACTCTGTCGTAACTTCCTGGCCAACAGGTTTTTTCTCTTTTACTTTCGTGGAATGCGGCGTAGTCTTCCTACAGCCCCTTCATCAAGTTCCTTCGCAGGACTTTTTTCGTCGCGAACACGAATAGCACTGTGGATAGCAGGAGGATCAGCACGTCCACCATCCAAACGAATACCGATACCTGACCCATGCTGGCGTTCAATCCGTCCACCAGATAGGTCAGCGGGGAAAGATACGCAATGACAGCAACACCTCCGCTCATTCCGCTCAGGGGGACGAAGATCCCGCTTATGAATATCAGGGGGAACCGGATCAGGGAAGACAGCATCATCACGTTCGAAGGCGTCCGTCCGCCCGTTGAGGACAGTAGTTCTCCAAGGGCCGCAAAGCATGCATTGCCCAGAACGAATAGTGTCGCAAGCAGGAAGACATTGGTCACGCTCAGACCTAGAAACACTATCCCAAAAACGGCAATGAGGGTGCTTATGAGCAGGCCGAAAAGCGCCCCGGCCAGTATGTCCCCGAGTATGATCGTGGTCAGGCTGACGGGCATCGACAGCAGACGCTCGAAGGTTCCCGCCTGTTTCTCCCAGGGGACAATGAGCGGGCCGATCGAAGATGAAGTGAAGAACAGCGTCATAGCAAGGAAGCCGGGGAAATACACGGAGATATCCAGTTGCCGGCCGACAAAGAACGCGACAAAGAGGAAAGCCGGCAGCAGGAGGCCGAAGATGTACACCGGCGCTTTGCGGTAGTATATGCGCATGTCCTTGCGGGCTACGACTAAAACCCCTCGAAGGAACAGCGGGAAGTTCATATCCCTCCCTCCGTCAATTTCACAAAGATGTCCTCGAGGCTCGGCCCCATCGTGGCAATGGATATGATTTTCGCCTTCTTCTCCTCCGCGACCTTCACGATGCCCTTGATCGCCTCGTCAGGATCGTCGGTGCAGAAGCGCCACTTGTCCCCGCACGCCTCGATGTTCGACACATGTCCGAAGGCGAACCAGGAAGCGTCGACGTTTCCGTCGAAGGCCACCTCAACTGCCTGGATGCTCTCGTAGGCACGCCGCAGCTTCTCCGGGGCCTCTATGGCAACGATGCGCCCCTTGTTGATGATGCAGACTCTCTCGCAGAGCCTGTTCGCCTCCTCGATGTTGTGAGTGGTTAGTACGATGGTGCTGCCCTGGGCGTTCATCTTCTTGACCAAGTCGATGATGACCCTCCTGCTGTGAACATCCAGGCCCTCCGTGGGCTCGTCCAGGAACAGCACCGCGGGCCGATGGATGATTGCGCATGCAATTGACACCCGCTGGCGCATCCCCTTTGAGAAGGTGCGCACGTAGTCGTCTCCCCGGTCGGACAATCCCAGCACGGCAAGGAGTTCTTCCGAGCGCGATCCCCTTTCTCGCTTTGAAAGTCCGTAGAAGCGGCCCACGAGGTCGAGGTTCTCCCGGGCAGAGAGGTCCTGGTACACATTCCCGACCTCCGGTATGCATCCCATTTTCATCTTTGCCTCCAAGGGATGCTTGACGAGGTCGATGCCCTCAATGAGAACGGATCCAGCATCGGGCTCCATTATCCCGGTGAGCATGCGGATGGTCGTCGTCTTACCCGCTCCGTTCGGGCCGAGGAGCCCGAAGATCTCGCCCTTTTCTATTTCAAAGCTCACGCGATCGACGGCCAGCAGCTTGCCGAAGCGCTTCGTGAGATTAACGACATCGACTGCGCTAGTCAATCTTGACCATCCTCCTTTTCTCCCTTGAATTCGGCATCGTAGAATCTGAGCAATGCTTCCAGGACTGGTTTCCTCTCCCTAATCATTCTCAAGCCGTTCCGCAAGACTTCCCTGCCAGAATCCGTGAGAGCATACATCCTCCGATCTATGCGCCCCTTCTTGCTCTTCCATTCGGACTCCAACAGTCCCGACTTCTCCATCCGTCTCAGCATTGTGTAAATGGACCCCGGTTCGGGAGCATATCTTCCATCCGTCATCCTCTCTAGCTCCCCCATGATTTCGTAGCCGTGGAGCCTTTTATCGAACAATGTGCGAAGAATCAATAACTGGATCAGGCCTCTGCCAGAATATCTACACGTCTCTGGATGGTCGTCGCACATATTGATCCAAGGTATATGTAACAAAGATATGTGTAACAAAGATATATACATTCTTCGAACGCAATCCCTACCCCTCATCCCGATGACGTCGGCATATCACAAGGGCATGACGAATCTCGACTGCCTTAGGAGATTTCTGCATCATCACCTCAAATAAGTCAGATCTTCCCGTTCTCATCATAATCTCCTCCCTTGGATGTTGACGGTACGGACATGCCTACCAGAGCCTGATTCCGAAAAGACGCATGGCGTAAATGACACCCAGTATTATTATGGCCAAACCAAATGCGTTCTGTATCCACTTTCCAGCTAGGATGAATCGGTTCCCTATTCGCTTTCTAAGATCACCCGTCGCCACACAGAACGGGAGTATAGCCATCCCATGACCCAGCCCAAACACGAACATGAGTGCGCCACTCACGACGACAGTCGCACCGTTGGCTATGACTATCATCAGGATAGGCAGCACAAGAGCCATCGCACAAGGCGCCCAACCTATGGAAAACAGAACGCCGAGCAGGAAGGAAGCAAATGGAAGGGAGTGCGACGCAACCCTATCTATTGATTTCCCAAAGAGACCCTTTGACATCTCGGGACCTGCGTCGAACTTCAGCTTCTTTGGAAACATCCTTCCGAATGACTCCCTCAGCGGAAACATGATATTGATTCCCAGCAGGACGAGGGCGACTCCTATTAGGAGCTGAAAGTACTCGAAGGATGAAATTAGCGTCCCGATCTGTGCTAGTATCAAGCCAAAGGCAAGGAAGACCAGCGCGGTGCCCAGCGTGAAATACAGTCCGACGACCATCCCTTCCTGAAAGCCTCCGGAATCAGCTCGCCCTGAGATGGATTCATTCCTCCGTGCAGCCACGTAGGAAATGACAACGAAAAGCAACGCTATCGAACATGGGGAAAAGGAGGTTATCATTCCCAGCACGAAGAATCCGCCCAGCGTCGCGCCGGATGCCATTATCGAACCTTTGAAACCGCCGCCCCATTCTCCCGAGATGATCGCTTCAGCATCCGACAGCAGAGATTCCGAAGTCTGCACGCCGTCTACGACCCCTCTCCCCATGCAATAGATGTGATAGACTCCGACGATGTCCCCTTTCGGATCTATCAGGACGATGGTAGGATTTGCGAATCCCCCCTCGATTTCCCAATATTTCGAATAAAGAGCCGAGATAGTGAACGGATTGAATTCCTCGACCCACCGCCAAGTGACATTCACGCCGAAAACGTTGCTCGCAATTGACAATCCGTCGTCCGAATAGGCGTTTTTTCTGATGTTCAATGTGATGATCTCAATTCCCTCGCTGGAATTATCCGCTATCCTTTGAAAGGCCTGCATCTGCCCGATCATGTACTCCTCGCATTCGAGACACAGCGGATTCTCCAGCTGCGTGAAGTGGAGGAATGTCACATTGCCCCTCAGCTGGGACAGATTGAAGCTCTCATTCTTGACTTGATCGAAAGCTTCGAAGTCTGGAGCGGGCTCGATCTCGCCCGACTGTCCAGTTCCTCCGGCGAAGAGCAATATGGCAATCATGCCCAAGATTGCCCCGCATGCAACGATCAAAGGCAGATGCTTATGCAGTTGGGAGAGCCATGACCGCGGCATCTATGCATTCTCCTCGAAATAGGATAAGGCGTCCGATATCCAGCTCTCGAGGGTCGCCTGATCCACAACTCCTTCCCAGCTGTGCCAGCCGATGGCGACATTACCGTTCGAATCCTGAACCTTCGTCAATATCACGGTGAGAGGGATGTAGTTGACTCCTCCAGTGGGATCATATGCTGCGAATGCCTGAGACGCCTGTGGCTCATTGGTGCCTGAGGTGAGATCGAAATAGGTCAGATCGGACGAATGGCTGGAGGAGACTGCGTTGCAGATTGCCACCTGCTGAACGCAAGGAGTGCATCCCACGCTGTGATCAAGAATCATCACTACGCCTTTCTCAAGAGACGCGGAAGCAAATGATGGGTGAGACACGATCTGCCCAACAGAAGGATGGGACGAAGGATATCCTATCCAGAAATTGTTGACGCCTGTTCCTATACCTCTTTTCGTTGGAATTTCGTTTGTCGGTGCACCGCTCTCAGTGGTGAAATGCCATCGAAAGATGGAAGAATCGAGTCCTCTGCCCTCTACATTTTTTGCACGTTCATCTATGGTGACCATGTAAATCGTCCCATTCAGAAAAGGCGACAACGGAGTGAAAACCAACGCCGTGTCATTCAACCACGAATGGTCGCCAGCGACGGCGGGAGAAAAGTAAAATGCCTGCTCAACTGAATCGGTATTCATTGGTTGACAGAATGTGACAGTAATTTTCGAGCCGATTAGAACGCCCATTCCTTTCGGAGAATAATCAACAACGCAAGGCAGTGATGAAGAATTGGGATTTTGGAAGATAAAAACATATGCAAGAGTTGAGGCAATGATTATCATTGTGACAATAGCAATCGCAACAACAATCTTTTTTGTGGTTGGCATGAATGCACCACAATGTTCGCATCTCTTAGATCCGGGTTTTACAAGTTGAGAACATGAAGGGCACTCCGTGTATCCTTCCGCCAAGAGACTCTTCTTATCGGATTCATCTTTGCGTCGACGTTTTGCCATCGATATCACGGATTCGCATGGTCCAATGAAAATTACTTCACATTTCTCAGAGACTGACGTCCCTTTGCAGTTATGGAATATATCCTCCAGTTCTGGTGCCGTCTTTGGACTATCAGCTCGTTGTCTTCCAAAATGCTAAGATGATACGATAATTTCGAATCCGAAACGCTGGTTATGTCTTTGAGCAGACAGGGGCATAGGTCTAATTTATCGAGCGCGTGCAGGATGCGCAAACGTATCGGATCGGCAAGTGCTTGATGGAATTCCGCTTCCTTTATCATGATTGCGTCGTCGGGGAATTTTCTTTCTAGTTCATCCATCCCACCGATCTTGAGGAGCCCTTTCCTCACATCCTCGGGCAAATCATGAATCCCCCTATCGGCGAGGCACGACGTTTCAATTTTTTTTGAAACCATAACCAATATATATGCTTCGAAGTATTTCAATTATTGTAGAAATAGGGGTTCATGAATGGGTTTGGAAGAAAGCGTCGTCGAAGTGCTATTAGCCGGGGTCAATGGCCTTGTGACGTATCTATCAGCACATGTTCTCCTCTGCCTGATACCAGCATTCTTTATCGCCGGCGCTCTGGCCGCACTATTTACAAAGGATGCCGTGACGAAGTATCTTGGCCCTGATACACCAAAATACATCTCCTATCCGGTCGCTTCGATGGCAGGTCTTCTGATTGCGGTATGCTCTTGCACGATATTGCCGCTTTTTGCTGGCATATGGAAGAAGGGGGCGGGACTCGGGCCCGCGGTCACATTCCTTTTCACCGGGCCGGCAATCAATGTCTTGGCGATTCTTTACACAGGGAGCCTGATAGGGTGGGACATAGCGAGTGCGCGGGGCATTCTTGCGATAATTTTCGGAATCGTAATCGGACTGATTATGGGTCTGATTTTCCAGCGCTCGGGTTCAAAAAAAGGTTCCGTCGTGAATCTGACTTCTGCCCCGAATGCCCAGAGCTCGGTCATTCCTCAGAATGGAGAGCGCCAAAAAGAGAGTCTCGCAGCGAAGATGCTAAGGCATCATTCAGCAGTTCTTTTCGTGCTGCTGATCGGGATCCTCCTTGCAGGGACCTTCCCGCTGGATGACCTGATAAAGATACCGCTTCTGATTCTCATTACGGTTCTGACGATAGTCTGGGCTTTCAAGACCAATACAAGAAAAGAGAACTCAGACTGGATGCGCGAGACTTACTTCTTCGCAAAGATGATAATCCCGCTGTTGCTTATTGGCGTCTTCGTGGCCGGCATAGCGACGGCTGTCATACCGCAGAGTCTCATCGCGGAGCATCTTGGTCAGAACACGCTGAGCGCGAATTCGATCGCCGTCGGGTTTGGGATATTCATGTATTTCCCGACTCTGGTGGAGGTGCCCGTCGCCAGGATGTTCCTCGATCTCGGCATGGCTAAGGGTCCGCTGCTTGCATATCTTTTAGCCGATCCAGAGCTTTCGATTCAGAGCGTATTAGTCATTGGAAAAATCATGGGCAAGGTGAAGACCGCTGTCTATGTCAGCCTCGTCGCAGTACTCTGCATCGCAGCTGGCATGATATTCGGAGCGTTGGTTGGGTGACCTCAATGCCGGGAGCTTGCTGTCCAGGTAAGACGGATGCGAAGATACTGTCCATCGGAGGACAGCAGATTGGAATAACGCATCTTGATGAGATCATTGAAAAAGCTCTTCAAATGAAGGATGCCAGCGACGAGGAGCTGAAGACGTTCCTCATAAGCCAGATTAAGATATACAACTATATCCCGCCGACCGTGGAGAAGGAGTACGCGGAAGCGGCATTGCAGGAATTGCTCAGAATCAAGGACACTAGGTCAAGGAGGTAGAAATCAATGAAAATCGAGGTATTCGGAACTGGATGCCCAAAATGCAGGATGGTCGAAGCCAATGTGAAAAAAGCATTGGAAACGACCGGCCTCATCGCCGAGGTGGTGAAAGTCACGGACATCGACGAGATGGTCGAACGCGGCCTGATGTCGACGCCTGGTCTGGCGATAGATGGAGAACTCGTCTCAGCAGGTAGGATCCCTTCGGTCGACGAGGTCATTCAACTGATCAGGAAGAAGTCATGAAAGCCGTAAGATCTGAAAGAACATAGAAGGTGAAAAAATGGAGAAGAGTGGAAAGGATGTCGTCCTTGCATGCTTCGGCGGTTTCTCGAACACGGGAATCGCGACCGCTTTGGCGAGCATGGACGCGGTGAGCCAGGTAGGGCTGGGCAAAGCGAATATAGGATGCCTGAGCGGCATGCCATTGGAAACGGAAAGCATAAAGGCGAAGCTGGATGCCGCCAGGAGGATAATCGTCGTGGACGGTTGCCCGGTGGAATGCGCCAAGAAGCTCGTCGAGAGACACGGATACAAACCATATAAGGCGATAGTCCTCGCACGGGACATCGGCATGAAGAAAGTCTCGTTGTACGACGGGCAGCCAGCGGTCGCCGGGGTTGCGGAGGCTGTTACTCCTGAGGAGCGGACGAAGGCCAAGGAGATAATCGTGAGGGCGCTGACGGAATGAGAATCCGCATTTGAAGCCCTGCGACGATAATGATAGGATCCAGAATCAGGAGATGGACAAATTGAATGAACAAGGAATATCAATTCGCGACGATCTCTGCAACGGTTGCGGCCGATGCGCCAAGATCTGCCCCGCGAACGCCATCGCGATGGTCGATGGGATGCCGAGAATGCTGGATCCTAATTCGTGCACATTATGTGGCGTCTGTGCCGACCAGTGCCCAGAGGGAGCAATCGCACTCAGGATACCGAAACCCGCACTGTCAACTGAACATGTGCCAGAGGCGAGGAAAGAGTTCGTGGAATTCTCCCAAGCACTGAATCGCTCACTTGCTCTTGACAAGCGCCCCGTGGCAATTAGGCTCGTTCGGATGGATGAGAAAGTGCCAGAAACGGTGCCCGCTATGAATTTCCCGATCAGGCATTGCGTCTCCCTGAGCATGGCTTCGCTGGGCGCGGTTTTATTCGTTCCCGCAGACAAGCATGCATGCTCCGCCGCTAAGGCGGCGCTCGGAATCGAAAATCTCCCCGGGAAGGTTGAGGACGGGACTGTGCCCTTCATGCACGGCCTAGCGGGGAGCAAGGAGGCGGCTTCGAGGATAATGCGAGAGATCCCAAGGTTACAGGCAGGGACGACAAGAGGTACATTGCTGGCGCCTCTCGAGCGTGCCTTCTTTGATCCTGATGTCGTGGTTCTAACGGTTCTCCCCAAGCAGGCCATGTGGATCGCGAACGCATTGCTGTTCGAGTCAGGCAGCCCCAGAATAAGCGCAAACTTCGCCGGGATGCAAGCCTCGTGCAGCGATGTCACGGCGCTGCCCATCCTGACTCAGAAGGTCAATTTTAGTCTGGGATGCTATGGATGCCGAATGGCAGGAAAGCTCGCGGATGAAGAGATGTATGTTGGCATACCGACTGCAAGGTTACAGGAAATCGTGAAAGGGCTGAAGGGGTTGAAAAGGGCCATGGAGGGGCTGTCGAGGGGTTGATAGGGGTTAAGTGAAATCCCTCTCGTTGATTCTGATGCGTTTCGAAGCTCTTCGTCCGAACCCAGCATGACATGACCGACAAAAGGCAGGTGGGCAATTTGGGAAATGAAAAAAAGAATATCCCGCGGGAGAAGATACCATGGTTCCCAACCGTCAATAATGATATCTGCTCCGGTTGCGGGAAATGCGTCGATTTCTGTCCGAATGATGTATACTCATTGGAAAAGACAGTAAAAGTGAAGAACCCTTATGATTGCGTCGTGGGCTGCTCCGGCTGCAAGAGCCAGTGTCCCGAAGGAGCAATCTCGTTTCCCTCTTTGACTGAGCTCAGAGACGTCCTGAGATCTCTCAGGATGAAGTATGGACAGGAAGCTAGGTGAAACCATGCCAAGTCCAGCAACTGCTTCCGGTGCAGGTCAAGTTCCATCAAAGAAGAAGCTCTCTTTCTTGAACAAGTATCTGACCGTTTGGATATTCCTTGCGATCTTCATAGGTGTCGGCCTGGGAGCAGCGGTCCCCGGCATTGCCGACGGACTGAACAGACTGAGCGTCGGGACGACCTCCATCCCCATCGCCATCGGTCTGATCCTGATGATGTGGCCCCCACTGGCCAGAGTGAAGTACGAGGAGCTAAAGGAAATCCCAAAGCAGCCGGAGGCCAAGAGGATGTTCGGCACCTCCCTCGCCCTGAACTACATCGTTGGCCCTCTGCTCATGTTCACCCTGGCCTGGATCTTCCTCCCTGACAACGTCTACTTCCGCATCGGCCTGATACTCGTCGGCGTGGCGAGGTGCATTGCAATGGTGATAGTCTGGAACAGCCTCGCTGAAGGGGATTCGGAGTACGCGGCAATCCTGGTCGCGCTGAACTCAGTCTTCCAAATCGCCCTCTACTCATTCTATGCATACTTCCTAGTGGCCGTGGCATCAGATTGGGTGTCCCCGGGCTCCGGCACGGAGATAAGCATCGGCGTGTGGGAGGTGGCGCAGAGCGTCCTAATTTACCTGGGCATCCCCTTCGCGATGGGCATAGCAACGAGATATCTACTGCTGCCAAGAAGAGGGGCCGACTGGTACAACGAGAAGCTGATGCCAGTACTCGGAAAGGTCTCCCTGCTGGCGCTGCTCTTCACCATCGTGGTCATGTTTGCCTTCAAGGGCGAGTACATCCTCGGCCAGCCGTTCGATGTCATTAGAATCGCTATACCTCTAGTCTTCTACTTCGTCATCATGTTCTTCCTGTCGTTCGGGTTGTCGATCAAGCTGAAGTTCGACTACCCGCACGCGACGGCGCAGAGCTTCACCGCGGCCAGCAACAACTTCGAGCTTGCCATAGCGGTCGCCATAGGAGTGTTCGGCATCGGATCGCTGGTGGCCTTTGCGGCCGTCATCGGACCGCTGGTCGAGGTGCCGGTCTTGATCAGCCTGGTGAATGTGGCGCTCTGGATTAGGAAGAGATACTACGGCGCGGATGGAAGGCTACTATCTTCCCGAGCTGTTGCTAGCGGAGGGGCGAAATGATCTGTGAGACCTGCCGCCTCTACCCTGACTGTGAGCTGGAGCCGCCGAAAGAGGGCGAAACATGCCCCTATTTCGAGCCGAAGGAAAGGCTCCAGCTGACATTCACGGAAGAGGGATGGAAGATGGGCGAGTGATGAGGGACATCGGAACGGCAAGATCGAAGCATGGGCCTTCTGATCGGTCATGAGGAATCGGAAGAGGTCTCATTGAACCAAAGTGGTCAATCTCTTATGGATTGTCACTGCGAAATAGAAAGTGAATATCCTCTTCTTGAGGAGGGCGATCATCGGCTTGATAGCCTGCCCCAAATTATTTGAGTCCGCCGCAATATGATTCAGCAAAGTGTTCGTATCATGACCATCGAACTCGATTCAATTGTGACTTGTCCGAAGTGCGGTTTCGCTTCGCAGGAAAGGATGCCTTCTGATTTCTGTCTGATAAGATACCAGTGTAAACAATGCGGACATGTGATGACCCCCAAGCAAGGCGATTGCTGCATCTTCTGCTCGTACGGTAGCGTGGCGTGTCCATCCATTCAAGAAATGAATATCAAGAACAGCGAGACGACCGACGCTGATCAAGATTCTCAATGACTTACTCCAAGGGAACTTCTGTAGGGATCGGAAAAAGCTCTATCTCCTGGCGAGGAGATGAATAAAGAGAAATTGAAAAAGGATGTCAATCTACCGAACTTGACCGCCATGCGCATGTCGCCCAAATAGATCACATTGTCTTCTTAGGCTTCACGAATTTGTTGCAAGACACACAGAGCGCCAATCCGTTTTTTGCGTCCATCAACTGATCGCCGTCGCATTCTGGGCATGTCGCACCCTCAACCCATCTGACTTGTGGTACCGCATGCTCTCCGATAAAGCAGTGTTCTCCGATTTTGACCTTGCTGCTTCTCCTCTTGCTAACCGCCTTCTCTGCGCAACGATCTCGCTCCTCCTTTTTCTCGTCGGTTTCCTCACTCATGGGCGTCACACTTTTTTCTTCTCTAACAAACTGGATATCCTATCTATCATGCATTCGAAGGCCTTCGCCGCCCCGTTCCCCTGCGCAAGGACAAACGGGATGCCCTTATCCCCTTCCTTCGAAATCGAGGGATCCAAGGGAAGACTGCCGAGGAATTCCACGTCCATCTCCGCGGCGGCCTTTGCGACCCCGCCGTCACCGAAGACGTCTATATTCTCACCGCAGTGCGGGCATTTGAGGCCGCTCATATTCTGGATCATCCCAAGGATGCGCAGGTCCATCGCTTTGGCGAAATTGATCGATCTCCTCACGCTCAGCAGCGCGACGTCCTGAGGGGTCGTCACTATTATCGCGCCGTCTGGTCTGGGAATCAGCTGTATTACGCTCAGCGGCTCATCCCCCGTGCCGGGCGGAAGGTCGACGATGAGATAGTCCAATGAACCCCACTCTACGTTCTCAAGAAACTCCTTGATCGCTCCCATCTTCAGCGGTCCGCGCCAGATAATCGGCGAGTACTTATCTCTGAGCAGGAACGCGATCGACATGACCTTCAGCGAAGGCGGCACGATTGGCGGTATGATGCGTTTCTCATCGATGATCTCCAATGGCATGGAAGGCATCCCGAGCAATTTCGGGACGGATGGACCATGCATATCCGCATCGAGCAACCCGACGGAATGCCCTCTCATCGAGAGACCGACGGCGAGATTCACCGCAACTGTGGATTTCCCTACCCCGCCCTTTCCGCTCATGATGACGATCTTGTGCCTGACGCCTTTGAGGTTCGTCTCAACCTTGTTCTCGGTCGTCTGTGAGCCGCTTTGCTCTTTTGCTTCGGCTTTCTTGTCGTGCGAATTCATATGACAAACCCTCCGTACCTTCCCCGAGATGCTGAGCTATCGATGATCGCCTGGTTCTGAAATCATATGGGATTTCGAGCCTTCAATGGCAATTATGGTCGTGCGTGTGTCCCTGACACGCATTCTGGAAGGTCGCCTTCTGTAATTTGCCGCTCGACCACATCTCGAAGGCATTTCTGACGTTTCCAGTCGATCCGATGTACACATCGATCCCGAAGTCTCTGAGCATGATCATCGCTTTAGGCCCCATGCCTCTGCATATCACGACTTTCGCTCCCGTGCTGTTAATCTTCTCCGGAGGCTTTCCAGTTCCTCCAAAATGATCGCTCTCATTCGGGACTATCTTGACATCCATTGTCTCTGTATCGATAACAGTAAATGTCGGAGAGCTGCCGAAGTGATCGCTGAGTTCGCCATCCATTCCGCCTTTTTCCATCGTCGGTATGCATACTTTCATTTCTTTTCACTCCCTCAATCTCGTCGACTCTTTTTCGTGTCTATCCTCAATGCCTTTCCATTTACGATCGCTTCGGCGATCTTCTTTCTCGCCCTGCCGACGATCCTATTGAAGGTCGGCTGAGATATGTTCATGGATTTCGCCGCAGCCGATTGAGTCAATCCCTCGCAATCTGCGAGCCTCACCGCCTCGTACTCGTCCAGGCGCAATTCGACGATGTCCAATTCGCTCAAGGGGATCCCCCGAGGCTTGAAGAAGGTCGAATCGGGATAGCAGCAGATGCGTCTGCATCTTTCCGGTCTAGGCATAGTAATGAATTATAATTCATTATATTAACCTTATCGAGACCAATATATCCTTGGTATGGGAGAGGGCGTGCGCTTCGCGGTGATCGTATCCAGTTATCCGCACTAGTCCCATAATCGGGGCTACTTCCTTCTCTTCAGCATGTAGGTGCTCAGCAGCAGCATCGCAAGCGCGAACAACGTGAGAATGACGATCTGCACCCAGATTTGCTCGACCCCCCAGCCCCTGATCATCACCGATCTCGCTCCGTCCACGGCGTAGGTCAGCGGGATGAACGACGATATCGGCCTCAGGAACTCCGGCACGGCTTCGAGCGGCCAGAAGATTCCCGCAAGCAGTATCGACGGGATGAAGACGAGCGGGATGAACTGCACCGCCTGCAACTCGTTTTTCGCCACCGACGAGAACATCAGCCCCATCCCCATGCTGCCGACCCCGAGCAGGAAGAAGACGAGCAGCGCCACCAGGAACGAGCCCTCCACTTGGATGTTGAACAGCAGCACGCCAGTCACGAGGATGACAGTCGATTGCGCCAGCGCCATGAGCCCGAACGAAATCGCGTATCCCGCGACGACCTCGCTCTCCCTGACAGGTGTGGTGAGCAGCCTCTCGAGGGTCGACGACGACCTCTCCCTGACGAACGTCACGATTGTCAGCATGAATGTGACCAGGAAGCCAGCCAGCCCCATTATCCCCGGGGCGAAGAAGTCGATGAACTTCGTGTCCTTCCCGTAGACCATGTCCGTCTCGATCGAGACCGGCGAGGTCAGGAGGTATTTTGTCGTGAGCAGCTTCTGGAGCGCTCCCGAGAGCGAGCCGCTTACAGCCTTTGCCACGTTCGGGTTAGTTCCATCCAAATAAAGGGTCATATTGCTCGGGACGAATGTATGCCCTGAGTGGAGAAATGCGATACTCCAGATCGCATCCTTCGTGAAGTTCTTCTCGAAGACTATCGCCCCCCAGACCTCGGCATTCCTTACTTTCTGGATCGAAAGGTTCACTGGGTCGAGCGCGGCGTCTGCCGCTGTGTAAATGTGCACGATTTTCACGGTGTCCGTGGAGTTGAGTTCGCTGATAATGGTCCAAGAGAGGGAGCCCTCCGTCGACCCCTCGTCTAGATTGACGATGTACACGTTGATGTTCTTGACTTCTCCTCCGAACGTGTAGCCGAAGACGAGCATCATCATGAAGGGGACCATGAAGATGAACGCGAACGTGCGCCTGTCGCGCCTCAAGGACCTGAGGTTCTTCTTGGCGATTGCGAGGACCCTGTCCAGATTCATGCCTTCCCCTCCCGCGAATAGAACAGGAACGCATCTTCCAGATTGTCCGTCGACGTCCTTGCAAGGATTTCATCCGGGGCGCCTTCCGCGATCAGCCTGCCGGCCCTCATCATCCCGACGACGTCGCACCTTACGGCCTCGTCCATGTAGTGCGTCGTCATGATGATGGTCTTGCCCCGCTCCTTCAGCTTGCCGAAGTACTCCCAGAATCCGGCCCTGAGCTCAGGGTCCACTCCGACGGTGGGCTCGTCTAAGAAGAGGACCTCCGGCTCATGCACGAGCGTGCAGGCGAGCGACACCCTGTGCTTCATCCCGCCGCTCAGCTTGGAGACCGCGTCGTCCTTTCTCTCAACAAGATCGACCATCTCCAGCAGATCCTTCTCCCTCCGCTGGAAATCTTCTTTTTTGACGGAATAGAGCTCTGCGAAGAGTTCGAGGTTCTCGTGTATCGAGAGGTCGTAGTAAACCGCCATCTCCTGCGGCATGTACCCTATCTTTTGGATGTTGTCCTTGACGGGGATGCATTCCCCGAGGATCGAACCGGTGCCCTTCGTCGGCCGCTGGATGCCCATCAACATCTTGATCGTCGTGGTCTTGCCGGATCCGTTTGGGCCGATCATGCCGTACAGGATTCCTCTCATTACGCTCAGGTTCAGGTCGTCTACGGCCACGAGCCCGTCGAACTCCTTCCTCAACTTGTCGGTCTTCACAGCGTAGACAGACGTCTTCCGCTCCGCCCTTCCAGAGTCCTTGGCCATCGGGGCGGTATCTCCCCCTAAATGATATAATCCCGATGGTCGCCTACTGCAAATCGACTGCATACATAACGCTTAAATCGAGTCCGAATGATTGCTCGCCGAAACGGACGGTGTACCGATGAGTATCACTATGTTCATCAAGGAATTGGAAAGCGACAAGGCGCTGTGCAGGGACGCCAAGAAGAGGACCGCCCAGGTCAACCTGAAGGAGACAAGCAAGTTCGAGAAGTACTGCGAAGTCAATAGCTTCATCGACCTCGCGAAGGCCGAGGCGCAGCTCGGGAAGGAGAAGCTGGCCG
>Ga0315295_10001046_pt1 | contig 23724 bp, 33 predicted proteins | sample YL17G14_0_MG_FD_204453 | JGI IMG/M metagenome (GOLD analysis project Ga0315295, IMG submission 204453) | Sediment microbial communities from Yellowstone Lake, YNP, Wyoming, USA - YL17G14_0 | ecosystem: Environmental > Aquatic > Freshwater > Lake > Sediment | place: USA: Wyoming | collected...
AATAATCTTCAAAGCTCTATTGATTTAAGACCAATGGGCTTAATTGTTGAAGATATTAAAAATAAAAATGATAATAATGAAATATGCAGATTGTGGTAAGATGAAAATAAGAAAAGTGAGAAAAGAGGATATTGAAGATTTAGTAAAGTTAGATAGAGAAGCAAACAAAGAGATTGCTTGGTGGAATCCACTTAAAAAGAAAGATTTTCTAAAATTTTTAAAAAATAAAAATTGCCTTTATGTTGCTGAGAGAGATAATAAAGTGGTGGGATATCAGTCTGCAAAAAAGGAAGGAAAAATCTTGATACTTGAAGATATTTATGTTAAAAAAGAATTCAGAAATAAAAAAATAGCTACATCCTTAATTAAAGAGATTATCTTGGGTAATAAAAAATCTGGGATTGCACAAATCAAATTTAATTGCCCAGAAAGACTAAGAAAATTTTATGAAAATCTGGGGTTTAAAGTTACCTCGCTTGTTATGAAAAAAGAATTAAAATGACTAAAAATCGAAAAGCCCAATTTAAAATACAACAAATGGCGTTTATGTTAATAGCAGTGACTATACTTTTTGTTCTTGTTGGAATTTTTATTCTGGCTTTTAAGTTCTCTGATCTTAAAAAGTCTGCAACAGAACTTGAAGAAAAAAATGCCATGCTATTAGTCTCAAAATTAGCAAATTCTCCTGAATTTTCATGTGAAATGGCTTATGGAAACAAAGTAAATTGTGTTGATGCTGATAAAATAATGATTTTAAGGGAGAATATTAACAAATATAATAATTTTTGGGGCATTGACGGGCTTGAAATAAGAAAAATTACTGCCCAACAAGAGATATTGTGTACAAAAGGGAATTATCCCAATTGTAATCATATAACCTTTAATTTAGGTGAAGCAAATGGCTTTTCTGTTTCAAATTTCGTGTCTTTATGTAGAAAAGACAGCACCGGGGGGCAGATTTATGATAAATGCGAACTTGCAAGAATTATTGTAAGTTATGAGAAAAAATGAGAAAAAATAATAAATTAGGTCAGGAAGAGATGGTTGGTTTTGCTCTAATTGTTGTAATAGTAGCAGTAATCATACTAGTTTTCTTAGGTTTTGCCATAAAAGGCACAAACAAAACAGACACTCAAAGCTATGAAGTTGAAAGTTTTCTGCAAGCTGTTCTGCAATACACCACAGATTGTGAAGATTATTTGGAATACCTCTCAGTTCAAAAGCTAATATTTGAGTGCGATAGGGAAAAGGCGTGTTTAGATGAAAGAAATAGCTGTGATGTCCTAAATGCAACCCTAAAAAAGCTTGTTGAAGAAAGCTGGGCAATTGAAGGAGATAGGCCAGTTAAGGGGTATTTTTTAAACATTACCTCAAATGAAGAGCAAATTTTATCGGTTTTAGATGGAAACATAACTAAAAACTCAAGGGGGGCTAGGCAGAGTTTTACAAAATCAGGTGTTTCTATGGATATTATGTTTAGTGCTTATTATTAGAGTTTAACATTAATTGCTATAGAATCAACAACAACTTCTGGCCTATGTCTTATTCTATTTTTTGTCTTTTCCTCAATTAATTCAATAAACCCAAACCTTTCTAAAAGTTTAATATCATCATTTACTGACTTAAAACCACGATGCAACATCTTGGCTAATTCATAAATTGACTTGGGTTTTTGACGTTTTATTATGTTTAAGATACGTGCTTTTTCATTGCTCAAAAGCTGCCTTAAAGCAGAAATTCCTGAAAAATCAAAATCTTGCTTTGAAAACCCTGATTTTTTAAAAATAGAAAACGCTCCTTGTGATTCTGTTATTGTTATCTCTCTTGTTCTTGTTTTTGCCATTTTTACTTGTTAAAAGTTAATTTCAGTTTTTGTCATGGTTTTGAGACGTATTTTAATATATATGTTATTTTTATAATATATTACATTTAGTGACCATATCTTAATAAATGTTTTGCTCTGCATATGATTAAATCTGTTTTAATAATGAAATAGTAACACAAGGTTTATAAATAAAACCTCAAAAATAATGCTTTTTGGAAAAAAGGGTCAAGAAACCCATAGCAAGCTTTTTAAAGAAAAATTGGTTCTTCTATATTAGAGCGATTTGCTCTAGGATTATATAGGGAATCAAATGGAAGTATCATACTCACTTGAGCAAGAAGTTTACCCTATGACTTTTTGCAAAAGGAGGTTTATTGCCTTAGGCAAGATGTTTAATAGAATTGAAAGGAGGTATAAAAAATGAAATTAAATTTTAGAAAAATAACTGCAATTGCTACAAGTGCATTGATGGTTGGTATGACTATGGGAAGTGCTATTGCGCTTGCTCCTAGTGATAAGGCTTTTAATGCTGTAGTTTACGGTGTAGCTGCAGATGCTTCAGATAAAACTCAAGCAGATATTATTTCAACTTGGTTAGAATTAAAGGCCTCTTCCACTGGAGGAACTCTAAGTGGTGAGGGGGATAAATACAAGCTTGAAAAATCATCCACAAAGTTCCATTTAGGAGACACAGTATCAACTGTTGTTTCTGTAAACTTAGATGATGATGAATTGCCAACTCTGTTGGCTGAGGGAACTTATGTTGATGATGATAATGCTGATTTTGATTTTGAGCAAAAAGTCACTCTTGCATCAGCCACCCAATTAGTGATGTTTAGTAATGATGATTACAAAGTAGATTCTCCAACTCTAGGATTTGAAATAACAGATGGTTCAAGTATCTTAAACTACACGTTAGATTTCAGAGAAACTCCTTTTTGGTCTGATCTAGTCACAACAGATTTAACCTTAATGGGTAAATCATACTATGTGCTTTCAACTACTGCAAATAATTCAATTACATTATTGGATTCTGCAAATACAGTTCTTTTATCAGAAGGAGAAACCCAAACAGTTGGTGGAAAAACTGTTTCTATTGAATTTATTGGTTCTGCGCCAGAGGTTAAATTAAATATTGATGGTTACATCACAAATAATTTAGCAGAAGGAGAAACAGAGAAACTACCAGATGGGAGCTATGTTGGAATAAAAGATATCTCATACAATGCAAAAGATACAGGAATTAGTCAAGTAGAATTTAGTCTTGGCAGTGGAAAACTCGTATTAGCGCATGGAAGTGAAGTTGAATTGAATGAAGAAGATGTGGATAACTTAAATGTTTTCATTACAAATGCTTCAACTGCTACAATGTTGGATAAGATAACAATAGAGTGGAAAGCTGATGATGATTTATTTATCGCTCCAGACGCTGAGATAACAATGCCTGGATTTGAGGCATTAAAAATGTCTTTTACAGGAATGACTTATCCAGTAGAAGAGTCCATAGTTGTTGAGGCTAGCGGAGATGATAATATTGTTTTATCAGATTTCCCAATTAAGGACACCACAGAAGACATTAACATCCTTTTTTCAAACACTACTAATTTTACTATTGTTGGAAAAGACAGCAACAACAAGCTTGCTACTGCTGGACCAGGACAAACCCTTACATTTACACAAGGAACTCACGATTACTTTGCGTTGACTTATATAAGCGGAGATGATGCAGAATCTTATTTAGTCAGAGCGATAAACTTTGATGATTCTGAGTATCCTGATAATACTGTTGACTTTGAGTATCTTGTGAGCGGAGCTTGGAAAGACGCAGATTCTATTGTAAATGCAAGTGAATCAGTTACAATTGGAAGTGCAGAATTTACAGTTAATGCTGTTAGCAATGAAAGTGCTAAGACAGTTAATTTAACTGTAACAGGAAACAATAACTTCTACCAATTGTACTCTAAAGAAGGTATGCAGGTAATATTGCCTTGGATGAACCAAACAGCATTAAATATAACTAATATAACACAATATAGTAGTACAAATGCTTGTGCGATTGCAAGACAAGTAGCTACTTCAATTGGTCAATTGGGTCATGAAGATAAAGTAGTATACTATAATAATACTAATGGAGCAACAATTCAAAATACTACAACTTGTGATTATCATCCTGCAACATACATCCTTAACTTTAGAGAAGAGGATAAAGATGGGAATTTAGCATCTGAGGATTGGATAAACGTTACTTTAGGCATAGACACTGATAGTAAGGCATATATCTCAACCTATGCAACCTCAAATACAGACGCTACTGCTACAGAGATTGGAGAAACAGACGTTTTAAGAGACTTTACATACTCTAATGTTACAACAGAAATCCTGTTTGACCAAAGCGATAGTCCAGATAAGAAAATAACTCTTAACTATCACGGTGAGGAGTCTTATGGAGATGTATATATCACATCAGCTGGAATTAGTGCTATAACAACAACAGGAAATATGGTTTTCACAGATGCTGAAAAGACATCGTGGCAAGGATACAATGTTATTCTTGTTGGAGGAAGCTGTATTAACACTGCTACTGCAACAGTATTACATGGATCTGCTTCACCAGTGTGTACAGAAGCATGGACTGCTGCTACAGGTGTTGGAGATGGTAAGTACTTAATCCAAGCTATTGGTGATAAGTTCACAATTGGAAAAACTGCATTGGTTGTTGCTGGTTATACAAAAGATAACACTGTTGCTGCCTCAACAAAATTAAGGACAGCCGGAGCATCTATTAACACAACTGCAGGAAACAAGTATGTTGGAATTGTTGGAGTAGGTCTGGATTCAACTATAAGCAAAATCTAAATCAATTTTAATTTATTTTTTCTTTTTCTTTTTTTTAATATAATGGCGATAGCTATGTTAAAAGAAGGGTAAACAAAAATACGGATTTGCTTAATAAATAATGGCCCTAAAAATACAAAATCTTTTTATACTAAAAAATAAATAATAAAATATGAGAAAACTAATTTCAAAATTAGAAGAAGAAAAGAAAAAAAGAAGAAACCAATTTATTGTTGGCGGAGTATTAATTGTTGTTATGATTTTAAGCACCTTAGGATACGCTTTTCAAGGAGAAGGGAATCAAAATTCTAAAGAAGCGACTTATAATGGATATGATTTCATTGAAAAAAACGGGTATTGGTTCTTGGAAATTGGACAAATGCAATTTGCCTTTAAATATAACCCAAAACAAGTTGAAAAAATTAAATCTGAAGTGAATAAAATAAATCAATATTCTAATGAACCGCTTTATATTTCATCAAAATATCAAGAATCATATTCAGAAATATATATAAATTTAAATCCAATTGTTCAGAGAATACAGTTTGCTTGTGAAGAAAATAAAACCTGCAACGGAAATTTCCCAATTAAAAACTGTGATTCAAATTTTATCATAATCGAAGAATCAAATGAAACAAGCATAATCCAAAAAGAAAACTGCGTGTTTGTTAAATCGCCAATAGAAAATTTAACCCAAACTACAGATGAACTTTTATTTAAAATGCTTAACATAGAAAATGCCTAAGAAAAAAGAAAAAAATACAGAAAAAGTTTCTGAAATTTTTGAGCTTGAAAAAGACAAAAAAACAGAGATAATTAAATCTTCGGGTATATTAAAGGAAAAAATAAATTCTCCAAAAGAGCAAATAAAAAAAGAAAACAATATCCTAAAATATCTTTTTATTATTATAGCAATAATTCTTCTTTTCTTTGTGGGGGTATATATTGGCTCTAAATATTTAAAGGGTTTTGGATATCAAGGATTGAGGTGGGATACAATTAAAGCCGGAGATATAATCTTTTATCATACTGTTTTTCCTGTATATCTAGATATAACGGGAGGGGTGGTTAAAAATGGAGAACGTGTAGCAAATCACAATGTTTACCTAAGAAATGACCCTCGACTATTAGAAAAAGAAGTTCAATTCAAGGGAAGTTTAGAATTAACTGAAATGCTTGTGATAGAAGGCCTTGGAAACTTTAGCTGCGAAGGATATGGAATAGCTTCACAAGATGGTTTTGAACAGGTGCTTGGTGCCTGGGGGACTCAGGTTATCCAAGACCCAGAAGCAGATTGTGACCTTTTGGGGAGATATAATTTTGTCAAATTAATTCCAGGAAATGAAACTAAAATAGAAAGTTATGGCCCAAAATGTCATGCAATCTATATCAAAGATTGTGAGGTTTTTGAAGCAAAAGAAAGATTTTTAATACAGGAATTTATTAATAGAAATAAAAAAGAATAATTATTTTATTTGTTTATATAAAAATTTTAAATCTGAATAAATCGGAATTTCCTTTATTTTAAAAATCCTAATTTCTATAAACCATATACTTACCACAAAAATCGTGCTTAAAGCATACCAAAAAAGTTTATGGGTTAGGTCAAATAATTCAGAATTAGAAAAGATTAGCAAGCTTAATAAAAAAATTCTGATTATATTTATAATCAAAAAACAAAAAAAAGCGAAGAAAATCATTTTTAATCTTTTTTTAAGCTTAATCTTTGGGACAGAGAGATTTAAGATTAAAAGAAGATAATACGCTGCTCCTGCAACGCACGCTTGAATTAATTGAATTGGGAAAATTTTTTCTATTATAAGGATATTTTCTGCAATAGAGACTTCAAAAAAAATTTTAAATAAAAAATAAAGGGGATAAATTGTTAATGGTGTAAAAATAAAATAAAAAACCCAGAGATTTGGAAGAGCAACTAAAATAAGAATTAGATATCTTAAAAAAATATCTAAAAAAGATTTTGTTATCTTCTTCATAAAAGACAAAGCAGAAACATATTTAAGTATTTTAGTATTTTCATATTTATGAAAAAAACTTGGCCTTTCGTAATTCTTCTTATGATTATAGTTGCTTTTTTCTTTGATTCCAAAATTTCTTACGGAATTTCTTTGATTAGAAGTATTTTTTTAACAGATTTTCTTTTAGGAATAACTTTTATAAGCTCTGAAATTATAATCTTTTTTTTCTTAACTAGCTTGTTTTTGTGGAAAGAACATAAAAGAAAATATATTTTACCTCTATGGCTTAGTTTAGGTTTATCTGCAATATTTAGTTTTTTATTAAAAATTCTTGTGCATAGAGAGAGGCCTTTTCAAGAAGGAATTGTATCTATTTTACCCATATTAGAAAAAGCAAATTATTTGACCTGGAATTTTTCTTTTCCTTCATTTCAAACTATGCTTGTTTTTTGTGCCATCCCCATTTTATCAAAAGAATTTCCTAAATTCAAATATGTCTGGATTTTTATCGCTAGTTTAGTCGCATTTTCAAGGGTTTATTTTGGATTGCATTTTCTAAGTGATGTTCTTGCTGGTGGATTAATTGGGTATTTTATTGGCTTTTTTGTTTTAAAAATAGAAGAGAAAAACAAATTCTTTGAAAAAATTTATAAAAAAATCTGTTAGAAAAAAGAATTATTTCTTTAAAATTCTAATAGCTACAATAACTATTATAACAATTATAATTATATCTACAATAATAAACCCCTTCAAAAAAGTATTTCCCTCTGTAAAAAATCCGGTGATACTACCAAGGTCTGATTTTTTTTCTAATACATTTATTGAAATTGGTTGTGTTTCTTTTGTCCCGTCTGGAAGAGTTATTTCCAAGAAAAAGTCTTGCAGTCCTGTTGGAGCATCTTTATTTAAATTCAAGGTAATTAAAATTTCTTCTGATTGTCCTTCTCCTATATAAATAGTGGTCGGGTCTACACTCTTAAGGGTTGCCCATGCTTCATAACCTGAAGCTCCTAACTTAAAAGTTGATGCTTTTCCTGAATTCGTTAAAGTAGCTTTAATTACTGTTTCTTCTCCTTGGCTCCCTCCAGAAGAGACTTCTGCAAAGATAAGTATATCTGGAGTTAAGGAACAACCCTCTACTTTAAGAGGAAAATCAAAAATTGCTTCGTCATCTTCTTGATTTTGGTAGATATCATTGCTTTCATCATAAACTTCAAAGAATAAAGCAGAAGTTTTTTCTTCTGCGTCTTGTGGAATCTCTAAAGTTACATCTAATTTTTTACTATCAAAAGAATCAATATCTCCAATTTCAACTATTTCATCAATGTTCAAATCCTTATCATAAATTCTAACATAAATGTCTTCTTGATCATCTAACCCAATATTCCAAACCTCTGCTGTAATCTGTAGGCTTGACCCACATGAAACTGTCTCTGAGAATTTAACACTGTCAAGTATAACAAAGTCATCTTCTAATCTAATTTCTATTGAATCTGAGTCTGATGCACAGGTTTTTTCTCCTTCATTAAGGCCATTTTTAATTGTTCCTGTCGCCTTAATATATAAAACATAATCTTCGGTATTTGTGTCTAAATCATTAGGATCTATTTGAAAAGTAAATGTTATTGTTTCATCTTTTCCATCATTTAAATCAAAATCGCTTTCATCCCCATCTGTTATTTTCTGGCCATCGCTTGTGTATAAAACCCATTCAAGTGCAATATTTTTAATATCGTCATTGCCGTTGTTTTCAACATTAACTTCAATCTCAACTTCATCCAAAGGATACCAATAATCTTCATCACTTCCAAAACCGCTTATTGTGCTCATGCTTTTTATAGAGACAGAAAGATCCCCGGGATTATCATAAGAACAAAAATCTTTATTTTCTGCTGTAATCACAACTGTTGCATTATCATTAGAATTGTTTATATTTGTAATCAATAAATTTCCAGAAATCTCTGATCCAAAATCAATAGTTGAAAAATCATTTGAGGTTCTAGATGTTACAGTAAAAGTTCTTGGCTCTGAAGCATTAATATTTGACATATTTCCTGTTATATCAAAGACAAGGCCACTTAGTGTAATTGTGGATTGCATATTTACGGTCAATAATTGAGAATTATTTGTATTTGTTAATGTAAAGGTATGTGAATTTGTATTTTGATTGAAAATTAAACTTGTTGGAGAAACTGTAAATGTAGCACTAGTTAAACTTAAAAGAGCTGTTATAAAAAAAACACTTATGCAAAGTAAGCCCAAAATTTTGCTTTTCATTTGTAGTCATTTACCAGTTACTATTTATAAAGGTTTATGTTGTACAATATATACTTCAAAACATTTAAATATTTTGGAAATTTTTTTTATGGGTGGTAATTAGGTCAAATGAAAACTCTTTTGGGGCGTGGGCCTTTTTAATCGGAGTTATTCTTGCAGTCATAATTGGCCTTAGTACCTCTTCTTTTCTTTCATTACAAAAAGTAATTTCATACAGCACACAAATTTATGCTATTTTAGTTATTCTTGGTTTGCTTGTTGGATTTTCAATAAATGTTTCTAGAAAAGATGCCCAAACTTTTTTGATTGCTGGAGCAATACTAGTTATTGTAAGTAAATTTGGGATGGAAAGCGTTTCTGGCTCTTTGATTGGAATTGGTGTTGGTGATACAGTCTCTTCAACTTTTGCTGCATTATTGGCCTTATTTGCCCCTGCAACCATAATTGTCGCATTAAAAACTGTTTTCTCAATTGCTAAAGTTTAATAAGATAAAAATAATAAGTTAATCATGGTAAATGAAGTTTTAATTTTCATTATTGCATTTATTTTTCCTCATTTATATTACAGGACTCTCTTCTTTATCTTTGCCGGGAAAATTTTTGACAAACCTTTTTTACGAGAAAAAACAGGACTTAAGATTCACCACATTCACTATGGGATGATTCTTATGCTTTTTGCCAGCCTTTATTTATTATTTTTTGATAAAAATGTTTATATTCTAATTTTATTGGGCTTTGGTTTAGGATTAATGTATGATGAGTTTATTCCTGCATTATATATGAAATCTAATAGAAAAGATGAATTGGCAGCATATAAAAAATCCCTTAAAAAAACCCCCCTTTTATTTATTATAATTATCCTAATAATTATCTTATTCTCTTTTATTATTTAGAATTTTGCAGGGAAATTAATAGAAATTAGTATTCAAAACTATGTCTTGGTTCTTCTTTTGGTTTTGATGGATCTTTATGAATCTTTGCGAATGACGGTGTGACGATTACCATATTTTCTCCAAATCCTGCAATATTCCCTCCAAGAGCATCTGCAGTTTTCTTTATCTTTGAAACTGCTCTTTTTAACTCAATAGGGTCTTTTTTTCTCAAAATCCTTATATCTATTATTGCAATTGAATATCCTTCTCTTAAAGCATTTAAAATTTCAGTAACGTCTTCATATTGATTTAAGACAAATAATTTTACAAGAACTTTATTTTCTGGCTCTTGCCTTCCTAAATCTATTTCTAAGTACTCATCTGCTGACTCGCCTAATGAGCCAGAAAACACTTTTTTTAGTTTATTAAAAACCATATTAGTTTTATAAACCTTGGATTTATAAAGATTTCGTCAGTTTGCTATATACTATTTTTACTTTATTAATTGTTTTCTTAAATTCTGTGCTTGAGCGTCTAAAGACTCTTCTTGTTTTTCAAGACTTTTTAATCTCAACTCAAGCATTTTTTTCTTAGTTTCAAGCTCTTCTTTTAACTTGTTTTTATCTTTTTTAATCATTAATTGTCCTATTATTTTAAAGACAGGTTCTCCTGAATTTTCTATTTCTTTTATTGCTGAAAGGGTTTCTGATAATTCCATCTGAAAACTCTGTTTTTGGAAAAATAAATTTTGTAAGCTTTGCTCAAGCATCTGCATCTCTTGTAATTTTGCTTCTTTTTTTTCCATTTTACAAATTACTCTGCTTTCAATTTTTTGACTACTGTTCTTGGCTTAAAAAAAATTTTGCTTCCACAAGAAGGACAAACAAATCTCTTTTCTAAATTAAGGTCTGTGATTTTCTTTCCGCACTTGAAACACTTATATGATCCCATTTTAATTTAAATAATATGTGTCTGAAGCAAATTTTTTACTGCACTTTGGACATTTCCAAATCCCTTTTGAAATTCTCTTTACTCCTAATTTCTTGCAGAAAGGGCATGCTTGCTTTAATCTTTGTTTAGATTCAACTATTACAAGCTTTGTTCTTGCTCTTTTTCCATATCTCGCACCAAATCTTCCTGCAGATTTTGTTTTTTTTAATTTTGTTGACATTGAAAACAACCTAGCGGTTTCCTTTAACTCGCAACCTTGCTCGCAAATGACATTTTGGCGTTCGCTTTTGTGAGTTTGCAATTTTGTCTCGCAAAATTGCTCGACCTAATCTTCCCTTAAAAAGCAAGGAAACTGTTTAATATATAATATAATCATAAAAATGCTTTTTAAAAGTTCTGGTTTAGAAAAAGTTTAATGTTCCAAAATTTTCTTTTCTATTTTACTTACTCCCTCTCTCTTACCAAATAAAGTAACTCTAGCCATATTTTGTCCGTCGTCTGATGCTGCTCTAGAGGGATGTAACTCATAAATTAAAGTTACTCCCTGTGTTGAAATATGGTAAATGCCATAGGTAGAAGAAAAAATTGAAGCATCTGATAATACACAAGTAGCGCCTGGGTATTTGTCCATAAATCGGTTAAATTCTGTTTGCTCAAATCTACCTTCTGCTAATCCATCATATATTTTTCGCTCCATAAAATTTGGTTAAATAACTGATATATAAATGTTTCTATCTTAAATTTTAAAAAAATGGGGCTACCCGGATTTGAACCGGGATCGCGAAGTCCCAAACCTCGAAGGCTACCAGATTACCCCATAACCCCCTAAGAAAAAAGAGCCAGAGGAATTTATAAAGCTAACTTTTCTGGTTTCTTCTCTTCCTTTTCTTCTTTCTTTTCTGCTTCTGGTGTGGCAACTTCTTCTTTCTTTTCAGCTGCAGCTTGTTTAGCTGCTTCTTCTTGCTTAATTATTTGTTCTTGCTTGTTTCTGAGCTCTGTGAAATATTCTTTGAGTTGTTTTTTCTTTTCTTCAGAAGTTTCTATTTTCACCCTGCTGATTTCTCTATCATATTTTCCTTCTTCAATTTCTCGTTCAATCTCAACAGCGGGTTTGTTTTCAATCAAAATTCCCAAACTTACACAGCTTCCAACTGTGGTTTTAACAGCAGATTTCAACTCTTTGCAAAGCAAATTTGGAAGTTTAGTTTTTGCAACTGAAATAATTTGTTCAATTGATAAATTTGCAGCTTGGAGTTTCTTCTGAATACCCGAGCCTTTTTCAATTCCTGCCTCTTTTTTTAATAATTCTGAAATTGGAGGAGAAAAAATCTGAATTTTAAATTCTTTTGTTGAAGTATCTATATCTAATTCAATTGGAATTTTTAATCCTTCAAAATTCTGAGTTTCTTCATTTATTTTTTGAATAACTTGATTTATATTAATTCCTAGTGGCCCAAGCTTCTGGCTAAGTGCTGGTCCTGGCTTCATGTTTCCTCCTTCAGCTAAAAGTTTAACTTGCATTTTTATGATAATGATAATTTATTTACTAAATTATTTTTTTTAGTTTCTAATTGAGAAACTTTCTTTCTTGAAGGAAAATATTCCTTCGCATCTCCAATATTTGAATAAAAGGCCCTTAATCTTGTATTTCTCTCAATCTGATTATTTAAGAGTTTTAATCTAATTCCATAATATATTTGTTTTAGTTTATTCATATTCTAAATCTGAGATTAAACATCCTAAATCTCTATGTTTATCTTTTAATTTAAGCATAATTTGATTTGCTGTAAAGGAAAGGTTCAATCTTTTAGTTGATAAATCAAGATTATAAAGCATTTCATCCTCGGTCTTTGGATTTTTTATGTCTAATGACTTTAAATAGGAAATTCTATGATTGATTCTATTTATTTTCCAACCCATATATCTATTAATTAAATTCATTTTCTTCCTCCATCTCGTCTCTCCGTATTACACGAACATTATCTAATTTAACTGTTACCGGCAATGGAACAACTGCTCCAAGCAAGCTTACTACAACTTCTTCCTTCTGTTTATCTATTCTTATAACTTTCGCTTTTTCTTTTTTGAAAGGCTCTGCAATCATTTCAACTATGTCTCCTTCTTTAATAGAAATTGTCGCTGCTGTAAGTTCAATCATATTCTTAATCTCTTCATAACTAATTGTTTTTCCAACTATTCCTTTAACATAAGGAAGATTATAAACTGCTTCTTCTGCAGATTCCCTATTTTCTGCTTCCAGAAGAATATATCCCCTTAATCCATGAGGACGTGAGACTGAAAATACGTCTAAGCCTTTCTTTACTGCTCTCTCTGAAATCATGTCTACTGCCCTTTCTTCTTTGTTTGTTGTTACCTTAATAATAAAAATCATATTGCTCCAGCTATCCTTTAAATTGTAAAGTTAAAGAATAATAAGATTATTTAAAATCTTGGGTTTATAAGGTTTTTTATTGTAAATTAAAAGCCTTAAGAGTAATTGAAATTAAAAATCCAAAAAGACCTAAAATTATAATGCCGATTGCAGAAACTTTTGTGATGGTTTTAAATTCCTCTTTTGTTGGTTTTCTTAACACTAACCAAACCCGTTTACATTTCATAAAAAAAGATTTCGTTGATTCCAATAATTTTACCATGATTTATATAGAAAAAAAGAGTTTTTAAAAGTTTATAGTTAACTCCAATATTTACCTGTACCCATAGAAGAAATATGATTAAATATCTCAAAAACTTTTTTATTGCACTTCTCTAAGTATTCTGTTTCAAGAGATGTTTGCGCCATTTGATTAATATTATTATACTCAACAATAGCATGAATAAAAGAGCCAAGATGACCTATCTTCGCTGCTTCCTCAAGCCTGTTTATTTTTAGTTTTAAATTTTCAGCCAAACCTTTTTTAATTATGTCCTTGTCAACTTTTTCAAAACCCATTTTACTTTCATTAATAATCTATTTAAAAACATTATTGTGATTAATCTTTATTCAAAAAATTCTATTCCGAGCTCTTCTTCTATTTCCTTATGCTTAAGACTTCCAATTGATTCTCTTTGCCCTAAAATTTGGGCGCTTCTTACACCTGTAACTATTAATAGAACACGTATTGATTTTTCCATATCTGCTGAAATTTGTGCTCCCCATATTAATTTCGCATCTGGGCTTAATTTATTGCCAACTGTTTCAATAATTGATTTGCATTCATCTAAACTCATATTTGGACCACCAATTATATTAACTAATGCTCCTCCAGCATTTGATATATCAACATCTAAAAGAGGATTTTGAATTGCCTTTTCAACTGCATCTAAGGCTCGATTTTCTATGTCTGATTCTCCCATTCCAATTAATGAAACTCCTCCATTTACCATTATTGCCTTAATATCTGCGAAATCTAAATTTACTAAACCAGTTTTAGTTACAAGTTCTGTTGTTCCTTTAACTGCATTTGTTAAAATCTCATCAGCAATTTTAAATGCAGTATGCAAAGGTAAATCTGGTGCTAATTCTAAAAGTTTGTCATTTGGAATTACAATTAAAGTATCAACACAACTTTCCATTCTTTCCAATCCTTCCATAGCATTTTCAATTCTTTTTCTTCCTTCTATTGTAAAAGGGAGTGTCACAACTCCGATTGTTAAAGACCCTTGTTTTTTTGCTAGTTCTGCTATTACTGGTGCTGCTCCTGTTCCTGTTCCTCCTCCTAAACCGCAAGTAATGAAAATCATGTCACTTCCAGCTATTTTCTTTTTTATTTCGGTTGCTGATTCTTTTGCGGCCTCTCTCCCAATTTTTGGATTGCTTCCTGCACCTAAACCCTGAGTTAATTCTCTTCCAATCAAAATTTTTTGGTCTGCGTTTGTATATAATAAATCCTGTGCATCAGTATTAACCGCTATTAACTCTCCCCCTTTAATCCCAATTTCTTTCATACGACTCAGAGAATTATTGCCTCCTCCACCAACCCCGATTACTTTTATCTTTGCTGATTGCTTTTTTAGCAATTCTTCTAATTCTTTATCTATTTCTTTAACATCTGAAGAAAAATCAGATAATTCAGAATAATCTATTTCATTCACATCTTCCATATCTTAAAGACAAAATGAATGTTTATAAAAATTGTTGTGTTTTTTTATCAAACTGCAGGCTTTTCTTCAACCTCACGAACCCCTAAGTCTAATCCAAAAAGTTCTTTATATTTGTTTTTAAAAACCTCAACAAATTTCGATATTGATTTTTCTACTTCTAAAATAAGTTTATTGTTCTCTATTTCAAATTTAATTTGTTTTTTAAATAAAAAATCATTAAAAGCGTTGATTTGTTCTGTTTTATCCTCAACTTTTCTCAAAACATTTATTTTATACAAAACAGTTTTCCCTGCTAAAGGATTATTAAAGTCAACTATTACCCTTCCTCCTGAAACAGTTAAAATCTTTGCGGGACTTCCATCAAAATTAAACCTTGCTCCTGGAATAGGATTAATTTCTTTTTCTCTAAAAACTTTCATTGGAATTACCATAATTAATTTTGTATTTCTTTTTCCAAAAGCCTTATCTGGTTCAAGTTCAATTTCGTATCTTCCAATTGATTTATCAATTAAAAAATCTTCAATTCCTTTAAGAAACATGCCTTCTCCTAAACAAAAAATAAGTGGCTTTGCTGGAAGATTTTGATTTATTTTTTTTAAATCCTCGTCGATATTTGAATCAAAAATTTCTCCTTCTTTTGTTTTCCCTGTAAATTCAATTTCAATAAAATCCTTGAGTTTTAGTTGCATTTTATTAGATTTTGAGTAAAAGTTTATAAATCTATTTTTTTTGAATAGATTATGGTGTTGAAAATAATCAATGCGATAGATGCAAAAATTGGTATAAATATTCTTATTGACGGAAAACCGTGTACTGTAAAAAAGATGGATGTTTCTAAAACAGGTAAACACGGTCACGCAAAATGCAGAATTGAGGCAGTTGGGATTATTAATGGGAATAAAAAAGTTTTCGTTGTTCCTGGACATGAAAGATTTGAAGTTCCAATGATTGAAAAAAGAAAAGCCCAGGTTCTTTCAATTTCTAATAAAATTAGCGTAATGGACTTAGAAACTTTCGAAACAATTGACATTGATTGCCCAGAAGACTTGAGACCAAGTATTAAAGAAAATGAAAATGTTGAATATTGGGACATTGAAGGTGAAAAAATTATAAAAAGGACACTTTAAGATGAAAGGGCAAAACAAAAGGGAGATTATTAATAGAGAGATGAATTTATATTGCCAAGAAGTCTGTGAAAGAATGAATGATGACTCTTTAGAAGAATTTCTTTCATTTATGGGCATTGATGGGATTACTAAAAATTATATTGAAAAAACTACTAACAATGAAATAAATAAACAAAGAGATTTTGAAATAGGAATAATTTAAAAATGGCAAAAATACCAGAAGCACAAAATAGGTTGTTCAAAAATATTTTTGTATGTAAAGGATGTCAAACAAAAATTAGAGCAGATCCTCAAAAAATTTTAAAGGGTAAAGTAAGATGTAGAAAATGTAGCAAAACTGCATTTAGGCCCTTAAAAAAGAAATAGGTGAAATAAATGAGTTTTTTAATATATGACATAATTTTGTTAATAACTTTTGCGGTTTTCATATTTAGTTTTCTCTATAGAAATCGGAAAAATTTGAAAAAAGAAGGGCTTTTATTCTTGTATAAGGCTAATTGGGGAATTAAATTAATCGAGGGTGTTGGAAAGAAATACAATAAAACATTAAAGGTTTTAAGTTATGTTTCCATAATTCTTGGGTATCTCTTAATGGTGGGGGCCGTATATCTTGTTGGAAAAATTGTTTGGCTTTATGTTTTACATCCTAGTATTGTTCGGGCAATTAAAATCCCCCCCATAATGCCCTTAATTCCTTATCTTCCACAAATCTTTAAATTAAATTTTCTTCCGCCTTTTTATTTTACTTATTGGATAATTATCTTGGCCATTATTGCCATAGCTCATGAATTTGCGCATGGGGTTTTTGCATCAAATAATCAAGTGAAAACTAAAACAACTGGTTTTGGATTTTTTCCTTTTTTCTTACCAATATTCTTAGCAGCGTTTGTAGAACTTGATGAGAAGATTATGGCGACTAAAAAGAAATTTTCACAAATGACAATTTTATCTGCAGGAACATTTGCAAATGTTTTAACGGGGATTCTTTTTTTTGGAATAATTTTTACTTTTTTTTCTTTGACTTTTTCCCCAGCAGGAGTTATTTTTGATGACTATTCTTATTCTGTTATTGATATCTCTTCAATCATTTTTGTAAACAATTTTTCTGTTAGCAATCCTTCTTATGAAGATATCTCTAAGATTATTCAAAATTCAACATTTAATGATATTCGAACTAAAGATAGAAGTTTTGTTGGAATAAAGGATGTTTCTGAAGATTTTACTAAAATAGCTTTGTATGACAATTCTCCTGCAATTCATTCCCAATTAGTTGGAGCTATAACAAAAATAAATGACATTAATATAAATAGCTTAGATAAATTAACCGAAGAATTATCAAAATATTCTCCAGGAGACAAAATTTTAATAACTATCAAATTAGAAAATGAAACCCAAAATAAAGAAATAATTCTTGGCGAAAATCCTGATATAAAAGAAAAAGCTTGGTTAGGAATTAGATTTGTTGAGCCAAACTCTGATAGTCTTTTTAATAAAATAATGTTAAAATTATCTTCATTTAGAAAACCAAATATTTATTATGAATCTAACTTGGGTGAATTCGGGTGGTTTATTTATAATTTAATATGGTGGACAATTTTAATTAGTTTTAGTGTCGCATTTGTAAATATGCTTCCTGTTGGAATTTTTGATGGTGGTAGATTTTTTTATTTGACGATTTGGGGAATTACAAAAAAAGAGAAATTGGCTAAAAAAATATTCTCTATAATGACTTATCTTTTCTTGGGAGTATTAGTTTTATTAATGGTTGTTTGGGCCAAAGCCCTATTATAAAACAAAGGATTTAAAAAAAATTTAAATTTTTAAATATTTGAAAACATAATAAGATTTAAATTTCCTTTATTGTTTGAAAATTTATGATTCCTGAAAAAGTTAAAGAAATTCTCAAAAGACAGCACTATGAAATGTTAACAGTATAATAGTAACAAATGTTTAATTAGTATAGTTTTCTATTGTATACATGAAAAGGGCTAAATTTGAAAGTCAAGAAAAACAAAGAGAATTTTTTATTAATGTGAAAGAAAAATTAGGAATTGGAGCCAAAAAACTGTCTGAAATATTAAACCTTAAATCCAGGGGGAGTATAGAAGGGTATACTTTTATGAGAACAGCACCTCCTGTTGAAATAATTAAAAAATTAGAAAAACTGTCTGGAATTAAAACAGAATATGAAGAAATTGAAGGAAAAATTTATAGAAAAAAGAGGGGGTTTATGCCGATTCAAGTAAAGGAAGCTGAAAAAATTTTAATGAAGAAATTTAAAAAAGATTTCAATTATCTAATAAATTTAATAAAGAGTGATTCTTCAATAAAAGATATCGCGGATAAAATAAGAAAAAAAGGTTATTCCTTTGATAATAGTTTAATAAGTAGATGTATTGGTTCATGTCGGACAAACCTTTTATCTAAAATTGTGCCTCGTATATCTCCAAATGAAAAAGAAATAATAATAAAAGGAAATATAAGGAAGGATAAAAAAACTTTATCAATAAATTTTAATTTGATTCCACTTTACAATATTTTAAAAAAGAAGAGTATTAGGATAGGGCTGGAAATTTCAGAAAATAGAAAAAAAATTAGGGTATTTCCCTTAAAATTTGGGAGAAAACTAATTTCACTTAATAGAACAATTAAAATTCTAATAACCGAAAAATCAGGTTTAGGAATTAAATCAAATGTTGAAATTATTCTAAACCCAAAAAAATTTGGATTTAGCATTAATGAATCTATTTATGATATTGATGCGAGATGCCTTGCTAAAGAAGCATTAAAAAATGGATTCGTTTTAGATAATTATAGAAGTACTCCTGCAAATCATAAAGGAGACTTATCTTTATTTGTAAAAGACAAAAATATAATCATTGAGATTACAAGGGCGACTTCTTATAAAGGTGCCTATTTCAAAGTAGGTCAATGTTTTATTCAAAAAAATTCTTGGCCAAAATCTGTTCAATATATTGTATGTAATGAACAATTCTTATCTAAAGATAGCAAAGAAGCTCTAAGTAAAATGGGGGTTAAAATAATAAATACAAATTTTAATAAAGAATGGGAAAAAGAAGTGATAAGAGAAATAGAAAATGAAAAGTGAGGATATAAAAAAATTAATGAAAAAGCAAGGGTATAGGTTTATTGGTAATCATGGTGCTGTAAAGATATGTTTATGGACAAAAAGATCATTAAGAGATGAAGGGGTTTGCTACAAAGAAAAATTCTATGGAATAAAAAGCCATTTATGCTGTCAAATTACTCCTTGGTTAGGGTGTCCCAATCACTGCATACATTGTTGGCGCGCTGTAGAATTCGATTTTGACAAAGCTATTAATAAAAATAAAATAGATTCTCCTAAAGAAATAATCGAGGAATCCATTAAGGCACAAAGAAAATTATTACAAGGATTTAATATTGATAAAAAAAGTAAGAAAAAACAATTAAGCCGAGCAAATCAAAAAAAATATCAAGAAGCCCAAGAACCGATGCACTTTGCAATCTCACTTTCAGGGGAACCAACGGTTTATGAAAAAATTGGGGAATTGATTGAAGAACTGAAAAAAAGAGGAAAAACCTCATTTTTGGTCACAAATGGGTTATATCCTAAAAAACTCGAAGAAATTGAGAAAAATAATCAACTTCCGACCCAATTATACATTTCTGTAAATGTTCCAAATAAAGAAATGTATCAAAAATTTCACAGAAGTTCAAAAAAAAATGCTTGGAAGAAATTAATGAAAAGTTTAGAGATAATGGCTAAACTAAGGAATAAAACAAGGACTATTTTTAGAATGAATTTAGTTAGAGATTTGAATATGGATGATAAATATATAAAAGAATATGCAAAACTTATTAGAAATGCAAATCCTCTCTTTATTGAAATTAAGGGATTTATGAGTGTCGGCTTTGCTAGACAAAGATTAGGATATAATCGAATGCCGACACATGAAGAAATGAAATCTTTTGCAGAAAAACTTGCAAAAGAAACTAAATTAAAAATTTTAGATTCGCATGAAAGAAGCCGAGCTTATGTTCTTGGAAAAAACAAAAGTAATTTAAAAATTAAGAAGATTTAAATTTTCTATCAAGATACTTTCTATAATTATATGCTTCGCAATGGGTTCTGCAATTTTTTCTTTGGGCATCAATCGATCCAAAGTTTTTTGCGTTAAAATTATATTCTATAATTTCAAAACTCCCGCAACAATTTTCTTTACAAAATTCTCCAAGGGGTAAAAAGTTTTCTAATTTCTTTCTCACTTTAAAATTACAAATCAATAACTCCTTCTTTTGTCAAAGCTGCAAAGCGAACTCCAACTGGCAAGTTGATTAATGCGGAAACTAAAGCCATGTGCTCTTTTCCATCCCCAGAAGCAAGACTAAGTGCAACTTCTATGCCTTCTATTTTTCCTTTAAGCTTTTTTGATAATTCGTCTCTTAAGTCTTTTAATTTCTTGTTTAAATCAACTTCAATAAATTCAAATTTTTTTTCATGAGTAAATTGTTTTGCAAAATCTCCTCCAATAAGAATTACTTTATCCCACTCCCCATATTTCATAAGGCCTGAAACTTGTGCCCATGTCCCTTTTCCAGAAGAAAGTAAAGCAATTAGTTCCATTTTAAAAGAAATGAAAGAATTATTTTTAAGGATTGTTGTGATAGAAAAAAGAGCAACCGAAGAACTTATAAACCTAGAAAATCTACAAATTTCGCCGATTGAACCAAATCGTTGACACATATTTTCTATGGTGTTGGCGCATTAATTGGGAGGCTGGAATAAAATGGATTTAAGAAAAGAATTGCAAAAAGCAATAGATGAATTAAGAAAAACAAAAGAAAGAAAATTTGATCAAACAATTGATCTAATTATTAATCTGCAAAAATTTGATGTAAAAAAAGATTCCATAAATCTATTTGTCAATGTTCCGAATAAAGTCAAAGACAAAAAAATTGCTGGATTTTTAGAATCTCAAAACAAAAATATTGACACAATAACAAAAGAAGAATTTAAAAAATATTCTGATAAAAAAGAATTAAAAAAACTTGTCAAAAAATATGATTTCTTTATTGCTCAGGGGAGTCTAATGCCAAAAGTTGCTACAACTTTTGGTAGGGCATTAGGCCCTTCTGGAAAAATGCCTTCTCCTCAATTAGGGATTATTCTCAACGCAGATGACAAAACAATTATGGAATTAAAAAATAAAATTAATAACAGCATTAAAATAAGGTCTAAGGAGAATAGCATAAAGCTTGCTGTAGGAAAACAAAGCATGAAAGATGAAGAAATTCTTGAAAATATCATGACGATTTATAATGCTGTTCTTAAAGCACTGCCAAAAGAAAAAGAAAATCTAAAAAATATTGAACTAAAATTCACTATGACTAAACCACAAAAAATAAAATTAATATGAAAACAAAAACACCAGAACAAATTCCAGAATACAAAAAGGAAATAGTAAAAGAACTTGTAGATTTAATAAAAGAAAATAGGACAATTCTGCTTGCTTCTATCAAAAACCTTCCAGCTTCGCAATTCCAACAAATTGGAAAAAAACTAAGAGGAAAAGCTGTTGTGAAATTTCCAAAGAAAAATTTGATTATAAGAGCCATTGATGAATCTAAAAATGCAAAATTAAAAAAATTAGAAGAACATATCGAAGATAGTGTAGCTATTTTATTCTCAAATTTAGATAGTTATGAACTTGCAGCAGAACTCTTAAAGAACAAAAGTTCTACGAAAGCAAAGCCAGGCCAAGATGCTCCAGAAGATATTGAAATACCTGCTGGACCAACTGACTTGCCTCCTGGACCTGCAATAAGTGAATTAGGATCTGTTGGATTAAAAGTACAAATTGAGGGCGGAAAAATTATAATTAAAGAACCTAAGGTAATTATTCAAGCAGGAAAAAAAATAACCCAAAACATTGCAGAGGTTATGAATAAATTAGGCATCAAGCCTTTTTCAATTGGTTTTGTTCCTTTATCTGCCTTTGACACAAAAGAAAATAAGTTATATTTAGAGATAAAAATTGATACAAAAAAAACATTAGAAGATTTAAAAAATAGTTTTGGAAAATCTCTTGCCTTTGCTGTTGAAATTGGGTATATTTGCGAGGATAGTGTTAAAATCATGATTAGCAAGGCAGGAGTTCATGAAAATGCTCTTGGAAAGTTAATCGGTAAAAAGACAAAACAAGAAGATGAAAAATTTCGAGATACTCAATCAGATAAATCTGAAGGAGAAGAAAAATAAACGGGGGGAATAATCCCTACCAGCGTCATCTTTGACGCGCAATTAAATAAAAAAAACATACAATGGAATACATATACGCAGCACTTTTACTGCACAAAGTTGGCGAAGAAGTCAGTGAAGAGAATTTAAGAAGTGTTGTTGAAGCTTCTGGCGCTGAGGTTGATGAATCAAAAATCAAATCTCTTGTTGCTAGTTTGAAGGGCGTTGATATAGACAAAGAATTAGAAAACGCTAGTTTGGTTTCTGCTGCTCCTGCAGTTTCTGTAGAAGTGAAGAAAGAGGAAGCAAAGCCAAAAGAAGAACACAAAGAAGCTGCAGCAGAAGGTTTGTCAGCTTTATTCGGTTAAATTTATTAATTTTTTAACTGACGAACCTTAAACTTTTTCTAGTCTGGACTTGAAGATTTCTATTCTAAAATATAATAACAAACTTTTATAATTAAAAGGAATTATATATGCTATAAAATAGTTGCTTCAGTAGCTCAGCTGGTTAGAGCATCTCACTCGTAAAAATATGGGAAATGAGAAGGTCGCAAGTTCAAATCTTGCCTGAGGCTATTTAAATAATTAAAATGTGGAATTTATATCAAAATAATGTGTTTCTTGAACCCTTAGTTTTTTCTAATGGAAAATCTCAAAAAGATATTGTGAATGAAGTTTTAGATTCAATAAACCAAGGACAAAAGATTATCTTTATCAGGGGGGTTTGCGGTACAGGCAAGTCAGCAATTGCATTAAATATTGCAAGAAAAATAGGAAAAACCTCGGTTGTTGTTCCGGGAAAAACTCTGCAAAGGCAATATAAAAGAGATTATGAAAAAGAGAAGTATCTCTTAAACGAGAATGGTGAAAAATTAAAAATTAGCATTATCACCGGGAGAAATAATCACAAATGTAAATTCTTAGAAGACAACCAGAACATAATTCCCAAAATTAAAAAGGAAATAAACTCAAAACTCCATGATATTTTTGAAGGCAAGAGGCAAGAAATTAAAGAGATGATTGGAGAAGATTTATCTGCTGACAATTGGAATCTTCCTTGTAAAATAGAGATTAAAGAAAAAAATTGGAACCAAATTAAACAGTATTTAAAACAGAATAAGCATGCAAAAATTGAAAATTTTCTTGATATAAAAGATGTAAAAAGAATTCCTATTGCAAGTGTATGCCCTTACTGGTCTCCAGTTTTAGAAGAAAAGTATGCTCTGGCGGGGGGAGCATTCAAAGATTCAAAAAAAAGAAAGTATGTTGGATTGAATAATACGAAATTTATTTTTTACCAAAGAAAACCGGGCTGCCCTTTTTATGAACAATTTAACTATTATCTTGATTCTGATGTGATTGTTTTCAATTCTCTGAAATATAAATTAGAGTCTGCGATGAACAGAAAACCATTAACGGAAATTGAAATAATTGATGAATGCGATGAGTTTTTAGATAGCTTTGCGAATCAAAGTAGTATAAACCTTGAGCGATTTCAAAATTCTCTAATGCATATT
>Ga0315295_10001047_pt1 | contig 23703 bp, 25 predicted proteins | sample YL17G14_0_MG_FD_204453 | JGI IMG/M metagenome (GOLD analysis project Ga0315295, IMG submission 204453) | Sediment microbial communities from Yellowstone Lake, YNP, Wyoming, USA - YL17G14_0 | ecosystem: Environmental > Aquatic > Freshwater > Lake > Sediment | place: USA: Wyoming | collected...
CCTGGTGACCACCGATCCCGACCTGCCGAAGAAGGTGGGCGATGCTCTGAGACGGCAGCTGAAGGGATCGAAGCGCCAGGAGATTCTCCTCAAGTCAATGGACAACGCCGGCTACCTGGTGGTCAAGGGCATCCATGAGGCCGGGGAAGTGGTCAACCGCATCGCGCCCGAGCATTTGTCTGTCCAATGCTCCGACCCTGTGAGTTTCCTGGATGAAGTGCAGAACGCCGGCTCCATCTTCCTCGGTCACTATGCGGCGGTGGCCTGTGGCGATTATGCCTCGGGCACGAACCACGTGCTGCCCACCGCCGGCTTCGCCTCGCTATACTCCGGACTGGACGTCTGGCACTTCTGCAAGCGCACATCGGTGCAGATGATCGAGCGCAGAGGTCTGGAGGAGATCGGCGATATGGTGGAGCGACTTGCCAAGGCCGAAGGGCTGGAAGCTCATGCGAGATCGGTGAGCCTGCGAAGAAAGAGCAAGCAGGGCGGCTGACGGCAAAGGGTAATTGGCCGGTCGGAGCATTACCATCGGAGAGGTGTCGCTTGCCCGCTGGCGGTCAGAGCACGAAAAGCGCCTGGGAACGTCAATACGAGCGCAACAGGCGCTTGTGGCGCGGTCCGGGCGAAGCGCAGTTCGATCTTCCTCCGAAAGCTCGCGTGCTGGAGCTCGGATGCGGTTCGGGCAAGACCCTGAGTGCCCTGGCCGGCAAGGAAGCGGAGATCGTGGCTGTGGATATTTCCCGAGCGGCCTTGAGATCCTGCACATCTGCCAACTTTGGAGGTGCGATTCATTTCCTTGAGGCCAAGGTCGAGAGGCTGCCGTTGAGGAACGCTCGATTCGATGCTGTGATCGTTCATCACATTCTTGGGCATCTGGTGGAGAACGAAAGGAAGGAAGCGGTCGATGAGATCGCCCGGGTCCTGAAGCCTGGAGGCATGGTACACGTTCGAGTCTTCTCCACTTCGGACATGCGTTATGGCAAAGGCGAGGAGATGGAAGCGAACACCTTCCGCAAGGGAACCGGGGTGTTCTGCCATTTCTTCTCCGAGCTCGAGCTGGAGGAGCTTTTCTCAGGATTTGAAGCGATGGGCGTGAGAAAGATCGAGACATCGAAGCGATTCGAAGGAGCGGAACAACGAAGAAGCGAGATCGTCGCCGCCTATCGCTCTGCTCCGTGAGCGCTCGCAATGACCGAAACCCATCTAAACCTTGAGGACCGATACGCCGCAGAAGAGGTGGGCGAGTTGTCCAAACCCCGGTCTGGAAAGACAGCGAGTGAAGAGAAAGAGGTCCAGCGCAGGTTGAAGGAGATCGAAAAGGTCTTCGGAGAGGTCCCATTTGTGCCCAAGATGCTCTCCGAGCACCCGGACATGTTCCTTCCTTATGCCGAGATGTCCGACCGAGTGATGCTGAAGCCTCGTTTCATGGACAGGAAGTCGCTGGAGCTGGCCGCGGTGGCCGCCGGTTCCGCCTTGGCGAGTGAACATTGCCTGGCCGTGCATATCCGCCAGGCGAGGACGGACGGAGCGAGCGAGGGCGAGCTGATGGAGGCCATCATGGTGGGCGCTTTCATGGCCTCGACCCGAAGCCAATCGGTGGCGTTGCGCAAGCTGAAAGAGCTTTGAGCCGGCTCTCAGACGATACCCAGCTCCTTTCCCACCTTGAGGAACTTCTCGATGGCGAAGTCCACGTCCTTCTGGGCCATGGCCGCGTTCATGATGGTGCGGATGCGCGCTTTATCCTTCGAAACCATTGGGAAGACGATCGGCAGGGCGAACAAACCTTCCTGGAAGAGCCTTTCGCTCAACTTCTTGGCCACGCCGCTCTCCCCGACCATTATGGGTATGATGGGCGTTTCGCTTCGGCCCGTATCGAAACCGAGGTCCTGCATGGCCTTCTTGAAATAGCGCGTATGGTCCCAGAGCCTCCTGACATGCTCTGGTTCCGTTTCCAGCACGTCTACGGCCGCAATGCATGCCGCCGCCACCGCCGGAGGATGCGAACCGCTCAGCAGCCAGGTGCGCGATCTGTTGTAGGCGAAGTTTACCAGATCTCGCGATCCTGAGACGTGGCCTCCTACCACTCCGAAGGCCTTGGAGAACGTCCCCATCTCCACCTGCACCTTCTCCCGGGGAAGATGGAAGTGATGCACGATGCCCCTTCCCCCTTCGCCCAGAACGCCCTCGCCATGAGCATCGTCAACATAGAGCATGGCTCCATGTTCGTCTGCCGCCTTCGCGACCTCCGGCAGAGGCGCGATGTCCCCGTCCATGGAGAAAACTCCGTCGGTGATTATCAGGATCCGTCTTGGTGCGGGCGTTTTCTTTTCCATCTCTTGCAGAACGCGGTGCAGGTCCGTCACGTCGCAGTGCTTGTAGACCGCTCGTTCCGCGTAGGACAGTCGAACGCCATCGATAATGCTCCCGTGGTTGAGCTCGTCGCTGATTATGACGTCCCCTTTTCCAGCAAGTTGCGGGATCAGGCCGGCGTTGGCAGCGAAGCCGGTCTGGTAGACCAGGGAGGCTTCCGCTTCCTTGAACTTCGCCAGTCTCCTTTCCAGCTCGAAATGCAGGTCCATGCTGCCGGCGATGGGACGGACGGAACCTGATCCAGCTCCGTGAGTCTTAATCGCCTCGATGGCGGCGTCCTTCAGCTTCTGATGATTGCTCAGTCCCAGATAGTTGTTGGAGCAGAACATGAGCACCTTCTTGCCGTCCACCATGCACCAAGGACTGCTCGGTCCCTGCAGCTCGCGTAGTCTCCAGTCCAGCTCATCTTTGACCAGGGCCTCATACTCTTCCTTCATGAACGACGTAGGATCGCGCTTCAAATGCCTCACCTTCCCTTGTTTATCAATCGTTTGCTAAGCCTTGTGATCATGTCTTCGGTCATCGAGCTCAGATCGTAGGATGGCTGCCAGCCCCAGTCTCTTCTCGCTTCTCGGTCGTCGATGGACATAGGCCAGGAGTCCGCGATCTTCTGTCTGTAATCAGGTTTGTATTCGATCTCGAAGTCCGGGATGTGCTTCCTGACCTCGGCGGCCAGTTCGCCGGCAGAGAAGCTCGCTCCAGCCACGTTGTAGCCGTCGTGACGCTTGATCTTGTTCCGGGGAGCGTCCATGATCTGCAAAGTGCAATTGATGCAATCGGGCATGTACATCAGAGGGAGGATGGTGTCCTCGCGCACGAAGCAGGTGTATCTTCCTTTCTGAATGGCCTCATAGAACATCTCCACCGAGTAGTCGGTCGTGCCCCCTCCGGGCGGCGTCTCTGATGACACGATGCCAGGATAGCGTACCGAACGGACATCAAGACCGTATTTGATGAAGTAGTAATTGCAGAGAAGCTCACCCGCCACCTTCGTCACTCCATACATGGAGGTCGGCACAAGCACCGTATCTTGAGGCGTTTCGATGCGAGGCGAGGTTGGTCCGAAGACGGCGATGGAAGAAGGCCAAAATACCTTCTCCAGCTTGAGCTTGCGCGCCACTTCTAGGACGCTGCAGAGGGAGCCCGTGTTCACCTTCCAGGCGGACTGAGGGTCATCCTCTCCCGTGACCGAAAGAATGGCAGCGAGATGCCATATCTCAGTGATCTTCATCTCTCTCACTAGGTCATGGATGGCCTGTTCACTAGCCAGATCCGCCTTCACCACCGGCCCCGACTCCATGACCTCTTTGCTCGGTTGGCGGGTGTGCACAACGGCAATGACGTTCTCTCCACCGTATCGCTTCCTCATCTCCAGAACGAGCTCCGAGCCGATCTGACCCGTGGCGCCGGTGAGCAGTATCCGCCTCCCTTGCTTGGCCATTCTCTCCCTCTTCGGAGAATGATGAGCACTGGTGGCTTATATCGCTTGGCAATGCCTCGCTCTGGCATGGCACGTGGAGCGAAAGGTATTCTTGGTGGGAGATGCCCTAGCATGGTCGACGGTGCAAATGCAGAAGTTCTCATGCAGCTGGGGATGGCTGGAAGTAGAAGGCAAGCGCTATGAGAAGGATGTCATAGTCCACGTTGATGGCTCAGTCACCCCCAGGAACGTGGAAGTCTCGAAATCCTACTTGAGGGAGAGCTTCCACATCCCGCTGTCGGAGCTTGAACTGGATTTCCTCGAGTCGGAGGATCCAGAAGTGGTGATCATCGGCGGCGGGCACAAAGGCATGATGACCATTACGCCGAGGGCGAAGGAGATACTAGCGAAGTACGAAGTGCAGGCGGTCACGACCCCTAGAGCCGTCGAGCTGATGAATACGGAGAAGCGCAGGTTCGTGGCTATACTCCACTCCACTTGCTAGGACCGTCAAATATCTGTTCCAAGCCTCATCATACCATGAACGAGGAAGAGCCCCATTCTGAAGCCCATGCATTCAATCTCTTGCTGCGGGTTGATTCCGTGGCCATGCGCCTTTCATTTACCTAGCCTATTCCTTCTCCTCATCCACTTTCACTCGAAAAATGTCGATATTCTTATCATGACTAATCGTCGGGGGACAATCTGGCGTACGACAGCCTATGTAGTCCGCCATCTTGCCGAGTACGCAAACGGCCATTTTCTGACACTTCATCTTTGCTCACGCCCCCTCTCTTCATGTCGATATGTATTATCCTGATATTCAAGCAACCGCCATCTTTCTTCAACTAGATTCTGAGGGATATCGCTTTCGGGGGTAGAGTTTGGTAACGTGCAGTCCAGAGGATCGCAGAACTGGAAATGGACAAGTGGGAATTGCTACTTTCCCTAGCCAAACATCTCGATCTCGATATTATTTGAAATTCCATTCCCTTTCGGAAACCCTTTTCCTCATCCCTTTCTTCACCATGACAGAAGAACTGAGAGGAACTAGAAAAATCAAACCTTCACCTTGTTCGCGTTCATGCTCTGCCTCCTGCTGTGAGAATCGGTTGCCGATATGTCTACATCATAAAGTATTTCAATCACCACAACCAGAGCTATTCTTGGGGGTGAATACCTGATCTTCATAATGTTGGTCAAGAACAAGGAGAAACCCTCCAAACAAATGATCGCCAATACGGACAAACTGAAGGAAAAGCTATCGAAAGAGGGCATCAAGGTCCTCAGCCATTATTGGACGCTTGGAAGGTACGACGATGTCGTGATTATCGAAGCCCCTGATGAGAAAGCAATGCTGAAAGTGGGACTTGCATTGGCGGGCACCGTCGCGACCGAGACTCTTGTTGCCATTCCGAGAAAAGAAGCGATCAAGCTCCTAGGTTGAAACCATTTCCCTTCCTTTTCTTATCGCAGACCAATCGGGATGCGGTGAGGTTCGGTTTGTAAGAGATGAGTTGAAGCCCTTTGCTTTTCTTCTTATCAGGATAAGGTGAGGTTCAGGTTCTAGACTATCCTGGCTGACGTTTGATTGTGTAGATAATTGCTAAATACTGTGGACTCGCATTCATAAGCAGGATAAATATGGCCGAAGAAGAGAAGAAGAAGGGCACCGCGGAAAAGGCTGGAGAGGTGACGGGAGAGGCCGTAGGCAAAGGCGTGGACGCTGTCAAGGGACTAGGCAAGGGACTTGTTAGTGGATTGAAGAAGAAGGAAGAGAAGAAGTAACAAGGCCGCTTCCCCTTTCTCTTTCTTCCTTTTATCTCGAAGCCATATAACCTAAGGTGGAAGAGGTCGTCCACAGAATAGGCACGTGGTGGCGCCTACTGGATTTCTGCCACCACATGTCGGGCATTGCTTCTGAGCGGTGATATTCGATCCTGCCATGCTCAAACACACAAACCTATCCGATATAGATTCTTGATCAATGATGTTTCAAACGCAATCCTGACTGACTCGATGATCTAGACCTTTGGCAGCCGTCATCCAGGCACATAGTAATCTGTTATCAGCATGTCCTTTGTCGTGATGTTGTTCTTGACAAGCGACGTTCCAGATAGGTCGGTCAGCGTATCCTTCTTTTCTGAGATGTCAGGAAGCATCTTGTCACCCGACCAGTTCTTCAATTGGATGTTCTGAGCCCAAGTTTCAGATAACTTGGTAATCCTTCTTCCCGCCCACTTGTATCCAGGCTTAGGTTTGACAGGCTTTTCCTTCAACGACAAGTTAGTCCTCAATTGCATACGTAAAAGGTAGAACTCGTCAAATATCCTGTTCAGATTCTCTTTCGTAAATTGACTTTTTCTGACTGCGAACATGGCATTAATTTCTGCCCTTTCGTATTCGAACAATTCTTGTGCGGCATTTGCCAACTCTTTGGCATCCATACCTCGAAGTTCCTTCTGTATCTCCGAGATCTTCGCTAAGATGTCCTTGAATTTGCTCTCCTTCGGCTTGACTGCTTTGACCGCCGCGAAGATAAGGCGAATGAGCACCTCCTGTTCCTCCCTGTGCGCTTTACCCGCCCTTTTTAGAGTGGAGCAGGACGGATACCTTTCGTGCAAATCTTGCTCTCCCTTAACACGTTTTACATCACAGCTTGGACAAGTCGTCTCATCACTTCCAGGCGGAATAGCCTCTAGTGCGAAAAGTGCTCCGTTGAAATCAGAGATGATGAAATTGTTGATGACAACACCATTGATGATGGGCAGTGAGACTCCATTGATTTCTCTATTGGCTACGGGGTATTGATCCAGATAGGCTTCCTCCCCGAGAAAACTGCTTCTGGCCATTTCTTTCGTGCTGTGCAAAGCCGCCGGGAATATACCCTCCGGTCTGGGAGAAGGCCAATTCAGTTTGTAGTTCCTGGCGTGTTCCTTCGCCGTCTGATTATTTGCATATTCTGTGATAACAACAAAGACTGTTCCATCTATTCCTGCTACAACTGGCCAGCTGGGGTGCAAATGAACCAAAAAGGTATAGAGGTATCCATCTTGGACGTAACGTGAACGTATTGGTAGTTGAGGAAGTATGTGTAGTTGAAACGTTAGATTGAGAAAGCGGGCATCAAAAGTCGCAATGGCATCAATATCTCGCCATCCCTTCCAGTTATGAGGTACGAGCGCATCCATTTCTTTTTTTGAGTGAGGCTCAAAAAGGTCCTTATGAACAGAGCTGATGAACCAATCGAGACATTCGGAACCCATTGGTTACTATTTCCCCTGATGTTACTAGCGAGTGTGCCTAATTAAGGCTTAGGGGCACTTCAGCCAGAGGTCCAGGACGTACAGAGATGCGGTGAGGCTCGGGCTCTAAGAAATAAATGACGCTTCAAGAATGCAGTGAAGCTTATGAATCGAGACTTCCTATTTTATTGGGATGAATATGAACTGTCCGAAATGCGGTAAAGAAATGGAGGAAGGATTCATTGTCTCCAATTATTTGGGAATGGCCTGGAGCAAGAAGCCGGTCTGGGAGAATTTTTCCTCACGAACCGAGAGGCTCAGTCCCTTTTCATTGAGCGGCACAAGTTGGCTATCTGGGCTCAGATGCACTGAGTGCAGAATGGTGCTGGCCAATTACTGATGCGCCCAGATTATTTCAGATATATCCAAATCGTTTTGTGATGATTCAGGGCCAATCGGGGATGCGGTGAGGCTCGGGCTCTGAATTCTGACTAGTTCGAGGACATGAGAGATGAGCTGAAACCCTTTACCTTTCTTATCACAGATCTATCAGGATGCGTTGAGGTTCGGGCTCTAGAATTCTGAATGGCTCGATAACCATAAAAATGGACAAGGGGGGATTCGAACCCCCGGCTTCCGCCTTGCGAAGGCGGCGATCTTCCGCTGATCTACTTGCCCGTTGGCGTGGGAAATGAACGAGCAGGATATAACCTTTTGTCCGGTTGGCCCTGGTTCTTGCCATGACTCCAGTGAACCCGACAGAGAGCCATTCTCACTTCGTCTTCAATGAGGAGCGGGCCCGCCTCACCGCTCTCATGGTCATCTCCGGCGCCTTGCCGAGGTAGGATGCAGGGTCCATGACCTCCTCCAGTTCCGCGCGCGTGAAAAGCTTGGCCACCTTCTTGTCCGCTAGGAGCACGTCCAGCAGATGTGCGCCCTCCATCTCCGCTTTCAGAGAGGCTTTGCGCACGATGGCATGAGCATCTTGTCTTCCTAAGCCCTTACCCACCATGGCGATCATCACCGCCTCGGCCATTATCAGGCCGTTGGCGCTCTCGATGTTCTCCCTCATCTTCCCTTCGTGCACTTCCAGGCCGGAGAAGACCTCGTCCATCTTGATCAGGATGTCGTCCGTGAGCACGAACAGATGAGGCAAGATGAAACGCTCTGCGCTCGAGTTCGTGAGATCACGCTCGTGCCACAGGTTCATGTCCTCGATGGCCGGAATGGCGAATCCTCTAGCGATCCTGGCCAATCCGCACACGTTCTCCGAGAGCATGGGGTTGCGCTTCTGGGCCATGGTCGAGCTGCCCACCTGCTTCTCCCTGTCGAAACCCTCGGCCACCTCGTTGATCTCCGAGCGCTGCAGGTTGCGGACTTCGGTGGCGTATCTTTCGCAGGCCGAAGCGATGAGCGCAAGCAGGCATGCCAGTTCTGCATAGCGATCGCGGCATACGATCTGGGTTGCAACCTCCTCCACCCCCAAGCCGAGCTGCTTCATGACCTCGTTCTGCACCTTGAGGAAGTTCCTGCCCAGGGCAGCCCCAGTCCCCACCGCTCCGGACATCTTGCCCACGCACACCCGCTTCCTGACCTCCTTCAGACGCTCCTGGAAGCGCAGCATCTCCGCCACATAGCCGGCGATCTTGAAGCCGAAGGTCGTGGGGATGGCGAATTGGCCGTGGGTGCGGGCCACCATGATGGTGTTCTTGTGCCTCTCCGCCAGAGAGGCGAGGGTGAGCGTGAACTGAGCCAGGTCCTTATCGATCAACGCCATCGCCCTTTTGATCTCCAGGGCCATGGCCGTGTCCACTATGTCGTTGGAGGTGGCGCCCAGATGAACATACCGCCCTGCTGGGCCGCTCTTCTCCGTGATGGCCTGGACCATGGCCATGACGTCATGCTTAGTGTCCGCCTCGATCCTCTTCACTCGTTCCAGGGTCACCAGTTTGGAACGGCAGACCTTGGCGATGGCCTTGGCATCTTTCAGAGGGATGTCCCCGACCTTCGCATGAGCGAGCGCCAGAGCTCCCTCCACCTTCAGCTGGGCGCGCAGGCGGCTCTCCTCGCTCAGGATGGCCTTCATCTCTTCTCGACCATAGCGGAAGTCCAGGGGGCAGACGACCATAGGTTCACTGCCGAACGAATCAGGCTCTCTCGCTTTAAGTTTATCCTCCTTCCCGTAGAAGAAGGCACCAGCGCCGACGCGATAAGGCCAACGGATGATAATGAACGAGAAAGGATTAAGAACGATGCGGCGTCATATTCCGCCAAGGTAAGCAGATGGTTGATGATTATCGAGGGAGGACACCAGTTGAACTGTTAAACTTCTTCCGTTCACCTGGCGGGCACTCCCTTCTCATCAAGGGAGACGCCGGCACGGGCAAGACCACCTTGGCGCTCCAGCTCATAGAGGAGCTGGCGGAGGAGATGCCGGACTACTACATGTCCATGCGAGTCTCGGATGAAGCGCTATACCGTCAATTCCCCTGGCTGGAGGAGAAATCCCGGCGCAACAACGTGCTACGCATGGGACGGGCATTCCTCACCCGGACCAAGAAGACGTTCCCTCGGGACGCCCAGACGATACAAGAAGAGGGCAAGCTGCGGGTGGCCAAGGACCTGCTCAAAGCACTATCCGGAACGGAGGGCAGCAAGACGGTCACCCGCACGGAGCTGCTCAAGCTGGAAGGGCAGATCGAGAGCGGGGAGATAGGCAGGGAGGAAGTGGCCACGTTCTCCGCCGAGGTCAGCGAGGAATCCATCGTTTTTGACGTGGGAGCGATCCTGCCGGAGCTGGAGCTTGCCTACGACCTGGTCGAGGCGAACCTGCCCAAGAGGACGTTCCTGATAGTGGATAGCATCGACGCGCTGGCCGAGCATTATGGCATCGAGCGGCAGCGTATCATGAACACGCTGCAGAAGGACCTGGTCGAGCAATCGGGCACGAACGTCGCCTACGTCATGGAGACGTCGGAGAAGAACCTCTTCGACTATCTGGGCGATGGCGTCGTGCGACTCTACAACGAGCAGAGGGACGGCAGGCGCATCCGGGAGCTGATACTGGAGAAGCTCCGCGGCCTGAGGGTGGACCGTTGGAAGTATCCTTTCACACTGCTTGATGGAAGGTTGAGGGTGCTAGAGAGCTTGCAGCTGCGGATCCCGGAGGATTTGGAGAAGCATCTCCCGGTCAAGGATCCGAACGAGGAGAGCATCTCCACCGGCAACATCAGCATGGATAGCGTCCTTGGAGGCTTGCCCCGAGGCGGAGTGATCCTTCTGGAAGTGGGCGAGGACGTCTCGCAGGAGTTCCTGAAGGCCATCGAGCACGTTCTCATCGCCGACCAACTGAGCAAGCGGCGGGGAGTGGTCTGGTTTCCGCTTTTTGCCATCAACTACGCCGTCCTGGAGAGGCAGATGCGAAAGCTGGCTGGAAAGGAGGCGCTCTCGAGCGGCTTGCGCATTCTGGATGCGGAGGCCGATCTGGAAGGCCGCTACGATTTCGTTTCCATGGTGGAGGGGAGCGATGCCACCCAGGACCTTCGCTTCAACACCCTGCGATACGCGCTTTCCTCAGCGCAGGAACCCTATCTATCCTTGCTCGGATTCGACTCCCTGCAGGCGACGTACGGGATGGATGCGCTCACGGATGTCCTGGTGCACGTGGAGGCGATGAAGCGCAACGGCCACGTGGTAGTGATCGAGGCAACATCCTCCTCCGGGGTGCTCAAGCAGCTGGCGCACCAAGCACAGCTTCACCTCCGATTGGAGAGCCTGGCCGGTACGGTGGTCCTGTGCGGGATCAAGCCTTATACCCAGTATTACTACCTGGACTTCGAACGGAGCACGGGCAAGATCGCACCGGACCTCGTAGCAATGGTATGATCTGGACCTGGGTCAAGTATCAGTTTTGATAGTCCAGCAATAAGTGCTTTATCAGTCCACCTCTTAGAAGGGAACATGCCTGGGGAGCAAGCTCGGCGGACTGCGGCCAAGCTCTTGGCGGATGACTACGCCGGGCGCATCTTGTCGGCCACGTACAAAAGCCCGAGGTCCATCCAACAGCTGAGCCGTTTGTGCGACATCCCCATCGCCGTAGCGTACCGTCGGGTGGCGCTGATGGAGAGGCTCGGCCTGGTCCGCTGCGTGCGGGAGGACGAATCCTACCGGGGGAAGAAGGTGAAATACTATTCCTGCGCCGTTCGCTCCCTCGAGCTGTCGTTCAAGAACGGCGAGTTCTCGGCAAGCTTGGACCCGTTGCGACCGGAGTGAGACGGATTCTCGGTTGTCAGGTATCCAGACGGCTATTGCCAGATGTTAAGTATTGCGGACGATGATTCTGGCCGCAGAGGAGCTCCGAACCCTGACGAGGGGCGGAGGAGGTGATTACCAGGGTGGACCTGTTGCGAACATCGCAATTGCTCACGGACGAGTATTCGGTCAAGATCCTGGTGGCCACCATCCGTGTCCCCAAGTGCGCTCAGGAGATCGCCGACTCGTCCGGCATACCCATCGCTGCCTGCTACCGGCGCATTCGGGACCTGGAGAAGGAAGGGCTGCTGACCTGTACGGAACGGAGGCTTTCCCAAAAGGGCAAGCGCGTTTCCTTCTACCTTTCAATGCTCAAATCGGCCTACGTCTTCTTCGAGAACGGCCGTCTCAAGGTCAAGTTCGAGCTCAAGACCGGGGGCGCGGACCAGTATGGCACCGACTGGCATGACATCCCATTGGAGAAGGATGGGAAAGGGAAAGAGAATGATCAGGGGAGCTAGGATCGAGTGGTTCGGCGAGCACCTGGCTTGGACCGCTTCCCACCATACCCACCCGAAAGGATTATAAACGGAGGTCATTATGTGGTTGCTGCTTTACTGGTGTCTTATAGGCGATTGAGCGTGAACTTATGACGGAATTGTTGGAGGAACTAGACCAAAAACGACAGTTCAACAACAACGAGGCGGAGAAGCACAGACGACTTCGTGATGAATTGAACGAGCAGACGAAGCAGTGGGTACAGAGGCGGGACGAGCTGAACGCCAAAGTGCGTTCATTGGTGGAAGAGGCCGCGAAGAAGCGCGAGACCCGAGACTCCTTGAACGTGCATGTGCGCCAGGCCAAGGCCGAGCGCGACGTTTGGAACAAGAAGGTCAACGAGCTCAACGACAAGGTGGGGGAGCTCAAGAAGACCCAACTGCCGCGGGAAGGCCCCCCTGTTTCCAGGATGAAGAAGGACCTGAAGTCGCTCGAGTTCCGACAGATGACCTCCTCCCTGACGGTGGAGAAGGAAAGGGAACTGATCGAGGAGATGCAGGATCTTGACAAGTTGATAAAGGAGCGGGAGAAGCAGCTAGAGGCCAATGACTCGATCCGCTCCGTCATCAAGGAGCTCCGCGAGGCCAAAGAGAAAGCCGAGTCGAACCACCGAGCGGTGGGCGAGCTCGCTGAGAAGGCGCAGACGGAGCATGACGAGATGATCAAGCTCTACGAGCAGGCGGACGCCATGAGGAAGGAGGCGGACGAAGCTCAAGAGAAATTCATCGAGACCAAGCTCAAAGCGGACGATGAGCACAAGAGGCACATCGACAACATCCGCCAAGTGCATGATTTCGACAAGATCCTCACCGGTCTTAAGCAGAAGGCGCGCAAGGCTAGGAAGAGGAAGGAAGAGACGGCGGCCATGAAGGAAGCTGAGGACATCTTCGACAAGTTCAAGAAGGGAGAGAAGCTCGGCACCGAGGACCTCATGGCATTGCAGAAATCTGGCTACCTGTAGACGAAACCCATTACCCAAACCCTTTCCGTATCCTGATTTGAACAAACGTTGCCTATTGGCCAGCATTTGTTTTCATTCTTTAAGCTCTTTTTTCGGCAATCTTTAAATAGCTCAAGATAGATAATTGGCCCGGGAAGGTCTGGGCTAGTTTTCAGAGTGCATCCCATCCCTTCTGATCAGGCTAGCCCTTCCCAACCCTTTTTTCTTACTACCTTAGGAACAAAGGTTATCTATTGTCGTTGTGGTTGCCGTGGCAGGTGAAGAATAGTGGTGCTTGAAGGCCTGGGGCGATCTCTGCGGGACGCGCTGAAGAAGGTCGCCAACGCCAGCAGCGTGGACGAGAAGCTGGTGAAGGAGGTCACCAAGGATATCCAAAGAGCGCTGCTCCAGGCCGATGTGAACGTGCAGCTCGTGCTCGACATGACCAAGGAGGTCGAGCGCCGCGCGTTGACGGAGAAGCCCCCGGCGGGCATGGCGGCCAGGGAGCACGTGGTGCACATCATCTACGAGGAGCTGGTGAAGGTGCTGGGCGAGAAGAAGGCTCTGCCCCTCTCCAAGCAGATCATCATGATGGTCGGTCTCTACGGCCAAGGCAAGACGACCACCTCCGGCAAGTTGGCCCGATACTTCCACAAGAAGGGATTGAAGGTCGGCCTGGTGGCCGCGGACGTGCACCGGCCGGCGGCCTACGAGCAACTGAGGCAGATCGGGGAGCAGATCGGGGTGCCGGTCTTCGGGAACCAAGAGGAGAAGGACGCCGCCCGGATAGTGACCGAGGGCATGAGGCACTTCGAAGGCAGCGACATCGTCATAATCGATACTTCGGGACGGCACGCGCTAGAGAAGGATCTTATCGATGAGGTCAAGAAGGTGGCGGAGATCGTCAAGCCGAACGAGCGCATATTGGTGCTCGATGCTTCGACCGGTCAACAGGCCGGTCCGCAAGCCCAGGCGTTCCACGATGCGGTCGGGGTGACGAGCGTGATACTCACCAAGCTCGACGGCACGGCCAAGGGCGGCGGGGCTTTGAGCGCGGTCGCCCGGACGAAGGCGCCCATCGTTTTCATAGGGGTCGGGGAGCACTTGGAGGACCTGGACCCTTTCAACCCTGAACGCTTCATCTCCCGGCTGCTAGGAATGGGAGACATCCAGACCTTGCTGGAGAAGGCCAAGGAGCAGATGACCGAGGAGGAGGCCTTGGAGACGACCAAGAAGATCATGTCCGGGCGCTTCACCCTCAAGGAGATGTACGAGCAGATGGAGATGCTCACCAACATGGGGCCGCTGAAGAAGCTGCTCTCCATGCTGCCCGGCATGCCGGGCATGTCCGATAAGATCGACATCGAGGAGTCGCAGAAGCGGCTTGGCACCTACCGCATCATCATGGACTCCATGACCGACGAGGAGATGGAGGACCCCCGCCTCATCAAGTCCTCCCGCGTCCTTCGCATAGCCAAGGGGGCAGGGGTGGACCCCAAGGAAGTCCGCTCCCTTCTGCACCAATACAACGACAGCAAGAAGGCGGTCAAGGGGCTCATGGGCAACCGCAAGCTCCGCCGGCAGCTGATGAAGCAGTTCGAGTCTGGGGAGATGGGGCTGAAGCCATGAGGCGCTTCGTGGTCATAGGGCATCGGGCGGTCACGTCGGGCGATTTCAAGCTGGACGACCTCGCCGGGGGAACGGGACGCTTGGACGTCCTGCTCCGCTGCATCAATTCCGCTTTCTTCCTTTCCCACAACATCCGCCGAGATACGGAGGTCCATCTGATACTGCAGGGACCGCCGCACCCTCCCAAGACCGTTCGCCTGGTCGGATCGGAGCTGAAGTACCTGAACCCGGACGAGCGCAGCACGGCCGCCTTGGTCCGGAACGCCCTGCTGCAGAAGGTGGCCGCGGAGGAGCGATCGTCTCCGGGCATCTACGTCTCCAACCGCTCCTATCGCGACGTTCTCTCCCTCGTCCCGAAAGGCGAGCAGATCGTGTACCTGCGCGAGGACGGGACCGATGTGCGGGAGTTCCAGTTCGAGCAGGACGTGACCTTCGTCCTGGGCGACGACCAGGACCTGACGCTGGAGGAGGAGGGCATGCTGCTCAAGTACGAGCCGAAGATCATCTCCCTCGGTCCGGCCTCCTATCACGCAGATCACTGCATCAGCATCGTCAACAACGAACTGGACAGACGCGGGCTGTCGAAGGGTGACTAGGTCAGAGGCCGCTCCTTCACCTTGGACGCCATGAGCTTGCCCAGCTCCTCGGCCTTCTGCAGGTCCGTTTCCATCGGCGTGCCGTTCACTTCCACCGCACCTAATAGGTCGATCTTCGTCGGACCTAGGATGTCGAGCGCTTGCTTCACCGCCCCTCCGCCCCAGCCGAAGGACGAGAGCACGGCGGCGTACTTCGCTGGAGGCTTGAACGCCTTGACCAAGGCTGCGGCAAATAGGCCCTGCGGATGCAACCCTCCCAGCACCGTCGGGGCGCCGAGCACGATGCCTTCGGCGTCGACCAGCTCTCCGGCGAGGGAAGCGACCTCCGACTCGGCCAAGTTGAAGACCCGGACGTCGACGCCCTGGTCCAGCATGGCCTGCACCATCGCCTCCACTAGTTGTTGGGTGGAACGCCACATGGAGACGTAGGCCACGACCACCTTGCGCACCGTCCGTCCGTTGGTCCAGTTGCGGTACAGCCCCATGATGTGCCCGGGATCGTCGTGCATCGGTCCGTGACTAGGGGCGATGAGCTTGATCTCCAGCTTCTCCAGCTTGTCCATGGCGTTGCGGCCGCTCTTGGCGAAGGGCATCATGATCTCGCCGAAATAAGTCTTCGCCAGCCAGTCGTAGTCCACGATCTCTTGGGAAACGTCCCCGGCCGCGGTGTGCGCGCCGAAGAAGTCGCAGGGGAAGAGTATCTTGTCTTCTTCCAGGTAGGTGAACATCGTCTCCGGCCAGTGCAAGAACGGAGCATCGATGAAGCGCAGGGTCTTGCCGCCCAGGTCGATGCGGTCGCCCTCCTTGACCACCATGATGCGGTCGACCGGGGGATGGTAGAGGACCGTCGCCAGCTTCGCCCCCTTCTCCGTCAGCACCAATTTGGCCTTAGGGCTTCTTTCCAGAATGAAAGGGATAGCGCTGGCGTGGTCCGGCTCGGCGTGGTTCATGACCAGGTAATCGATCTTGTCCAAAGGGGTGAGGGTCTCAACTTTGGCCTTCAACTGCTCCTCGAAGCCCGGGTTTACGGTGTCGATGAGCGCTATTGCCTTCTCCCCTTTCACCAGATAAGAGTTGTAAGTGGTGCCATGGGGCAGTGGTATCAGACCGTCGAATAGCCTCCGGTCCCAATCCCTCGCTCCTACCCAATGCACGCCCTTGGCTAGTTCCCTGACCTCCATAGCTAAAGCACCTGAGAGAAGCATTGGCAGCTCCAAGGATAAAAACCGTGCGGAGGTCCGAAGCTCCGGTGCAGGAGAAAGAAGCCTTTTATGGCCTGAAGCGATTAGGCGTCTCGGATGACGGAGAAGATACCGCAGCACAAACATTGTCGCCAGTGTGGCAAGGCCTTCATCGGCAAGGAGAACTTCTGTTCCGTGGAGTGCTCGGGCACCTCGGACGCCCAGATGAAGAAGAAGAAACGGCAGCTGCTCATGCTCTATGTCTTCAGCTTCATGATCCTGATCCTCATGGTGGTCTTCATCGGACTTGGACGTTGATCTACATGAAAGTGGGCGTTGGCGGCACGTTCGATGTCCTGCACCGCGGGCATAGGGCGCTGCTGGACAAGGCTTTCGAGGTCGGCGACGAGGTGGCCATCGGGCTTACGTCCGATGCCTATGCCTCCCGGCACAAGGCCAGGTCATCTCCGCTAGAGAAACGCATGCTGGCGGTGCAGGAGTACGCTGCCAAGAAGAACAAGCCTTTCACAGTGCAATCGATAGACGAACCTCAAGGCACGCTGCTCTCCGATCCTACCTTGCAAGGCTTGGTGGTCTCGCCCGAGACATATAAAGAGGCCGACCGGCTGGCAAAGGAAAGGGCGGCGATGGGCATGCCCCCTTTGCGCATCTTCCGGGTGGAGTACGTCCTGGCCGATGATTGCGTGCCTATATCTTCCACTCGCATCCTCGAGGGAGAGGTGGACGAGAACGGGAGGATGCTCCGGTCGATGCGCATCGCCGTTGGATCGGAGAACCCCGTCAAAGTGCATGCGGTGGAGAACGTCATGCGCCGCATCTACGGTGAGGTGAAGATGTATCCGTTGCGCGTTTCTGCCTCCGTTCCAGCTGAGCCCTGGGGGGAAGAGGTCGAAAGAGGAGCGGTGGAGAGGGCGCGCCGCTGCCTGGGAAGGAACGACTATGGAGTAGGCGTGGAAGCGGGAATTTTCGAGCATGAGGGAGAGCTCTATGACGTGCAGTTCTGCGCCGTTGCCGACAAGATGGACAGGGTGACGATCGGCCATGGGTCGGGATTCTGCTATCCCCCAAAGGTCGCCGCGCTCCTGCGCCACGGAAGCACGGTGGGCGAGGCGTTCCAGAACCTCTATGGCCAGGAACGCACCGGACGAGGGGTAGGGGCGATAGGCTTCCTCACTCACGGTCTTCTGCCGAGATCTGAGTTGACCGAGCAGGCGGTGGTGGTCGCCATGGTCCCCCGGATAAGAAAGGAGCTCTATTTCGAAGGCTGAGCGCCCTTCTGTCTCCGATTGACGAACTGTATATAATCTTCGAATGACCCACAGTTGCCGATCCCGATGCATTCGAAGCGACGGAACTTGCGACAGTAGAAGCCTTGCTCGTTGAACTCGCATACCGTTGTCTTCTCGGCCGTGCACATCTCCTTGATGCATCCGAATCCGTTGTAGGGGCCTTTGCATTTGCCTTCCAGGTCCAGGTAGGTGCATTCCATGCTAAGGCCTCCATTGCGACTGCTTGAAGTCGGTGAGGTGCTGCATGTATCCCTCCACCGTGGAGCAGTTCTCCTTTCCCGCGCAGTAGAAGCGCTGGTACTTGACACAGTATAGGCCGAACCACTGCTCCCGGTCGCAGTCATGGTGGTGGCGGCGCTCGCCTGGCTCGTGAGAGATCATCGAGCAAGATTCCTCGCCCACGCAATGCTTCGCGTCCACGGACCTATGCGCGCAATAGACCCCACGGTAACGGTACCTGCACGTGGCAACCCCATCCCAGCCAGCTAAGGCAGATGAGTATTAGGCGGACCGCATATAAATCTAGCGAAGGAAATGCTGGCGCCGAGGGGGAGATTCGAACTCCCGTGGTGCAGGGCACCACCGGCTCTCAAGGCCGGCGCCGTGATCCGGGCTTGGCTACCTCGGCTCGAGCGCACGATATGCTTCGGGGTATAAGAGAGAAGCGCTCACACGATCCTTTCCAGCTTGCCTTCCAGGGCTTTCTCCAGGTCCAGCTCGAATCCTACGATGGGGTATCCAAGCTCCGCGCGGACGATGACCTCGGGATGCAGTTCTCCGAAGTGACCGATCGGTTCTTTGCGGACGAATATCTGGGCTGACCTACCATCGAGATACATTGGCAGGCTGCAAGGCTCCAAAGAGAACTCCAGCGCCATGTCCCTCATGATGCCCTCCAGCAGGGACTTCATCTCCGTGAACGAGGCCTTGGAATGAATGGCCACGGCGGCCAGCTTGCGCCTTCTGGCCGTTCCTATAAGAACATCGCCCACCTCGAAGATGCGCTGCGGCAGATCACGGTGCTTGCTCTTCCTCAGCACCGCCAGCAGCGAAGGAATGAGGTTGATCCTCAGGCAGGTATGGTCCTCGCTGATGGGGTTGAGCACCTCCACGACCTCCGCTCTAGGCAGGCGCATTGCCCAGAACTGCTCTTTTTCGCTCGATAATGTCAAGGTGGTGACCTCGTAATAGCCGTAGCCGACCATCATCTGGCGCACCAGGTCGGAGATGCGCTCTATCCTTCGCTCCGCGCCAAGCGAATGCACCTCCGGTCGCTTGCTTCCGAACTTGGCGTAGCCGTAGCCCTTGGCCACGTCCTCGACCAGGTCAACGGGATGCAATATGTCCGTGCGGGTGGCTGGAACTTGCACTTTCAGCTTCTTCTTCAATGGCTTGGCGGCATATCCCATGCGCTCCAAGCAGGCGGCCGTCTCTTGGGTGCTGAGGTCCAGCCCCAGCCATTGATTGCAGTAGCTCTGTTCCAGGTCCCACTTCGCCGGTTTCAGGTTGGGCGTGGTGATGCGCGTCATGCCCGTCAGACGGACGCTGTGAATGATCCCTCCCCGCTCGGCCATGAGCGTGGCAACGATGTTCAAGGCACCGGAGACGGCGTTCTGGTCGGTGCCGGTCACGTCGATGAAGAAGTTCTGCGTCTTTTCGGTCACGGCCGTGAGCGTGCCGTTGATGATGGGCGGGAAGGAGAGCACGTTCTTGTTCTTGTCCAGGATGATCGGGTACTTGTCCTTCCCTTCCAGGATGAAGGCGTAGTCGATACCCTTCTCATGCTTCTGCAGGATCTCCCGCAAATTCATCCTTTCCTCCTTGGCCAGAGGCACGAATGAGATGGATTCTGGAGCTACAGCCTTGTAGACGAACGGTGGGGTGACCTTGTCCAGGTCGTGGATGCCGATGGACACCTTCTCTCTTTTCCTTCCCATGGTCAGATGCAACTTCTCCTGCACCTCCATCAGGGAGCGGATGAGGTAGTCGTTCATCGTCACGCCTCGTACCACGCCCGCAACGGCGAACGGGCGCACATCTCGCACGGACGGATCGATGCGCATGCTGATGCCAGACTTCTCCACTGGATAGGTCTTCAGTCCCCGTTCGAAGCCTAGGAACGTTCGCAGAGCGCGCGCCACCCCTTCCACCGAGAAAAGGTCCGGCCGGTCGGGGAAGAACTCGATGCCCATCTCCTCCCCCACTTCGTCGTAATGGTGGAAGTCCGCGCCCATCATGGGAATGGTATCGATGAGCTCCTGGGGAGACACCTCCTTTCCTAGGAGGGAGACCAGGTCCCGGTAGTTGAAAGCGATGACTGGCATGGTTTCACGCCATCCCCTTGAGCGTATTTATATTATCTGCCAAGAGTCTTGTGCGCACTGGCCAGCTGGCCGGTGGCCTGAGCTGCGAGCGTGGAAAGCTCTCCTGCGAGGACCACGGCGGCGACTATCTCCGCAAATTTCTTCGCTTTGCCGGTTCCCAGGCAATTCATGATGGAGAGCGCTTCGCTTTGACACGGAAGCTTCGTTCCTCCTCCCACCGTTCCCACTTCCAGGGATGGAAGTCGGACCGAGATGTACAGATCACCGTCCACGACCTCGGCGCTGGTCAGGCCCATGCTCCCTTCTGCCACCTGGGCCGGATCCTGTCCGGCGGCGATGTACACCGCCGCCAGCATGTTCGCCACGTGGGCGTTGAAGCCATAGGCGAGGGACATGGCGCTGCCCATCATGACCTTGCGATACGCCACCTCGGCCACCATTTCCGGGGTGGTCTTGAGCTTGTCCTCGACCACCTGGCGTGACAATCGAGCATCGGCCAATACCAACTTTCCACGTCCCAGGATGTAGTTGACCGCCGAGGGCTTCTTGTCCACGCAGAAGTTGCCGGAGACGGAGATGAGCTTGGCGCCCGTGCCCTCTTCTATCAGTCGCGAAGCGAGGTCGGTAGCGATGGTGGCCATGTTCATGCCCATGGCATCTCCGGTATCGTAGCCGAATCTGACGTAGAGGCTACGACCAGCAGCGAATGGCTTGGCGTACAGGAGCTTGCCATGCTTGGTGGTCGATTCCGCTGTTCGCTTGATCTCCTCGAAGTGGGAGTCGATCCAGGCCGCGACCTCTCGGCCATGGCGTATGTCCTTCACTCTGAAAACCGGAGCGCGGGTCATCTCGTCCTTGATGATGATGACGTTCACCCCGCCCGCCGCCGTCAGCGCGGAGCAACCCCGGTTGACGGTCGCCAGCAGAGCGCCTTCGGTGGTGGCCATGGGCACCAGGAACTCGCCTTTGGCATGGTCGCCGTTCACCCTGATCGGCCCGGCGAAGCCCACCGGTACCTGGACTGTGCCGATCATGTTCTCGATGTTGCGCTCGGCCAGCTCGGGTTCGAACGTATAGGAGGAGATGCAGTCGAGCTTGCAGCCCGAATGCTCTTCCACCGCTTTCCTGCGCTCCTCGACATCCGCTCGTGTCTTGCCCCGATTCTTCAAGCCGCCGGTCATTCCTATCCCGTGCGACATTGAACTGGTTGGTAATAAGCGTGGCGAGCCTCAGCCACACTGACAAAACCTTTAAGTGGATTCAGGTATTCCTCCGCTTCACTCGGGCCCATAGCTTAGCCTGGTTGGAGCGCCCGGCTGATAACCGGGAGGTCAGGAGTCCAAATCTCCTTGGGCCCACTCATCCCTCTGGCTGGTTTCAAAAGGTCCCTTTTCAGGGACTTTCATCACTTTTCTTATCCAGTCGTCCTGCCTTTGCATGGGCCCGATTTGGTCGTCTAGGCACAGTCCGAGATACTTCTTCGTCATGTCGATGCTCTCGTGCCCTCGGACTCCTTTTGGAAACCAGGACTTCCAGGGATCTGCCGGCTTCTCTATTCCTTGTAAGAGAATGAACGGGCCCGGTCAGCAATCTAAGTGATAATCAACCCGATCAACACACCGGCAATCGCCGCAGCCGTCGCGATCGCGATCGTTTCAAGCACGGTCCGCGCCGCCTTGCGGTTGCCAATCCTTGCCCGCCCGATACCCAACAGGATCAGGAGGGCGGCGGTTCCCGCGATACTGACTACTAAGGCATCGTCAAATGGAAGGAACGCGAACGGAATGGCTGGGGTGATTCCGGCAGCGAAGTCCGCGATCCCCATCCAGCAGGAATGCACGATCGGGGAGACCTTCCGGGCCGACGGTTCCTCTTCGCAAGAGATGACGGTCTCGATCCTACGGATCGCGATCGGATCGGCCTGCATGTCGTCACGGATCGCGTTCAGGCTCTTTTGGCTCAGGCCCGTATCCTGCAGCACATCTATCAGTTTATTCACCGCACCGGTCGGATCGCTTCGTATCTCTTTCTCCCGCCGTTCCGCTTCCACCCGCGCCTCGTCACTCTCGGACTCGAGATCGAGGTAGAGTCCCGCCATCATCGAAACCGATGCCGCGATGGCCGCGGTCGCCCCGGCAAGGAAAACCAAATCCGCATCATGCGAACCCACCGCCATACCGGCCACGAGGCCAAAGATCGAGACGAGACCATCGGACATTCCAAAGACAATTTCGCCGGCAGAGTCGTAGATGGACGTTCTGAGGCGGGAGAAGGACGAGCCGCTTGCTGCCTCTCCAGTCATATCCGGATCAGCCTCACGGGATCTCCTTTCACATGGGTGTTACTGCAGAATAGGAATATGAACTGATTGCGTATCTTACAGCTTAAGCATAATTCGAATCCAAGATCGCCGTATCCTGATGTGTTTTCGATAAAAAAAGGAAGGGAAATGGTTCCAGCTCATCTCTCGCACCATGGAAGGATTTGTTAGGCCGCCCTAGGGCATTCCCTTCGCGAGCAGCTCCATCGCGAAAGGCTGGCCATGCCCAGGATAGACCGTTCTTATCTTCAGACCCTCTAGGTGCGCGACACTGGCATTCGCGGCCGTGGAATCATCAATAAGGGAATTGATAACCGGCCCTTTCGTGTTCTCAAGGAGATCGCCGCAGAACAATTCACCATTGGCGGCCAAGATGCCTATGGATCCCTTGGAATGTCCAGGCAGAGAGATAACTTTGGCTTCAAAGCCGTGTTGAGAAAGGTCGTATCCGTCATCGAGGAGAACGTCGGGTGTGAATCGCTCGGACGTACCAAACCCCATGAAGAGAGAGACTAAGGCTCTGATGAGGATATTAGGTTTCTTTCTGTTCACGAACATATCTCCACGTTCAGCCATGCCCGAATCGTCACGGTGAATAGCTATCCTAGCTCCGAAAACAGAGCGGAGGTAAGCTGCGTTCCCGATATGGTCGAAGTCCCCATGCGTGAGAATGATGAGCTTGAGAGAGCTTGGCATGCAGCCGGCCCTTTCGAGTTCTCTGAGCAATTCTTTGCGTGCGTTCGAGCCTCCCGTGTCAATAAGTGTATGACCGACAGAGGTCTGAATCAGGTAGGAGTTCACCCTCCCCATGCGAAGGGGCAGCGGGAGAGTAATGATGTTGATCTCTTGCGGCATGTTGGACTCCTATGGACTCGGGTCGCGGCCAGGGCGGCTCCTTGAGGAATTAGATAGGAACGGCAATAATATGGTTTGCGAGAAAAAAGAGGTAAAGGGTTTACTTATCTCTCCAGTATCCTCACGACAAGGGATTCGATAGAAAGGGTCCTTTCCTCTTTTATCCAGCAAGTTGACAGGGTCCAAATCTACTTGGGCCTACTTCCTATCACTGGTTCGTTCTTAAATGCCCTTTTCAGGGCAGACCAAGGCATTCCGATACTGGACAAGACAGATCCCCTCGCTTCTCCTGACGATGGATCCATTTAGGAAGAATTATTCGTTGGCTATTGCGGATTTCCAGCGGCGATCCCGCGAAAACGGAGCTTCAGTGCGACGATGGTTAGGTTGAGGACCAATGCCACTGCATTCCAGAGGACGATGGGAAGGTCATCAAGCCCGATCCCATAGAAAAGCCATAATAGCATCCCCGCGGCCAAGACCACTGGCATGATGAGGGAGACATCATCCATCTTCTTTGTACGATAGCCCTTGATGATCTGGGGCACGAACCCGGCTGTGGTGAGGGACCCGGCAAGAAGACCTATCGAGATCAAAGCATCCATGAGACACGGATGGTCTGCCGGATAAAAGTGCTCTTCTTCGCTCTTGTAAAAGGTGGTTCCATTCTGGGCGGTGCTGATGAGGCAGTTACCCCTCAG
>Ga0315295_10001048_pt1 | contig 23659 bp, 13 predicted proteins | sample YL17G14_0_MG_FD_204453 | JGI IMG/M metagenome (GOLD analysis project Ga0315295, IMG submission 204453) | Sediment microbial communities from Yellowstone Lake, YNP, Wyoming, USA - YL17G14_0 | ecosystem: Environmental > Aquatic > Freshwater > Lake > Sediment | place: USA: Wyoming | collected...
GCGTTGGAAGGCGCGCCGTCGCCCGCCAGGTCCTCGGGACGGCAGCGTGGCAGGCCGTACGCGGCGGGATCGCGCACCTCGTGCGTCACCGAGCCGGGGCGCACGTCGAAGACCTCGAACGGTCCCACCGGCGTGGCCTCGTCCCAGCCGTCGCTGCCGTGCACGACGAACGCGCGGCCGGTGATGAGCCCGGCGAGCGAGCGGGCGATCAGTCCGGCGGCCCGCGGGGAGAAGGCGCCGACCAGCTGGAACGGCGGCTCGGCGGGGTTGGTGAGCGGCCCCAGCATGTTGAACACCGTGCGGATGCCGAGCGAGCGGCGCACCGGCGCCAGCGCCTTCATCGCCGGGTGGAAGTGCGGCGCGAACAGGAACGTGAATCCGGTGCGCGCGAGCAGAGCGCCGACCGCGCCGTTCGCGGCGGGCAGCGCGAGCCCGAGCGCCTCGAGCACGTCGGCGCTGCCGGTGCGGCTCGAGACCGAGCGGTTGCCGTGCTTGGCGACCCGCAGGCCGCACGCGCTCGCGAGCAGGGCCACGCCGGTCGAGAGGTTGAGGCTGCCCGAGCCGTCGCCGCCGGTGCCGCAGGTGTCCACCAGCGGCGTCCCCGGCGGCAGCTCCGGCCGCAGCGCCAGCCGCCGCATGGCGCGCGCGAACCCGCGCAGCTCCTCGGCGGTCTCGCCCTTGGCGCGCAGCGCGGCCAGCACCGCGCCCGCCAGCGCCTGCGGGCAGTCCTCCGCGGCGAGCGTGGCGAGCAGGTCCGCCGCCTCCTCCTCGGCCAGGTCGTGGCCGGTGACGAGCCGTTCCAGCGGCGCCTTCACGATGGTCCTCCGTCCCCGAGCTCGAGGAAGTTGGCGAGCAGCTGCGCGCCGTGCGGCGTGAGCACGCTCTCCGGATGGAACTGCACGCCCTCGGCCGCGCAGCCGCGGTGCCGCACCCCCATGATCTCGCCGTCCGAGGTGTAGGCGCTGATCGCCAGCTCGCCGGGCAGTCCCTCCTCGGCCACCGCGAGCGAGTGGTAGCGCCCCGCGGGGAAGGGGCTCGGCAGCCCCTGGTAGAGGGTGCGCGCGTCGTGGTAGACGGGCGAGGCCTTGCCGTGGCAGAGCATGCGCGCCGGACCGACCGTGCCGCCCAGGACCGCCGCCAGCGCCTGGTGCCCGAGGCACACGCCCAGCACCGGCACGCGCCCGAGCGCGTCCTCGATCAGCGCCATCGAGAGCCCGGCCTCCTCCGGGCGGCCCGGGCCGGGCGAGACCACGAGGTGGGTCGGCGCCAGCGCGCGCGCCTCGGCCAGGCTCACCTCGTCGTTGCGCCGCACCGTCACCGCCGCGCCGAGGATGCGGAGCGCCTGGACCAGGTTGAAGCTGAACGAGTCGTAGTTGTCGATGAGCAGCACGTGGCGGTTCACAGCCCCTCCTCGGCGAGCCGCAGCGCGGCGGTGAGAGCGGCTCCCTTGGCGAGCACCTCGGCGTGCTCGCGCTCGGGCACGCTGTCGGCGACGATGCCGGCGCCCGCCTGGAACGCGTAGCGCCCCTCGCCGAACACCAGCGTGCGGATGGCGATCGCCTGGTCCATCGACCCGCCCAGGCCGAAGTAGCCGACGGTGCCGGCGTAGAGCCCGCGGCGCACCGGCTCCAGCTCGTCGATCAGCTCCATGGCGCGCACCTTGGGCGCGCCGGTCACCGTGCCGGCGGGGAAGGAGGCGGCGAACAGGTCGAAGGCGTCGTACTCCGGCGCGAGCACGCCGGTGACGCCGCTCACCAGGTGCATCACGTGGCTGTAGCGCTCGACGGCCCGGAAGGGCTCGACCCGGATCGAGCCCGCCGTGGCGACGCGCCCGAGGTCGTTGCGCGCCAGGTCCACGAGCATCACGTGCTCCGCGGCCTCCTTGGGATCGGCCTCGAGTTCCGCCGCGAGCCGCTGGTCCGCGGCCTCGTCAGCGCCGCGCGGCCGCGTGCCGGCGATGGGGCGCAGCGCCGCGGTGCGGCCCTCGAGCCGCACCAGCGCCTCGGGCGAGGAGCCGACCAGGCGCACGCCGCCCAGGTCGAGGTAGTACATGTAGGGCGAGGGGTTCGTCAGGCGCAGCGCGCGGTAGACCGCGAACGGATCGAGGTCGGTCTCACCGCTGAAGCGGATGGCGAGCACCAGCTGGAACACGTCGCCGGCACGGATGTGGTCCTGCGCGCGGCCGACCCCGGCGTGGTATCCCGCCGCGTCGAGGCTCGCCGCCGCCGGCCCGTGCGTACCGCCGCGTGGGAGCGCGGGCAGCGGCCCGCGCAACGCCTCGATCACCTCGCGGCGCAGAGCGCGGCGCTCCGCCTCGTCGCCGGCGTGGAGCAGCGCCACGCGCCGGGTGGCGTGGTCGAACACGAGCAGCGAGCGCGGGGCGACGAAGGCCGCGAGGGGCTCGCCGTCGCGGCCGGGCGCGCGCGGCGCCAGGCGCTCGAAGTGGCGCACCAGGTCGTAGGCGGCAACGCCCACCAGCCCGCCCTGGAACGGCAGGCCCGGCACCGCGGGCCCGGGGCGAGGCGCGCGGCCGAGCGCCTCGCGCAGCGCGCCGAGCAGCTCCGCGCGCCCGCGCGGCGCCGGCACCGCGCCGCCGTTCACGCGCAGCGTGCGCTCGTCGAGCACCACGTCGGTGCCGCCGCCGAAGCCGATGAACGAGTAGCGGCCCAGCGCCTCGCCGCGCTCCACGCTCTCCAGCAGCAGCCGCGGCTGGAAGGGGCGCAGCTTGATGAACGCCGAGACCGGCGTGTCCAGGTCCGCTGCGATGTCGAAAGGAGGCTTCATCTATTCCTCGGTCGTCGTGGGACGCCGAGGAGGGGAAACGAAAGACCCACCCCCGGTCGTCCCGGAAGTGGGTCGGATCGGCTCCGTCAGCCTGCGCTAACGCTCCCGCCGCCGCACCTCCGAGGAGGTCGGCCACCACCAGCCCCAGCGACGGGCGTGGGTCACGGTCGGGACGCGGGCGGGCTTCTGCATGGAGGAGATTATCGGGGGCGCGGCCGATCGAGGTCAAGGACTCCTTTGCCCGGAGCGGGACTAGCTCCGTCCGCCACGGCCGTGGCCTCGTCTGCACCGGACCCCGCACGGGCGCATCGCGCGCTCCCAAGTCCGCTGGCAGCCCCGGCCCGCGGCCGGCGGCGGCTCTGCCCCGCGGAGGTGGCGCGCCCGATGCGCGGCCCGGCCGGCATGGGACCATCGGAGCAGGCGGCCGGCCTCGCCTGCCGGCGTGGCATCGCGTAGACTCTGCCCCGCCGCCGCCTCCCCAAGGGGCGGCGCTGCGCCTGAGACCGCCGGCGCACCGATTCGCGCGAACGACGCCCTGAGTCCGCCGCCCGACCCACGCTTCGCGTGGGTGCCCGGCGGCCCGCCAGGCCGACCCCTCACCAGGGAGAACCTGCCGTGAAGCATCTCGACCTGTTCCTGACCGACGCCCAGCTGGCCTCCGAGATCGCGCGCTGCGTGTACTGCGAGGAGAAGCCGTGCACCGAGGCGTGCCCGGCCGACTGCTCGCCGGCCGACTTCATCATGGCGGCGAAGGGCGGCACGCCCGCCGACATCGCCCGCTCGGCGGCGCTCATCATGACCAAGAACCCGCTGGGCGGGGTGTGCGGCGCCATCTGCCCCGACACGCACTGCCAGGCCGCGTGCTCGCGCAAGCGCTTCGACCACTCCATCGAGATCCCCTACGTGCAGGCCGCCGTGGTGGCGCGCGCGAAGGCGCTGGGCGCGATGCCGCGCCTCGAGGTGACGCCGGCGAACGGGAAGAAGATCGCCATCGTGGGCGCGGGGGCCGCCGGTCTCGCGGCCGCGCTGGTCATGGCGCAGAAGGGCTACGAGGTGGACCTGCTCGAGCGGCAGGCGAAGGCGGGCGGCGCGGCGCGCTACGTCCCGGAGCACCGCATGGACCCGAAGGTGCTCGACAGCGACATCGAGTGGCTGCTCCAGCACCCGCGCGTGCGCCTGAGCGTGAACCGCAAGGTGGAGGATCCGGCCGCGCTGCTCACCCAGGGCTACGCCGCGGTTCTCATCGCCGCGGGCCTGCACGACCCCATCCGGCTCGGCATCGAGGGCGAGGACCTCGCCGTGGCGGGCAACGCCTACCTCGCGGACCCCGCGCGCTGGTCCTCGACCGGCCGCGTCGCCGTGGTGGGTGGCGGCGCCATCGCCTGCGACTGCGCGACCGCCGCGCTCGAGCGGGGCGCCACCGGCATCGAGATGATCACCCTCGAGCAGTGGAGCGAGCTGCCGCTCACTCCCAAGGAGCGCCACAGCCTGCTCGAGCACCCGGTCAACCTCGTGGGCCGCACGCGCGTGATGGCCGTGCTGGCCTCGAACGGCAAGGTGAGCGGTCTGCGCGTGCAGCGCGTGGCGCTCGCCCCGGGGGAGACGTTCCACCCGTCGAAGATGACGCCGGTGCCCGGCACCGAGCAGACCCTGCCCGGCATCACCCAGGTCATCGTCGCCATCGGCAACCGCCCGGAGCTCAAGAGCGACGGCCGCGCCGGCGTGTTCGTGACGGGCGATGGCGCCTACGGGCCCTCGACGGTGGTCGAGGCCTCGGCCGCGGGCAAGAACGCCGCGCTCGAGATGGACGCGTGGATCCGGAAGCAGCCGGCGCCGAAGATCGACCGGCCCAAGAAGGGCCGCGTGCGCGTCCCCGGCTACGCCGACGTGCCCGTGCCGCTCGCGGCCGACTTCTTCGGGCGCAGGATCCTGTCGCCGTTCCTGCTCTCGGCGGCTCCGCCCACCGACGGCTACGACCAGATGAAGAAGGCGCTGGAGGCGGGCTGGGCCGGCGGCATCATGAAGACCGCCTTCGACGGGCTGCCGATCCACATCCCGGCCGACTACATGCACGTCTTCGATCCCGAGACCTACGGCAACGCCGACAACGTCTCGGACCACGCGCTCGACCGCGTCTGCCGCGAGCTGGAGAAGCTCGTCAAGGAGTACCCGGACCGCCTGATCGGCGCCTCGACCGGCGGCCCGGTGAGCGGGCACGACGACGCGGACCGGAAGGTGTGGCAGGCCAACAGCCGCAAGCTCGAGCGTGCCGGCGCCATGGCGGTGGAGTTCAGCCTGTCGTGCCCGCAGGGCGGTGACGGCACCGAGGGCGCCATCGTCTCGCAGTCGGCGGGGGTCACCTCCAAGGTCGTGGACTGGATCATGGAGACCAGCGACCCCGCCGTGCCCAAGCTCTTCAAGCTCACGGGCGCGGTGACCTCGGTCGAGGTCATCGTCCGGGCGCTGAAGCAGGTGCTCGCCAGGTACCCGGACAAGAAGGCGGGCGTGACGCTGGCGAACTCCTTCCCGACGCTCTTCTTCAGGGCGGGGAGGAAGCAGACCTGGGACGAGGGCATCGTGGTCGGCATGAGCGGCGCCGGAGTGGCGCCCATCTCCAACCTGACGCTGGCCTCGGTGGCGCACCTGGGGGTGACCGTCTCGGGCAACGGCGGGCCGATGGACTACCGCTCCGCCGCGCATTTCCTCGCGCTGGGCGCGCGCACCGTGCAGTTCTGCACCGTGGCCATGAAGTATGGCGTCGGCATCGTGGGCGAGCTGCACTCGGGGCTCTCGCATCTGATGCAGGCGCGCGGCATCACCTCGGTGGACCAGCTGATCGGCCGGGCGCTGCCGGACGCCGTCACCGACTTCATGGCGCTGTCGCCCACCAAGCGCATCCCGAACCTGACCGCCGAGCTGTGCGTCTCGTGCGGGAACTGCACGCGCTGCGGCTACCTCGCCGTGAGCCTGGGCGAGGACCGGCTGCCGCGCTTCGACGCCGCGAAGTGCATCGGCTGCAGCCTGTGCGCGCAGAAGTGCTTCACCGGCGCGCTCGCGATGCGCGACCGCACGGCGGAGGAGCTGGCGGCGCACCCCGTGGCGGTCTAGTGCGGGGGGGCTTGCGACTGCCCTGAAGCGGTCGTGGAGACTCGCGGGCCCCGGAGGGTGACCTCCGGGGCCCGCGGCGCATCCCGGCGCCGGTGACCCCTTCCGCTACCTCAACAGCGCCGACGGCGTGGTCTGGTCGAAGTAGACGAGCGCGTCGTAGTACTTCGTCACGGGCGTCGGGTAGAAGCCGCCCTCCACGGCCATGGCCCCGATGGAGCGCATGGGCAGCGGCCCCGCGAGCCACGCCGAGGCCGTGGAGTCCGCCGCGGCCTTGCGCAGGTCCACGACGAAGCGCGGGATGCCGGTCGAGTGGCAGGCCCACTCCAGGCTGCCCGGCGCCGAGGGCGTGGCGTCGTTGGCCTTGAGGCCGCCCTCCTTGGCGACGGCGTTGTAGCGACCCCCGTGGAACGCGAAGCCGAAGACGAGCATCTCGCGCCCGTACTTCCCGGCGAGAGAGGACCCCATCATGCCGGGCGCCTTCGCCACGTGCCCGTTGTGCGCCCAGAGCACGATCTTCGACCCCGGTGGCGCCTGGTCGAGGATCCACGAGACATTGTCGGCCATGGCGGCGTCGCGCGAGCCGGCGCCGGCCATCATCCCCGTCATCTGCGCCACCACGCGCGCGTTCTGGATCGCCCAGTCCACCTCGGCAGCGGTGGCCGCGGTGAGGAGGCGCTCGCGACCTGCCTTCAGGTGCTCGAGCACGCGGCGGGCGGCGAGGTCGGCCTCGAGCGACGTCGCGCCGGCCGGCGGCAGGTCGCCCGCGACCTTGCGGATGCGCAGTGAGCGCTTCCCGGCGATCGCCGTGGTCGGATCCAGGTCGATGGCGTAGCCGCTCTGCGCGGCCCAGCCGGTCGCGAACCCCACGGGATGGTCCGAGCGCTCCATGGTCAGGTCGAGTGTCCCGTCTCCCGCGTACGGCCGTCCGTCGATCTCGACCTCCAGGGAGTCGAACCAGGCCGTGCCGTCGCCGCTCAGCAGGCAGCCGAAGTTGACGTTCGTCGTGCTGTCGGGGATGTCGAGCGTGAAGTCGTAGCGGGTCCAGGGGGTCGTGCCGCTGATCCGGCGTGCGTGCATGTTCTCGAAGGCGACGGACCTCTTCTCGCCCGCATCGGCGCGCCACCACAGGCCCGCGAATCCGTCGTGCACGTCCTCCGTGCGGATCCACCCGCTGTAGTGGACCTGGTGCCCGGCCGCGACGTCCGCCGGGAACGTCGCGGTAGCCGAGGTGAAGCGGGCCTGAGGCGGACGGGCCGTCTTCACGAGCCCGTAGGCGTAAGTGACCGAGTCGAGATAGCCCGGCTCCGCGCGCGCCACGAAGCGCGTGACGATGGCCGCGGCCGTGTCGGGCGTCTGCATGTCGAACCCGAGGAACTGGATGCGGCCCCGGCCGGAGCGGTTGAACTCGCGCATCCACTCGATGAGGCCGAGGACCTCGTCGGTGTCCCAGGTCCAGAAGTACAGGCCCTTGAGCAGCGCCTTCGGGTCGCCCCGCCCGGTGAGCACGTAGTCGTTCACGCGGTACGCCTCGGGCATGTTGGCCTCGATGGCGAACATGGTGAAGCCCATGTGCGCGGCGAGGTACTCGACCACGCGGCGCTTCATCTGGAAGAACTCGTGCGTGCCGTGCGTGCCCTCGCCGAGGGCCACGATGCGGGCGTCGCCGACCATGCCGCGCAGGAAGGCGAGGTCGGCGTCGCGCGGCGCCGGCTCGCAGGTCGCGAACGGCCGGGCGTTCTCCCGGAGCCAGGTGATCCCGGGGCCGTCGGCCGTCCGTGGCGCGGCGCCGCAGGAGAGGAGGGTGGCGGTGATGAGGACGAAGGGGACGCGGGACAGCCGGAGACGCGCGGGGCTCATAAGGCCTCCTCCCGTACCGAGGGGGCGGACCGAAGACGGGTGATGAGACCCTACACCGGCAGCTCCGCTCGCGCAGCCCGCGGGTGCGGGCCGTGAGCCACGAGGTTCGCGCCCCCCCATGGCAACCTTTCTGGCGTTCCGCCCGTCATAACCCGTGACGCCCTCGAGACGCGCGTCCGCGCGCGCTGGCCGCCGCGGATGACGTCGAAACGACGCGATACCGGAGGCACACCATGAGGCACCCCGACCCGTCACCCTCGTTCGTCCGCCGCCACGCCGCGCTCGTGGTCCTGCTGCTGGCGGTGCTGCTCGCCGTGCCCTCGCTGGCCGCGGCCGCACGGCACCACGTCCACCGGCACGGCGACTGGAGCGCTCCGGTCGTCATCCCGCCGATCCCGCCCATGCCCCCGGTCGTCATCCCGCCGCTCCGGCTCGCCGCGCACCACTCCCACGCGGTCCACAGCCGCGACTACCACTGGACCTCGGACGGCGACGGCTTCTCCTGGGCCCTGAACGACGGCGAGTCGCACTCCATGGACGGGGACATGGACGACGACGTCCGCGAGGCCATCGAGGAGGCGGCGCGTGAGAGCGGGTCTGCCGTCCTGTGGTTCCGCCTCGACGACGAGGAGTGGCTGGTGCGCGACCGCGTGCTGGTCGATCGGGCCGAAGAGGCCCTCCGGCCCATGCGCGAGCTGGGCCGGCAGATGGGGGCGCTGGGCGCCGAGCAGGGCAAGCTGGGGGCGCGGCAGGGCCGTCTCGGCGCCGAGGTGGGCCGGTTGGCCGCGAGGCGCGCGGCCATCGAGGTCCGGCTGGCGACGCGGGATCTGCTCGACGACGACGAAGAGCTCGGCGAGCGCGAGGAGCGTGAGCTGGAGCGCGAGGAGCGTGAGCTGGAGCGCGAGGAGCAGGCGCTGGAGCGGCGGCACCACGAGCTCGGCGAGGACGAGATGGGCGACATCGGTCAACGCATGGGCGAGCTGGGCCAGCGGATGGGGGAGATGGGGCGCCGCATGGGCGAGATCGCGAAGCGCGCCGAGCGGGAGATGCGCGCGATCGCCCGCGAGGCCATCGCGAGTGGCAAGGCCGAGAGGTTCGGGGGCCTCGATTCGCAGTAGCCGAACGCCGACACGCCACGGGGTGCGGCGGTCCGGCCGTCGCGCCCCGCCGCAACCCCGGGCATCCCGCCCGACAGGAGACACGCCATGAGGAGTCACGTCCATCCGGATCTGCCCGCCACGCGTCAGGCCACGCTCGTGGCTCTGCTGCTGGCGGCCTTCGTCGCCGTACCCTCGATCGCCGGCGCGGCGCGCCACGAGGTCGTCCGCCACGTGCACCGCGACGTCCACGTCGGGCCCCAGATCGAGACTGCAGGTGACGAGGACGGGTTCGACTTCGAGATCGTCAACCCGCCCTCCAAGCGCGGCCGCGAGCACCTGGTCTGGGCCCGTCTCGACGGCCGGGAGTGGGTCCTGCGGAGCCGCGACGACTACGCCCGGGCCGAGGCCATCGTCGAGCCCCTGACCCACAGCCCCCTCCTCGGCGAGATCGGCGGGCTCGCCGGGCGCATGGCCTCCGTCGCGGTGGACCGCGCGATGCGCAGGCTCCGCGACGCCGAGCGCGACGGCTGGCAGGAGCGCCGCGAGACCGACCGCGAGATCGCGCAGCTGGAGCGGAGGATCGAGCAGGTCAAACGCGAGATCCACCGGCTCGCCACGGACGTCAAGCGGCAGATGCGGTCGCTGGTGGAGGAGGCCATCCAGCGGGGCCGGGCCGAGCGCTACGAGGGCCCCTGGTACGGGGACGAGGACGACTCCGAGGTCGAGAGCGAGGACTGAGCGCCGCGCGAGGTCACGCCACGGGGCGCCGCGACACGCGAGTCGCGGCGCCCCGTTCCGTCCTGGTCCGCTGCGCTCAGGCGGCCTGGGCGGCCCCCGCCTCGGGGTGCTTCTCGATCCAGCGGTTGAACAGCCACACCGCGAAGGCCGAGAGGAAGCCGATCGCCATCAGGATGACCCAGCCCAGGGCGTTGTTCGCGGGCACCAGCTCGAGCAGGCCGTCGGGCCGCGTGGTGGCGTCCTTCGCCATGATCTCGTTGAAGATGAGCGCGCCCACCGGGCCGCCGGTCAGCGAGCCCACGGCCACCGGCAGGCTGGCGTAGCCGAGGAACAGCCCCTCCTGTCCCTTGGGTGCCAGCGCGCCGATGTACTCGTACATGCGCGCCGAGGTGAACAACTCGCCGAAGGCGATCAGCGCCACGGTCAGGATGATGAACACCGAGCCGATCGGCAGCCAGTTGGCGGCCAGCGCCCGCAGTCCGCCGGCGGAGTAGATCGGGAAGACGTTGAGCATCATCGCGAGGCCGATGATGATGGTGCCGACGACGATCGAGCGCACGGCCCGCACCTTGCCGAAGAACGAGGTGATCAGCAGCTGGAAGGCGACGATCACGAAGGGGTTCGCCGCCGTGTACAGGTCCATGGCGGGGCTGGTCTCGACCACGCGCTTCGCGTACAGCGGCAGCACGTTGTAGACCTGGTTGTAGAGGAACCAGAAGCCGCTCATGACCAGCAGGAACAGGGCGAAGCGCGCGTTCCGGAGCACCAGCACCATGTCGAGCAGGATGCGTCCGGCCGAGCGCCGCGGCTTGGCCGGCGTGGCGGTGCCGGTCTCCGCGTCGCGGTAGAACAGGAGCACCACGAAGAACGCCACCACCGAGGCCACCGCCGCCACCGCGAAGATGTAGGACAGGCCGGACTCCGAGCGGACGCCGTGGGGCGCAACGCGGAGCAGCCAGGCGATGGCGAGGCCGGCGGCCAGGATCAGGAAGGGGAAGGGCAGCGCGGTCCACGCCGCGCGGCCCGCGCCCTGCCCCTCGCGCGACCTCGCCTCGACCGAGCGCTGGACCAGCACGATGAGGGCGAGGGCGACCACCGCGCAGATGCCGACCACGGCGAGGATGACGGGGAGGCTCGACCCCGTGCGCACGACGAAGGCCACGCCGCGCCCGACCAGGGAGCCGATGTTGATGATCATGTAGAAGATGGCGAACCCGAGCGTGACGCGCGCGCCCGCCGTCTTCTGCATGGTGCCGGAGATGCACGGCTTGATGACCGAGCCGCCCATGGCGATGAGCAGGATGGCCGCCACGACCAGGCCCACGACCCCCGGTGCGGCCGTGAACTCCGGGTGGACCGTCGCCGAGAGCCTCGCCCCCGCGAACCACACCGGAGCGCCCATCAGCGTGTAGCCGGCCGCCAGCAGCACGAACGCCACCAGCAGGGAGCGGCGGAAGCCGACCTGGTCGGCGATGGTGCCCGAGAGGATGGGCAGGAAGTAGACCAGGGTCCACAGCAGGCCGTTCAGGTTCGAGGGCCAGTACGACCCGAGGCCCAGCTGTCCGAGGTAGATGACCACGAAGCTCGCCATCGAGTAGTAGGCGGCGCGCTCGAACAGCTCGGTGACGTTGGCGCTCCAGAACACCTTGGGGAACTTCTCGGCCGTCTCGGCCATGTGCCCTCCCGGACGCTGGGATCGGTAACCGAGGAGTGATTCAGAGCGGTGGCGGGACGCGATGCCGCGCGGCAGCATAGCATCGATGTCCAGATGCCACGCGCCTGGGATCGGCGCGAGCGTGCCGCTGGCACGCCGCGCCTCAGGCCAGCAGGAGCGCCATGACGCAGGCCACAGCGGCCAGTGCCGCGGTGGCGGGCAGGCCCAGCATCGGGATGACGGCGAGGCCGGCGAGCAGCGCGCCCACGCAGCCGCCGAGGACGTCGGCGGCGTAGACGGGGCCGACGAGGGCGCGCCCGTCGGGAGCGCCCGACAGCACCGCCCAGGCGAACGCCGCGGCCACGAGGGCTCCGCAGGCGAGGAGCAGCGCGGCGGTGGCCGCGAGTCCCGCGAAGGCACCGGCGTGCAGCAGCAGCGCGCAGGCGAGCCCGAGCGCGGCGAAGAGGACCAGCGTGGCCACACCGGCGGTGGCACCGGAGCCCGCGGGCCACCCGACGTCCGGCCGCGCCGCCGGCGCGGTGCCGCGCACGACCCTCTCCAGCGCGACCGCCCCGAGCGCCAGCCCGCCCATGAACGCCATCAGCAGCACGCCCAGATCCTGGTATAGCACGCCGCTGCGGGTCTGGTACTGGAGCAGCAGCGCGGCCTCGAGCAGCATGCCGGCGAAGCCGGCCGCGCCCGCGAACAGGGCGCGCCGCGGCGTGGAGCGCGCCCGCGCGAGCAGCAGGAGCGCGCCGGCGAGGAGCGCGGCGAGCCAGGGCCAGGGCGAGCGGAGCAGCGCCAGCACGCCGGGGTCGGGCAGGTCGAGGCGGGCCAGGCGCGGGAAGAAGCGCGCGAGCCACAGCAGCATGGTGGTCTGGTAGCAGACGGGCCGCGCGTCGCGGTTGGCGCCCGCGGGGGTGCGCGCCAGGAGCCGGCCGATCTCGGCGAAGCGGTCGTTGGTGTAGAGGTAGCGCACGTAGTCGGGCGTGACCCGCCGCGCGCCGGTGCCGCGCGCGCGCAGACGCGCGCCGAGCACGGCGGGGTCGCGCTCGAGCGGGGCACGCGAGGCGAGCAGCACGTTGGTCACCCCCGGCAGCACCACGACGTCCGCGAACACGACGCGCAGCGCGCGCTGGATGCTCGCCGTGCGGCGGGTGAGCGCCGGGGTCCAGAGGTTCTCGGCGCTGCGCAGGCGCAGGGCCAGCACGCCGCCGGGCGCGAGACGGGCGGCGCACAGGGCGAAGAACTCGCGCGTGTAGTAGCGGTTGGCGCGTCCCGACTCGGGCTCGGGCATGCCGACCAGCACGAGGTCGTAGACGCCCGCACGCTCGAGGAAGCGGCGCGGGTCGGCGTACACCATGCGCACGCGCGGGTCCGCGAGGGCGCGTCGCAGCGAGTCGGGCAGGTGCGGGTCCACCAGCGCGACCAGCGCCCGGTCCAGCTCGACGTCGTCCACGCGGGCCGGATCGTGCCTCAGCACCTCGGGGACGACGCCCTGCGTGGCCCCGCCCAGCACCAGCACGCTCCGCAGCGGGTCGCGCTGGATGGCCGCGAGGTGCACGAACTCCTCGGCCGCGGTGCCGCCGCTCTCGTAGGCCAGCGCGTCGTTCTCGAACACGGCGACCTGGCCGAGCGCGCGGGTCACGGTGACGCGGCCGTAGGGCGTGTCGCGCGTCGCGACCAGGTCCGGGTGGTTCCAGGCGGTCATGCCGCCGTCCATGGCGGGCGCGGCGGCGACGCCGAGGACCGCCAGGAAGAGGCCCGCGGCCACGGCCTCGCGGCTCGCGCGCGAGCCGGGCCACGCCGCGACGAACGCGCCCACGCCGCACAGCAGCGCGAGGCACCAGTTCTGCACGCCGAGGGCCGGCAGCAGCGTGGCGAGCAGCCCGCCCGCGACCCCGCCCGCGCTCTCGATGGCATAGGCCGCGGCCGGCGAGCCGCCATGCGCCACGTAGCGCTTGGCCGCCCACTGGAAGAGCAGGCCGAGGAGGAAGGCGGCCGGGACGAGGCAGAGCGCCAGCGCGAGCAACTGCCGCCCGAAGGGCAGGTAGGCGCCCGGCACGCCGCCGAACAGCAGCCGCACCGCGCGCGCCAGGACCACCTCCAGCGGCAGCAGCACGCCGAGGGTCACGAAGAGGACGCGCACCGCGTGCCCGCCGGGCACGTGCGCGCGCCGGCCCGAGGCGGCGCCGGCGGCGGTGCCGAGCATCCAGGCGCCGAGCCCGAGCACCAACACCAGCTCGCTGCCGTAGAAGGCGACCTCGCACTCGCGCAGCAGCGTCACCTGCCCGAGCAGGGCGAGCGCGCCGATCGCCAGCAGCCAGAGGATCATGGACGGAGGTCTCCGCGGAGCGCGCCGCCCGCGCGCTCGCGCCGCGCGGCCGGGGCGGTACGGCTCACCTGAGCTCCGACTCCCTGAAGAGGATGCTGCGGAAGGTCCAGAACTCGGCGCCGCTCTTCCAGGCGTCCTTCGGCAGCCCGGCCTTGAGGCACAGGTTCTCCATGAGGGCGTTCAGGTCCCAGCCCTGCTCGACCGGCACCTGCGGCAGGAAGACGGCGGCGCGCCCGGCCTTGCGGATCTGCACTCCGTCCCGGCCGATGACCACGGCACCGGGCCCCGCCACGCGCTGCAGGGGCGTGAGCACCGAGATCTCGATCTCCACGTCCTTGAGCTCCCCGGGGGCGAGCTGCGCGAAGCGCGTGTCCTCGAAGGCCGCGGCCAGCGCCATGGACTCGACGGTCTGCGCGAGCGGCAGGTCCTCGGCCATGTGGCCGATGCAGCCGCGCAGCTCGCCGCGCTCGAGCAGCGTCACGAACGCGCCCTGCCTGCGGGCGGTGGCGGGGGAGAGCCCGCGCGGGAGCGGCACGGTGCTGGTGGCGAACCAGCGCTCGAGCGTGCGGCGGGCCAGCGCGAGCAGCGCCCTGCGGTCGCCGGGCGTGAGCGGGGCGTCGGCGGGCGCCTCGGCGGCGGGCGCCAGCACCGAGGTGTCCGCTCCGCCGGGACCCGCGGCGAGCATGACCGCCCCGTAGCCCACCACGCGCGAGCGGTCGCCGACGGCCATGTCGCCGCTGTTCGCCCACGAGAGCACGACGCCGCGCCGGGCGCCCAGCGCCCGCGCGGCCTCCAGCGCCACCAGCACCGCGCCCTCGCCGCAGGCGCAGGTCTCCAGCCCCCGGTGCCCCGCCCGCATCTGCGCGGCGATGGTGCCGTGCAGCGCGGCCGGGTCGAGCCTCGTCATGGCGGCCAGCACCGCGCCGTCGGCGGCGCGCGCCGCGTCGTAGCCCGGGTAGTGCGACAGGTCGCTGCTGGCCACGATGAGCGGCCGGCGTCCCGCGAGCGCCCTCGCGAGAGCCTGGCCGATGCGCGCGCAGGTGGCGGGGTCCTCGCTGCTCACCACCACGGGCAGGATGGGCACGCCGGGCAGCGCCGTCTGCGCGAACGGCACCTGCACCTCGATGGAGTGCTCGCGTTCGTGCACGGCCGCGTCCACCACGAGGGCGCGGTCCGCGGCGCGCAGCGCGGCCGCCGCCTTCCCGTCCACCTCCGCCACCCCGAGCGGCGTGCGGAAGCCGCCGGCGGGCGACACGGCGGCGCCCGCGAACCCCGCCGTCGTGTGGTTCGTGCCCAGCAGCACGACGAGGTCGTACGCCTGTCCCTGCACCTGGCGCCAGCCGTCCGCCGCGATCTGCCCCGAGTAGAGGTAGCCCGCGTGCGGCAGGACCAGCGCCACGGGCCGCGTCCCGCGTGCCGGCACGGCGTCGGCGAGGAACGCCTTCACGGCGGCCTGCAGCCGCCCGGGCTCCTTCGGGTAGAACGACCCGGCCACGGCCGGCGGCCGGATGTCGGCTCCGGTCGTGGTCGTGGTCGAGGCGAGCGGCTCGCAGGCGCAGGTGAAGGACCACGCAGCCGCGATGAGCAGCGGCAGCGCGAGCCAGGCGCGGGCCCGCGCGAACGGCCGGCGCGGCGAGGGGTTGCTCATGACGGCCTCCCGGGAGCGGAGAGTGCGACGTGGGGCGGATCGTCGAGGGCGGCGAGATCGGCTCCCTCGCCCACGGCTCCGAACATCACCGCGCCGTAGCCCACCACGCGGTGGCGGTTGCCGAGCGGCATGTCGCCGCTGTTGGCGTGGCTCAGCACCGTGCCGCGCGTGGCGCCGAGGGCCTTCGCGGCGGTCATCGCCACGAGCGCCGGTCCCTCGCCGCAGGCGCAGGTGTCGAGGCCGCGGCGCCCGGCGCGCATCTCGGCCGCGATGGTGCGGCGCAGCGCGTCCGGGTCGAGCCCGGCCATGGCCGTCAGCACGGCGCGGTCGGAGGCCACGGCGTCGGCGTAGGCGGGGAAGTGCGACAGGTCGCTGCTGGCCACGACGAGGGCCTTGTGGCGCGCGACGAGCCGCGCGAGCGCGGGGCCGAGCCGGGAGCACAGCCCCGGGTCCTCGCAGCCGATCACCACCGGCAGGATCTTCGCGCCGGGGAGCGCCACCTGCACGAAGGGCACCTGCACCTCGATCGAGTGCTCGCGCTCGTGGGGGCGCGGGTCCGAGGTGCAGTCGGGCTCAGCGGCCAGCAGCCCGGAGGCCGCCTGCTCGTCCACCTCGGCCACGCCGAGCGGGGTGCGGAAGCCGCCCCCGATGAAGACGGACGCGCCGGCGAAAGCGGGTGCGGTGTGGTTCGTGCCGAGCAGCACGACGAGGTCGTAGCGGTGGTCCATCGCCTGGCGCCAGCCGTCCGCGGCGACCTGCCCGGAGTAGACGTAGCCCGCGTGCGGCAGGATGAGCGCGATGGGGCGCTCGCCGCGCGCCGGGACCGCGCCGGCGAGGAGCGCGCGCACCTCGGCCTGCAGTCGCTTCGCGTCCTCGGGGTAGAACTGTCCCGCCACCGCGGGCGGCCGCGCGGGCTGTCTCATCCTGTCATCTCCAGACGCCGGGGATGGCCTGGCTGCAGTAGGCGCAGCGGCCATCCTTCATGTGCGTGCCCGTCACGAACAGGCCGTCGCGCTCGATGACGGCCCTGCCGCACTTCGGACAGAGGGTGTTGTTCCCCGGGTGGCCCGGGACGTTCCCCACGTAGGCGAAGCGGACGCCCTGCTGCAGCGCGATCTCCCGCGCCCGCTCGAGCGTGGCGACGGGGGTGGGCGGGAGGTTCGGCAGCTGGTAGTCCGGGTGGAAGCGCGTGAAGTGGACGGGCACGTCGGGTCCGGCCTCGCCCGCCACCCACTTCGAGAGCTCGGTGAGCATCTTGGGCGAGTCGTTCAGCGTCGGCACCACCAGGTTCACGATCTCGAGATGGACGCGACTCCTCGCCACCTGCCGGATGCTGCGCAGCACCGGCTTCAGCTCGGCGCCGCACACGTCGCGGTAGAAGTCCTCGCTGTAGCCCTTCAGGTCGATCTTGATGGCGTCGAGCACCTCGCACATCTCGGCGAGCGGGGCCTCGTTCATGAACCCGCACGAGATCAGCACCGAGCGGCGAGCGAGCGGGCGGCCCGCGCGCGCGATGTCGGTGAGGTACTCGGTGAAGACCGTCGGCTCGTTGTAGGTGAAGGCGATGACCGGCGCCTGCCGCCCGACCGCCGCGCGCGCGACGCTGGCGGGCGGCAGCGGCGCCTGCTCGTAGTCCTCGGGGCGCGCCTGCGAGATCTCCCAGTTCTGGCAGAACTTGCAGCGCAGCGGGCAACCGCTTGTCGCCAGCGAGTATGCGGCCGCGCCCGGCAGGAAGTGGTAGAAGGGCTTCTTCTCGATCGGGTCCACGTGGATGGCCATGGGCCGGCCGTAGACGAGGCTCTTCAGCTCGCCGTTCACGTGGATGCGTGCCCGGCACATGCCGCGCTCGCCCTCGGCCAGGGTGCAGCCGCGGGCGCACAGCTGGCAGCGGACGACCGTGCGCTTGTGCGCCGGCTTCGCGCCCGCGGCGAGGGAGCCCGCCGGGTGGCAGGCGGCGCAGTCGGCCGAGGCGCTCGAGACCCAGTAGCGCGCGCGGGGTGCGCGGCGGATGAGATCGGCCAGCGGGTCGCCCGCGGCCAGGGCGGAGGAGGCCCCGGGCAGCAGGCGCGCGAAACCTCCGGGAGCGGACAGCAGCGCGCCGCCTGCCAGCAGGGCCCCGCAACTCGCGCAGGTCCGCAGCAGGAAGTCACGGCGGGAGAGTGTTCGTCGGGACATGGCCACGCCTCGCTGGGACGGAAGCGTAGCGCAGTGTGCGGGGGCGGTCCATGGGGCGCAGGGGTGGCGGGTGGGGCCGCGGGACGGGACCCGCGGCGGGGCTTTCGCGCGGTGCCGCCGCGGTGGGAGAATGCGCCCGGTGCTGCGCCCGACTCCGGGCGAGGAGGTTCCACCCCATGATCGAGCAGGCTCCTGTTCCAGCCGCCATCCCCGGGATGTCCGCGTGACGGGCGACGGCCGCCCCGTGGGAGCTCCGGTACCCGGCGCGGGTCTGCCTGCCGGGACGATGGTCGGGCCGTACCGCATCGTCCGGTGTCTGGGCGCGGGAGCCATGGGGGAGGTCTACCTCGCGCGCGATTCCAGGCTGGACCGGGATGTCGCGCTCAAGCTCCTGTCCCCCCACCTCGGCGGGGACGACGAGAGCCGTGCCCGCTTCGCACGGGAGACGCGTGCCGTCGCCCGGCTGGACCATCCCAACGTCGTCGCGCTCCACGAAGTCGGCGACCACCTGGGACGGCCCTATCTGGTCATGCAGTACGTGGACGGGGTCTCGCTCTCGGAGTTCGCGCGGGGCCGGCGGCTCACCATCGAGACCGTGCTCGACCTGGGCGTGCAGCTCTGCGGAGGCCTGCAGGCCGCGCATGAGCGCGGCGTCGTCCACCGCGACGTGAAGCCGTCCAACATCCTGGTCGACTCGCATCTGCGCGCGCGGCTGGTGGACTTCGGCGTGGCCTCCATCGCGGGCGGGGCGCCGCTGACGGCGACCGGCTCCCTGTGCGGGACGGTCGGCTACGTGTCTCCCGAGGGGGTGCTCGGCGGGGACGCCGACGTCCGCAGCGACATCTTCTCCCTGGGGGTCGTGCTCTACGAGATCCTGACGGGGCACCTGCCGTTCGTCGCCACCTCGGCCGCGGCCTACTGCTACGCGGTCGTACACGAGGAACCCCGGCCGCCGGGCCGTGATCGCGAGGACGCTCCCCCCGGTCTGGTGGCGGCGCTCGAGGGGGCCCTGGCGAAGGACCCCGCGTCACGCTGGCAGACGGCGGCGGAGTTCGGCGCGGACCTGTCGCGACTGCTGCAGGAACCGGATGGCGGCTCGTCACGTCCGCCGCGGCGGCCGGCGATCGCCGTGCTGCCGTTCGCCGACATGAGCGCGGCGCACGACCAGGAGTACCTCTGCGACGGGCTCACCGAGGAGCTCATCAACCTGCTCACGCGCATCGAAGGCCTGCGCGTCATCGCCCGGACCTCCGCCTTCGCCTTCAAGGGGAGCCCGGCCGACGTGCGCGAGATCGGCCGCAAGCTCGGCGTGGACACGCTGCTCGAGGGCAGCGTGCGCAAGGCGGGCGACATGGTGCGCATCAGCGCGCAGCTGATCGACCCGAGGGACGGCAGTCACCTCTGGGCCGAGAGATACGACCGCGAGCTCGATGACCTGTTCGCCATCCAGGACGAGGTCTGCCTGTCGATCGCCGAGCGGCTCGAAGTGACGCTCCTCGAGGCCGACAAGGCCAGGGTCGTGAAGCGCCGGACTCGGGATGCCGGCGCCTACACGCTGTACCTGAAGGGCCGCTACCTCTTCCACCAGCGCAGCGTGCCGAGCATCCGGCGCAGCGTCGAGTACTTCACGCAGGCCATCGAGCATGACCCGCGCTTTGCACTGGCCTACGCGGGCTCGGCCCTGGCGTACGAGGCCCTGGGAGCCTGGCGCGCGGTGCCGCCGGAGGTCGCGTATGCGGAGGCGCGCAAGGCCGCGCTGACCGCCGTGGAGCTGGACGAGAGGCTGCCCGAGGGCCACGAGGCGCTGGCCACGATCAAGATGTACTGCGACTGGGACTGGGCGACGGCCCAGCGGGAGTACGAGCGGGCGCTGGCGCTCAATCCCGCCTGCGTGGACGCTCATCACATGTACGCGCACTGGCACGAGACGATGGGCCGCTTCGACCGGGCGGTGGCCGAGATGAACCGGGCGCTGGAGCTCGAGCCGGTCGCGCCGGGTCTCGAATCCTGCCTGGCCGAGATCCTGTTCTATGCGCGCCGGTACGACGATGTCGTGAGGCAGTCCGGGGTGACGCTGGAGATGGCCCCGGGCTTCGCGGGCATGTACGGGTGGCTGGGGATGGCGCACGTCCTGAGCGGCAGGATCGGTGTCGGGCTCGAGGAGCTGGAGCGGGGGCTCGAGCGGCGCCCGGGCGACCCGCGGCTCGAGGCCCTGCTCGGGACCGCGCACGCGCTCGCCGGACACGGGCAGGAAGCCCGGACGTGCGACGAGCGGCTGGGCGCGTGGGCGGGCGAGAAGTACGTCGATCCGTACTTCAGGGCCTGGCCGCTGGCCGCACTGGGCGACATCGACGCGGCGTGCCTCTGGCTGGAGCGGGCCCGCGAGGAGCACTCGATGTGGGTGCATCTGGCGAGGGTGGATCCGCTGCTGGATGGACTGCGTTCGGACCCGCGGCTCGGGGCGCTCGTCGCGCGAATCGGGCTGCCCGCCTGAGGGGGGATCCGGCCGGCGGGGGCCGGGGCGTCGCGGCCGGACCGGCGGGCCACGTTCCCGCGTACACGTCCGGGAAGCGCGCCCTCGCGCTCGAGGTGTTCGTCGTGGGCGAAGAACATGGCCCCTGTCCGCTGCCGCGCGGCCGGGTGCTACAATGGCCCGCAGATCAGGCAACACGCGCGAACTCACCCGGGACTTCGGCGCTGCGGGCTGGAGGTTCGTGATGCTCGGCCAGACGGTATCCCACTACAGGGTGCTCGAGCGGCTCGGCGCCGGCGCGATGGGTGAGGTGTACCTGGCCGAGGACCTGCGCCTCGGCCGGAAGGTGGCGCTCAAGCTCCTGCCGCCGGACCTCACCCGGGACGAGGCCGCCAAGACGCGCCTGATCCACGAGGCGCGTGCCGCGTCGCTCCTCGATCATCCCCACATCTGCACGGTCTACGACATCGAGGAGCTGCCCGCGGGCCAGCTCCTGCTGGCGATGGCCTACTGCGAGGGCGAGACGCTCAAGGCGCGCCTGGCGCGCGGGCCGCTGCCGGTCGCGGAGGCGGTGGAGCTGGCCTGCCAGATGGCGGAGGCCCTGGCCGAGGCGCACGCGCACGGCATCGTGCACCGCGACATCAAGCCCGCCAATGCCATGGTGACGAAGACGGGGCGGGTGAAGCTGGTGGACTTCGGGCTGGCGCATCTGCCCGAGGCGACGGTGCTGACGGCGACCGGGACGACGCTCGGCACGCCGGCCTACATGGCGCCCGAGCAGGTGCGGGGGGAGGCGGTGGACGCGCGGGCCGACCTGTGGGCTCTGGGGGCCGTGCTGTACGAGATGCTGGCGGGGCGCCCGCCATTCGGCGGGGAGTCGGTGCAGGCCGTGCTCTACGGCGTGGTCCACGAGGCGCCGGAGCCGCTCGGCCGCGCGCAGACGGGCCTGCCCGCCGCGCTGGTGCGCATCGTCAACCGCGCGCTGGCGAAGGACCGGCTGGCGCGCTACCAGCAGGCGGAGCAGATGCTGGCGGAGCTGCGCGCCTGCAGGGAGCGGCTGAGCGCGGGCGGGGCGCAGGCCGCGAGCGCCGGGGCGGCGCGGGTGCCCTCCATCGCCGTCATGCCTTTCGCGAACCTGAGCGCCGACCCGGAGCAGGAGTACTTCTGCGAGGGCATGACCGAGGAGCTGATCACGGCGCTGGGGGCGATCGAGGGACTGCGCGTGGCGGCCAAGGCCTCGACGTTCCACCTCAAGGGCAAGGACCTGGAGATCCGGGCGATCGGGGACCAGCTCAACGTGGAGACGCTGCTCGAGGGGAGCGTGCGCAAAGCCGGGGACCGGCTGCGCATCACGGCGCAGCTCGTGAACGTGAGCGACGGCTACCACCTCTGGTCGGAGCGCTACGACCGCCGGCTCGACGACGTGTTCGCGGTGCAGGACGAGATCGCGCGGGCGATCGTCGAGAAGCTCAAGGTGAAGCTGGTCGGGCCGAAGGAGGCGCCGCTGATGAAGCGCGCCAGCGCCAACCTCGAGGCCTATCAGCTCTACCTGGAGGGCCGGTACCATTTCGCACGGCGTTACAAGGGCGCGCTGGAGCGGGCTGTGGACTGCTTCACGCGCGCCATCGGCCTGGACCCCGACTCCGCGCCGGCGCAGGCCGGTCTGGCAGATGCCTACAGCCTGCACGGCTTCTACGGGCTGAGCCGGCCGAGCGACGTGCTGCCCAGGGCCCGGCAGGCGGCCGAGCGCGCCGTGGAACTGGACGACTCGCTCGCGGAAGCACATCACTCGCTGGGAATGGTGCACCTCTGGCTGGACTGGAACTGGGAGGCGATCGAGCGCGGGTTCACGCGCGCCCTTGCGCTCGATCCGAAGGCTCCGCTCACGCACGCGTTCTACGCGCTCTCGCTGGGCGCCATGGGGCGAGCCGACGAGTCCGCCCGAGAGGCGGATCAGGCCAAGGCGCTCGATCCGCTGTCGGCCTTCGTCTTCTTCCTTTCCGGGGTGTCCAACTACTTCGTCTGCCGGTTCGACCGGGCGATCGAGGACGGCGAGAGAGCCCTTGCGCTGGACCCGGGAAGCGTGGTGGCCTCCTTCGTGCTCTGCCTGGCCCTGTCGGGGGCCGGCAGACACGACGAAGCCATCGAAGCCGGCGAGCGCATCGTGCGAATGACGGACAGGATGCCGTTCTTCGTGGCCATCCGAGGGACGGTGCTGGGGGCTGCGGGCCGCCGGGATGCGGCCCGGCAGGCGCTCGAAGAGCTGCGCGAGCGATCACGGCGCGCGTACGTGGCGCCGATGCAACTGGCCATGGTCCACGCCGGTCTCGGCGAGGTGGCCGAGGGCATCGCGGTCCTCGAGCGGGACGCTTCGGATCGGGGGGGAGCCTGCGTGCCCGGGATGGTCGGGTCGATCTACTCCGGACTTCAGCGCGATCCGCGCTTCGGCCGGATGCTGAGATCCGTCGGCTACACGGGCCCGTGGGCCTGCCCGGCCGACGCGGTGGGCTGAAGCGCCTCGGATCAGAGGATCGCCGCTACGTCTCCGCGAGCACGCCCGGGAAGCGCGCGAGGAAGGCGATGGCGTGCTGCAGCTCGCGCAGGTCCACGGCCTCGCCGATCTTGTGCGCGTTGTGCATGATGCCGGGGCCGAAGCCGAACATGGCGGGGTGGCGGTAGTCGCCCGCGACCACCCAGCGCTTCGCGTCCGGCACCTCGAGCGCCCGCTCGCTCACGGGTGACGGCCAGCCCACGCCGTCGGTGGAGAACACCCAGCGGTCCACGTGCGGCTCGCGGCGCAGCGAGCCGCCCTCCTCGCGGCGCGTGTCGACGTGCGGCGTCACCACGCGGCGGTAGGTGTCGAGCGCGGCCTGGAGGGCGGGATGCTCCTCGGGCGTCTGCCAGGACATGTAGACCTGCGGGTTCCCCGGCACGTAGCCGCGCCAGGTGGGCTGGCGGTAGACGGGCACCGAGATCGAGACCCCGAGCCCCGCCGCGCGCGCGCGGCGCACGCTCTCCAGCGCCTCGATGTCGCTCAGCGCCTGCCCGGGCGACTCGCCGGTCGTGAGGCGGCGGTCGAGCCGGAAGGTGAAGCGCTCGGGCACGGAGCAGTCGCTGGGCGTCTCGAGCGCGGACCACGTGGCGGTGCGGGTGCCGCGGCCCAGCAGCGGGTCGTCGCGGAAGCCCTCGTGCGCCTCGTGCTTCGCGGCGGCCTCGGCGAGGATGGCGCCGCCGTGCTCGAGCGGGTTCAGGCCCTCGTGCGGGATCGAGCCGTGGCACGAGCGGCCGGTCACCTCGACCTCGATGGTCATGCGGCCGCGCTGGCCGCGGCGGATGCCCAGCGCCCCGTGGCGGACGTCGCCGGTCATCTCGGTCAGGATCACGACGTCGGGCAGCATGGCGGGTGGCGCGCCGGGCAGCACGCGGCGCGTGAGGTAGAGCGGGCCACCGCCCTCGTTGTCCTCCTCGCACACCGTGCCGAGGCCGCGCACGATGACGCCGCGCAGCGCGCCCTGGGGGATCAGCTGCGCGAGGATACGCGAGGCCACGATCTGCGCCACCACGCCGCCCAGCTGGTCGGCGGCGCCGCGCCCGAAGACGAGGTGCTCCCACTCGTCGTCGGGAGGCAGCCAGCCCAGCTCGCGCCGCAGGAACGCGCGGTCCAGCTTCGCGGGATCCACCAGTCCCAGGAACGGGTCGAGGCCGCCGGTCTTCTCCTGCCACTGCCGGCGCAGGGGCTTCACGGTGTCGCAGTGGCCGTCCAGCACGACGACGCGCTTCTGGTGGC
>Ga0315295_10001050_pt1 | contig 23650 bp, 20 predicted proteins | sample YL17G14_0_MG_FD_204453 | JGI IMG/M metagenome (GOLD analysis project Ga0315295, IMG submission 204453) | Sediment microbial communities from Yellowstone Lake, YNP, Wyoming, USA - YL17G14_0 | ecosystem: Environmental > Aquatic > Freshwater > Lake > Sediment | place: USA: Wyoming | collected...
TTCTTTTTATGCACAAGTATAATTTAGGGATGAATAGTACAACAGTATTCATACCTGCTGAATGCTCAATTTACAGGAATGAACCTTTCGGTAATGTTGATATAACCCTGAATATGATGGCGCTGATGCGTATTATGAATCCTCAGCGGCTTATGCCAACCACAAGCTCCCTCGAGAAAGCTAGAAAGGGAAGCCAAATGCTGGGTATCGAGGCAGGCGCAAATACTGTTACAATACATGATGGTACTCCTAAAGAATTTAAATCTTTCTTTCCAATTTATTCGGTTAAACGGGTAGCGCCAAAATCGAAACATTTTGAAGATATTGTTGAAAAAGCACACATGAAAATGTCTAAGGATGCCTTATATGCTTAATCAGGGAAAAGTTAATTCATTAATAGATAGAGCCTGTGTGCAACTGGATAATTTCAGGAATTTTCAGCGACTTGGCATGATTCCTAAACATGGCGATTTTTTTGCTTCAGGAGTTCATTATCCACCAATAACAATGTACCCTCAAATTTCACAGGGAGAAATACTTGAGAATTATACTGCTCCTGCTGATGGAATGTTTGATATATATGTGCATATTCCTTTTTGCAGAAGTCGATGCTTGTTTTGCCATTACCCTTCTTTATACAAAGCTGCGGATGCAAAAAAGGACGAGTATTTAGCTGCTCTTGAAATGGAAATGGATATATATTTGAAATTCCTGGGCTTAGATCGGATGCCAGCTCGCTCCATTTTGGTTGGTGGTGGCACACCAACTGATTTATCTGTTCCGCAACTTAAATATTTTCTTGAATTTTTTACAAAAAAAGTTGATTTTAATAAATGCAGACAATTTAATTATGACGTTGATCCTTCAACTCTTATTGGCGATGATGGTGTTGAGCGACTTAGAATGATGCGTGATTATGGAGTGGACCGTCTTACGATTGGTGTTCAATCGTTGAATGATAGTGTTCTAAAGAAAATGAATCGGTCACATGATGTCAAAACTGCCATTGACTCAATTGAAAACTCAAAAAAGTTTGAATACAAACTTAATATCGAGTTTATTTTTGGTCATCCCGGACAAACAATTGAAAACTGGGTTGAGGTCATGGAAAAGACGATTGAACTGGATGTGCCTGAGATTCAATTTTATCGGCTTAAAGTTGAGCCTTATGGTGATCAGATCGGAAGTATTAAAAAATACAAAAAATATCATCCTGATGAATTACCGGCCCCGGAAGAAGCAATACTGATGAAACAAATAGCAATCGATATGCTTGCTGATAAGGGATACACTGAGAACCTACGAAGAGTATTTACCAGGAAAAGATCGGATATTTCATTGTACGCTTTTAATCAATGCTGCCAGTTATTGGATGAGATTGGTTTCGGTCTTACAGCATTCAGCAGTTTGAGAGACCGGTTCATATTAAACACACAGTTCTTCGATGTTTACTATAACAAAATTAGAAGCGGTACTTTACCTATAAATCGTGGAATAGTCAGGAACAAAGATCAACAAATCAAATGGTCAGCCATTCTGCCTTTAAAAAATTACTATATCAGGAAAAAGCTATTTGAAGAAATCAACAATATTTCAATAAATGAGGCTTATCAGGAGAAAATTGAGTTACTCAAAGGGTATGGACTGATTTCAGAAACCGATATAAGAGTTGAATTAACGAAGATTGGAGCCTTTTTCGCTGATGAAGTTGTTCAGCAATTTTACAACAAAGAGCATATTCCCTTCCCAAAGACAGATTATAATGATGGACCTTTAAACCCCTATAACTAATATGACTTAGGGAAACAAGCAGAAATAATTATGTCTGAAATTTCAAACCACAACTGGTAATAATTTGTATCCAAATGAAAAATCGGAACCTGACCTATTGCATGCTTATCGTAGTTTTAATGACCTTTTCATCAGCCTGCAAAAAGATTCCACAAATTAAATTAACCATCAATTCACAAGAAGCATTAATGCGAATTGGAATTGATCCGCATCCCGTTTCCATCGAAACTGACAAAGAAATTGCAGCCTTGGTATGGGATGCTGTCGAGAACAACAATAGGGATGCTGCTCAGAAGGCTATTTTAGCCTATGAAGAATTAATCCAAAAGGAAAGAAAAACCAGGGATTATAGTTCTTTACAGTGGCTTTGCCAAAGCATTTTCGCTTCTGATGACGGGAGGAAGAATATGCTTACAAACCAGCTAACTGAATTTTACTATCACTTTTTTACTGATTCCGGTTATTTGAATTTGAAAGACTACATGCTTCGGAAATATAAATTTAATAATTTCACTCCAAAGGATCCTGAGAAGCACATTGAGCGAAGAGCATTCCTTGAAGATCTTCTTATGTTCAACGATCCTAACCGTATAAAATGGGATAATACTGAGGAAATTTTCAAGCATATTCCAATAAAACAAGGAGATAAAGTGGTTGATATCGGTTGCGGTTTTGGATATTTCTCTTATCAATTTTCAAAAAAAGTCGGAAATACCGGGAGGGTTTATGCCGTTGATACACAGGAATCCTATATAAATTATGTTAAAAATTTCATCAGGAATTATCAGCTGGATAATATCGTTCCAATAGTATCTACTAACAACGATATCTCAGTAAACGATGTTGTTGATGTTGCATTTATGTGCTCCGTTTATCACATAATTTACGGATGGGCAAAGGAAGTGGATCGAACAGCTTTCTTAAATACATTAAAGCGTACATTAAAAAAGGACGGGTTGCTTATCATTGCAGACAACTCACCCCTGAATGGTGAAGAAATGAATAATTGTTTTGTGAATAAAGAATTAATAATTTCTCAGTTAATTTTTCATGGTTTTCAATATGTTGATTACTTTGAAATTACACCAAAGCGATACTTATTGATTTTCAGACATCGTCCCGGAAAGCTTATTAATCTTGGTCCCACCAGTAGCAATAGTCAGGGGAAAAAATTTCATATCAAAATCACCTCGGGTAATTCCCTGATTCATATTGGAAGCCTGGATTCATATGATATCACACCTGAAGGAATTGCAGCCGCAAAACTATCTTTGGATGCCCTGGAAAATAAAAATATGCAATCGGCAGAAAAGGCTATTAAAGCTTATGACAGGATTATTCCGAAAGAGAACTTCGGAGGAGAATATACTGTTCTGCAGTGGTTCTGCGAATATCTGATTGCTGATGCAGAGCACCAGCAAAAATTAATAGATGAGCCGCTTATCAGAGCTTACTATAATTATCTGGCAAAAGATGACTACACCTTGCTGAAGGAATATATTAAATCGAAGTATCGGTTGGGCAAGGAAGCACGTAAAGAAGAAGAAGGTAAAATGATGACGGAGGAAGATAGGGAGATTGGACGTACCCGTCGTGCATATCTCGAAGATTTTATATTATTTAACAACCCCAAAAGAGAAGAATGGGAAAAGACCAGCATTATAATGCAACATCTCAATTTTAAGGAGGGTGATACCATCGCCGATATTGGATGTGGTTCCGGTTATTATACATGGAAATTCTCCAATATAGTAGGTGATCGGGGAAAAGTTTTTGCGATTGATATCAAGCAGGATCATCTAAATTTCATTGACAAATTTGTGAAGGATCAGAAAATAATCAATATTCAAACTGTTTTATGCGATGAGGATAACTTTAGTTTAATGTCGCAGGTAGATTATATTTTTATGTGCTCATTGTATCATACCATTTATGGCATCTATTCTGAGCCGGAGCGTAAGGCATATATCGAGAGTATCAGGAGAGCTTTGAAAAAAGACGGCCGGCTGATCATTGTTGATAACGGACCGGTGTCAGATCAGAATCTTCCATATCATGGCCCGTATATAACTAAAGAACTAATTATATATCAGTTGTCATATTATGGGTTCAAGCTCGAAAAGTATGAACAGATAATTCCTCAAAGGTATATGCTAACCTTCAAATTAAAATAATTTACATTCCCAAAGCATCTAAAATAGTCGTAACTAAAAGGTTTATTTGAACAGATCAGGATTGGCAAAAAGCGGGGAATTTTTACGAACATTGGGGCCCTATAGTGCAAGTATGATAATAGTAGGAACTATTACCGGCACTGGGATATTTATTTTTGTTTCAAATGTAGGAAGTCTTCTGGTAAAGCCTTCCTTAATACTTATTGCATGGGCGACAGGTGGATTAATTGCTTTGTCAGGGTCATTTTGTCTCGCTGAATTGGCGGCAGCCTACCCCAAAACCGGAGGAATTTATATATTCCTGCGAAACGCGTTCGGCACTTTTGTTGCATTCGAATATGGGTGGGCAAATTTATTGATCATGCGCGTAGGGAGTTATTCTATTCAGGCATTGGCTTTTGCTCAATTTACTTGCGATTTCTTTTCATGGAATGCACAAAAAGTACAAAAGCCCTTAGCTATCGGGGCTATTGGACTAATTTGCGGAATAAACATGTTAGGTATAAAATGGGGTAGTATTGTACAGAACATACTTACATCTGTCAAAATAATTAGTCTTCTTTTAATTGTATGTGTTGGCGTTGCTGTAAGTATCGGGTTATTGCAAAACCATAGCACAGAAGTTGCTGGCAATATAATCGCCATGCCAGATCAATCAATATTAGTACTATTTGGATTAGCGCTGGTAGCTATTATGTGGTCTTTTGGTGGATGGGAAGAGACAACATTTATTGCAGAGGAGATTAAAAATCCTGAAAAGAACCTGCCACTCTCTCTTATTGGTGGCCTTATGGTGTGTGTAATTCTTTACTTATTAATCAATTCAGCTTATTTATTAATACTTTCTCCTGGTGAGTTTGCCAACTCAGAAGGATACACTGCAGCGCTTGCTCTTGAACACGTCTTTGGAGCATGGGGAAGGCGATTGATAAGCCTCCTGCTAATGGTTTCGACTTTTGTTGCTGTTAATGCGCTGATTCTTACCAGTGCCCGAATTGCTTATGCAACAGGTTGTGATAATGCTTTTTTTCATTGGTTTGCTAAAAATAATTCATATACAAAAACTCCGGTAAGGGGTTTATTTATCCAGTTTATATTAGGCGGCGTTGCCATTATCATTTTGAATAATCCTTATAAATTACTGATGTTTACAGCATTTGCCTATTGGCTGTTTTCAGCGCTGATCCCAATCTCTCTTTATAGATTGCGGCAAACCGAACCACATGTTAATCGTCCCTTTCTAACCTGGTTATACCCCATTTCCCCTTTTCTATTTCTTTTAGCCTCGGTATTAATGATGATAGCGGTAATACATAATGATATATTAAATTGGAGAATTCAAGAAAAAAATATAATTTTAAATCCCCCTACTTCTGTTATGAGTATGGTAATTCTGGCACTTGGAGCTATTGCATTTATGTTTCAAAGATTTCTGAAAAAAAATCAAAATAATAAATAACAAACTATCAGATGTCCAAACGAACAATTATGACCATAATAGAATTCCTATCCAACTTTTGGTTTTTGGCATTTATGGCTTTTATGATTAACTGTTCTAAAGGCCATGAGCCAATCCCCCAAATAAAATGTAATGTCTGTAATTCGGCAATAGTTATTGATGGTTTTGGTGATGAATGGATTAATTACCGTTCCAAAATTATTAATAATAATACTTCTGTAGGCGTATGCAAAGATGATGCGTATTTGTATGTACACCTCATCACATCTGATCCTGAGCTAAGTATGCAGATAATGAATTTCGGCCTGACCATTTGGTTTGATGCCCAGGGTACCCAAAAGAAAAAACTTGGTGTTCAATTTCCTATTGTTCAATTTGTACCTCCTCCACCTCGTGATGGGGAGCCTCCTGCCGGGGATGAGTTACAGAGCTTTTTAAATGAACGCCTCAAAAGTATTGCCCTGCATATGCCTGGTAGCAAACAAGCAAAAAGCATTCCGATTGATGAGGCTAATAAATACAGTATTGATGCCAACATCGGAATTGAAGAAGGAATTCTTTCTTATGAATTAAAATATCCCTTGCACAGCACAATAACGAATTCCATGGGGCTAAACCTTGATAGTAAACCGCGTTTGAAAATCTGTATAGAAACTCCCAAAGTAGATTTCAACAAAATGATGGTGGAAAGCGGAGATAATAAAAAACCCCCTCAGGGCATGAAACCACCTGAAGGACAGTACCCACCAAAAGGGGTAATACCTCAACAAGGACAGCAACCTCCACAAGGGGTAAAACCACCTGACAGAGGAGCTCCTCCTAAAGGTCAGGAACCGTCAGGTGTTGAGAGATTGCAGGAGGTTTCAAACCAGAATTTAAGGCCCAAACCACCTCAGATAACGAGAATTTCTCAATGGATTGAAGTTACCTTTTAAGAAAACCGGGAAAGAAAGTGTATTAATCTAATTCAGATGGCCAGGAACAAAAAATTGATAAGAACAGTTGTAATTTCATTGGTTATTATTCTGATTGCATTGATTGCTTTTTACTTAACCCGTAAAAGATACACGGAACGTTACAGCATTTTCCAGTTTGTGACTATTGAACAGGGAGATATCAAAAACACCTTTACCAGCACAGGCATTATACATCCCCGAAGCAGGGTTGAAGTAGGCACGCAAATTTCAGGAACTTTTGAAACAGTTTATGCGGACTTTAATGATGTTGTAAAAAAAGGTCAGTTATTAGCCGAATTGGATAAGAAAATGCTTGTTGCTGCATTAAATGAAGCAAAAGCAGCCCTGTTGCATTCACAAGAAATACTTAATTTTTCAAAATACGAATATTCAAAAAAGAAAGAGCTTTATGAATCGGGATTCTTATCTGAGGTTGAATATTTTAAGTTCAAATCAAACTTTATAGTTGATAGTTCAGCGGTTCTCTCCGCGAATGCAAATCTTGCTCGTGCATATACAAATCTTAACTATGCTGAGATAATATCCCCTATCGGAGGTACTGTGATTGAAAGAAATGTAGAAGCCGGTCAGACTGTAGCAGCTAATTTCAATACTCCGACTTTATTTGTGATTGCAGAGGATCTTTCTGAAATGGAAATTCATGCTGCTGTCGACGAAAGTGATATCAGTAATGTATTTAAGGGACAAAAAGTTGAATTTTCAGTACTTGCATATCCTGATAGCGTTTTTACGGGAATAATCAATGAAATTCGTCTGCAACCCAGGATGCTTCAAAATGTGGTCAATTATATTGTGGTGATCAATGCCGATAATAAATATGGTTTACTTTTACCCGGAATGACCGCCACAGTTGACTTTATTATCAACCAAAAGACTGATGTTTTGATGGTTTCCCATGATGCACTGAGCTTTCGGCCACCAAGAAAAATGGCCGATCGGTATTATAAAAGAATGAAGAAAATGCTTGCATCGATGCCGGATTCTGTTCATAGGCAAATACTTCAGCAGCATTCCCCTGAACAATCCCCACAACCTATGGAAATGGAATCTTCTTCAAATTCCCGGCGCATGAACAGACAGTATCCATCGCTTGCTTCCAATAGCAGTGAACAAACGGTCCCAACAACTCCCGAGTCAGAAAACAGGAATTCTTCAAATTTGTCCTTACCAGTCGCCGATGTTGGCAACCAAACATATATGCAATCTTCGGAAAAATTCGGGCAATTATGGTATATTAATAAACAAGGTGGATTAGCGTCAGAGTCAGTTCTAACTGGTGTATCTGATGATAATAACGTTGAAATAGTTAAGTACAGAAATCTGTCCCGAGGCATGCAGGTTATTTCCGGAATAGTTCAACTGTCAGAAAAGAAACAGAAGGATTCAGCAAAAAATGCAACCCAGATTTTTGGAGAATCTCCACAGGGAGGCGGGGGTCCTCCGCCTCCCCCACAAGGTCCTTGAAAGAATGCATTCTTAAATTAATTAATCCGTGTTATCTCAGATAATCCATGCCGTTAGTTATTGAGACAAGGGGACTGACAAAAACTTACCAAATGGGTGAGATACCGGTTTATGCGCTTATAAATGCAAATATTAAGGTACATTCTGGAGATTTTGTAGCTGTCATGGGACCATCCGGGTCCGGAAAATCAACACTGCTGAATCTGTTGGGGTGTCTGGATACGGCAACTTCAGGAGAATATTTGCTCGATGGTAAAGCTGTAACTTCCTTATCAACCAATGAATATGCCGATATCCGGAATCAAAAAATCGGATTTATATTTCAGGGATTCAATCTTCTTCCCCGAACCTCAGCTTATGAGAATGTTGAATTACCCTTATTCTACGATAGAAAACACCGGATCAAAGATCATCATCAGGCGACGATAGAAGCTTTGCAAAGAGTTGGGCTCGATGACCGTATGAATCATATGCCACAGCAATTATCCGGAGGACAGCAGCAACGTGTTGCTATTGCCCGGGCTCTAGTAAATAATCCTGCATTAATTCTGGCTGATGAGCCAACCGGCAATCTGGATTCTGCTACATCGCTGGATATCATTGCTGTTCTTCAGCGGTTAAATGGACAGGGAATTACAATTATTCTTGTTACACATGAATATCAACTTGCACAATATGCGAGTCGCATTATTGAACTGAAAGATGGACATATTATAGAAGACAAGGTAATTGAAGAAAGGAATATTGCCCCTGATTTAATAAGTTGCTAATTCTTAAATAAATATTATTTCAGTAAACCAGAGTACAGGTAATAACCAAGATTTTATGCAATTAAAAAAACTCTTACGATCTGCCATAAGAAATATTTTGCGAAACAGGCTGCGAAGCTTACTTACATCGTTGGGTATTATTATTGGTGTAAGTGCCGTAATTATTCTGTCTGCCATCGGGCAAGGTTCTCAATCATTAATTGAAGAAGAAATAAATGATCTTGGTACTAATCTGTTGGTTATTTTCCCGGGAGCAAGCAGAACTGGAGGAGTGAACCTGGGAGCTGGCAGTATTAACCGGTTTACATATGACGATGTGGAAAAGATTAAAAAAGATTCACGTCTTGTAAATGCCGTTACACCCATAGTTCAATCAGGGGGTCAGGTAATTGCTGCAGGTAATAACTGGAACACGGAAATCATTGGTGTTTCTCCGGATTATTTTAAAATAAGAAATTGGGGATTAAAGAATGGACGCTATTTCACTGACATTGACGTAAAAATTAACAGGAAGGTTGCGATCTTAGGTTCAACTATTTCCGATGAGTTATTCCCCAATCAGGATCCTTCGGGAAAAACCATCCGAATCCGGAACATTCCGTTTAAAATAATAGGTGTGCTGGAAGATAAGGGACAGGCTGGGATGGGACGTGATCAGGATGATATAATTATAGCTCCCTGGACAACTGTTCTTTATCGCCTCAAAGGAGGACGTTACATTGACGTAATCAATGCCAGTGCGAATTCGACTGAATTTTTAGAACAAGCAGAAGAGGAACTCAATGCAATAATGAGAGAATCGCATCGCCTTAACCCTGGCGAAGAAGATGATTTTACTATTAACAACCAGACAGAGATAACAGAGATGGAAACCCGTACATCCAAAATCCTGACCTGGCTGCTGGGTACCATTGCCGGAGTTTCATTACTTGTTGGAGGTATAGGAATTATGAATATTATGCTTGTCACCGTAACTGAACGTACCACCGAAATAGGTCTGCGACTTTCAGTAGGTGCCCGGAAAATTGATATTTTAACCCAATTTCTTATTGAAGCTGTTGTGTTAAGTACTTTTGGAGGAATCCTCGGAATTATCATCTCATTTCTGGTATCATTAATAATAAACACCTTTTCAGGATTTTACACTTTGATTAAAATTGAAATGGTTATAGTCGCTTTTATCTTTTCGGGTTCCGTAGGTGTGTTTTTTGGGTTTTATCCTGCCCAAAAGGCTGCACGATTAAATCCGATAGATTCTCTCAGGTATGAATAATAACTGCTCATATAATAGTTTTCAGTAATGAAATTCAAGACGTTTAAATCAGGTTTAATTGTATCTCTGGTTTTTGTTTCCGTGAACTGCCGTTCTCAGATTATCTGGTCTCTGGAAGATTGTATCAGTTACGCTTATGAGAATAATATAACTATAAGGCAGCAGCAACTGTCGGTAAACGTAGCAAAGGCCGAACTCGATCAGTCGAAATATGAATTTCTGCCTGATTTGAATGCCGGACTGAATTATACATATATATCAAACAATGCACTTAATCCTGCCACAAATAGGATGGAGGTTCATCAGCTAAATGATGGTATTATTGGGATTACAAGTAACCTTGTGCTTTTTGATGGCTTCAAACAATACAACACCATCTCAAAAAAGAAATCTGAACTTATGCAAAGTCAGGCATCTGTTGAGAAGTTGAGAAGTGATATTACACTGGTGATAGTCTCCGCATATCTTCAGATTTTACTTAGCAAAGAGAATGTGGAAGTTGCTGAAGGTCAATTGCAAATTACAGATCAGCATGTAAGAAGAATGGAAAAAATGGTCGAGGTAGGGAGCAGTGAAAAGGGACAACTTCTGGATATCCGGGCACAGAAGGCTATTGACAATATGCGGCTTACCAATGCAAAAAATCAATTAGAAATTTCTCAATTGGCCTTAGTACAATTGCTTAACCTCGATTCCGTTGGTTCTATCAACATAAAGGTCCCCGACAAGTTGAACATCAAAGAAACTCCTTTGCCAGATATGGATTCTTTATTTCGGGTTGCATTAGAAAGATTGCCCCACATCAAATATGCAGAGTACAATGTGAATAGTTCGAAAAAAGCCCTGGCAATTTCAAAAAGTTATCTCTATCCCAACCTCTCTCTAAGGTACAATTACTATTTAACGAAAAATGCTGCAATCTTTCCAACAGAACAATTCCCAATTACTTTACCTCAGAATTCTCCTGTTTCCGGTAATTTTGGGGATAACCGTTACCGGAGCATCAGTCTTAATCTTAAGGTTCCGATTTATAATAAAGGCCAGATCAATAAGAATATAAGCCTTGCGAAAATTGCCTTTACCAATTCAGAATATCATTTGGAAGAAATAAAGCAAATTCTTTACAAGGAGATACAGCAGGCATATATTGATGCCACAGCTGCATTGGCAAAATATAAATCAGCAGCGGAAGCAGTAATATCAACAGAAGAAGCATTTAATTACACCCAACAAAAATATACCCTTGGATATGTAGGCATAACAGAATTCAACGATGCAAGGAACAACTACATACGAACCAAATCAGAACTGACGCAATCAAAATACGATTATATCCTGAAGACAAAAATTCTCGATTTTTATATAGGATTGCCTATTAAGTTATGAAATAACCAGTAATAAAAAGTAAAACTTCGATATAATTGATTCTGAAAAATATTTTTGTTCAAAAAATATCTGAATGAATCACTCAGTTAAAATTCCTGCAATTATTATAATTTTTATCAGTTCAATAATATTGCCGAATTCGTGCAAGAAGGAACCAACTCCACCAACTGTAGCGACTATTTAAGTAAATGTTATTACCCAGACCACAGCAAAATCTGGCCGACATCTTGCACCTGACAGGGGAATGTAACTGTAAAAAGTGAACCCGGCAAAGGAAGCAGGTTCGATATTAGATTTATAGAGGGAAGTTACTAATATCCCATAAAGTAGGATTATCATAAAAAGCCCCCGGTACTGGTCCCGGGAGCCTAGCCCTGTTCCCCAAGTCCCCACGGTTCAAATGAAAAACACGCGATGGCCAGAAATAAATTTATTTAATCGATTCATAAGAATGCAGTGGGTTTTCGGCCAGTAATTAACTACAATCCGCAGATTTAGAAGGATTTGTATAATAAATTTGAAAAGTAAAAGTTATAATGTGAGTAGAATAATGTTAGGTCAGGGTTCCGAGAAGACAGCAACTCGGTTGGTTTCACAACCAATAACCTCCCTAACTCATTAATTTATTGTAATATGAAAACTACATTGCTCTTAATATTTTTAATTACTCTTGCATTCTGTGAGAAACTGGATGAGACATACTGTTATGATTGTCATATTAAATTTTATTGGCAAAGAGACAATATACTGCTTGCAAAAGACACAACAGTAATAAAGTGTGATTATTCAGAACTTGATGCTCAGAAATTTGAGAATCAAAGAACCTGTGATCCTTATCCTATTTCTGCTTGTAATGATGTTCGATGGAGCGAGTGTATGTGCGAAAAAAGAAATATCTCAAGTGATTGAAATGAGAAGTTTTAAGACATTATAAGCGATACACTCAAGGATAATCAATATCCTCAGTTCCTGTTTTGAATATCCGTTCTCGTGGCTCTGTGTCCCGATTCCTTTCATAATATGGTATCCAAGTCGACTGTCTTTTATCTTTTCTCATTGATACGTGGATTAAATACTTGGCAATATTGCTCTCCGACATTACCTGTTTCACATAGCTGTCAAAGGAATCGTTAACATAACTGCCCGTTTGTTTTTGATAGAATGCCAACTTCTGAAAGTCTTTTTCAATCTCATTAGTAAGCTCGTTTGTTTCAGACGGCACTCTATTGTGAAACCAGCTCACACCATCCTGATCAGTATCAAACATGCAAACCGCACCCCTTGGCACACTGTTCTGACACAGACCGCCAGATATAACCCTGATTGTTGATTATTTCATTACGGTGAACTCTTTTATTTCATAATAATCAGGCATTCCCCCCGGACAATCTACTTTTTTTGAGCCGATTGTGATTTCTACATCAATAGGAAAAACTGTTGAAGCAAAAGAAATGGTGTTGTGTTTTATTCTGTATATTCCTTTAGCTATGCATGGAAATTTCTGAATCAATGCTCCCCCTCAGGCAACTTCTGCATAGTTGTTTCCATCAAAAGAAATTGCAGCAAACAGATGTTGCTACTGCTCAGGTTTGAAGAGATCTTCCCTCTTATTATTTAATTATTTTGTTACAATAATTACCCAGCATGATCACGTCTTCACGGGACTTGATGCTAATATTCTCCTTCTTTATAAACTCTTTTAGTTCAGGCTCGTACCCGGGGAATAATTTAAGAAACTGCTTTTCGGTACTGAATTTTTCCAGTTTTCCATTTTTACTTACCCAGAATACAGATGCAGGTGTAATATCGACATCTGGAGGGAGATCCATGTACGCAACCTCACCAAAATATCTGAGATCTGAAAGTTCAAACCTGCTGTATTGTGTACGCCCGACAGATTTTGGTTTCGCTCCATATCCAATATCACTTCCTTTGGGAGTAAAGTTGCTTTTATTCTGTAGAAAAAATGTTGCCGGTCCGCTTGAAAGGAGCTCATAGAACATATTTTCTACAGGAACGAATATTCTGTTTTCCAGATAAATAGTATCCATGAGTTGAGGATCCTTTGAATACCTGTAAGTCCCATTCAGCTCCGTAATCATCTTTTCGTCAACCATATGGTAATTTAATAAGGCAGAAAAATTCTTCCCATCTTTCATTATCACAAGTCCTTCTTTAAATGAGGGGAATAAAAAATGAGGCAGCGGATTTCCCTGGTTGTCCTGACCCGATAAATCCAATGAGAGGATAACAATTAGAAGGGCAAACAGAGTGGTTTTAAAATAACTGTTTATCGGCTTCATCCTGGTTTTAATAATGAATTAAATGAATATTGGTAATTATAAATAAACGATAATATTACAGCAAAATATTTGCCATTGTATCTGTTCTATGTGATAAAATTAAAAAAGAATTAACAAAAGCCAAATACATTCGCATACTAAGCTTCTGTAATCCGACCTTTATTGAGGTGGAGAGTCCCAGGTTTAGTGATTTTTTTGTCTATTTCTTGGGCTGGTTTAAAATGAACAATCATTAAAACCTTTTTTTGGTAAAAATCCAGTAGCTTTGCAGATTGAAAAACGAAGGGCAGTGAAGAAACTCGATAAATTTGTTTTAAAATCCTTTATAGGCCCACTTATACTGACATTCTTCATCGTACTTATAATTCTTATCCTTCAGTTTTTATGGATGTATGTCGATGAGCTTGCAGGTAAAGGTCTGGAGATAAGTATCCTTGCCGAACTTCTGTTTCAGTTCTCACTGTCGTTTGTGCCAATGGCTTTGCCGCTTGCCATTCTGCTGGCATCCCTTATGACTTTCGGGAACATGGGGGAATACAGCGAACTTACTGCCATTAAATCCTCCGGAATACCACTGCGCAGGATAATGAGCCCGCTGGTAATTATGATTGCAGTTCTCTGCGTGATCTCATTTTTCTTTTCAAACGATGTGCTTCCCTACTCAAACCGGCAGGCCAGGACCCTATTGCATGATATCCGCCGGAAGCGCCCTGACATAAATCTGCAGGCAGGTACCTTCAACAACGATATTGACGGATTCAGCATCAAAGTCACATCAAAAGATCCTGTAACAAACCGCCTCGATAAGGTCTATATCTATGATCACCGCAAAAACAAGGGGAACACCGATGTTATTTATGCTGACTCGGGGTATATGAAGGTTACCCAGGATGAAACGGCAATGTCGATGACTCTTTATAATGGTTATTCTTACAGTGAAATGCCAGAGCAGGATGGTGGCAAGGCTGGGAAAAAATACCCTTTCAGAAAAGACATTTTTAAGGAACAGACACTGGTTGTATCCCTTTCAGGATTCGATCTTGAGCGAACTGAAATAGACCTGTTCAAATCAAACTCCGCAATGAAAAACATTGCACAACTGACACACGACATCGATTCGCTGAATACAAGGTATATAAGGCGGGTTGATGACTTTTACAGGGAATACACAAATTCATTGCTTTACAACGAAAGAAATTATGCCTGGAAATACAGGGAGAGTCATGGAGAGTCCATTCCCACGGAAAAACCGGTTTTTAATGCTAAAGTTTTGTACGATTCACTTACTGTATTAGAAAAGAAGACTGTATTATCAAAGGCAATCGGAAATTTAAAAAATGCAAGCAACTACCTGTCAACCCAGAATGAAACCCTTCATAATGATGTTAAATTCATTAAGCGATATGAAGTCAACTGGAATAAAAAATTCACGCTGGCTGTTGCCTGCCTTGTATTCTTTCTTATCGGAGCCCCGCTGGGAGCAATTATAAGGAAGGGCGGATTAGGCACACCCGCTGTTATTTCTATACTGTTTTTTGTAATCTGGTATGTAGTATCACTTTCAGGGGAGAAGCTTGTTGAAGAAGATCTTGTCAGCACAACTGCCGGGATGTGGGCATCAACATATATTCTTCTTCCAATCGGACTTTTCCTTACATACAAAGCTTCAACTGATTCAGTAATATTGAACATAAATACTTACCTGGCGTTTTTCAAAAAGATAAAGGATTACCTGTACAGGATAATTATTATCGGAAGACGGCGAAATCCTTCATTTGAAGAATAACAAATATAACACTGACATGGAAATTAAGCTTAATACGATAGAAGAAGCCATTGTAGATATCAGGAACGGCAAGCTCCTTATTGTGGTGGACGATGAAGAGAGGGAAAATGAAGGTGATTTCATCTGTTCAGCCGAACTCATAACCCCTGAAATATTGAATTTTATGGCCAAACACGGCCGTGGACTGATCTGTGCTGCACTCCCTGAAGAAAGATGTGAAGAACTTGAGCTTGACCTGATGGTTGGTATTAATACATCACTGCACGAAACCCAATTCACTGTTTCAGTCGATCTTCTGGGACCGGGGACAACAACAGGTGTGTCAGCCAAAGACAGAGCTCTGACAATAAAAGCACTGGTGGATCCTGCTACCAGACCTTCGGACCTGGGACGACCAGGACATATATTTCCCCTGAAGGCCAAGATGAAAGGTGTTCTTAGAAGAGCAGGTCACACCGAAGCTGTTGTTGACCTTACACGGATGGCAGGATTACAACCCGGCGGCGCCCTTGTAGAGATCATGAATGATGATGGATCCATGGCCAGACTTCCTGATCTCGAGAAATTACGGAAGAAATTCGATATTAAGATAATTGCAATCAGGGATCTCATTACCTATACTCTTGAAAGAGATACAATCATTGAAAAGGGAGAACTGGTAAAACTTCCTACCGAACATGGTGAATTTGAATTTATCCCTTTCCGCCAGATTAGCAACGGACTTGAACATGCAGCACTTGTCAAAGGCAAATGGACGAAGGATGAGCCTGTCCTGGTCAGACTTCATTCATCATGCTTTACAGGCGATATTTTTAGTTCTTTACGGTGCGATTGCGGCGCTCAGCTTCATAAAGCGATGGATATGGTCGAGGCCGAAGGTAAAGGAGTCGTTATTTATCTTAGCCAGGAAGGAAGAGGAATCGGACTTTTTAACAAAATAAAAGCATATAAACTTCAGGATGAAGGTATGGATACTGTGCAGGCCAATCTGAAACTTGGCTTTGGAGAAGATGAAAGGGACTATGGCGTAGGAGCAAGTATTATGAGGGAACTCGGGCTTGGAAAGGTCAGACTAATTTCAAATAATCCCGTAAAAAGGGCAGGACTTGAAGGATATGGAATTAAAATTGTAGAAGCAGTTCCGCTGGAAATCCCTGCAAATCCATATAACGAATTCTATCTGAAGACTAAAGCAAACAAAATGGGTCATAACCTTACCTGCTACAAACACATTGTAAAGGATTGAATTTTTTTGTAGATTTGTGTGATAAAAGGACCAGACTCCGTCTATGAAAAGTCTCAGGGTAGTTTTTATGGGGACGCCTGAATTTGCTGTTGCGCCTCTTGGTTCACTGTTGATGAACGGGTATAATGTAGTAGCAGTGGTTACCTCGCCTGATAAACCTGCCGGAAGAGGCAGAACGGTCACAAAATCGGCAGTGAAGCTTTTTTCAGAATCTAATTATCTTCCTCTCCTACAGCCTGATAATTTAAAGAATCCGGTTTTCATCGAACGTCTTAAGCGACTTAATGCTGATATATTTGTGGTTGTAGCATTCAGAATGCTTCCAGAAGCCGTCTGGAAAATACCTCCAAAAGGCACCATAAACCTGCATGCTTCACTTTTACCGCAATACCGCGGCGCAGCACCCATCAACCATGTTATTATAAACGGCGAACCAATGTCAGGTGTGACTACCTTTATGATTGATGACAAAATTGACAATGGGAAGATATTTCTTAGGCAGGAAGTGCCAATATTCCCTTTTGAAAATGCAGGAGACCTGCATGACAAACTAATGAAACATGGTGCCAGACTGGTAATTAAGACTCTTGAAGCAATTGCCGGAAACTGGATAAAACCTCAATCTCAGTCAGACTTTATGATCCCGGGCGAAATTCTTAAACCTGCACCCAAGATTTTTCCCGATTTTTGCATTATAGACTGGAATAAAGAACCTCAGAAGATCCACAACTTCATAAGAGGACTTGCACCTTACCCGTGTGCCAGATCTGTTTTTAAAAATGAAAAAAGGAGCATTTCATATAAAATTTATGAAAGCCAGCCTGAGACAGAAAAACACCTGCTTCAGCCGGGAAAGACCGTTTCAGATGGAAAATACTTTATTAAGATTGCCTGTGAAGGTGGTTTTATAAGAATTATAAACCTTCAGATTGAGGGCAAAAAAAGGCTGAATACTGAAGATTTACTCAGAGGCTTTAACATTGAAGAATACTCTGAACCAATTAATTAACTTAAGTTGCTTTTTGGTGGTTGCTGGTTCTTAGTTGATGGTTGCTGGTTAGTTGCTGACTGAGAACATCCAATTTTTACATAAGAAAATCCTACCTTTATACAAAGTTAAAATGCTGAATATAAAACAACAAGCAACAAGCAACAAGTAACTAGCAACTAAGATCAATTAATTGGTTTTATCCCCTGTAACCATATCTTCTGTCCTGCTGCAGGCTCATTTCCTTCAGCCATTCCGTTCATCTCAAGAAGACTTTTTAGTTTTATGCCGTATTTCTGGGATATCATGTACATGGTCTCCCCTTCTGTTGAAAAGTGAAACTCAATTCCGGTATCAGCTTTGTCCCTTTTCGGTTCGAGGTATAGCATTTGTCCTTGGATTGGTGCGAAATTTTCATTAAGATCATTATATCTTGCAAGCTCCCATTTCAGAAGCTGGAATTTGTTATCAAGCTTCTCTTTTGTTTCCCCGTCTTTTACGATAATATACTGGATCCTGTTATTCTCCATTATCCTTGGGGCTCTTGCCATTACATCGCCAAAAGTAATTGTTCCTTCCTGAGCTCTGGGTTGTTCGTTATTGCTTGTTTTTGCAGCTGCAGGAGCTTCTTTGGTCTGGACTTTTTGCTGAGATTTCGGGGCAGCTGCTGTATAATCCCTGTCAAAGGCATATAGTTTGTTTTCCTCGATTTTCCTGATCAAAAGATTCGCATAATCGGGATCGGTAGCATACCCAGTTCTTTTTAAACCGCGAGCCCAGGCTTTGTAGTCTAAAGGATCGAGATCGAAAAGGAAATGGTAACGCGAACCAGACTGCAGAAAATCGGAATGGTCATAGTATGAATCTTCAGGTCTTCTGTATTTCCTGAAACACTCGTTCCTCTTTTCATCATGCTGTCTTATTGTCTGGCCGTTCCAGTCACTATGGCATTTTATCCCGAAATGATTATTGCCCAGCCTGGCAAGAGAGCTACGGCCGTAATCCGATTCAAGCATGCCCTGCGCAAGGGTTATGCTTGCCGGAACGCCTGTCCTCCTCATTTCACTTACTGCCAGATCCTTGTAAATATTGATATAGCTCGCTGCTGAACCGCTGACAGAAGAAGTCGCTACCAGCGGTTTTGAAACCCTGCATGAAACCAATCCTGTAATCAGGAGTATGCTGAGAAAAATACTTTCTTTTCGAATCACTCTATGCATATTTCCGGCAAAAATAGGAAAAAGAAAATAAAGTGCATAAAGTGCTTAAAGTGAGGAGTACTTAAAGTTAATTTTTAATTTTTTCAACTCTAAGTACTCTAAACTTTAGGCACTCCAACCTTATTTATTTTGTTAACTTTGTAACCCATTATGATAAAGAGCTTATGTCAACCATAAAGAATATTTCATTTTCATACTGCGAATATGAAAATCCGGAAGAGCTTACCACTGAAGATCAGGAACTCATAATTGCGGCCAAAGAGGCGGCTAAGCTGGCATATGCTCCCTACTCAAAGTTCATGGTCGGGGCAGCAATAAGGCTTAAATCGGGCAGGATAGTTCATGGATCGAATGTTGAGAACGCAGCCTTCCCATCCGGTATTTGTGCCGAAAGGACCGCTGTTGCCAGTGCTGTCTCAAATTATCCCAATGATAAACCTGTCGCAATGGCGATTGCAGCAATGTCTGATGAAGGCGTTACAGCTGAATCTGTTTCACCCTGCGGAAATTGCCGTCAGGTAATAGCTGAAGAGGAGGCGAGAGCTGGCAAACAGATAAGAATCATTCTTTCAGGCAGGAATAAGATCCAGGTACTGGAAAGCATAAGCCCTCTTTTACCTTTGCAGTTCAGCAGGAACAGCCTCAGAGTAGATCGTCCCTGACTATAAGCTGAAATCCGGCCCCGTGAATGTTTTTTATATTTAACCTTGGATCTGCTGACAGGAATTTCCTTAGTTTGGTGATGTAAACATCCATGCTTCTGGCTGTAAAATAGTCATCTGCCCCCCATATTTTTTTTAATGCCATCTCACGGCTGATCAACTCATTGGGATTCAAAGCCAGAAGCTCCAGCAATTGAGCTTCCTTTGGTGACAGTTTCTGTTCATCATCACCGCAAGTCAGTGTCCTGAGTTTTGCATTGAATACGAATTTACCAATCTCAAAAATATCTTTTAAGCCTGTCTGAAAATCACGTCTGGCCAGGATAGCCCGAATCTTTGCCAGGAGAATCTCAGTATCAAATGGTTTTGTAACATAATCATCACCTCCTGAACCGTAACCTTTAAGGACATCTTCCTTGAGTTTTTTGGCCGTAAGAAAAACAATCGGGACCAAATTGTTTATCTTTCTTATCTCACCTGCAATTGTAAATCCATCAACATGAGGAAGCATGACATCGAGGATGCAGATGTCAAAAGCACCTTTCCTGAAATGCTCAACTGCATATTTCCCATCATCGACCCAGTCGACCTGATAGTCATTTAATTCAAGGTATGATTTAAGGACTGAGCCAAAACTCAGATCATCTTCAACAAGAAAAATTTTTGCGGATTTCATATTCTTATTCAGTTTTCCCAGTTAAAAGGCAGGAAAATATCGAACCTGCTTCCTTTGCCAGGTTCACTTGTTACAGTTACATTCCCCTTGTGGGCATCAATTATAGCTCTCACATAATTTAACCCGAGACCAAATCCCTTCACATCATGAATGTTTCCGGAACTTTGTCTGTAAAACCTTTCAAATATCTTGCTCTGAACACTTTTGCTCATTCCTACTCCTTTGTCTTCAACGGACAAAATGATTCCTCTGTCATTATTCTTAGTTTCCACTGTAATGTCCGGAGACTCAGGAGAATATTTTAATGCATTGTCAAGCAAATTGTTAACAAGATTTGTCAGATGCTCATTATCACCATATATTACAGGTTCTGCAGCATTAAGTTTAAGATTAATCTTACCATTCTTCTGATGAACCTGTATTTCAATTGTATCTGCAGCCCTCTCAATTACCGAATGCAGTGAAACATTCTCAAATTTAAATGCAATCTCCTTCTTATCCAGTGATGCTATCTGAAGAATAGTTTCCACTTTTTTATTCATCCTGCTGTTCTCTTTTTTAATCATCCCGATGAAGTGCCGGATGCTTGACTCATCATTAATCACTTTCGGATTAGTAATTGTATCAGCTGCAAGGGATATTGTTGCAATCGGTGTCTTGAACTCATGTGTCATATTGTTCAAAAAATCGGATTTCATCTCTGAAATTTTTTTCTGCCTTATAATAAAGAAAAGACTTAAAGCAAATGTTGCAAGGACAATCATTGAAAAGAGCAATGAACCGCCAAGCAGCCATGCCATTGAGCCCAGAACGTAATTAGTCCGTTCAGGAAATACCACAGAAATCAGAAGGTTCTGTCTTATAAGGTTGTCAGGAAACAGCTGAACCATGTAATTGCTCTTCAGAAAATCATTCTTCCCTGACTTTCTGAATGTACCTTCCTGTACTTTACCATCTCTGATAATTGCAAACTCAAAGGGGGTTGCTATTCCTGAAAACTGGAATGATCTCCGGAGCGCAAAATTTACTTCATCCTTATTCAGCTCCATTGTCTTTTCCCACTGGTAAACTTCAGCAATCATCTGATCACTCATATTCTGGAACTGGTTTTTTCTTTTTCTGACATAATCAATAAATTCCTTACTGTTGATAGGGACCGATCCGGGTTCAGCTTTTAATCTCTGATCGTTACCCTGAACATTTAATTCACCCTCCTTTCTTGGAAGGTTAATTGATGCTGTTCCTGAATCGGAATAGAATGTAGTGTCGGACCTGGTAATTACAGGTTCGTTCAATCTTATATTCCCGCTCGAATCCACTGTCCCGGTAACAGTTTGGCTTGTAACACTATAATTAAAGTTCTTGCCATCATTTGACGAGTAACTGCCGATTCTTAAATAGCTGGATACATCACTTGATGGTGTATTGTTCATAAGGGGAGTTGCAAAGAATAAACTCATCTGCCGGTTTGATTCAATGGCATTTGCAGCGTTCTCGAGGCTGGCAAAAACTGCTGAGTTAAAATTATCGTTCCTGATTTTCAATGCATTCCTTATCCATACTATCTGCACCCCGATAATGCCTGCTAGAGAAAGCAGCATCATAAAAATCAAACCAATGAACTTATTTTTGCTCATAGCGCAAATTTAAGTTTTTACACTATTTCACATATATGATTTAACTTTTCCTTAACTCTAATTAACCTGATTTTAACTCTGTTCGGAGAAAAGCGGGGTAATTTTGCAATACAATCTAATAATTAGCAGCCATGAAGAGAACAAGTACGATCTTAACAACTTTATTTATCAGCTTTCTGCCATTTTCATTTGCCTTTGGACAGGAGAAAAAGATTGATCATAAGATAAAAGTCATAATTGCTGATAAAGAGGGAACCAAAGTTATGATTGACACAGCATTTACAGATGCCTTTAATGCAGACTCAGTAATTTTAAAAGGTGACAATGTGATCTATATCACCAATCATGACAGGGGCAAGGATTGCAAATCCGGTAAACATTATAAAGTCATTACGCGTGTTGAAAAAGAAGGGGACAATACTGAAAGTCAGTACATATACATTAATGATGACAAAATAGAGCGTAATATCAGTGATGATAAATTCGACATCAGGGTAAGCGATGATGAATTTGATAATGATACTGATAAAACAAAATACGTAATTGCTAAAAATGGCATTACAGTATCTATTGAGGGGAATGATGAGGTAAAGATAAAAGAACTGGTAAAAGAGATTGAAAAAAGACTCGATGTTGAGAAAGAGGATACATCGTCAAAGCCAGTTATCAAAGAGACTGAAACAAAAATAATCAGGAAGAAATAGTTTCTGTTTGTGCTTTCATGACAACCGAAAATGAGTCCGGAATTTTCCGGCTCATTTTCTTTTTTTACACTTCAGCATTCATGAAAAGCTTCCAGACATCACCCTGGGGGAAATGTGCAGTAATTGATACCTTTTCCTTTTTCACAGGATGGATAAACTCAAGTCTCCTGGCAAAAAGACAGATGCTTCCGTCTTCATTTGACCTTGTATATCCGTATTTCAGATCACCCTTAACAGGACAACCGATCTTTGCCAGCTGAGCCCTTATCTGGTGATGCCGCCCGGAATGAAGCTCAATTTCGAGCAGAAAAAAACGGTCCGATCTTCCGGCAAGCCTGTAAGAAAGAGATGCTTTCTTTGAGCCGTTGACCTCATTATCATACACATATGTTTTATTCTGCTTCTCATTCTTTTTCAGGTAGTGAGTGAGGACAGCTTCATCTTCAGGAGGTCTTTCTTTAACTATAGCAAGATAGGTTTTTCTGACTTCCCTGGTCCGGAAAATTTCATTCATTCGTTCCAGTGCTTTTGATGTCCTGGCAAACAGCATTACTCCGCCAACTGGCCTGTCAAGCCGGTGAACAACTCCCAGAAAAACATCTCCGGGCTTGTTATATTTCTCAGCTATGTATTTTTTTACCTCTGAATCAAGTGCAACATCACCAGTTTTGTCACTTTGCGACAGATCAGATGGTTTCTTATAAACTGCAATAAGGTGGTTATCCTCGTACAATATCTCAACCATTGCAGTTATGATTAATACTGTTCCATGTCGTTTGGGAAAGCCTGTGTCCTGACATCGTTAATATAAGTCTGGACAGCTCCTTTTATTTCCACATTAAGGTTATGGTATCTTCTGAGGAATCGGGGTGAAAATTCCTGTGTAATTCCCAGCATATCGTGAAGGACAAGTACCTGTCCGTCTGTTTTACCTCCTGCTCCTATACCTATTACAGGTATCTTTATAGTTGTGGTAACCTCTTCTGCAAGCTTGGCAGGAATCTTCTCGAGTACTACTGCAAAACAGCCTATTTTTTCAAGAAGTCTTGCATCTTCCATAAGACGGCGTGCCTCTTCCTCTTCCCTCGCCCTGACCACATAAGTTCCGAACTTATGTATCGACTGAGGTGTCAA
>Ga0315295_10001051_pt1 | contig 23610 bp, 21 predicted proteins | sample YL17G14_0_MG_FD_204453 | JGI IMG/M metagenome (GOLD analysis project Ga0315295, IMG submission 204453) | Sediment microbial communities from Yellowstone Lake, YNP, Wyoming, USA - YL17G14_0 | ecosystem: Environmental > Aquatic > Freshwater > Lake > Sediment | place: USA: Wyoming | collected...
CCCCTCACCCTAAACCTCTCCCCCCAGGGGAGAGGGGAGGCCATTCATCCCCCCAGCAGAGCTGGGGGGTATTCTGGCACATTTTGATAAATAGGAGGTTCGGGCTAAAAGCTACATGACAACTGTCACGACATCGTTTACTGATTTTACTGTCACGACATCGTTTACTATCGCTCTTTGACAATCAAATAGCCACAGCCTGTTTTATCATGAACACCAATTACCTAATAGGAGGTGTTCATGAAAAAGAAGATTCAGAAAGAACGGGCATCAGCGGTACAACGGTATTTAACTGGCGAAAAGCCCCAGAGCATCTGTGACTCACTGGGGAAGACAAAACCGTGGCTGTACAAATGGGTAGCACGGCATACCCCCGATGATCTATCCTGGTGTGAAGACCAGTCGCGGCGACCCCATATCAGCTCCCACCGGACTCGTGCGGAGATCGAAGAGATCGTCGAGATGGTGCGATTGAGCCTGTATAACAAGGGCCTCTTCTGTGGCGACCAGGCCATCCAATGGGAATTGGAGGACATGGAAGTGCAACCGATTCCCTCGCTCCGCACCATCAGCCGCATTTTACGACGCCGAGACTTGACGCATCGTCGTACGGGGCGGTATGAACCAAAGGGCAAAGCATATCCCGGGCTTCCGATGCTCCTTCCCAACCAGACCCATCAGGTTGATCTGGTCGGGCCCTGTTATCTGACCGGGTCGATCCGGTTCTACAGCCTGAATTCCGTCGATACCGCGATTAACCGCTGCGGCATAGAGCCGATGCCATCAAAGGCGGCGCAGAGCGTTTTAGACGCTGTCTATGCAGTCTGGAAGCGCATGGGCATCCCTGACAACCTCCAGGTGGATAATGAACTGGCCTTCTTCGGCAGTCCGATCCACCCGCGAGGGATGGGGCCGCTTATCCGCCTCTGCCTGCTCTACGGGGTCAATCTCTGGTTCATCCCGGTCGCGGAACCGTGGCGCAACGGGGTGGTTGAAAAGTTTAATGACCATTATCGCCAGAAGTTCCTTGCCAAGGTCACGATGACATCAAAGCCTAAACTGCGGCAAGCATCTCTGGCATACGAGCATAAGCACAATAGCACCTATCGCTACAGTAAGCTCAAAGGACAAACGCCGCTTGCGGCATTGGCTCGTATTGGACGGAAACTGGTCTTTCCAAATCGAGATAAGGCTCCACGGCATCCCTTGGAGAAACCGGAAGAAGGATGCTATCATCTCGTGCGTTTCATCCGAAGTAATCGCCAGTTGAACATCTTCGGCGAAATGTTCCCCGCTCCACCAGAAACTCAGTACGAATACGTTGTGGCTACTATCGATGTCAAAGAACAAAAGTTGAAGCTCTTCCTGGATAAGTTCCAGGTTGAACAATACAAATATCGACTGCGATGATCGATGAAATATTGGTCACGGCATCGAGAGATTATACAGTTTCAGAGCTGCGAGTCTACGATGTCGTGACAGTTTTCTGAGTAAACGATGTCGTGGCAGTTGTCAATCAGCAGAAAGACCTTATTCTTTGCAGGGTTGATTCTCATTCCTAACATGATGGCACACGGTATGGTCAATCCAATATGCATAGGCTTAAAACCCATACTTAACCATCCATTATACGAAAGAATTCACCGGACCGTTCGCCAGGAACCTGATTCAAAATGGATTGTTTACGGCCCTTTTTTTCAGCTTGCCAATTTCACATACGCTACAGGAGCCAGGGTTTTTAATGGGTTGAAATACATACCTCATCTTGATGAAATGAAAGTTTTAAGCTCTAAAAATACTGACGTCAAAATCTACAATCGTTACGGTTACATTGTTCTGTCCCCCGTTAAAGGATCAGAGATCAGCTTCAGTTTATTAAAAACGGCAGATCTTTACATGATTTCAGTGAATCCAGAAAATGATTGCTGGAAACAATTAGGTATAACCTACTGCATGTTACCGTCCCGTGAGGGAATTCGTTTATATAAATACCCGGGCAAACCTTAATCAGCAATATGAGTTCCCAGTTTTCTGTAAAGACTTGCTTACAAAAAAAACGAAGATCACAAGGTGCAATCCCTCGTTTCTTTCATTAAACATAGTTTTATTCGAAATCGTTAACCTTTGGGGTTGTCTTCAAGTGAAGACTCATAGGTAAACAAAACACTCCTTTTCTCAAATTTTCCTTTCTGTAATTATTTCTTCCACAACTTTTTAAAAAGGTATATATTAAAGTGATGAACAGCATTGTCTCCATACCGATTGTTTTGTTCGTCATCTCGGTTATGCTCTTAACCATTCTGTCATGCGTCTCGAAACCGCCGAAGGTGCAATTGGTCGATGGAAAACTGAGGCCGTGTCCAAGTAGTCCGAATTGTGTATCCAGTGAAAGCGATAACGCATCATCGCGGATTGAACCGCTGACCTTCCAGGGGAAACCTGAAAAGGCCTGGGACAAGCTCAAAGAAACAATACGAGAGATGGGAGGAAAGATTCAAGAAGAACACGATGGATATCTCTGGGCTACGTTCACTTCGAAGTTGTTCCGTTTTGTGGATGATATGGAATTCAGGAGTGATAAGAACTTGCTTCGGGATGGGTTGAATATACAAAAAAGAAAGCAGTATGTCAAGAAAAAACGACCACACTACGTCCCCTCCATTACTTCCTAACCTTGAAAAGGATCTCCCGTGAGGTCTCTGGAACCTCCTCGTTCCCAACAGCAAGCAGTATCTTGGATATATCCATCGTGGCATTGATCAGACTCCCAACCCATCTTTCGATTTCCAGTCTTTTGCTTCTCTGCGTTTGATAAACCTTCCAATCCACTTCCTTTTTATATCCCGAAAGAAATGGGAGTTCCTTCTCAAGATAATCCAGAGAAGAAATGATTTTTGACTTATCGGCTCGTCTCAAAATGTCTCTCCCTGTATGAGGATTCAATCCATTCTCTCATCTGTTCAGCTTCATCAATGATGAGGCATAGAAAATCGAGAAAAAGTCCCCTGTCTTTCACAACAATGGGCTTTCCATTTCTTATCGCTTCATCGGCAAGAATCGCCCTCGCCCTGTTTAGAACAATGAGATCAACTTCCTTTTTGAAAAGTTTCTCTAAGTCAAGGGCGATTCGGTTCTCTCCAGCATATCTCTTTCTGACATTCTCCCACTCAACACCCTTTTCAGGCCAGAAATAGACTGCGACATCGATGTCCCCTTCTCTGCGGATTTTCCCCTGCGCTGAGGACCCGAAAAGGAAAGCAAATGCGATATCATCTCTTTGACCAAAATATTTCTTCATGACCCTCAGGATTCGGTCCTCCACAGCAAAACTCCCTCCGATTCAATTTCTACAGGATCGCACCAAATTTCAAGCGACTTTTCAAGTAATTTTGAATAGTTTGAATAGTTCGCACAATTGAACCGACCCGTAACTTAAAAACGTTAGAAGACGACGGACCGGCCAGGGTATATCTCCAAATCCGTAGGATCTGGAGATATACCCTGGCTATTTTGCTCCGGTTTTTCGTCCTTGTCGTTGAGCCCCAATTTGGACCCCTTCATTGCGGATTGGAAAAGGGCGGGATGGACCAATCGTCCAGGGGAGCCCAGTCTGAAAGAAAACGGACATGTTCAAAAGACATGAAAGGATTATAGAAGGTTTTTCAACCCTTGGCCACAGAAAGATTCCCAAGTTCATCAAACCCATTCCAAAATACGAAGGATCGGATGAACACAGAAGCTGTCTCTACTTGATTCTTGCAGCAATCGGCAACGAACAATCAATTTCCCAACGTATTCCGTACTTCAAATCTTGATCCCTATAAATCCGTACGTTTGTAAAGCCTGCTTTCCGAAATTCTTCCATTAAAGAACTTTCTGAAAAACTCCGCATCTCAAGGGTCGACCCTTCACCTCCGTGAAAGACCAAATGATCGTAGATCTGTTCAACGCCGCTCCTTGTTATGTTTTTTAGAAAAGAACTGTCGTTATTCTTGATTATTTCATACCTATACAATTCAGGAAAATGTTCAATGGTCTTCCCCTCTTTAAGGTATGGAACGGAAAATATAAATACCCCGTTGGGTTTCAACAACTTACGGGTATTTTCAAAAGCGATTGAGATCGGGGGCTTAACATGCTCAAAGACATCGGTAGAGATGATAAAGTCAAATTTTCCTTCAAGATCCGAAGGAATCGAAATAATATCAAGTTGAGGTTCTTTATGATAATACGTATTTCTATAATCGAGCTTAGGTTTGAGGCGTTCAGCATATCCTTCCCAATCACTCATTCCCATACCCACGACATCATGTCGAATAGGAAAATCTGGAATTGCAAGGCTTTCTCCAAAGAGCTCCAAGGAAAGGACACGGATGATCGCTCTCATCCTTACCGTCGAACCGCAACTCATACAGGATGGCTTTTCTCTCGTCAGATCTGTGATTTCGGATTCACAGTCTTTGCCGCAGATATTACATCGGTAGCATAAAGTGTTTGGTTTTCCGTTGGAGATTTCTTCCGCATGGGGTGCTGGGACCCGTTCAACATAGAAAGAACACTTCAATTTCTCGAAGCTTCGTTTTAATGCTTTCTTCAAGCCGTGTTTTTTCGTATAGGTTCCAAATTTCCATGCATATCTGAAAACATTTTTTTTAAAAAGGTTAACTCCTTTCATCGCTTTGCAGTTCCTATTTTTGCGTAGAGTGGTCTAATTTGAACAATATTCCGTCTTCATTTTCGTATAGGATCTGAAAATTTCTTTTTGTACTTATTTCCCATGTGGGAAGGGGACGTAGTTGACTAAGTTGAATTACTATATCGTCTCATGAGAATCTTTGAAACTGCGGAAGTCGATACACCCACCACCCGTGCTACTTCTGCCAAAGGCACTCCCAACTCTCTCACCAACTCCCCTACGATCTCTGCCCTCACCCCAGGAATCTGACCCCGCCGACTTCCCATCCTCACCTCCTCCACTTTCACACCCCTTTCTGAACATGTCTCTTCGATTATCTTACTAATTCTTCTCCTCCACTCTTTTTGCCTCATCGGATGGAGACTCCACCTCGCTCCCTCCCTCAATACCCGCTCCACAAAATCTCCTTTTCCCAATACCCTCGCATCTGTTGTCTCAACCTCCTCTCCCTTCCTCCTTAACGATAACACCGCTGACCACCCACCGTAGGAACGTACCAAACCCCCTCCCACCAAATCCGGCCTGCTCCCCTGAGCCACCCCTTCCTCCATATACCTCCGGTATGCCCGCCGCCCTTCCCCAACCCCTTTCCCAAACCATAATAACACATACTCTCTGCCCTGCCACCCATGTTTCACCCTCCCCATCAGCACAGCATGTCCACTCCATGGATAAGAATCCAACTCCGAGAGTGTTCCCACCAATCCCGCCCTCAACGGATTCAAATGGATATACCGCACCAACTCCGCGAAATACACATCCCCGTCACAAACCACCGACCGGTAACGGTTCTGAAAAAGATGGCCACTACGATGATGCCGAAGGTTGTAGGTAACTGAATAACCTGTAAGCAGACGCCTCATGAACTTGGGTAATCCCGAAGGACCACTTCGCAAAAGCATGTGGGCATGGTTGGTCATCAGGGACCAGGCATATATTGACGTTTCTGTCTCCTGCGCGAGGTTACCCAATCGGGAAACAAAACTCCTTCGATCCTGATCGTCCTCAACGATCCTCCCTCTCTCGATCCCGCGAATGACCACGTGATGGAGCGTACCAGGTGCATCAAGCCGAGCCTGACGGGGCATAACCTCTCTCTCCTTTCTGCCGTGCTGTAAGTTGTAAATTATTACCATATTTATTCAACTTAGTCAACTACGTCCCCTCCATTACTTCCCTTGCCTTCGTCATGACGCCAAAAGCGGTGATAGAAGTTGTAAAACCGTTTTTGGTAAGCCTCCTGGTTCTCAGGAGAAGGCCAAAAGGCATGTCCCAGAGGTCCTGTAGAGAACGACGCAAATATCCGGTTAAAGTCACCGTTATCTGGTGGGCCACTCGGTGATGGGTAAAAGAGATTAAACGAAACAATTGCCACGAAGAAGGTAGCGATTATGAGAGCGCAGAGGTTATTATAGCCAGAAGAAAACGTTTTTCCACAACTTGTTTCATCCGCTGCCGTGTGCTGAGATTCCGCCATGGAGAAGAGTTCTAGCTCTCTATCTACCAATGCTATCCCCTACAGTATTGCCTCCATCTCAATCAAAAAGTCCCTGGTCTCACCTGCTGGGGCCGGAGGATGTCCCGTTTCCTCCGTCCGAGACGCTCGCATCGTAAAGACAAAAATTCTAATGGTGCGTCGCTACGAAAGCTGTGATGGTTGTTTTCTTACAATAATTGTCCAGAAGTCTTCGCCAAATGTCAGGATCAGCTTTTTCGCCAGGTTTTCTGCTTTCTTTGGATCCGTCTGTGTTAGATTTCGATAAAGTTCGAATTTGTCTTCAAATAGCTCATGGATTCTGAGTATTCTCTTCCGGATACTCCCTTTCAAAGGCTCCGGAATGTCAATCCCCAAATTCTTCCCATGGTCGACGCATGCCCGCAACATGGTACTGATCTCCTTCAACCTCTGCTTATCCTTGGTGAGCGGATTGATTACCGTCGCCTTCAATCCGATGGATTTCAGTTTATTGAGGTAGTAACTCAGACTCTTGTAACGGACGTCGTTTTCCGTGTCAGGGTAAAAGTATTTGAAATAACGATCGGCCATCGATTTGGACAGCAGAGTGATGCCAAAAAGTCTATAATGGCCATCCGATCTAATAAAAGATGAAGAGAACTTATTTGGTATCTCTAAATACACGAGCCCGTTCTCGTTCAGCAAGGAAGCGATGTGCTCCAATGCTTGCCCAGGGTTATTTACGTGTTCGACGGCGTCATTACAGGTGATGATATCAAATGTCCCCAAGCTGGAAATAGCCACTGGATTTAAAATATCTTTTTCATAAAAATTTAGATCCATGCCATAATCTTCCAGAAGGGCTTTGCAATATTCAAGGAGTGCAGGGTTAATGTCAATTCCGACCACCTCTTCGGCTCCAGCCCTTCTGAATGCAACAAGAAAACCGCCATAGGCACATCCGATATCAAGATACCTTTTCCCCCTTATTTGGATATGAGCGGAGATGATATCTTTGACGGTCTCTCCTCTCTGCACCGTGCTCAGAGCGAAATCAAGCCACATTCTTTTGACAGGATCCGTAACTTCGTTCAGACTGGCAACGCCATACTGTTTCTTGAGTAACTCCTCAAAACGGGATCCAGGTTTTTTGCTTTGGGCTTTGGCGATCTTTTTTTTGGAAGCCTGCTGCGATCCGGCCAATGTTCGAAGAACAACTTCCACTCTTACATGCCAGGTGTTCTCTTTGGCTTCCTGGTTCAGGATTGCCAAGTATTCAGGATCTGTCTTTCTCTCCAGGGCGAGGGCGAGTTTTTGAGCGAAGTCTTCCCTATCCTTAGCGACATAGACACTCCTGTACTTCCTGCATTCCTTTAAGTCGGTGGTTACGATAGGCTTCCCCCCTGCCATATACTCAAACAATTTAAGAGGAGAAGTCGAACTGGTAATCTGATTGATCTTGAAAGGAATAATTCCCACATCAAAAAAATGGAGGTAATACTTCAATTCTTTATAGTTTTTGCCTCCCAGCCAAAAAAGGTTTTCTCTTTTTGAAAGGTTTTTAATACTGCCATCATAATCCGGTCCAATAATGATGAAGTTGTATTCCTCACATTTCAAAGCCAGATCATTGATCAAGTCATAATCAAACCATTCCGCGAGTGCCCCGTAATAACCGATAATAGGTTTTCCGTCTTTAGAAATATGTGCCAGATCAAAAGGAGGGGTCACAATATCCGTTTTAAAATCATCGAGGTAGACACCATTCGGTACGAGGAGCACGTCTTCCCGTATGGGCCTTACACGTTCAAATAGATTCGTTGCAGTGGTTAGAAGAATATCTGCTGTTTGAACCAAAATGCGATGGTCTTCCTCCATTAAAGGAGAGTACCCGTAAAAGACATTCAATTCATCAATATAATCGTAGATGAGTAAAGCCTGAGGAAAATACTCACGAAAGATCTTGTAGACAGCAAGACTGTTCCATATGATCAGATTCCGATTTTTCAAGAAGGTATGGAGCAACGGTATGTCTCCGCAGAGATAGAGATTTTCCTGGACTTTCTTTAGGCCGTCCACCCCATCCTGTTCGGGGTTCGGAACACAGAAAAAACAAAGATATCCGTTCTCAGCCAAAACCCTCATGATTTGGTGGGGCCGCTGAAAAAGGGGGGTTTCCCAATTGATTACCGGAGGATAGATGACGATCCCCTTGTATTCTTTTGATAAAAGCTGATTCATAACGGTCATATGACTGCTTTTGATTTCTTTGGGTTCAAAAAGAGCGTGGAGATGATGACGTAAGTATTCATAGTGTTGATTATTATTATAAATAGGGGACTCATCTTTCCAAGTGACTTTATTCTTCATTTTCGGATTAAACCAACCATAGATTAACTTTAGCTTGTTTTTCATTGGTTTTGGCATGACCCTTTTGACAAATCTCCGGGTCTTTAAGAAGCGTTCTTTGAGTCGTTCTTTTAAACTGAGCCTAAGAAGCACATATTCAATCCGTCTATCAAGTTGTTGATAGCGGGATTCGATCAGGTGACGGAGTTCGCCGATCTCTTCTCTTCTCTCTTGAAGGCCCTGACTTATCTGCTTATCCAAACCCTCCTGCACATTCAGGAACTGTCTTCGCTCTGCTGAGAGGTGGTCCAGTTCTGCCGAGAGACGCTCCTGCGCCGCCAAGAGGAGGTTTCGCTCTCGGAGCAAAGCATCCCTCTGATCGCTTAGTTTGTTCTTAACGGCTTTTGCGTTCAGAGCCACCACGGAATGAAAGAGGGCCTCGTAGCGATTTACGATGATTCGAATATCAAATTGATCTGCCACCTTTCTCTTGCCCTTCAGCCCAGCCTCTTTCCAATATACCTTTTCTTCTAAAAACCGGAGCATGGCTCTCTTGAGAGAGGGAATATTCGGTGGGAGTTCGTTCCTGTAATTTTCCAGGGCTGAGATGTCGATTCCAAAAACGTCAGGATAACGGTTGTCCACTAACAATCCAATATCATTATTTTCGACTACTTGAGTCGCTCCTCCAACCTTTGTGAGGATGAGAGGCAGCCCGTTGGCCATGGCCTCCATCATTGAAAGACTCCATCCCTCGATAATTGATGGAAGAAGGAAGGCGTCCGCCATCTTGTAATAGGGACGGACATCTTCCACGAATTCCACCAACCTGATATGCCTTTCGAGGCCGTAGGCCGCAATCTGTGCTTTGACAAACTCTCCATATTCATGATCCAAAATTTCTCCGACACAAAGAACCTTTACTTCAGGATGCTCGGCGATAACCTCTTTCAAAGTTGCGAGGATGAGTAGGTGCGCCTTGGCAGGTGTTAAGGAGGCAATGTTTAAAAAGATATAGTCTGCGGTCCCAAGACCTACATCCGCCCTACGGAGAATGGACAAATCCTGTTTCTCTTCTAAGCGATCGAGGTCAATACCATTGGGGACTGTAGCAATTTTCTCAGGAGATATATTAAATCGATACGCAGAATAATTTTTCACATCTTCCGAAACCGCTATATATCTGTCAATCTTTTGATCTACTCTCTTCATTTCACCCAACACATCATCAGGTACCCAGCAGTAAATATTATGGAGAAAGGAAACCACGGGGATTTTCATCTTCGTGACAATGTCAACGCCAAAAGTTGAATAGTGCGTGACAAGAAGATCAATGTCATACCTTGAAAGAATCTCCCGATACTCCCGTTCCTTTTCGTCCTTCAAGATCTCTACAGGAATCCCAATCCTTCTACATCTTTCCGCTGCAAAGCCACCCCGATCGGTGCAGACAATCACAAGGCTGAATAAATCCCTGTCTAAATGCCTGGCAATATTATAGATGACCTCTTCAAGCCCTCCTCGGTCCAGGGACCGAGTTTCCATTAAGACGTTAATTTTCTTACCTCCCTGGATAAATTTAGCGGGGTCAGAGAGTTGGCCCAAATCACGTCCTCCAGAAGGAGTAAGGTTCTCAAGACCCTTCGCCGTTTCTTCACAAATCTCTAAAAAAGGTTTCATCTCTTCGAGACCCGACTTTTTAAGAAATCCAGCCAACCTATGATAAGCTCTTGCAAAATCGCGTGGATGGTCGATCTCTTTCAACAGTGCCAGCGATGGGAATATCTCCTTGATGGAGAGATGCCAATAAGCTTTTAGGAGAAGTTTTGCCCTTTCACGTTCTGTCTCCAGAGTCGGGGCCCAAGTCAAATTTTCACCATGCCAACGGTATCTCACCAAGGGCTTCTTAAGCAATCGAATATCATAATGTTTCAGCACTTTCATCCACATGTCATAATCTTGAGCATATTTAAGAGATTCTTCAAAGAATCCAACTTTTTTGAAACAATCCATCTTGATAAGGGCTGCCGGTGCTGAGAGAAAATTTCTTTCAAACAGGGCCGGAAAAATCTCCTCTTTGGTTTCATAGGGGACGATCGCCCATTGGGCTGCGGGATCTTCTTCGATCTCTCTGCCTTCGGTATCGACAAGCTGTGGGTAGGCAAAAACCAGGCCTAATCCAGTATCTCCTTCAAAAATTTTCAGTTGTATCTCGATTTTTTCAGGATAGAAGGCATCATCCGAAGGAAGAAAATTGAAATATTCTCCTCTGGCAAGTTCAATGCCCCGATTGAGGGTGGCGCTCAGGCCTCGATTCTCCTGTGAAAAGTAACGGATTCGCTCATCCTTAAATTTAAGGATCTCAGTCTCCGTATTGTCAGTGGAACCGTCGTTAATAATGATTAGTTCCAAATCCTGAAAGGTCTGATCAAGAACGCTCTGGATGGCCTCTCCCACATACCGCTCATGATTATAGGCTGGAATGACGACGCTCACTTTCGGGTTTTTCATCTCTTCTTTTGCCTTTTCATTCAAATTGAATAAAGGGGTCTATTCTCCCCTGGAGATAACCCCGTCGCTCCTTAATGGGTGGGATAGCTTTCAAAAAGCTTTCCCCACGGGGTGTTGAGTGCCTTCTCTTTCTGGATTCTCTGACCTTTGACAGGCCACCAGACATAATCATGATAGAGAAAGGAGCCAAAGATAAAGAGATAGACGAGGGGAGTCCTGAAAAAAAGCCGTTGAAATATCTTCAAGGGACTAAACCAGAGGGCATCCCCCACTCTACTTGCAAAGTTATCGCCTACCGAAAACTTGAAATTGATCCGAGAGACATCCTCCCCGGCCATCTCTATCTCTTCTATCCTTCCCGTCCCCAAACCTTCTTCATGAGCTAACCGAATATAAGGAAGACTCATTGGATCGAAACCCATCATCTTTGAGGCCACCGCATCCATGGCCACCATGTCCGCACTGGCCAGGATATAGCCTTTTTCTATTGGCACCATGGTCCGGGGACCCGGCCCATTTCCACAGATCGTCCCATCCATCACAGCAAACATCCCGCTATGAATCTCCTTCTGAATCGCGAGAAGATCGACAAGGGTTTCGTGGATAACGCTATGCGTAAAATGACGCTTGGTATTTAATAGACCCCCGAACGCATTTTTCATTGCTCCGGTGGTGGTCGTATAGATATGGGTCTTCATCGTGGGTAGGTGGACGATATTCTTACCGATAAAAAAATCGGGGATTTTTATCCCCTTCGGGAAAATCTCTCCAAGAACCTTCATCCGGGCCTTGGGCTGGTAATCCACCCACCGAATGTCCTGAGGAATAAAATTGTATCGCTCTTCGATCTCATATTGTTGATAGAGGGGAGACAGTCTGTTCAGGACCTGGCCCTTGAAGGGATTGGTGACCACCGTATTGTTATGAACAGAGGAGATCATTTTATATCCGCTGTTCCGCAAAGCCAGAATGACCCCTTCCAGTTGCCAAGGGGTGGTGTTGGCGCTGAGGAAAGGGAGATGCCAGGAGATATTATCCTTCAGGATCGTTTCCCGGTCTTTGGGCAGGAAATGCTCCAGTCCGGCTGATTTCATGATCTCTTCGATATCTCTCAATACCGTTTCCGGAGTCGTTTTCTTAACAGCAACGACCGATTTCATTCATCCCCGCTTTGACGTCATAAATAGAGAACGATCCCCACGACGATTCCGTACAAGAGGACAGCCGATAAAAGGCACTTATCATCGAAGAACAAAAGCTCTGGATGCCCGCCCTCCTCTTTTTGATAAACGAGATAAAGATATCTAAAAATTCCGTATAAAACAATAGGGATTGTAAACCCCAGGTTTTCGGTTTGAAACTTCTGGATGGTCTCATAGGAGAGCGTATAGAGTGCATAGGAAATGACGGTTCCGGCCGTTACGACTCCCACCATTTGATCCAAAAGAGAAACGTTATATTCGCGGAGCACACCCCGGTGACTCTTGGCCTCTTCGCCCAGCCAGACCAGCTCGTGCCTCCTTTTCCCCAAAGCCAGAAAAAGGGAGAGGAAGAGGGTGCAGAGCAGAAGCCAGGTGGAGATGGGGACCTCTATGGCCTTGGCGCCCGCGATCACCCGGAGAAAGAACCCGGCAGCAATCGAGAATACATCCAGGATGACCATCTCTTTGAACCATTTCGAGTAGGCAATCTGAAGTGCAAGATATCCAAGGCAGATGGCAGCAAAGGCTCGATTGATGAAAAAGGATGCAATCATGGATAAGAGAAGGAGAGCAAGACAGGCAATGCGGGCCAGAGACGGGTTCAATCTGCCCGAGGCTAAGGGCCGAAGGGCTTTTCGGGGATGATTCCTATCTTTTTCCATGTCCATCAGATCATTGAGGAGATAAACCCCGCCCGAAAGAATGGAGAAGATCACAAAGGCCTTCACACTGGTCAAAAGCATCGGAGGGTGAAATACATTCTTAGAAAAGATGAGAGCGGCAAAGAGCAGAAGATTTTTAATCCACTGCCTCGGCCGCATGGAGATCAGTAAGTCTTTGATCATATCTATTCCCAGATAGAAAGAGGGCAAATGCATTCCTCTTTCAGCACGAAATGAGGCCAAGGGCGCTTTAGCGGAATGGAGATCTATATTCCTTGGCCAGGATGGGATTCCCGCTTCTTTTTTAGAACGAGGACCACCTCATCATCTCTTGACCATATTTTATTGAGGGCCTCTGAAAACCTCTCCATCTTTTGATTGAATTTTTCGACTTTGTGATTGAATTCCTGCAAAAAGGCTTCCATCCTGCCCTTTCCCCCCCCCAAAAATCCCTTCCATCCCCGATCTGAAGGGGGCATGGATATGGGCTCGAGAATGGGGGGATCTAAAAGATTAGGCGTCTCTTCTTCGTTCGAATACTCCACCTCCAATCCGTAATGGTGACAAACCGAAGCAATCAAATTTCCTGTATAGAACCGCACATGTTCTGGGTCTCTCCAGAACCCGAAGAGATGGAGCCGGATGGAGCCGGGGTTGGGAAAGACAAGAACCAGAACGCCGCCAGGATTGAGCCGCATCGTTATCAATTCAACAAGCCGGACGACACGATCAAAAGGCAGATGCTCCACGAGGTGAGAGCAGAAGATTCCATCAACCCCTTCTTCTAACATTTCCAGGTAACGAATGACATCGGAATGAACAATCTTTAACTGTTTTTGACGGACCTTTTCCACAAGATATTCATTCCGATCAACTCCCACAGCCTCAATCCCTGCTTCTTTTAGCAATTCCAAGAAAAACCCTGGTCCGCAAGCCAGATCCAGAACCCTTTTGCAGTCTTTAAAAAATAGGACGCGAGGCCGTTGAAGCATTTGGATATAGTTACGGTCCATGAACTGAGATTCAAAGTAAGAATAATCAAAGGATTTCATCTTTTTCTCCTAATGATCCTGTTATATACCTCAACCATCTCCAGGGCATGCTCGGCCATGGACTTGGGCCTTTGCATTTTCGGAGCCATCTCCTGAAGCAGCCAGGGGGCCTCAATAAATCGGAGCATGCGTCTTCTCAAATCCTCCCTGTCCCCGGGTTTAAAAAGAAACCCATTGACCCCTTCCTCAATCGCCTCTGGGATTGCACCGATTCGGGAAGCGATTACTGGCAGTCCCATCAGGTTTGCCTCCCTGATCACGATCGAAAAGGTCTCAGGCCAGATCGCGGGCAAGACCACCACATCTTGATCGCTCAGGGCCTCTGGTAAATCTTCCCTTTGATAGGGGCCGCGAAAATCGACTTCAAGACCTGATGCCTGCTGTTTCAGACGATCATAATAATCCTGGGTCCATGGCGTCCGGCCTCCATAGATCGTTAGGATCGCTCTCCCCTTGGGAAGGGTTTTAAAGGCATCCACCAAGACATGAATGCCCTTAATGGGGAGGATGTTTCCAAAATAGCAAAACCGCACCCTTTCATCTGGTTTTCTGGGACGGCCTTGATGTTTGAAAGAAGGGATGCCCAGGGAAAGGGCCTTCATCTTCGATGCCATGGAGGAATAGTAGGTAAGAAAGAAGTTTTTGACAAATTGGGAGGGCGTCAGAAGCAGATCGCACGCCTTAAAGACCTCATACATATAACGGTAACGATGAAACGCTTCATACCCTCTATTCCCGAGATATTTGGGAGGGATGAAAAAGCGTTTTGTCCATTTAATAAATGAAAAAGGAAGAAAGTCTTTTGCCCATAAAAACAGTTTTGTTCTGATGTCCTGGGGCGGGAGGGACTCTAAACAGGAAACGCACTCTAACCCGTAAAGCGGGCCCTTGCACAAACGAAGGTCATTCTTGAGGAGCTGGATCCGAGGGCAAAGGATGAAGTAGTCGTGGAGTGTAAAGACTAAAGGCAATCCCTCCCTTTTTGCGATTCGCACGAGATGGCCAGAAAGTCCAAAAATATGTTGGAAATGAACAAGGTCAGGCTTCTCCTGTTTCAGGATTCGTAAAAAGATCTGGTCAAAGAAGGAGTTATCGTAAAGGGTTCGATGGCCATCGATCCGGGTCAAATTATTGACGACCCGCGTTACCCTCAATCCACCCACCTCCTCTTCAAAGGAAGAGAATTCGTCTTTTTCCGGATCCTCACCGCGGCAAAAGAGATGGACTTGGTGATCAAGTTGAGCCAGTGCCTTGGAGAGATAGAAGGTGTAGATCTCTACCCCTGCATTTTCCTTTGGAGGAAGGCCATGGCTGACTTGAAGGATCTTCATACCAGCAAATAATCACCAATAATCAATAACCAAACACCAAATAAATTTCAATCACCAATAACCAAATTATGAGGACTTATCAACAATGGAAGAAAATATCTTCTTCAACTCTAAAGCCTCTGTTAAGCGTTTATGGTTTTTCTCCCGAAAAGTTGCCAATGAGGATTCAAGGATTCGAGGGTTCAGGGGTTCAAGCGAAGAAGGATTTAATCACATGACCTTGTCCCCGAGAACCCTTTCAATTAGACTTTTTCCCAATTTTTCATTCTTTCTATTTCTTAAGCATTTCACTCGACTCCTTGACCCCTTGAATCCTCTTAATTCATAAACTCATTTGGAGATGGTCCTAATTTGGTTATTAGAAATCGCACCTGAAAACCCCGTCCTGTGCCTGCCTGCCGGTAGGCAGGGACGGGGATGAAAGGTGTGTCTGCTAAAGGCAGAAAAAACCTGATCAGATGCTGAAACGAGTTCAGCATGACAACAGGGGATTGGCCTTCTTCTTTTGTCATCCCGAACTTGTTTCGGGATCTCGGTTTTGGGTTTAGAGAATTTAGGTTTTAATGCCCCGCCCTGTGGGCGGGGTAATTTACTTTCACGTTACGCTGAAATTCCTTATCTCATCAAGGACGGAGAAAACCTCTTATTTTTTAATGAGGGGGGTTCACCCCTTCCCCTTGATCTCTTGATAGATTTTGATAAGCTCCATCGCATGTTCCGGCATCCATTTCACCTTGGGCATCTTCGAAGCCATCTTCTCAATCAGATTAGGTTCGTCAATAAACCTGGACATACATCTCGTTAATCCCTCTACATCTCCAGGTTCGAAAAGAAGGCCGTTAACGCCCTCTTCCACGGCCTCTGGGATCGCCCCAATCCTTGAAGCGATGACAGGTAATCCCAAACTGTTCGCTTCTCTGATCACAAGTGAAAAGGATTCAGGACAGAGGGATGGCAATACAACGACATCCTGGTCATTCAAGGCCTCTGATAAATTTTCCCTTTTAAAAGGACCCCGGAAATCGATTGAATATCCGCGTGCTTGCTCTTTCAGCTGATGATCGTAGGACTCGGTCCACGGAGTTCCGCTTCCATAAATCGTCAAGATAGCTCTCCCTTGGGGAAGGCTTTTGAAGGCATCGACCAAGAGATGAAGCCCTTTGAAGGGAAGGATATTCCCAAAATAGCAAAACCTCATCTTCTTACCTCGCTCTTTAGGTTTCCTTGGATGCACGATCGGGGGAATCCCCAAAGGAAGGATCTTGATCCTTGGCCGAATGAACGGGTAATATTTCAAAAATAGATCTTTCACGAAGAAGGAGGGGACAAGTATGATATCAGGAATTTTCAATATTTCGTACATAAATCGATAGCGATGAAACGCCTCATATCCCCTATTGCCAAGAAATTTCGGAGGGATGAAAAATCGCTTCGTCCATTTGATGACGGAAAAAGGGAGCACATCCTTCGCCCTTAGAAAAAACCTGGTTCTTAAATCCCGAGGCGGGGGAATAGGATCAACGCAAGATGCACATTCTAATCCATAAAGCGGACCTGGGCACAAACGATTGTCTCCTTTGAGGAGTTGGATGCGATGGCAAAGAATGAAGAAGTCGTGGAGAGTGAGGACCACATGACTTCCCTCCTCCTTTGCAATTCGTAGGAGGTGAGCTGAAAGGGCGATGAAATGTTGAAAATGAACGAGATTGGGTTTTTCCTGCTTCAGTATTTTCGAAAAAACCTCGTCAAAGAAGTGATGGTCATAAAAGCCACGGGGGTCAGTGACCCTCGTCAAATTATTCACGACTCGTGTTACCCTTAGGCCATCCATCTCTTCTTCAGAAGATGAAAATTCTTCCTTACCAGGGTCCTCTTCCCGGCAGAAGATATGGACAGAGTGGTTCAGGCGAACCAATTCCTTGGAGAGATAGAAGGTATAAAGCTCCACCCCCGCATTTTTCGTTGGAGGGAGACCATGACTGACCTGGAGAATCTTCATCGTTTCACTTCTTGATGATCGAGGGCTGAAGGGAGAACCGTTCTCTTAATCTCAAAGGAATCTTTTCGAGATGGGTTCCCATCCATAGCCCCGAAAAGGCTGACAAATACCAAAAAAGGCTTGGGAAAAACCACCTGATAAAGCCCCATCTATTGCCTTCTTCGGATTGAAAAAACTGAAAGTCAGCCTTTACCGAATCACGGGTTGCTGAAAAAATATTTTTAAAAAAGGGAAATTCCTCTTTTCCGAAAATCTCTTTCATAGCTCTTGCGTGCTCGAAAAACCGACGGAAGTTCTTGATCGATCGATAATGATGGGAGTGAGTGACAATCGAGTCGGGGACATAGACGGTCTTATAGCCTGCTTCAAGGACTCTTTTTGCCCAGTCCTGATCTTCAGCAAATTCCAGTTTCCTAAAAGGGATTTTTTCCCAGACCTCCTTCCGAATACAAGAACTTGTGTTGGAAAACCAGATAAAGGGATAGGGGTTCCTCTCGTATTCAGGGTTCCCAACTGCGGTGTTTACCCTTTTCTCGCTTCCTGAAGTTAGCACTGTATGGAGGATTTGCCTCTTCTCCATCAGTGGGCAATCTGTTCTTGGGCGGTGGCCGCTGAAAGCACCTGCCACAAGCGGATCCTCTTTAAAGGGTTGGATAAGGCTTTCGAGCCATTTCTCATTCCCCGGAATAGCATCCTGGGTTAAATAGACGAGATACGCGCCCTGAGAGAGTGAGGCTCCGAGGTTACGTGTCTCACCATGATTAAAGCTCATCGAGGGAATCTCCGTCAATTGAACAGGGAATCTCGAAAGGATCGTTTTGCTATTGTCCGTTGATCCTGAATCGATCGCAATGACTTCAAACTTCTCTTCAATCTCCTGGGCAAATACTTTTTTTAATACTTCTTCCAGGTAGGCATCCCCGTTCTTTACCAGGATAATGATTGAAACCTTTACCATTAATAATCCAAAACAACTCTGACTCCAGATCTCAGATTTGGGGTATTATATTTTCCAATCTGCAATCTGCGATTTACCCCGTTAGAAAGCCCCAGCATTTATGCTGGGGATGTTAGAAATAGAGAGCATTAGCTCCTTATTGAGGCCGGGGTCAAAGCCCTGCCCTTTCTAACGGGGTTTACTCCTCCTCGCTCCTGGTCAGATCCTCAAATCGGAATCCCTTCTTCGCTGAACCCATTCCAAGAGGGTCACCTCACGGTCCTGATCCTTCTGACGGAGATCCCTACAATAATCTGTTCTTTTCAAATCCCCTAACAAATTGATCAAAATGCCCCCTGAATTTAATGTTTATAGTAACCGTATTTTATAGGCTGGTCAAGGATTTACCTTTCCCCAACATCCAAGAGATAGGTATTGAAAAGTCCCATTGCAATTGGTGCCCGAATCCACAAACCAGGCTATCAGTTAAATAGCCTTGCTAACTCATCGGATAGCCAAAGGGAGTCAGAGTCAAGCAAGGCTGATTTCCACGCATCCAGCCATGTATTGGAATCATGTTCACGAAGGTGGAGCCGCTCAAATTGTTCCTCCTTCACATTCCAAATCCAATGTTCAAGCCTAAAGGCCTGCTGAGGTGACATTGCCAGCCTGGGAGCATGTTCACCTAATGACGGAGGTGTCACGACTAAGACGCGCGAAAGAAGCGACCTGACCTGCACAGGTGGCTCCATCAACGCACCCTGTCCATTGCGACCGAAGAGTGCCCCATCGACGTGGTCCGGGATCACCAGGATTGCCAGGCAACCCTCGGGTACTGCCTCTGCACGAGCAGCGATTGCAGCAGGCAGAGCTTTCATACTCTGGCCTGCTTTAAGCCATGGTCTCATCAGATCCTTCTGTAAAGGGACTGATAGGCAAATTAGCGCCGTGACTCCTATTACTGCGGCGATAGGCAAATGCTGTCTAAATGTTTTCCCTTTCTGTGCTGTTGTTGAAAAAGCTGCCAATGGTGCGGCAAGTAACACAGAGAGAGCTGCACCCGGAATGTAGAGCAAGCGTGCGCCCTCACCAGTGGGAGCAATAAAAAGATGTTGTGCCATGGGCAGTAGGGAAGCCATAAGCCAGCACATCCCAAACACCCATGGGCGACGTGCTACAGTTGAATGCCATGCAGTTATGAATCCAAGCAGGACCTGGATAGAAGTAACAAGTAAGAAAAATTTTGCCAAAAGTGTCATCTTTATGCTCGGGACCAGAAAGAACCGAAGAGCATGAAGCTTGACTGCACGCCAAGCTGGGTTATTGAGATCAATCGGCGGAATATCTTGATAAACCTTAAAAGGGGTCCCAAAAAGAAAAAACCGCCAAACGAAATAGACTAGTAAAATCATCACAAATGGACCTACGCCTTTTATGGTTTGACAAATCCAAGCTAACCACTTTTTCTCTCCAACATTAGGCTCTTTGGAGATAAACCCTGCTGCGTGGAGGGCCAGAAGCCCACCAGGTAATGTCACTGCTGCCTCCTTGCTACCAAGGGCAAAAATATACGCCCCTAAGGCCAAAAAGTAAAAATGGCCCCTTCTCCCATTTGCGCGAAGATAGGCTAAAAATGCAACGAGAAAACCCAGAAGCACAAGCTCATCGCCTCGAGCAGCTGGCCAAGCAACTGTCTCTGGGGTGGATGGGCGTAATGCGAAAATTAGCGCTGCGGCTCCGCTAACTATCAGGGAACTTCGGCCATGCCATTTTCCCACAACCTGCTCTACTAAGCGCCATAAGAGTACCACATTGACAAGGTGAAGCATAAGACTCGTGAAGTGCCAGCCAATCGGGTTGGCCCCGTACATAAGGTAATCACCAAGCAAAGAGACAACGACAAACGGGCGATAAAAAAATCCCCCTCGATACGGTGGAGATATTAGTTCGTCCAATAACTGTGAAAGAGATCGGCCCTCACGAGCCCCGTTAGCAACATGATAGAGATAACTGAAATCATCGCCGAGGAAGTAGATGGATAGCACCCCTTTATAAGAGAATGCAATGACGAGGCAGATGCCGCCAATAATCAGCAAACGAACCGCAATTGTATGCTTATGCATGGAACCCCTTCTCACCTTCTAAGAGGTTACTGATTCTATCCATTAGAGTCCCCTTCATTAACTGCAGTAAATAAAAGACAGCGGCAATACCCCATTTATGAAGGAGGTACCTCACTAATACCCAAAGGGTCTTCAGACCGTACATCACACTCACAACAAAATCGATGTTTGAAGCTTCAGGAAAATAGCGTATTTGAACAGGGGCGTCACCGACTCTATGGGATGTCGCCTTTCAGGATAAAAATATACCGCTATATCGACGTCCGATAATTTCGTCACATTCCCTTTAGCCTGAGAACCCTATAGGAATGCAAAAGCAACCTCTTTTCGACTGCTAAAATATTCTTTGAGTCTTTCTGTGAGAGACATTCTCTATCTCCACTCCTTTTTGAAGTCTTTCCATCTTATTATCAGCGGCACCATCCATTTTATTTATAAACATCTCCCCTTGGGCCAATGGTTTCACCAAAGACCTTTCTTAATTCCAAATCTACATTATAGACTACCCGCGTTCCCCCGATCTGGTAACGAAAACTTCCCTCCAATTTTCCCTTCAGAGGTTTGATATTATGGCCGACCAAAGGAGATTCTTCCAAAGGTCTAAAACAATTATCGAGTAATCGGGTTGTTTTTGGATTGGCCTTAAGATAAATGTTTTCTGCTTCCCTGGAAAGATCTACTTCAAACATTTTTTTGATCTCTCTCCAGGGTCTTACTCTTCCTTTGGCAATATCTGATTTTCCTCTTTGGATACTTGATGAACTCGTAAAAAGTCATATTCCGTATGTCGTTCATGCTTCGACAAGCTCAGCACGAACGGAATATCAATAGGTTATCCCGCGCTTCGCGGGATTCACCCTGAGCCTGTCGAAGGGTGATGCTAACTTTTTACGAGACCATCATACTTACCATTCAATTCCTTATCTCTAAGGATTTCTCTGGTGGCCTTCCATCACTCCTTCTCTTCCAGAAATTCCAAAAAAGAAACAGCAACCTTTGCCTTATCCTCGGATAAATGATCGAGTAATTTTTTTGCCCTCGCCTTAACATTCTCTGCTCTCACAGCTTATTCCTCCTTCTTTCCATTTCTTTATTAAGTCATAGGGCACTTTAAGTCTCTGGATGCACTCTACGGTAATTAAAATAGTGCTTTTAAATTGGGATGTCAATGGAATTGAGTCTTTTGAATTTTATGAAATGAGGTTCCTATCCAAAGTTCAGTATTGGATAGCTTCGGAGAGATGGGCAGGCGGGATATTTTCTTGACCTTCTAAATCGGCTATGGTTCGGGCCACCTTTAAGATGCGCGTATAGGCCCTGGCGCTTAATCCAAACTTGTCAGTGGCGATCTCCAGCAACTTGTGGCTGGCTTGGTCGATTTGGAAAAAACTTTTTGATATGGCGGTTGGTCATCTGGGCATTACTATAGATCTTCATTCCCTTAAAGCGATTGAGCTGAATCTTTCGAGCAGCATCAATGCATTTCTTAATCTCACGGGATGATTCCCCCGGATTGCGATTCGCCAGATCGCGATATTTTGCTGCTGGGACTTCAATCTGGATATCGATGCGGTCCATGAAAGGACCGGAAATCTTCGACCGGTAACGTTGAATCTGTGGAATGGTACAGGTGCATTTATTGTTGGGGTCACTGTGATAACCACATGGACATTCCTGCGTTGCCTTTCTGCAAAGTGAGTCTAAAAGCACAAAAGGCTCCCGCCCCTGCCTATCCGGAAACACTGAAGACCCTGGGAGACCACCTCCGAAAGAGACGTCTTGACCTGAGGCTTCTCCAGAGACAGGCTGCCCAAAAATTAGGTGCTGACAAGGCCTCTGCGCACAACTGGGAGACCAACAGGACCTCGCCGTCGCTTTCTCTCGTGCCCAAAATTGTTGATTTTATTTGATATATTCCCTTTAAGACCTCTCACAAAAATCTTAACGAAAAGATTAAAACATATCGCCAAGTGTTGGGAATATTCAAAAATTACTGGCAAAGCAACTGGAAATCGATCCTGGCGCTCTTGCTCGCTGGGAGAAAGGGAGGGGTAGATCTTCGGGAGAACTCTTACAAACACTGTCTGACTTCTTCTTAAATCGAAATCCTTAGATAAGTTCAGGAGATGAAAAGGGAAGGGTTTTCTTCCTAACTTGATTTCACTAAAAAGGAGTTACTTTACCGCACTCTTCAAAATATTGCCGGGTTTGAATTTTGCCACTTTAGTGGCAGGGATCTTGATCTCCTTTCCGGTCTGAGGATTCCTCCCTGTCCTGGCCCTCCTCTTTGCTACGGAGAAAGTCCCAAATCCTGTGAGAGTGAGCTTATCACCTCTCTTTAGTGCCTTTGTCACAGAATTGGTGAAGGAATTCAGGGTCTTTTCCGACACCACCTTTTGGATTTTGACATCCATATTTATTAGAACATATTGAAAATGTTTGAAAAAAATGGTAATGAATTAACGATGCAGTTTGTCATTCATAAAACTCCCACAAAAATTTTAACCATATTTGGAACAAGACCGGGGGCCATAAAACTGGCCCCCGTTATATTTGTTCGATCGTGAATATGGGCTTTACCATAAGCTAAAAAAATAGATTATAAAAAAGCAGTTGCTTTGGCTTATAGACTTATTCTTAATTTCGGAGAGGACATTTGTCAGATTTTGGTTCGAAAAGGGGCAGAATGATAAAACTTCTATTTATCTTTGGCATGCGGCCAAAGGCCAACCCAGAAGGCTTCATCGCTTATTTTCTGAGCTGCTGCAGCCATTTCTGAAAGTTCGAAAGGCTTTCCCTGAGACTGGAATGGGAAGTGTTTGAACACGTATCGGATATCCCCGGGATGTTTTTCCATCCACTCTTTCATCTTTATCCACGATATCTGGCAGTATGGACATTCGAAATTCGAAAATTCCACAATCGTCATATTTGCTCCAGAAGGTCCTCTTGAGGGAGATTTTTCGATTTCAAGCTGCACCATATCGACCTTACGAGGTCTGGGAGGTCCGGCCTCCTTCACGGTCACATTCTCACCCTTGATGACAAGGCTCCCGATAAATACTTTTTCACCCGCTTTATCCACATAGACCACCAGAGGAACTTCCTTGTCTGGAGCAAAAGGGAGTAATTGAACCGAATAAAAATCAGGGATAGGACTCTCCCGTTTCTCAATGAATCTGACCTCTATCTCCCCGGGTAGGCGCAACTGTTTCTTGACAGTGTCGATGGCAACCTGTACGACCCTATCCACCTGAGCCGTGGACTGAGAAACTGGGAGCAAACCGAGCCA
>Ga0315295_10001052_pt1 | contig 23587 bp, 19 predicted proteins | sample YL17G14_0_MG_FD_204453 | JGI IMG/M metagenome (GOLD analysis project Ga0315295, IMG submission 204453) | Sediment microbial communities from Yellowstone Lake, YNP, Wyoming, USA - YL17G14_0 | ecosystem: Environmental > Aquatic > Freshwater > Lake > Sediment | place: USA: Wyoming | collected...
CGACGGGGCCGTGCTGCGCGGCGATCCGCCTGCCGGCCTGCGCGCGCACCTGGCCCGCTCGTGCGCGGCCGAGCACGGCGACCTGGAGGGAGCGCGGGCCGCCGTGGCCCGCACGGCGGGCGGCATGGTCACCCAGCGCGGCGGCTGGATCGCGACGGTCTCCTTCAGCAGCTCCGTGCGCGAGGCCCTGCTCGACGTCCACCGCCGGGGGCTCGGCCCGCGCGCGCTGGTGAGCGAGGGCCGCCCCCGCCTCGGCGGACGGCGGCTCGCCGCGGCCCTGGGGGCGGCGGGCGTGCCCGTCTGGCTCGTGGTGGACGGGGCGCTGCCCATGCTGCTCTCGCAGGCCGCGGCGCTGTGGCTCGGGGCCGACGCGGTGACGGATCGCGGCGCCATCGTCCCGGTGGGCGGCTACGCCGCGGCGCTCGCGGCGCGCGAGCACTCGGTCCCCGTCCACGTGCTCGCCGCGCGCCGCAAGTTCCTGCCCGCGTCCACGGCGGCGCTGCGCATCGAGGAGATGCAGGCCGGGGAGGTGTGGGACGCCCCGGTCCCCGGCGTGCGCCCGCGCAACGTCTGCGCGGAGCTCCTGCCGCTCGAGCTGCTGCGCGGCGTGGTGGTCGAGACCGAGGTGCTGGGCCCCACCGAGGCCGCGACCGTGGCGCGCGAGCGCCCCCTCCCCGAGGAGCTGGCGGGACCGGCCGGACGTTGAGCCCCGCAACGCCGGGGCTCCACGGGCGGCGCCGCACGCCGTCGACGACTCCGATTTCGCCTGCCGCGGCGACGGAGTTATGATGCTGAGGGGCTCGCGTGACTCCCACCGGGGATCCCCGCCCATCGCTGTCGTGAACGAGGTTCCTTCATGGATCGTGAACTGAAGCACGATGTTGTGATCCTTGGAGCGGGTCTGGCCGGATTGCGCGCCGCGGTGGAGATATCCCGGCGCCTCGAAGGCCGGGTCGACATCGGCATCGTCTCCAAGGTGCAGCTCATGCGTGCCCACTCGGTGTGCGCCGAGGGCGGCACGGCGGCCGTGCTGCGCACCGACCTGGGCGACTCGCTCGAGCTGCACGCCTGGGACACGGTGAAGGGCTCCGACTTCCTGGCCGACCAGGACGTGGTGCGGACCTTCGTGGACACCATCCCGAAGGAGATCCACCAGCTCGACCACTGGGGCATCCCGTGGACGCGCGACGCCGAAGGCTACATCGCCCAGCGTCCCTTCGGAGGGCACAGCTACCCGCGGGCCACGCTGGCGGCGGACAAGACCGGCTTCTTCGAGATGCAGACGCTCTACGACCAGCTGCTGCGCTACCGCACCTTCACCCGCTACGACGAGTTCTTCGTCACCGACATCCTGGTCGAGGGCGGGCGCTTCGCGGGGCTGGTCGGACTGCACACCGGCACCGGCGAGACCGTGGCGATCCGCGGCAGGGCCCTGCTCATCGCCTCGGGCGGTGGCGGCACGCTCTACGGCTTCACGACCTACTCACAGACGGTCACGGGCGACGGCATGGCGATGGCCTACCGGGCCGGCCTGCCCCTCGAGGACATGGAGTTCCTGCAGTTCCACCCGACCGGCCTGGTACCGAACGGCATCCTGATGACCGAGGCCTGCCGCGGCGAGGGCGGGTACCTCAAGAACAACAAGGGCGAGCGGTTCATGTCGAACTACGCGCCCAAGCTCATGGAGCTGGCGCCGCGCGACATGGTGTCGCGCGCCGAGACCGAGGAGATCCTCGCCGGGCGCGGGTTCAAGACGCCCGACGGCCAGGACTACCTCGAGCTGGACCTCACCCACCTCGGCGCGGACCGCATCAACACGCGGCTGCCGCTCATCCGCGAGGTGACCATCAAGTTCCTGGGGATCGACCCGATCACCGCGCCGATCCCGATCCGCCCGGTCGCGCACTACTCGATGGGTGGCATCGAGACCGACATCAACGGCCTGACCCGGGTGGCCGGCGTCTGGGCAGCGGGCGAGGCCGCCTGCGTCTCGCTGCACGGCGCGAACCGGCTCGGCTCGAACTCGACGGCCGAGTGCCTGGTGTGGGGCAGCATCACCGGCCGGGAGATCGCCACCGCGCTGCCCCGTCTCGCCGAGGCGGCGCCGCTGCCGGCGGGCAAGGCCCGGGCCGCCGAGGACCACGTGAAGGAGGTGCTGGCGCGCAGCGGCGACGAGAACCTCTACGAGCTGCGGCGGCAGCTGCGCGCGACCATGGACTCGTGCGTCGGCGTCTTCCGCAACGGCGGGGACCTGGCGAAGGCGCTGGCAGAGATCAGGGAGATCCGCGCACGCGCGAAGAAGGCCCCGGTGGCCGACAAGTCGCGCGTCTACAACTCCAACCTCATCCACGCGCTGGAGCTGGAGAACCTGGTGGATCTGGCCGAGGTGACCGTGGCCGGGGCGCTGGCGCGGCAGGAGTCGCGCGGCGCGCACGCGCGCCGGGACTTCGCCCAGCGCGACGACCAGAGCTGGCTGAAGCACACTCTGGCCTTCCACACCGAGACCGGACCGCGGCTGGACCACAAGTCCGTGACCGTGGACATGTGGCTGCCGGTGGAGCGGAAGTACTAGCCCCGGAGGACATGCATGGAAACCCGCGCACATCCGAATCGGCTGGGCATCTGGGGTTGGATCGGCGGCGGGCGCTGGGGCTACGAGCGCTACCTGTACGCCCTGCACCGCGTCACCGGCCTCGGCCTGCTCACCTACTTCATGCTGCACATCTTCGTCACCTCGGCCCGGGTCTTCGGGCCGGAGAGCTGGACCCGGGCGATGAGCGCCGTCAGCGGCCCCTTCTTCAAGGTGGGCGAGTACCTGGTCTTCGCCGCCTTCGCCTTCCACGCCGTCAACGGCATCCGCCTCGGGATGATCGAACTCGGCTTCGCGGTCGGCCGGCCCATCGAACCCGTCTACCCCTACGCGACCTCGGTCGGCCGGCAGCGGCCGCTGGCGATCGTGGCCATGCTGGTCGCGGGCGCGCTCGCGGTGTGGGGTGGCTACAACTTCTTCTTCCTGGACTAGGAGACCACCATGCGAGACCGCACGCTCTGGACCTGGCACATCCTCGCAGGCGTGGTGATCCTGGTGTTCCTCGGCCTGCACATGACCATCATGCACCTCAACGGGACGTTCCCCACCTTCAACAACCCGTTCGGTGGCGAAGCGGAGTCCTGGCAGAACGTTGCGGCGCGGATGAAGAGCTTCTTCTTCGCCGTGACGTACGTCGTCATGCTCGGCGCGGCGCTGTACCACGGGCTCTACGGCCTGCGGAACATCCTGCTCGAACTGAACCCCGGCCACGGGCTGCGCCGGACCATCAACGTCGCGCTCTCGGTGCTCGGCCTGGCGCTGTTCGCCTTCGGCGCCTGGGTCGCCGTCTCGGCGCCCGGCGTCGCGTCGCGGATGGGAGGCTGACATGGCAGACACGAGCCTGAAGCAGGTGCTGTTCCGCCTCCGCCGCTACGAGCCCGGCAAGGACCGCGAGCCGCGCTGGGAGGAGTACCGGATCGACGCGCTGCCCGGCATGACCGTGCTGGACGGCCTGTGGAAGGTGAAGGAGTTGTTCGCGCCGACCCTGGCCTGGCGCTCGTCGTGCCGCATGGGCATCTGCGGCTCCTGCGGCATGCTCATCAACGGCCGCCCGCGGCTCGCCTGCAACACGCAGATCTCCGAGCTGCAGAGCGACGTCGTGGCGGTGGGCCCGCTGCCGAACTTCGACATCATCAAGGACCTGGTGCCCGACCTGCACTCGATGTTCGAGGCGCACCGCGAGCTGATGCCGCACCTCCTGCGCGAGGACCTGAAGGAGCAGGACGACCCGACCGGCGAGTACTGGCAGACGCCGCACGAGCTCGAGCAGTACCTGCAGTTCAGCTACTGCATCAAGTGCGGCTGCTGCATGGCGGCCTGCCCCACCGTGGCGACGGACCCGCACTACGCCGGGCCGATGCCGCTGGGACAGGCGCACCGCTACGACAGCGACACGCGCGACGGTGGGTTCGCGAAGCGCCGCGAGGTGCTCTCGGGCGGCAGCGGACCGTGGCGCTGTCACTTCGCGGGCGAGTGCTCGCAGGTCTGCCCCAAGGGCGTGGATCCCGCCAAGGCGATCCAGCTGATGAAGCAGGATCTCGTCTTCGACCTGCTGCGGCTGCGCGCCCGCAAGCCGGCCGCGAAGGTGGCGGCCAAGCCCAGCGGCAAGAAGCGCGAGGACATCCCGGCGCCGCCCGCGCGCACGGTCAAGGCGGCCGGCTAGCGCCGGACGGCCACGCGATCGAAGCGGCCTGCCCCCCGGGATCCCCGGGTCGGCAGGCCGCGTTCGTGTGCGACCGTGCCCGGTGACGTGTACCCGGGCCGCAGGCCCGTCAGCGCAGCGTGCCCGGCTCGGGGCGCCTGCCCGTGGCCGCCCACCTCCTGAGCTCGTCGAAGGCCTGCCCCACGAGTGAGGGCTTGATGTTGCAGTGCCCGTCGGCCTCCACGCGCTGCTGCACGAACCACCGCTCGCTCCCGGCGGCCGCGGCGGTGACGCCGTAGGCGTTCGCGAAGCGCGGCGGGACGCCGGGGTCATAGGTCGTGTGCAGGGCGAGCACGGGCGCCTTCAGGAGCCCGGTCGGCGTGTAGTTCCGGAGCATGTAGGCTACCGACCGCGGGTCCGCGGCGTAGCGGGGCACGGAGTCGTTCAGGCCCGGGACCGGCCCGAACCCGGAGTAGATGGTGTTCCGGTTGTCGATCGCCTGGCCCCCGGCGCGGTCCACCAGCTCCCGGTGGGCCAGGTGGTAGAAGGAGATGTCGCCCGCCAGATCCTCCCGCCTGACGTCCCAGCGCGCGGCGAAGCGCTCGGCCAGGCTCGTATCGGCCGCCAGGGCTCGCTGGATCGCCTCCAGCGGCAGTTGGGCCGCATCCGCGACCGGCCGGCACTCGCGCGGCAGGTGGCGCCCGAACAGGGCGTCGAAAGTGACCAGCATGTCGAACATCTGGTCACGGTAGAACGTGAGGCCCGGGGTCAGCGGGCCGCACATCGGCATGGCGCCGGCGTACGCCCCGGGATGGCTCTCGAGCGTGGCCAGGGCGAGCACCCCCCCCAGCGAGAAGCCCGTGACGAAGGTCGTGTCGGGCCTGCCGTGGAGCTGCACGAAGTGCCGGCGCAGCGCCTCCGTGTCGCGCAGTCCCTCTTCGACCGCCCAGCCCTGGCGCGAGTAGGCCGCCTCGGCCACGGCGAAGCCCCTCTCGAGGAAGACCACGGCGTACCTCCTGGGCATGGGGTTCCATGCCGCGCCGCGCGCGTTGTACCCGTGGAGGTACATGACCAGATTGCGATTCCATCGGGGCGGGATCTGGATCCGGAATACGGATCCTCCGATCTCTCCCGTCTCGACGCGGGTCGTGTCCTGCCCCGGCGCCGAAGCGACCGGCAGGACCCACGTCAGCAGCAGGAACAGGACGGCCAGGGGGAAGCGGCTCAAGTCACGACTCCTCTCCGGGGCGTGTGCGACATCCGGCACCGCATCAGCCGCGAGTGAACACCACGGCACCCGCGGAAGTCCGGCCAGCCGTGACGACCGGGGCGGAAGCCGCGACCGCCGGGGCGGAGACGGGGCCGGACCCGGTGCGGTGCGCAAGGGGTCCGGGACTCGACGAGCCCGACCGGCAACGTGGGCCGGCCCGGTCCGGTCTACCCGCGGTTGTGCGGGTGCGTGCGCGCGAGACGCTCGTTCCCGCGCCGGTAGTTCCCCGTCGCCCGCGCCATGGCCCGCTGCCGCTCGGCGGGGCTGGCGCCCTCCATCCCGGCCAGGAACTCGCGGGCCGCGGCGCCGCGCAGCGTGGCCGCCAGCCGCCCGCGATGACGGATGAGCACCTCGCCGCGCTTCGTGGCGAGGAAGGTGAAACCGAGATCGTCGTCCGCCGGTTTCGTCATCGGATGCCCCCCAGGAGTTCCGCGTGCGGCGACGCGGCACTGCCGGGGGCCTCTGCGGGCCCCTCCCGCTGCGCGGAGCGCACGCCCTACCCCTTCACCACCACGAAGGGCCCGAGCCTGGCCACGTGCCTGGCCAGGCCGGCGCCCTCGACCACGCGCGCCACCGCGGCCATGTCCTCGTAAGCCTCGCGGGTCTCCTCGCGCAGCGTGTCGCGGACACGATACACCTCTCCCACGCCACCGGCACCGGCCGGGGCGACGACCTCGCAGGGCCCGAGGCGGGTACCGGCGGTCGGAGGCACGACACGCTGTACCTGGCCGGAGTCATCTCCAGGAAGGAGCAGCATCGGATGGGCGTGGGCAGAAGGCATCGTGGACCGTCAATGGACGACCGCCACCCGCGTCACGCGCGCGTTCGCGCCCTGCGTGAGCCGCACCAGGTAGAGGCCGGGGGGCAATGCGCGCCCGGCTGTGAGGTCGATGGTGTGCCGCCCCGGGCCGAGTGTGCCGACGTCCCGCGAGGCGACGCGCCGCCCGCTCACGTCCACCAGCTCGAGACGCGCCGGCGCCGAAGCCGGCAGGGTGAAGGCCACGCTCAGCCGGTCGCCTCGCGACGGGTTCGGGCGCACCCCCTCGAGCACGAACGCGAGCGGCGCATCGCCCGCCACGTCCACCGTGCCACCGGGCGTGAGCAGCGTGAAGGGACTCTCGTTGCCGTTCACGTCCACCACGCTCAGCTTGTAGTAGCCGCCCGCCGGGCCGACGTCGACGTAGCCGGTGTCGTTGCGCGTGGCGATCAGGTTGCCCGGCCCCGGCACGAAGCCCGCCGAGCCGCCGCGGTACACGCGGTAGTACCAGAGATCGGCTTCGGTGCTGGCGCCCCAGTGCAGGTTCGTCGCGCCGCCCGCGTAGGCGGCGGTGAACGGCGCGGGTGGCGCCGGTGGGAGATTGTCCACCGAGTAGCCCGAGTCCGGGGCGGAGTCGTAGAACACGCCCGGGGTCGTGGTCGCGGCCCGCGCCATGAGGGCGCTGCGGTGGAAGCCCGTGCTGTTCGAGTCCGCCAGCGTCGCGACGACCGCCTCGTACACATCGTCCGTCGTCGCCGGGATGCTCATGACGAAGTCCCATCCCGCGAGCAGCGCACTCGCCGGGGTGGTCGGACGATGCAGTCCCATGGCGGGAGTGGCTGCCCTCTGGCGGTCCTCCACCACGAAGAGGAACGCAGGATCCACCTGACGGTAGACGTAGTACGACGCGATCGCCGTGCCCGAGCCCAGGTAGTCGTATGGGCTGCGACCGAAACGCAGCCTCACCCGACCACCCTGGTCGCCCTTCACGTCGGCGATGCTGGTGATCGCCGGCCGGGCGGTCGAGACCACGCGCTGCGTCCGCACCGCGGAGATGCTGCCGAACCGCTTGCCGTCACCCTTGTATGCCGCGGTGATCGCGCGGTCGCCGAGGCGCGGCGCGAACAGCGCGAGACCGGCCACGCCGCCGTTGACGCGTGACGTGCCGAGCAGCGTGGTGCCGTCGAAGAACCGCACCGAGTCGGTCGGTGCGCCATAGCCGGGCGCAGGCACCGAGACCGTGGCGGTCAGCGTGACCGGCGCGCCGAGCACCGCGGGGCCCGGGCTCGCGGTCAGCGCGACCCGGGTCGGCACGAGTCCGAGCAGCACCGAGACCGTGGCGGAGCCGTTGTTCGCCACCGCCAGGTCGGGCCTCCCATCACCGCTCAGGTCCCCGATCGCGACCGAGGCCGGAGAGGTTCCGGCGGGGAAGTCGGTCTTCGCCGCGAAGCCGCCGGTGCCGTCACCGAGCAGCACCGAGACCGTGCTGGAGTTGTAATCCGCCAGCGCCAGGTCGGACTTCCCGTCACCGCTCAGGTCACCGATCGCCACCGAGCGGGGACTCGCGCCGGTGGCGAAGTCGGTCTTCAGCCCGAACACCCCCGCGCCGAGGCCGAGCAGCACCGAGACCGTGCTGGAGCCGTAGTTCGCCACCGCCAGGTCGGGCCTGCCATCGCCACTCACGTCTCCGATCGCGACCGACCAGGGGAACGTCCCGGCCGGGAAGTCGGTCTTCGCCCCGAACGCGCCCGTGCCGAGGCCGAGCAGCACGGAGACATTGCTGGAACCGTTGTTCGCCACCACCAGGTCGGGCTTGCCATCGCCACTCACATCCCCGATCGCCACCGATGTGGGTGTGGTCCCCGTGGGGAAGTCGGTCTTCGCCCCGAACCCGCCGGCCCCGTTACCGAGCAGCACGGACACGTTGTTCGAGGACTGATTCGCCACCGCCAGGTCGGGCTTCCCATCCCCGCTCACGTCCGCGATCGCGACCGACAAGGGAACGGCTCCGGTCGCGAAGTCGGTCTTCGCCCCGAAACCGCCCACCCCATTGCCGAGCAGCACCGACACCGTGTTGGAGCCGTTGTTCGCCACCGCCAGGTCAGGCTTCCCGTCACCGCTCACGTCCCCGACCGCGACCGAATAGGGACTCGACCCGGTCGCGAAGTCGGTCTTCGCCCCGAACCCGCCCACGCCGTTGCCGAGCTGCACCGAGACCATGTTGGAGGTGCTGTTCGCCACCGCCAGGTCGGGGATCCCGTCACCGCTCAGGTCCGCGATCGCGACCGAAAGGGGACCGGTCCCGGTCGCGAAGTCGGTCTTCGCCCCGAACCCGCCGGTGGCGTTGCCGAACAGCACCGAAAGCGTCGCGGACCCGAAGTTCGCCACCGCCAGGTCGGGCTTCCCATCCCCGCTCAGATCCCCGATCGCGACCGAGACGGGCGTGGGCCCGGTGGGGAAGTCGGTCTTCGCCCCGAACCCGCCCGCCCCGTTGCCGAGCAGCACGGACACGTTGTTGGAGGTCTGGTTCCCCACCGCCAGGTCGGGGATCCCGTCACCGCTCAGGTCTGCGATCGCGATCGAACGGGGACTGGTCCCTGTCGCGAAGTCGGTCTTCGCCCCGAACCCCCCCACCCCGTCGCCGAGCAGCACCGACAGCGTCGCGGAGCCGAAGTTCGCCACCGCCAGGTCGGACTTCCCGTCGGCGTTCACGTCCCCGAGCGCGGCCGAGATGGGATTCGCCCCGGTGGGGAAGTCGGTCTTCGCGGCGAATCCTCCCACGCCATTCCCGAGAAGCACCGAAATCGTGTTGGCGTTCAGGTTCGTCACCGCCAGGTCGGGTCTCCCGTCACCGCTCACGTCCCCCACCGCCACCGATACGGGGTTCGTCCCCGTCGCGAAGTCGCTCTTCGCGCCGAATCCACCGCCTCCGGTGCCGAGCAGCACCGACACCGTGTTGGAACCGTTGTTCGCCACCACCAGGTCGGGCTTCCCGTCGCCGTTCACGTCCCCGAGCGCGAGGGCGTACGGCTGGACTCCGGTCGCGAAGTCGCTCCTCGGCCCGAACCCGCCCGCGCCGTTGCCCAGCAGGACCGACACCGTGTTGGCGTTCAGGTTCGCCACCGCCAGGTCGGGTCTCCCGTCACCGCTCAGGTCCCCCACCGCCACCGATACGGGGTTCGTCCCCGTCGCGAAGTCGCTCTTCGCGCCGAATCCACCGCTTCCGGTGCCGAGCAGCACCGACACCGTGTTGGAACCGTTGTTCACCACCAGCAGGTCGGGCGTCCCGTCGTCATTCACATCCCCGATCGCGACCGCGCGAGGATTCGTGCCTGTCGCGAGGTCGACCCTCAGACCAACGCTGAAGGCCTGAGCGGCCGACGGCGCAGGTTGGGAGGCGAGGAGCCCCAGACAGATGAGCAGGGTCACGCCAAGACCCGCAGATGCAGCGGGCCGGGGAAGCGAGTCGAGAAGGTGCATGACAGTCTCCGATCTCAGCGGGTGCTCGGCGCCGATGCCGCACCATGCCGGGGCAGGTACGCATCGGATCCGGTTCATGCGGCCAGGGTCGGAATCGCGCCCCAGTGGGGAGACGCAGCCCCTGCGGTATTCAGCGGCGGTGGGCCGGCCCGACTCAGGTCTCGGGGCGCGGGACCGCGCATCGCGGCAGGAACCGCGTGAGGTGATCGAGCCGCGGCAACCCGGCGAGGAACTCGTCCGCGTGCGCGGGAGCGTAGCGGCGGGTCTTGCCTGCGACGATGCGGGGCGACTGGAGGTCCATGCGCGTGCTCCGAGGGTGATCGGCGAAGTGCGGGCTGCGGCCGCACCTCGCCCGCGCACGGCCGGCGGGATGGTGCACCCGGGAGCATAGTGTCCGCGCCGATGATCTCCTAGCGAATACGGCCCCGGGACCTTGCACGAACGTGACATCCGCGCGGCCGCCGAGGCGATGACGCGTCACCAGGGGGCAGGGTCTCGGCCGCGCGTCTCGCGCGGCGCGTGCTGGACGATGGCGATCCCGTGGCCTGAAACGCCGGAGCCCTGGCCGGTCGGGGCGGAACGCTCAGCCCTTGACGACCAGGAACGGCCTGAGCCGCGCCACGCGCCTGGCCAGGTCGGCGCCCTCGACCACGCGCACGACGTCGGCCACGTCCTTGTAGGCCTCGCTGGTCTCCTCGCGCAGCGTGTCGCGCCCCTCGTAGCGCACCACCACGCCCTGCCCGCGCAGCTCCGCCACCAGGTCGCGCCCGCGCGTCTCGCGCACGGCCTGGGTGCGGCTCATGCGCCGCCCGGCCCCGTGGCAGGTGGAGCCGAAGGCGTGCGCCATCGAGCCCGGGCTGCCGATGAGCACGAACGAGTAGCGCCCCATGTCGCCGGGGACCAGCACGGGCTGGCCCACGGCGCGGTAGGCGGCGGGCACGTCCGGGTGGCCCGCCGGGAAGGCCCGGGTGGCGCCCTTGCGGTGCACCAGGCACCGCACCGTGCCGCCCGTCACCTCGTGCCGCTCGAACTTGGCGATGTTGTGCGCGACGTCGTAGATCAGCGTGAGCCCGAGCTGCTCGCGGCCGCGCCGCAGCGTGTGCTCGAAGGCGCGCCGCACCTCGTCGGCGATGCACTGCCGGTTCGCCCAGGCGAAGTTGGCGGCCGCGCGCATGGCGCCGAGGTAGGCGGTGGCCTCGGGCGAGGTGAGCGGCGCGCAGGCCAGTTGGCGGTCGGGCAGGTGGATGCCCCAGCCCGCCAGCTTGCGCGACACGTCGCGCACGTGGTCCGTGCAGACCTGGTGCCCGAGGCCGCGCGAACCGCAGTGGATCATCACGGTCACCATGCCCCGCTCGAGCCCCAGCGCACGGGCGGCCTCGTCGTCGTAGACCTCGTCCACCTCCTGCACCTCGAGGAAGTGGTTGCCCGAACCGAGCGTCCCGAGCTGCCCGCGTCCCCTGCCCTGCGCGCCCTCGCTCACCGCGTCCGGATCGGCCTCCGCCAGCACGCCGCCCTCCTCGCAGTGCTCGAGATCGCCCGCCGTGCCCATGCCGCGCCCCACGGCCCAGCGCGCGCCGTCGCGCAGCACGCGCTCCAGCTCCCCCGACTTGAGGTGCACCGCCCCCGAGGAGCCCACGCCGCAGGGCACCTCGTGGTAGAGCGCGTCGGCCAGCCGGTCGAGGTGCGGCGCCAGATCCTCGCGCGTGAGCCGGCTGCGCATGAGACGCACGCCGCAGCCGATGTCGTAGCCCACCGCGCCCGGCGACACCACGCCCTCCTCGGGGTCGAACGCCACCACCCCCCCGACCGGCAGGCCGTAGCCCCAGTGCGCGTCGGGCATGGCGATGGAGGCCTCGAGGATGCCGGGCATGGTCGCGGCGTTGCGGATCTGCTCGGACGTGCGATCGGCCAGGATGTGCCCGAGCAGCTCGCGATCCGCGAAGATGACGCCGGGCACGCGCATCGCGCCCTCGCGCGGGATCTGCCAGCGGTAGTCGTCGAGCCGGACCAGGCCGGGGAAGTCGGTCGCGCTCATGGCGGCGGGAGTCTGCGCCCGGGCGGGCCGGGGTTCAACCGACCGTCATGGCCTCGCGCAGGAAGCGCCCGGTCCACGATGCGGGCGTCGCGACGATCCGCTCGGGCGGACCCTCGGCCACCAGCCTCCCGCCCGCCTCGCCCCCGTCGGGTCCCAGGTCCACGACCCAGTCGCAGTTGCGGATGACGTCGAGGTTGTGCTCGACCACCACCACCGTGTCGCCCCGCGCCGTCAGGTCGTCGAGCACCTCGAGCAGGCGCTGGACGTCGGCGTAGTGCAGCCCCACCGTGGGCTCGTCGAGCAGGTAGAGGGTGGGGCCGCCCGTGCGCCCGGAGAGCTCGCGCGCGATCTTGAGGCGCTGGGCCTCGCCGCCCGAGAGCTGGTTGGCGGGCTGCCCCAGCTTGAGGTAGCCGAGCCCCACGCGCCGCAGGATGTGCAGCGCGCGCGTGAAGCGCGGCTCGCTCGCGAAGTGCTCGAAGGCCTGGTCCACGGTGAGGTCGAGCGCCTCGCGGATGCTGACGCCGCGGTAGCGCACCTCGAGCACCTCGCGACGGAAGCGGTCGCCCCCGCAGTCCTCGCAGGGCACCAGCAGGTCCGCGAGGAAGTACATCTCCACGGTGACCCATCCCGCTCCCTCGCAGGTCTCGCAGCGCCCGCCCGGGGTGTTGAACGAGAAGGCGCCCTCCTTGAGGCCGCGCGCCAGCGCCGCGGGCTGGCGGGCGTAGATCTCCCGCAGCGGGGCGAAGGCGCCGAGGTAGGTGACGGGACAGGAGCGCGGCGTGCGGCCGATGGGCGACTGGTCGACCAGTGCGACGCGCTTCAGGTGCTCGAGGCCGGTGAGCCCACGGTGCGGCCCCGGCGGCTCCTCGGCCACGCCCTCGAGCGTCCGCCGCGCGGCACGGTAGAGCACCTCCTCGACGAGACTGCTCTTGCCCGAGCCCGACACGCCGGTCACGGCCGTGAGCCGCCCCAGGGGGAAGCGCGCGTCCACGTCCCGCAGGTTGTGATGCGTGGCGCCGAGCACGGTCACGAACTCGCGGGGCTCCCCTGGGCGCCGGTCGCGCGTGACGCGCTTCTCGCCCCTCAGGTAGCGCGCGGTCTCGGTGTCCACGCGGGCCAGCGCCTCGCCGCCCGGGCCGGCGTAGAGCAACCGGCCGCCACGCTCACCGGCGCCGGGCCCGAGGTCCACCACGTGGTCGGCCGCCCGCATGACGAGGGGCTCGTGCTCCACCACGACCAGCGTGTTGCCGCGCGCGGCCAGGTCCCGCAGGATTCCCACGAGCCGCTCGGTGTCGCGCGGGTGGAGCCCGATGGTGGGTTCGTCCAGCACGTAGAGCGTGTCGGCGAGGTTCGCGCCCAGCGCGTTGGCCAGCTCGATGCGCTGCGCCTCGCCGCCCGAGAGGGTGCGGGTCACCCGGTCGAGCGTGAGGTAGCCCAGGTCCACGCGCTGGAGGAAGCGCAGCCGGGACTCCAGCTCGGCCAGGACGGGGCCGGCGATCCCGCGTTCGGTCGCGCCGAAGGCCAGCGCGGTGAGCCAGCGCGAGGCCTCGTCCACGGTGAGGGTGCCCACGTCGGCGATGCTGCGCCCGCCGAGCCGGACGGCGAGCGCCTCGCGCCGCAGGCGCGCGCCCCCGCAGACCGTGCAGGGCAGCGCGGTCTGGTACATCTTCACGAGGAAGCGGTTGCCGGCCTTGTAGGACTTCTGCCGGCGCCGCTCGAGGAAGGGGATCACGCCCCGGAAGCCCTCCCCACCCTCCAGCAGCAGGCGCCGGTGCTCCTCCGCGAGCCGGCTCCAGGGCACGTCGAGTGGGATCCCGCGCTCGCGGGCGAACTTCTCCACGCGCGGCCAGGCGAGCCGCCGCCACGAACCCGCCCACGGCCTGAGCGCCCCTTCGCGCAGGCTCTTCGAGCCGTCCGGAACGATGAGGTCGGGGTTGAAGGTGAGCACGTTGCCGAAGCCGCGGCACGCGGGGCAGACGCCCAGCGGGCTGTTGAAGGAGAACAGCGCCGGCTCGGGCCGCAGCGCCGGCGTTCCGCAATGGGCGCACTCCCAGCGCTCGCTGCGCCGCTCCGGCGCGCGCTCCCCGCGGAGCAGCTCCAGGCGCCCCTCACCCCGGCGGAAGGCCTGCTCGCAGGAATCGGCCAGGCGGGTCTCCTCCCCGCGGTGCCAGCTGAAGCGGTCCACCACGACGTGCACGGCGTGCGTCCCCCGCCGCGGCCGGGGCGGAGGCTCGAGCGGGAGGACCTCTCCGTCCAGCCACACGCGCGTGTAGCCCGCGCGCAGGAGGTGCCCGGCCTGCTCCTCCCACGCCACGCGCTCGGACAGCGCCACCAGGGCCAGCACGAGCAGCAGCTCGCCCTCGGGCCACGAGGCCGCCTCCCGCACGATCCCCTGAGGGCTGTCCGCGCGCACGGGCCGGCCACAGGACAGACAGCTCACCTCGCCGAGGCGGGCGAACAGCAGACGCAGGTAGTCGTGGATCTCGGTGGCGGTGCCCACGGTGGAGCGCCCGCTGCGCGCGGGCGCCGCCTGCTGGATGGCCACGGCCGGCGTGAGGCCGTAGATGGCATCCACGTCGGGGCGCGGCAGGCGGTCGAGGAACTGCTTGGCGTAGGTCGAGACCGACTCGACGTACCGGCGCTGGCCCTCGGCGTAGAGCGTGTCGAAGGCGAGCGACGACTTGCCCGACCCCGAGACGCCGGTCACCACGGTCAGCCGGCCGCGGGGCAGGTCGAGGTCCAGGTTCCTGAGGTTGTGCTGGCGGGCGCCGCGGATGCGGATCGCGCCCGCGGCGAGGGTCTCGGACAACGGGGGCCTCGGATGAGGGCCGGCGCGTGGCCGGGCGAGAGGCGCGACTATAGCACGGGAGTGCGCTGCGCCGACCGCGGCCCGAAACGCGAACGGCCCGCCCTTCCGTGAGCGAGCCGCCGCCGGCTACTGGAGGATGACCGCCAGCCCTAGCGCGAAGCCTCCAGTCCCCTGGCTGGGAGCCTGGCGGCCCCCAGTAGAAGGGGATTGGCCGACGAGTGGCGCCGACCAATCCCCAGAGGACGTGCCAGGTCCTGAGACAGGCTTACTTCTTCTTCTTGGCAGCGCCCTTCTTCTTCGTGGCCTTCTTCTTCGCAACCTTCTTCTTGGCAGCCATTCCGGATCACCTCCTTGGATTCTTACTCGATTGTGAAGTCCCCAACTCGTCGCTGGGACACTCTCGGCCGCCGCCCTGCGCATAACCGGGCGACCCAGTGGAGCTCCCGAGAACCCCACTTGGCCTCGCTTGCTGGACCATGCACGGGACATGCCACACCGTCTCAGATGTCCCGTCATCTGGTCTCAAGTGCTTGTGGCTAATGGAAATAATGTCGACGTCCGATCGGTGCGTCTCGTGCCGTCGACGCTGAAAGCGCACCGGCAAACCGCTCTAAGTGTCAAGTTCGTGATGGATTAGCCGGACGCAGATTCGCAATCGATTGTGGAAAATGGACTTGGTGGGAGGTGTCCAGTTATCTGGAGGTGTCAAGATACTTGACGACCACCGCCCGCATCGAGGAGACGGGAGCGCCTCAGCTTCTCGATGAGTCCCTGCCGCGAGATGCCGAGGACGCGGGCCGCGCGGCTCTTGTTGCCCGCCGTGAGACGCAGCACCTCGGCGATGTGGTCCGCCTCGATCTGGGCCAGCGTCGGCAGCGTGATGGATCCATCGGACGCCAGGCGGCGGCCCGCGACCTCCCCCGGCAGGTGGTCGATGTCCAGCCGGTGGCCGTCCTCGAGGAGCACGACGCGCTCGATCAGGTTGCGGAGCTCGCGCACGTTGCCGGGCCAGCGGTAGGAGAGCATCAGGCGGGCCGCCTCGGGACTGACGTCGCGGAAGTCCCTCTGGAACTTGCGCGAGAACTCCCGCAGGAAGTGGCGCGCGAGCAGCAGGATGTCCTCCCCCCGCTCACTGAGCGACGGCAGGTGGATGCTCACGACCTTGAGCCGGAAGTAGAGGTCGCTGCGGAAGCGCCCGCTGCGCACCTCGCTCTCCAGGTCCTTGTTCGTGGCCGCCACGATGCGGATGTCCACGCTGATGTCCTCGGCCCCGCCGACGCGCTTGAAGTTGCGGTAGTCGATGAAGCGCAGGAGCTTCGCCTGGGTGGACTGCGACATGTCGGCGACCTCGTCCAGGAAGAGCGTGCCGCCGTCGCACAGCTCGACCAGGCCCTTCTTGGTGTCACCCGCGTCGGTGAAGGCGCCGCGCTCGTGCCCGAACAGCTCGTTCTCCAGCAGGGTGTCCTGGAAGGACGAGCAGTTCACCTCCATGAGCGGAGCCTGGGACCGGTCGCTGCGGTAGTGGATCGCCCGGGCGACCAGTTCCTTGCCGGTGCCGCTCTCGCCGGTGATCAGCACCGAGGTGGCCTGACTGCGGACCACCTTCTCGATGAGATCCCGCACCTCGCGCATGGGGAGCGAGTTGCCGATGATCTCCTCCCCCGTGTAGCGACGCCAGGCCTTGCGGCGGTAGATGTCGAGCTCGTTGGCCTGCTTGAAGGTGCGGGCCGCCGCCTCCACGGCCAACTCGATGTCCTCCTTCTCGTAGGGCTTCCGCAGGAAGTCGCAGGCCCCGAGCTTCATGGCGTCGACCGCCGACTGCACGTCGCCGAAGGCCGTGATCACGATGACCTGGAGCAGGGGGTCCATGTGCCGCGCCTTGCGCAGCACCGAGAGTCCGTCCGTGTCCGGCAGCCGCATGTCGAGGATCATGACCTGGGGGCGGACCGTGGCTGCCTTCTCGAGCCCCTCGCCCCCGGTGCTGGCGCTCTCCACCGTGTAGCCCTTTTCGCGCAACACGCGGGTCAGGGACTTGCGGATCAGGAGCTCGTCGTCCACCACGAGAACGGTGATCTTCACGGATCTAGTCCTCGGGCTGTCCCGGCGGCTCGGCCGGCACCGGGAAGGAGACGCGCAGCGTGGCCCCGCCACCCGCGTTGTTCTTGGCGGTGATGACCCCGCCCACCTCGCGCACGATCTGCAGCGAGATGGGCAGTCCGAGACCCGTCCCCATCGAACGCGTGGTGAAGAAGGGGTCGAAGATCTTCTCCATGAGGTCCTTCGGGATGCCCACGCCCGTGTCGCGGAACGACACGTCCACCACCGAGCGCCTGGTGCGGTAGCGCCGCACGCCCACCATGACGTGCAACTCGCCTCCCTCGGGCATGGCCTGCACCGCGTTCAGGCACAGGTTGAGGAAGACCTGCTGGGTCAGGTCCGGGTCCGCGTAGACGATCGGGAGCTCCTCGTCCACCTCGAGGAAATCCTTGAAGAGCGTCACCCGGGCGTCCCCCAGCTGCAGCTCGAGCAGGTCCAGCGTCTTGTCCAGCACCTGCCGCAGGTCGCAGGGCTGCGGCCGCGCCGCCGGCGGGCGGGCGAACATGAGCAGGCCGGTGATGATCTGCTCGATGCGGTCCAGCTCCTTGATGACGTCCTCGAGGTCCTCGCGGCGCGCGTCGTTCGGCTTGAGCTTGGAGCCCACGTACTGGACCGTGGTGCGGATGCCCGTCAGGGGGTTCCGGATCTCGTGGGCGACGTAGGCGGACAGCTCGCCCAGGGAGACCAGGCGGTCGATGTTCTTCTGGAACTCGCCGTCCTCGCTCTCGGAGGTCGCCTCGGCCAGCACCACCGAGCCCAGCAGGGCGCCGTCCTCGTCCCGCAGCGGCAGGGATTCGGCCTTGAGCGTCAGCTGGCGGCCCTCGGCCTCGATGCGGAAGTCGCGCGGCTCGCGCGAGGCCCCCTTCAGCCAGCGGGCATCTGCGCCCGGGAACAGGCGCGCGGCCGGCAGCCCCAGCAGGGCGCCGGGCTCCACGGCGAGCAGCTCCTCGACGCGCCGGTTGCTGTAGGTGACACGGCGCTCGCGGTCGAGCGCCACCACCCCCTGCTCCAGCGCGTCCAGCACCTGCGTCGGCCATGGGATCGGGCGCGGCGCGGCCTCCGCTTCGCCCGGACGTGCCGGGGCTTCGCTCTTCGTGCTCATCGCTCCTCCCGGGACGGCATCCTCGACGCACGCTGAGAGGTAGCACACGGTGCTCGCCCAGGCAATGGACGATGCGTCGCAGGCCGCGCCGGACGCGTCCGTGGAGGCCGCCGAGGCGCCCGCGGGCGCGACGGTTGAGCGTGCCCGACACGGCTGGTAGAATCCATTGCTGCCTTCTTCCACGATTCCTTCGGCCCATTCCGGGAGCCTTGAATGCTGCGCTATCTGCGTACCGGCGGTAAGTACACCAAGTTGATCTGGTGGGCGCTCACGGTCATCACGGTCGTCACCTTCGTCTTCATGTTCAACGCGTTCGGCTTCGTCGGGAGCAGCGGCCCGCAACAGAGCGGCGTCGCGGGCCTTGTGGACGGCAGTCCGATCTCGTCCCAGGACTACCAGCAGGCGGTCATGAGCCAGCGCGAGGCCTTCAAGCGCCAGTCCGGCTCGGACCCGACGGACATGGACCAGAAGACGGTCGACATCCAGGCGTGGCGCACGCTGGTGACCCAGCGGCTCCTCGGCAAGCAGGCCCGCGCCGCGGGGCTCGTCGCCCACGACAGCGAAGTGCTCCTCCAGCTGCGGACCCAGCCGCCGCAGGAGCTGGTCAATCAGCCGGCCTTCCAGACCGACGGCAAGTTCGACCCCAACAAGTACCAGGCCGCGCTGCGCGATCCCAACAGCAACTTCTGGGGCCCGTTCGAGCAGCTCACGCGCCAGCAGTTGCCCGTGCGCAAGCTGGAGGAGCGGTTGCTGGCCTCCATCAAGCTCAGCGAGCCCGAGCTGCGCGAGGCCTACCGCGACCGCTACGAGCGGATCTCGGCGACGGTGGTCGAGGTGCCCCCGGACATGCAGGGCAAGGTCGCCCCGCCGCAGCCCGCCGATCTCGACCGCGTCTACCAGCAGTACAAGGGGCGCTTCAACTCCGGCCCGCGGGTGGATCTCGAGGTGCTCGGGGTGCCCAAGAAGTTCACGGACGAGGACGTGCGGGCGGCCCGCCAGACGGCGCAGACCCTCGTGGACCGGGCCCGGCAGGGCGACGACTTCGCCACCCTGGCCCGGGACTACTCGGAAGGCCCCGGCGCGGCGCAGGGCGGCGTCATCAACCGCGTGATCCAGCCCGCGGAGCTGGGACCCGACCTCGGGCCGCACCTCAGCGCCATCAAGGTCGGCGCCGTGGCCGATCCCTACCAGGATGGTGGCCGTTTCGTCATCCTGAAGCTGCTGGAGCGCGCGCAGCAGCCCGGCATGCCTGCCGCAGGGCTGCGCCTGGCCCAGATCATCATCCGCGTGCGTCCCGGCGAAGGCACCATGCGCCAGCAGTACGAGGATCTCGAGAAACTGCGGGGCCGCGCGGTCGCGCTGAAGAGCCTGGGGAAGGCCGCGACCGAGAAGGGCATGTCCACCGTGCGCACCGGGTACTTCGACATGAGCACCTCTCCCCAGGTGCTGTACGGCGTCCCCGAGGCCGCGGACTGGGGGTTCGGCTCCATGCCCGGGACGGTGAGCCCGATCTTCGAGGGCCTGGACGCCTACGTCATCGCGCAGGTGGCCGAACGCCATCTGGGTGGACCGGTCTCCCGCGACAAGCTCGGCGAGACGCTGCGCCAGATCGCCGAGATCGACGCCCGCGTGAGCCAGGCGAAGCCGGCCGCCGACCGGGTGGCGCAGGCGCTGGCCCAGGGCCACACGCTGGAGGAGGCCGCGAAGGCGGCCGGGTTGACGCCCTTCAAGGTGCAGGACGTGACGCGCCTCCAGCCCGACCCGCGCCTGGCCGTGGCGCCCGAGTTAGTCGGCGCGCTCTTCGCCGCGCCGCCCGGCCGCACGGTGGGACCCGTGCGCGCGCCGAGCGGCTGGTACCTGGCGCGGGTGGACCAGAGGGTCGCGGCACCCATGGACACGACCTTCGACCGCATGAAGGGCCCGATCACGAACGAGATCCTCTCCCGCCGGCAGCAGGCCTTCTTCAACGGCTGGGTCGGCGACCTGAGGATGAGGGCGAAGGTCCAGGACCTCCGGCAGGGCGCACGGTAGGCCACCGGCCCGGGCCCCGGAGCAGCACGAAGGGCGGCGGGAGCCACTCCCGCCGCGCTTCGCGTATCGAGCCGTCAGCCGAGCGGCTTGTTCTCGGGCGGATTCCCGTCCGGCGGGCGGTGCGGGGAGTCCGGCTTCGACTCCGAGGACTCCTTGTGGAGCTCGTCGGAGAACTCACGCTGCGCCTTGCGGAACTCGCGCATGGCGTTCCCCACCCCGCGGGCCAGCTTGGGCAGCTGACTGGGCCCGAAGATGAGGAGCACGATGATGAACAGGATCATCATCTCGCCGGGACCGAGTCCGAACACCTTGACCTCCTTTGTGAGACCGTCCTACTGATCGAGGCGGAGCCGGCTGCGGTCGCTCCCGAGCACCACCGTGACATCTGCCTGATCACTCCCCGTGGCCTGCCGGATGACCGGCGGTCCGCCGAGGTAGCGTGCCACCGCCAGCGCGGCGGCGGGATCCTCGCGTCGTGCCACCACCAGGGTGGCGAAGTAGTCGTCGCGGTCGGCGTTCCGCACCTCGACGACGTGGAAGCCGCCCTCCCGCAGGAAGGAGGCCACCCGGCCCGCCACGCGGCCCTCGCTCGAGCCGTTCAGCACCTGCACCCGGACGACCTGCGGCTGCGCACCGCGGGCCGTCTCCCGCTTCGGTCCGAACCGCACCCAGGCCCAGGAGACGGCGAGCGCCGCGACCAGCAGCGCCAGCAGCGCCAGCCCCACGCGCCCCGGCGTGTCACGTCTGCGGGCCACGCGACCTCCGGCGTCCGGCGGGCGGCCGGTCCAGCGTTCGTACCGCCCGGCGCAACCGGGCCCAGGTCCGCGCCAGCGACTCGGGCAGCACGCGCGCCCCGGCCACCGCCGCCATGAAGTTCGTGTCGCCGTCCCAGCGCGGCACCACGTGCACGTGCAGGTGCCCGGGGAAGCCCGCGCCGGCCACGCGGCCGACGTTGACCCCGTAGTTCATCCCGTGCGGGTGATACTCCGCCCCGAGCGCCCGTTCCGCAAGCACCATCAGGTCGAGCAGGTCCGCGCGCTCCGCCGCCGTGAGCTGCTCGAAGCGGGCCCGGTGGCCCCGCACGGCCACCATCAGGTGACCCGTGGTGTAGGGGAAGCGGTTCAGCATGAGGAAGGCGTGCGGGCGCCGGGCCAGCACCAGGCCGGACCGGTCGGCACGCGAGCGCGCCACCCGGCAGAAGAGACAGCCCGCGGGCTCGTCCGCGCGGGACACGTAAGCCATCCGCCACGGCGCCCACAGGCGCTCGAGGCCCCGTCGTGTGCTCACGGCCGCTCCTCCCGTCCCGCGCCCAGCTCGCGGTGCACGCGCTCGGCGTCGGCGAGCTGATCCACGGTGTTGATGCCCAGCAGCTCGCGATGGTCCCCGGCGCACACCACCGCCGTGCGGAGCCCCCGCCGGCCCATCAGGGCCACGGTGTCGGTGAGATAGTACTCGCCCTGCGCGTTGCGCGCGGTGAGCGACGCCAGCGCCTCGGCCAGCCGCGGATAGTCGAAGGCGTACACGCCCGAGTTCACCTCGTCGATCCCGCGCTGCTCCGCGGTGGCGTCCCGCTCCTCGACGATGCCCGCGATGCCCCCGTCGGGCGCGCGCAGGACGCGGCCGTAGCCATGCGGGTCCGGGACCCGCATCGAGAGCACGGTCACCGCGGCCCGGCTCGCCGCGTGCCCCTCGAGCAGCGCGTGGAGCGTCGTCGCGCGGAGCAGGGGCGTGTCGCCGCACACCACCAGCAGGATGCCCTCGAAGCCCTCGAGCGCCGGGGCCGCCATGAGCACGGCGTGTCCGGTGCCGCACTGCTCGGCCTGCACGACCCACTCCACCTCGGCTCCGGCGAAGGCCGCCATCACGCGCTCGCGCTGGTGTCCCACCACCACCAGCACGCGGCCCACAGCCAGGTCGTCCAGGGTCTCGAGCACGTACGCCAGCAGGGGCTGTCCCGCCATGGGGTGCAGCACCTTCGCCAGGTCGCTCATCATGCGCGTGCCCTGCCCCGCCGCCAGGACCAGTGCGGCCGTCTCCGGATGCCGGAAGCGCGTCATCGCACCCTCCACTCGAGATTGTCGATGAGGCGCGCCGGTCCCACCCGCGCCGCCACGGCCACGAGCAGCCGGCGGGCCGCGCGCGTGTCCTTCAGCGGCGCGAGCGTCTCCGCGTCCACCACCGCCACGTAGTCCTCGCGCACCAGCGGGTGGCGGTGCCACACCGCGCGGACCGCGCGAGCCACGCGGGCCGCCGAGCGCTCGCCCGCCGCGAGCCGGGCGCGGGCGGCGGCCAGGCCCCGCGAGAGCGCCACCGCCTGGGCGCGCTGCGCCGGCGACAGGTAGGCGTTGCGCGAGGAGAGCGCGAGACCGTCGGCCTCGCGCACCGTGGGCCCGCGCCGCACCCGCACGGGCAGGTGCAGATCGCGGACCATGCGCTCGACGATGCACGCCTGCTGCGCGTCCTTCTGCCCGAGCCACAGCACGTGCGGGGCTATCACCTCGAGCAGGAGGAGCACGACGGTCGCCACCCCGTCGAAGTGCCCGGGACGCGAGGCGCCTTCCAGCACGTCGCTCAGGTCGGCCACGCGCACGCGCGTGACGTGGCCCGCGGGGTACACGTCCGCGGGACGCGGCTCCCAGAGCAGGTCCACGCCCGCCCCGGCGAGCAGCGCGCGGTCGCGCCGCACGGGACGCGGGTAGCCGGCGTAGTCCTCGCGGGGCCCGAACTGGAGCGGATTGACGAAGACGCTGGCCACGACCCGGTCGGCCCCGGCGCGCGCGCGCCGCACGAGGCTCAGGTGCCCCTCGTGGATGGCGCCCATCGTGGGCACGAAGGCCACGCGCAGGCCGGCGCGCTTCCAGGCTCCGACCACGTCGCGCACGCGCGCCGCGCTCGCGGTGCGCAGCATCGCGGCGCGCCGCCGCCCGCCGTGGGCCCGGCGGCCCGTGGGGTGCGCACGCGCGCTCAATACGACTCCCCGGCCCCCGGGAAGCGGCGTGCCTTCACGTCGGCGACGTAGCGCGTGAAGGCGTCCCTCATGGTCCCGGCCAGGTCGGCGTAGCGCCTCACGAACTTCGGCGAGCGGCCCAGGTAGAGGCCGAGCAGGTCGTGGCTCACCAGCACCTGCCCGTCGCAGCCGGGCCCGGCCCCGATGCCGATGGTCGGGACACCGACCTCGCGCGTGACGGCCTCGCCGACGTGCGCCGGGATGCCCTCCAGCACCATGGCGAAGCAGCCGCACTCCTCGAGCAGGCGCGCATCCCGCAGCAGCCGCTCCTGCTCGGCCTCCGCGCGGGCCTGCACCTTGTAGCCGCCGAAGGCGAGCACCGACTGCGGGGTGAGGCCGAGATGCCCCATCACCGGGATGCCGATCTCCACGATGCGGCGCACCGCGGCGGCCACCCGCTCGCCGCCCTCGAGCTTGACCGCGTCGGCGCCCCCCTCCTGCACGAAGCGCCCGGCGTTGCGCACCGCGTCCTCGACGCTCGCCTGGTAGGACATGAAGGGCATGTCCGCCACCACGAGGGCGCTGGGCTTCGCCCGGGTGACGGCGCGCACGTGGTGCAGCATGTCCTCCATGGTGACGGGCAGCGCGCTCTCGTAGCCCAGCACCACGGTGCCCAGGCTGTCGCCCACCAGCACGATCTCGGCGCCCGCCTCGTCGGCGAGCCGCGCCATCGGGAAGTCGTACGCCGTCAGCACCGCGATGGGCTCGCCGCGGCGCTTCAGCCCGACGATGGCCGGCGCCGTCCAGCGCCCGCCGGCCGGACGCGC
>Ga0315295_10001053_pt1 | contig 23567 bp, 16 predicted proteins | sample YL17G14_0_MG_FD_204453 | JGI IMG/M metagenome (GOLD analysis project Ga0315295, IMG submission 204453) | Sediment microbial communities from Yellowstone Lake, YNP, Wyoming, USA - YL17G14_0 | ecosystem: Environmental > Aquatic > Freshwater > Lake > Sediment | place: USA: Wyoming | collected...
AGCCGCGAGCCGAACGAGCGGGCCCGCCGCAGCGCGCGGTGGGCCCGCCGGTCTCCGGGACCGTACGCCCGCACGCCTGGGAGGCGCCGCGCGGCCAGCCCGACCGTGTTTGGCCGCGCGCGCGCGCGACGTTAGACTCGCGGCCATGTCCGCCGGGCTGGTGCCCGGCCGGTTCCACGACCGCAGTCCCACCCGCCGGGATCCGTCCATGACCCGCGCATCGACCGTCGGCGGTGGTCTCGCCCTGCTGCTCGCGCTCGTCCTGGCTCCGCCGGGCCGGGCGGCCCGCGAGCGTGCTCCGGCTCGGATCACGCTCGAGGTCCCAGCGGCGGTCACGGCCGGGCAGGTCGTCGAGCTGCGCTGGCACGGCGTCCCGCCGGACGTCGAGGAGCTGGAGCTCGTGCTCTCGCTGGACGGCGGGCGCAGCTACCACGTGCGGGTCTGCCCGGAGCTGGACGGGCGCACCGAGTCGTATGCCTGGCGCGTCCCCGATCTCCCGACCGGCGAGGCGAAGCTGATGCTGCGCGTGGGTGGCGAGGAGGGCGAGCGCATCGGCGCGCTCTCGCCGCCGTTCCGCATCGTCCACGCCGAGGGCGTCCCGCGGCCCGACCTCGTCTTCCACGAGGGCGTGATGTGGGCCGGGTTCGATCCCCCCGGTGGACCCGTCGCGGCCACCCTGGCCGCGGGCGCGCCGCGCTTCGCGGACGCCTCGGCGGGCTCACCGGGCGCGCTGCCCACGGAAGAGGCGCGGGCCGTCCGCCCGTTGACGGTCCGGGTGTCCGTGGTGCGAACGCCCGCCCCGGCGACATGGACGTGCCTCGAGACCCTGACCGTGCCCCGCGAGGTCCCGCTCCGGATCTGATACCCGGGCCCCCTCGCGCTCGATCAACCGCTCCACGGGAACGGACGGAATCACCATGACTCCGGAGGGCACCATCATGCCTGCGAGGACGATCATGGCCGGGCTGCTCGCGTCCCTGCTGGTCTGCGCCGCGCACGCGCGCACCGCGCAGGCCCGGGGGGACGCCGGCAGCCCGGCCGAGAAGCGCCTGCTCGCCACCGCCTCACCCACCGACACGCCGCTGGTCGTGAGCCCGATCGACGTCGTCGTCACGGCCTCGCGCCAGAGCATCCCGCTCAGGGACAACCCGGCCGCCACCACGATCGTGACGGCGCGCGACCTGAGCATCCTGCCGCGCGGCATCTCGGCCGAGGAGGCGCTGGCCGGCGTGCCCGGCGTGCGCATCGACAACCAGGCCGACGGCGAGCGCGTGCACATCTCGATCCGCGGCCAGGGCGTGCTGACCGAGAGCGGCATCCGCGGCATCAAGGTGCTGCTGGACGGTCTGCCGCTGAACGACCCGTCCGGCGTCGCCCCCGACCTCTACGAGGTGGACTGGTCCACCGTGGACCACGTCGAGGTCCTGCGCGGCCCGGCGGGCGCGCTCTACGGCGGCGGCGGCTCGGGCGGCGTCATCAACATCGTCACGCGCGAAGGCGGCCCGGGAGCGGCGCAGGGGCTGGCCATGGGCGAGGCCGGCTCGTACGGCTTCTACAAGACCCTGGCTGAGGGCAGCGGTGCGGTCGGCGACGTGCGCTACCGCGTCTCGCTGTCCCACGCGGCGTCGGACGGCTGGCGGCAGCACACCGCCTTCTGGGGCGACAACGTCTACGGCAAGCTGCGCTGGACGCCGAACGAGCGCGTGGACGTGCAGCAGGTGCTCTCCTGGACCGACCACTTCGAGCAGAACGCCGAGGGGCTCAACATCGTCCAGGTGCACCGCGACCCGAAGCAGCCCAACCCGGACGCCATCCCCAAGAACGAGTTCTACAAGGTCGGGCGCTTCACCGGCGGGCTCACCGGGCGCTTCGGCCTGGCGCCGGGGCAGGCCCTGAACCTGGGCGGCTGGTTCCGCGCCACCAAGTACATGGAGCCGCGTCCCGGGGAGATCATCCGGCGCCAGTTCGTGTCGCCCGGAGTGTCGCTCCAGTACGACGCCGACGTGGGCGCCGCGGCGATGCGGCACCACTTCAGCGTGGGCGGCGAGGCGCTGTGGCAGTCGGTGGACGAGCTGCGCTTCGAGAACCTGGGTCGTGCCATGCAGGGCGCCATGCAGTCGAACGAGAACGTCATGCAGCGCGGGGCGGGCGTCTTCGCCCTCGACCGCATCGACTTCGCGAGCGACTGGACGCTGATGGCGGGCGGGCGCTACGACGTCATCACCAACCGCGTGCGCGACCTGCTCGACCCGGCGACCTCGTACCAGAAGGACTTCAAGCGCGCCACCGCGCGGGCCGGGCTGGCATGGGCGGCGAGCGAGCCGCTCAACCTGTACGCCAACGTCTCCACGGGGTTCCTGCCGCCGGCGACCGCCGAGCTGGCGAACAACCCCGAGGGCTTCAGCGGCATCAACCGCGACCTCACCTTCTCCACCTCCATCGGTGAGGAGGTCGGGGCGCGCGGCGTGCTGCCGCACGCGCTCTCGTACGAGGTGGCGGTCTTCCACCTGCAGACGAAGGACGACATCGGCCGCTTCCGCCTGCCGCCCTCGACCGGGCGCGGCGGCATCGACTTCTACCGGAACGTCGGCGACACGAAGCGCTACGGTGCCGAGACGCGCCTGGACTGGAAGCCGATCCGCGGCGTCGCCCTCGGCGTCGCCTACACCTGGTCGCAGTTCAAGTACGTGTCGCCCGCGGCCATCGAGGGCCACTGGCTGCCCAGCTCGCCCGAGCACATCCTGCACGTCGGCGTGGACTACGACGTCACGCCGCGGCTCACCGTGGGCATCGAGAGCGACATGCAGAGCCACTGGTGGGTGGACACGCAGGGGCTGGCGTGGGTGCCGGGCTTCGCCCTGTGGGGCGCGCACGCGGGCTACCACTGGCACGTGGGAGCGACCGGCTTCGACCTGAGCGTGACGGGCAGGAACGTCCTCGGCGCCTCGTACTTCGCGTTCACCGAGCCCGACTTCGACGACACCGGCGGCATCGTCGTGGACGTCTGGAACTCCTATCAGCCGGGACCGAAGCAGGAGTACTACGTCCGGCTGAGCGTGCAGAGGTAGCGTCACCGCGGGCCCGAGAGCCCGCGAAGGAAAGGCGCGGCGCCCCGCCCGGGCGCCGCGCCCGAGGCTCAAGGTCCATGCTGGGCGAGGTCCGCTCATCGCCGGCAACCGACACCCGAGGAGGTCGCAGATGCAGTTCGTCCTCATCGCCCATGACGACACCGATGACCACGCGGCCGAGCGGCGCATGGCGGCCCGCGACGCACACTTGAAGCTGGCCCGGCAACTGTACGACGCGGGCAGGTGGCTCTATGCGGCGGCCATCCAGAACGACGACGGGAGGGCGATCGGCTCGCTGATCGTCTGCGACTTCCCGTCCCGCGAGGAGATCCAGACCCAGTGGCTCGCCGGCGAGCCCTACGTCACGGGGAAGGTGTGGAAGCGGATCGAGATCCACCGCGCGCAGGTGGCGCCGTTCTGCCAGAAGGGGTAGCGGTCAGCGCGCCAGCGCCTCCTCCAGGCGCCGGGCGCGCTGCTCCTCGTCTCCCGTGAGCCCGCCGCGCTCGCGCACCTGCCGCAGCACGCGCGCGCTCTCCTCGCGCAGCTCGAGCCGCGCGGCGCTCTCGGCCCACGAGAGCCCGGCCTCGGTGAGCGAGGGGTCGCGCGTGTACGCCACGCTCTGGGCGTCACGGGCCGCGCGCAGGTCGCCCGAGAACTCCGCGCACAGGCCGTACTGGAGCCACCAGTCCGCCGGGGCCTCGGGCCACGCGAGCGCCCGGCGCCAGGCGGCCGCCGCCACGCCGTAGCGCTCGGCGCTGCCGAAGAGCCGGGCGCGCTCGGCGTGCAGGCGCGCCACGATGTCGGGTGAGACCGCGCGGCGCGGGGCCGGATGGTGCGCGGCGCGGTCGCTCCACCACGAGCCGAGCTCCGCGCGCCGTGCAGCCACGGACCGGTACACCGTGATGGCCGGTCCGGTGCTGCGGCCCGCGGGCGAGCGGTAGGCCACCTCGAAGAACCGGTCCAGCGCCGCGTAGAAGTCGGCCTGCACCGGGAAGCGCGCGGGGTCGGCCAGGTAGCGCCCGCTCACGCCGCTGCTGGTCACGACGTACGCGTAGTCGAGACAGGCGGGCGCGTCGTAGAAGGCCGCGGTGATCTCGGGGTCGGGGAAGCTGAGCGGGATGGGGGTCACCCAGTAGGCCGGGCCGCGCATCGCCGCCGCGCCCCAGTGCGGCGAGACCCCGCGCGCTGCGGCCGCCGCCTCGCGCTGCGTGCGGTCGGGCAGCGGCGGTCCCAGGTACTCGGTCGCGACCAGCGTCCGGTCCGGCACGCGCGCGAGGAACCAGTCGCGCGCCCGCGCGCGGGTGTCGGGGCGCAGGTACTCGTCCATGAAGTTCGCGCTCTGCCAGCCGAGGCCGACGAGCGCGACGGCGGCCGCGGCCGCCACCCAGCGCCGCGCCCGCGCGCGCTCCCACAGGTCGGCCGCGGCGGCGGCGGTGAGCGCCAGCGCGGGCGGCAAGATCGGGAGCAGGTAGCGCGCGAAGGCGGTGGGCACGAGCCCGAACACCAGGCCGTAGGCCACGACGAAGGAGAGCGTCACGACGCGCTCGGGCGTGCGGCGGACGAACGCCCAGGCCACGCCCGCGGCCACGAGCAGCAGCAGCGGCCAGCCCAGGTCGCCGGGCAGGGTGTCGCGCAGGTAGAAGAGGGCGGCGGGGACGCGCGCGGAGCCGTACTGGCCGGCCGCGAGCACCTCGGCGCCCAGCCGGAAGTCGGCCCAGCGCTTCGCCAGGTCGAGGAGCGTGAAGGGCGTGGCGAGCGCGAAGGCCACGAGCGAGAAGAGCGGCGCCAGCCACAGGCGCCCGTCGCGCAGCACCCCCAGGCCGCGCCGGCCGCCGGGCCGCCCGGCGTGGCCCACGAGGAGGGGCACGGCCAGCAGCCCGGGCGAGTACTTGCACGCGGCGCCGAGCCCCAGCCACAGCCCGCCCCGCACCGAGTCGCGCAGGGCGCCGCGCGCAGGCACGTCGAGCGCCGCCAGCAGCCCGAGCAGCGTGCAGAGCGTGAGCGGCATGTCGGGTGAGACCACGAGCGAGTGCCGCACGAAGAGCGGGTCGAGGGCGAGCGCGAGCACGACCCACGGTGCCGCGGCCGGCCCGGCCACGCGCCGCGCCAGGCGCGCGGCCGCCCACAGCGTGGCCATGCCGAGGAGCAGGGCGAAGAGCATGGCGGCGGCGCGCAGCAGGTCGGGATCGAGCGCGACCGCGGCGCGGAAGTCGTCCGGGCCCGCGTAGGCGCCGGTCAGCCGCCCGGCCACGTACTGGACCACCTGCACGATGAAGTAGAGGTAGATGGAGAGATGCGGCCAGATGGCGCTGTGCGGGTTGGGGTCGAAGTGGCCGTGCTCGAAGCCCCACAGGCGGAAGGCCCACGCGCGCGGCACGTCCTCCTCGAACCAGAGCGGGCCGCCGCGGTGCAGCCAGAGCGCGAGCCTGAGCGCCAGCGCCAGCGCGACCGCGCACCACATCACGAGGCCGCGGCCGCGGAGCGCGCGTCCGGACGGGCCGCCGGGCGTGGGAGGAGTGCTCACGTCGCGATGATAGCAAGGGGAAGCCGCCGAGCAAGGCAGGCGGGGCCGAGGCGATCCCCGGCCCAGCCTGTGCGGGACTCAAGCGGCGCTACGGGATCACCACCAGCTTGGTCTCGGCCCGGAAGCTGCCAGCCTCCAGTCGGCACAGATAGATGCCTGGCCCCAGGGGCACACCCGTCGAGCCGCGCCGGTCCCACTCCACGGAGCGGGATCCCGCCTCCATCCAGCCATTCGCGAGAGTGCGGACCCGTCGTCCCTGCGCATCGAGGATCTCGATCCGCACCGTGCTCGCCCTGGGCAGGTCGAAGCGGATGTGCGTCGTGTGGGCGAGGGGGTTCGGCTGACCCGGATGCAGGGCGAAGGAGGGCGGAAGCGCTGTCTCGGGGTCCCTCACGAGGTGGGTAGCCGCCTGCGTCGTGCTCGCGGCTCGTTTGCCCCGCACGGTGAGGAAGAAGTCGCGCTCAGCGGTGGCCGCTTGCGCAGGCAGAGTGAAGGAGGCCTCGATACTCTCGCCGGGTCCGAGGGCTGTCTCGCGCCCGTCGGCCGTCCGCACGGCATCCACGACCGATCCCAGGCGAGAATGCGTCACGGCGGCAAGCTCGGCCGCCACGGGAGCAACCTGCTCGGTCACATCAAGCCGGGCGAGCCGCCGGACCATGTACTCAGCCGTCGCGGTGAGGCGCGCTCGGCCGCCGCGAATCGACTCTACCGCCACCATCTCCGGCCGCTGCCGGGGCAGCAGCGTGGCGACCTTCTGCCATTGGCCGAGGGCGTCCGGTGTCTCCACGGTGATTCCGGCAGTGGCGGCGTCCGCTGCGCTGCTCACGCCGCCGAGCTCGATCAGGAGCGCCGCGCCGGAGGTCTTCTCCCCGAGCGATACCTCCAGCGACCGGCCCGCCCCCAGAACGAGGCTGTCGGTACCCGCCATCAGAGGTTTCGTTAGGTCCGATCCTGATTGGTCGACCACTCGAGTTACCGTCCCTATGGTGCCGATGAGTACGTGGTCGCCGTTCAGGAATGCCTTAGCATCAGCCCCATGGTCGACGAGACCGAGGCCTATCGCATCCACGTCCCAGGCTGCAGCGCCTCTCGCGTGCAGCCGAAGGCGAGTCTGGTTGTCCGTGGATTGGGGGGGCGAGGACAGCTTGTAGGTGTCCCCCGCCGGCTCACCCGTCCCGGCTTGGCCAAGCAGGGAGTTCTCCTGGGCCCAGCCACTCTCGCCCCAACCCTGCACGAGCAGACCGGGGACACACTCCACTTCCAGCGACCCGCTGCATCTGGTCCTTACCGAGGGCTGGTTACTCAATTCGGACCAATTGCCCGCCTCGTCGCGCATCCGCATGGCGAAATAGTGCAGCGTGCATGCCGCGAGGTCCGTCACATTGGCGCACTCAACCGTTCCCGGCGGGCCCGGCGTCCCGATCGACACCACCATCGCGTTCTCGAAGTTCCCTTCCGTGATCGGCTCGACGGACCATCGCACGTCGTACTCGGCGGCCTGTTTGTTGTTCCAGTCATCACCCGAGTCCGTCCACGTGACGGTCGCTGTACCCACCCCCGTCGCCACCGTCAGGTCGCTGACGACCGCGGGTGGGACGAAATCAACCGGCGTCGTGAGGCGGAACCGACCGTCAGGCTGCCACTCAATCTCCCAAACCGCGATCCTGCCATACACAGACGCGAGGTACTCCCTTCCCGCACCGAAACCTGACGTGGCCCGCAAGTACTCCGAGGCGTACATCCCATACTGGTTAGTACAATCATAGTTGGCCACCCTGAGCCAGTTTCCCCACGCGGTTTCGGTGGCGGACGGGCTGCAGGCCGTCACTGCCTCGAGCTTGCCCCAGAAGGAATTGGAGGTGAAGATCAGGTACCAGGTGCCATCGTGCTCAAACAGATGGGGCGACTCAAGCTGCCCCTGATGGGTCCACCATTTGCGGCCCGGATCATCCGATGCGGTCCACAGCGGGCCCGCATCTGTCCATCGCGTGAAGTCCCCATCAGACGTTGCCAGGCCGACGACGCAGTTGCTTCGCCAACATGTATCCGTGTGGCAGGTATCATGTGGCATGCGGGTCGCGTAGTACAACAGCCAGCGGCCATAGTGTTCGGGGTCCGCCATGACAAATGGGTCTCGCATGTCAAAGAAGCCGTCGACACCATCACACCATGCCCAAGTGGCGCTGCTGCAGTCGAATATTGGAGCATCGAACCTGTGCCAATCGTCGAGGTCCAGTGACCAAGCAAGGCCGATGGCTTGATGGCCTATCGTATCGACACCGGTGTAGAACATGAAGAACGTGTCCGATCTCGCGATGACGTAGGGAGCCCAAACTTGAGCATTGTCCCAGTTGTCCGGACGAATGGGCAGCACGAACGGAAGGTGCTCAAGGGAGCCCGTAGTGTCGAGATGGCCTGTACTGCGATCGTAGTTGCCATCGTACGGCGTCAATGTCCGATCATGCCCAAAGTAGGTCTCGGTGGGGGTGGAGTCCTTATCGACGATGTAGAATAGGTGATAGTAGTCACCTGTGTTGACTATCGTGAAGTCCTTGGGGCGTCCAGACGCGGGGCTGAAGTAGGGAGCAGGGGGCGGGGGGTCTCGCAGCCAGTAGGAGGTGGTGCAGGCCGGGGCGAACGTCGGGGGGCAGTCAGCTTGGGTAGGAGCGGAGGCCAGGAGGAAGACGAGTGGCAGGGCGGGGCATAGGCGGAGATAGAGGCGTAGGGTTGCCATGTGGCTCAGGGCGGGCTCCTTGATGTTGGGGTGGTGGAGGGCAGAGTTGTGGAGGGGCTCGTCACCGGTACAGGCTCTTGACCTGGCCCCAGGTGGAGTTGCGGGCGGGCGTGGCGGAGCAGGGCGTGGTGCCGTCGGCCTGCCAGCGGAGGCAGGCGTTGGAGAGCGGCGCCGTTAGGTGTCCAGTCAGGATCCAGAGATCGTTGAAGACGATCGTGACCGGCGTGGCGCATCCCGCGCAGGCGCCGCTGCCGGTCGACCGGGCGTAGTTCAGGGTGACGCGGAAGGCGTAGTACTCTTGATTGGGGATGAAGGTGACTTGTGGGAACTCCATGCTCACCTTGAGCCGAGCGCGGCTCGGCGCGGTCACGGGCTGATAGGGGCCGGGGATCGCGGCCGTGACCCAGTACCAGGTCACCTGGGCCCTTCCCAACCAGGGGTCCGCGCACCCGCCGGGCGCGCCCGTGAAATCGGCGGACACGGACATAGAGCCCGCGCGGCAGCCGGCCGGGCAAGTGAACTGCCACCAGTCCGGCAGCTGCGGGGAGTCGCTCTGGAGATCGAGCTTGGCGTCCATGTAGTACGTCCACGCCGCCCATTCGAAGGCGAATGACGCCGTCAGACTCGCACTGCCGACGTTGGTGTCACAGGCGAAGGTCTTCAACGTGCTCGGATTGTCCTCCCAGCAGCCCGTGCCCCAGGTGAGGTTGACGCCGCCGGTGGGGAAGGCCATGGCGGGCGGGGCGGCGAGCAGCAGGAACGCGAGGATTGCGGAACTGAGTCTCATGGCGGCCTCCGCGCGGGGGTTGAGGGCCAGAGGGGGCGCGTATCGCGGCTATCCCCAGCACTCCGACATAGCGATTCTACACCTTTCGCTCGGGCGCGGACGCGTCGGAGTCATGGCGGTAGCTTTGCTGCCAGGTGGCTGGCGTCAAGCTTGCATTCCGCTGCCAGGGTTCTGGTCATGAGGCCCGTGGATGCGGCGTTGGCTCGCGGGCTGGGGTCGGAGCACCACACCTCGAGGCTGCCAGGGAGAGCCGGGCCGCTCTCCTCACCACGCCGTGGCAGACTCAGCGGTGGCGTTCCACGTGGGCTGCCCGCCCCGCTGGCGTCCGCCCGGCTTTCACGGCATCCTGCGCGCTCCATGGCCATCCTCCCCGGCATGCCCGCGCGCGTGCGCGACCACCACCTGTTCCCGACCCGGGACGACCTGCGCGGGCTGGTGGGGCTGGCGGTGCCCGTGGTGGTGGTGAACCTCGGCATGATGCTCATGGGCGTGGTGAGCACCGTCATGGTGGGCCACGTCTCGGCCGCCGACCTGGCAGCCTCGGCCCTCGGGAACCTCTACTTCGTCATGCTCGTGCTGCTGGGCTGGGGCACGCTGATGGCGCTCGATCCCATCGTGGCGCAGGCCGTGGGCGCCCGCGACCAGCCGGCGGTGGCCCGCGCGGTGCAGCGCGGCCTGGTGCTGGCCGCGGGTCTCGGCGTGCTGACGGCGCTCGGCTTCCTGCCGGCGCGCGCGGTGCTCGGTTTCCTGCGCCAGCCCGCCGACGTGGTGCCGCTGGCGGCGCGCTACGCCGAGGTGTCGATCGCGGGGGTCTTCCCGTTCCTCGCCTTCGTCGTGCTGCGCCAGAGCCTGCAGGCCATGGGGCGCATGCGCCCCATCGTGCTCGTCATCCTCGCGGCCAACCTGCTGAACGCGGCGCTGGGCTGGGTGTTCATCTTCGGCCGCCTCGGCTGTCCGCCCCTGGGTGCGGTGGGTGCGGGGCTGGCGGCGACGGTGAGCCGCTTCGGCATGGCGCTGGGGCTGCTGGCGCTGGGCTGGCACGAGTTGCGTCCGCTGCTGCGCCCGCTGCGGCGCGAATCACTCGACCGGGCCGCGCTCGCCCGCATGCTCAGGCTCGGCGTGCCCATCGGGGCCCAGATGCAGCTGGAGTACGGCATCTTCGCCGTGGTCGCGCTGCTCATGGGGCGCCTCGGCACGGTGCCCATGGCGGCGCACCAGATCGCCATGACGATCGCCTCGGTCACCTTCATGGTGCCGCAGGGCATCGGCGGGGCCGCCGCGGTGCTGGTGGGGCAGGCGGTCGGTGCGGGCGAGGCGTCCCGGGCGCGCCGCGCGGCCGCCACCTCGCTCGGGCTCGGGGCCGGCTTCATGCTGCTCTCGGGGCTCGTGTTCGTCGTCATCCCGGGACCGTTGGCGCGGCTCTTCTCCGCGGAGGCCCCGGTGCTCGCCGTGGCCATCATGCTGCTGCCCATCGCCGCCGTGTTCCAGGTCTTCGATGGGATCCAGGTGGTCTCGATCGGCGTGCTGAGGGGCGTGGGGGACACCCGCACCCCGGTGGTGGTGAACGTGCTCGGCTTCTGGCTCATCGGGTTGCCCCTGAGCCTGTGGCTCGGCTTCGGGCTGCGGGCGGGTGCGGCGGGGCTGTGGTGGGGGCTCGTGGTGGGGCTCGTGGTCGTCGGCCTGATCCTGCTCGTGCGCGTGCGCGTGCGCCTGCGGCGCTCGCTGACGCGCCTCGCCGTGGACGAGGTGGCCGAGGCCGTCTGACGGGGCCCGGGGGCTGTCCCGGCGCCCGTCCGGGGCCCCGCCCCGTTCGCCCAAGTATCGCTTGAACAAGCGAAACGTATCCCGTTAACCTGCCTTGCTTCGAGGGGCCCCCGACCGGGGGACACGGCTCCTCGCTGGCTGGAGGACCACCCACCGGCACCTGGTCACGGATCGCCAACATCGACGAGTGTCAAGGGTCACGCCGGCCGCCTGTGGCAGCTCGTACGCATGGAGGAGCGACAGATGGAGGAGCAGAAGAGCAAGACCTACGTCCCGGCCAACAGCACCATGAGGGAGGTCACCATCCGGGCCCTGCTCATCGGGCTCGTGATGTGCGTGGTGCTGGGCGCCGCCAACGCCTACCTCGGCCTCAAGGCCGGCATGACCATCGCCGCCACCTACCCGGCGGCCGTCATCGGCATGGCGGTGCTGCGGATCTTCAAGGGCTCGATCCTCGAGGAGAACTACGCGCGAACCGTCGGCTCGATCGGCGAGTCGGTGGCGGCGGGCGCCATCTTCACGCTCCCGGCCTTCCTGATCGCCGGGGTCTGGAGCGAGTTCTGGACGACCCAGCACTACTTCGAGGCCAGCGCGATCCTCCTCGTCGGCGGCATCATGGGCATCCTCTTCGTCACCATCCTGCGGCGCGTGATGGTGGAGGACAAGGACCTGCCGTTCCCCGAGTCCGTCGCGGCCGCCGAGATCCACAAGGCCGGACAGGGTGGCCAGACCGGCGCCAAGTTCCTGTTCTGGGCGATGGGGTTGGGGGCATTCATCCAGGGGCTCAGGTCCCTGAACGTGTTCGCCTCGAGCTGGGAGCGCTTCGTCTCCTTCGCGGGCAAGAAGATCACCCTCGGCAACGGCGCCTCGGTGCAGGCGGGCGGCGGCGCCCTGATCACCACGCCGGGCGTGAGCCCCGCCTACATGGGCGTCGGCTACATCATCGGGCCCAAACTCGCGGCGCTGAACTTCACGGGCGGCCTGCTGGCCTGGGGGCTCTTCGTCCCGCTCCTCCTCTACTTCCTGGGGCCGCAGCTCGCGGCCTCGCTGCAGGGCACGGGCACGGACCTCGGCGCCCACGACACCTGGGTCACGATGGCCAACCAGGTGTGGCGCGGCATCGTGCGCCCCATCGCCATCGGCGGCATGTTGATGAGCGCCGGCTTCACGCTGTACCGCATGCGCAAGAGCCTGGGCTCCGGCCTGGCGCGCGCCATGGGTGACGTCAAGAAGGCCGCGGTCGGCAAGCACGACGTGGTGCGCACCGAGCGGGATCTGCCCTTCAACTGGGTGTTCGCGGGCATCCTGCTGGCCGCGATCGCGGTCTTCGCCATCTACTTCTACTTCACGCACCACACGACGGCGGCGCTGGTGGCCACCATCGTGATGGTCATCGCCGGCTTCTTCTTCTCCGCCGTGTCGGGCAACCTGGTCGGGCTGATCGGCTCGAGCAACAACCCGATCAGCGGCCTGACCATCTCGACGCTCATCATCGCCGCGCTGCTGATGGTGGCGCTCGGCGTGAGCGGCATGCCGGGGGTGGCCGCGGTGCTGGGCGTGGCGGCGGTCGCCTGCGTCACGGCCGCGGTCGCCGGCGAGATGCTGCAGGACCTCAAGGTCGGGCACATCCTGGGCGGCACCCCGTGGAAGATGCAGCTGGGCGACATGCTGGGCGTGGCGCTGGCCGCCTCGGTGATGTTCATCCCCCTGGTCATCCTGCACCAGGGCGACATCGCGATGGGCGGCACCGGGCTGGGCGGCAAGGCCTACCCGGCGCCCCAGGCCAGCCTGATGGCGATCCTCGCCAGCGGCATCGTGGGCCACGACATGGCCTGGCCGCTCATCATCGTCGGCATGCTCATGGCGTTCGGCTTCATCCTGCTGCAGGTGAAGAGCCCGATGCTGGTGTGCGTGGGCATGTACCTGCCGCTGGAGACCTCGTTCGCGATCTTCATCGGCGGCCTCATCAAGGGCACCTTCGACGTGTTCGCGAAGCGCCGCGGCCTCAACGAGGCCCAGACCATCCGCAGCGGAAACAACGGCACGCTGCTGGCCGCCGGCCTCATCGCCGGGGAGGCGCTCATCGGCCTGGTCTTCGCCGGGCTGGCCGTGATGGAGATCAAGTACGACCAGTGGCTGCCCAAGTTCACGAACGGCGTCATGCCGTTCCCGTTCGGCGCGAGCCTGCTGGTGTTCCTGGTCATCGCCTGGGTGCTGATCCGCACGCCGCTGGCGAACGCCGGCAGGCCGGACGAGCCGGCGCCGCCGAGCGCGATGGTGTAGGGGATCTCGCGACGGGATTCGAAGGATCTTTCCCGGAGAGCGTGCAGGGACGCACGGTGGGGTGGCGCCCCGCCGTGCGTCTGCGCGTCCTCCATGGACTCCAGAAAGGAGAGCGGCTGTGTCGAAAGCGATCGAGGGCCTGAAGCCCGAACTCATGTGGAAGTACTTCGCCGAGATCTCGAAGGTCCCGCGTGGCTCGAAGAACGAGGTGGCCATCACGAAGTACGTGCTCGGCGTGGCGAAGAAGCTCGGGCTCGAGGCCAGGGCCGACAAGTTCGGCAACGTGGTGGCGCGCAAGCCCGCCTCGCCGGGCCGCGAGAAGGTGCGCACCGTGGTGCTGCAGGGGCACCTCGACATGGTGTGCGAGAAGAACAACGACACCGTGCACGACTTCCTCAAGGACCCCATCGAGCTGGTGCGCAAGGGTGACGTGCTGATGGCGAACGGGACCACGCTGGGCGCGGACAACGGCATCGCGGTGGCGTCGAGCCTCGCCATCATGGAGGACACGTCGCTCGGGCACGGTCCGCTCGAGTTCCTGTTCACCGTGGACGAGGAGACCGGGCTCACCGGCGCGAACAACCTGGGCGCCGACTTCCTGACCGGCAAGACCCTGCTGAACCTGGACTCCGAGGAGGAGGGCGCGCTCTACGTGGGCTGCTCGGGCGGGCGGAACACCATCGCCCGCTGGGCGGCGGCCACCGACCCGGCGCCCGCGGCAGCCCTCTCGGCCCAGCTCAAGGTCACCGGCCTCAGGGGCGGGCACTCGGGCCTCGAGATCGACAAGAACCGCGGCAACTCCATCAAGATCCTGGCCCGGGTCCTGCAGGCGCTGTCGGCCCTGGGGGCGCGGCTGTCCTCGATCGACGGCGGCAACAAGCACAACGCCATCCCGCGCGAGGCCGATGCCGTCGTGTTCCTGCCGAAGAAGGCGTGGGCCGACGCGACCGCCGTGGTGGCGAAGTGCCAGGAGGTGATCCGCGCCGAGCTGGGCAAGGCGGACCCCGGCCTGAAGCTCGCGCTGATCGAGCTCAAGGGCGCGAAGCGGCGCACGGTGTACAAGCGCCCGCTCCAGAAGAAGCTGCTCGACACGCTGGCGGCGCTGCCGCACGGCGTGATCAAGATGAGCTCCGACATCCCCGGCCTGGTCGAGACCTCGACGAACGTGGCCACCATCAAGGCCACGCCCAGGGCGGTCGAGATGGTGACCAGCCAGCGCAGCTCGGTGGCCTCCGAGATCGACGACGTCTGCGTAACCGTGCGCACCGTATTCGAGCTGGGCGGGGCCGAGGTGAAGCAGTCGGACGGCTACCCGGGCTGGAAGCCGAACCTGGACTCCGACCTCCTCAAGGTGGCGCTCTCCACCTACCAGTCGCTCTACGGCAAGAAGCCCGAGGTCAAGGCCATCCACGCCGGGCTCGAGTGCGGCATCATCGGCGAGAAGTACCCCGGCATGGACATGCTCTCCTTCGGCCCGACGCTGGAGGGCGTGCACTCGCCGGACGAGAAGATCTACCTCGACACCGTCCCGAAGTACTGGGACTTCCTGCTGGGCATCCTGAAGAACGTGAAGTAGCCGACGTCGGCGTGCGCTGTCCGGCCCGGGTCGCCCGCGATCCGGGCCGGCGCAGTCCGCCCGGCGGCCCCACGTCCCCGCCATCCACCGAACCTCGAGAGGTCCCACATGGAAGGAATCCGCTGCGGAGCGATGCGGCGCGTCGGCGCGATCCTGGCGCTGGCGTTGCTGGTCCTCGTGGCCGCGCCCCCCGGGCCCGGGGCGGCCGAGCTGCGCGTGCCGTACACCACCTTCACCCTGGCGAACGGGCTCAAGGTGCTCGTGCACGAGGACCATTCGCTGCCCATCGTCACCGTGAACACCTGGTACCGCGTGGGCTCGGGCGACGAGAAGCCCGGGCGCACCGGCTTCGCCCACCTGTTCGAGCACATCATGTTCATGGGCTCGCAGAACGTGCCCACCGGCGAGTTCGACCGGCTGCTCGAGGCGGCCGGCGCCGACAACAACGGCTCCACCAGCGAGGACCGCACCAACTACTACGAGGACGGCCCCGCGAACGCGCTCCCGCTCATGCTGTGGCTGGACTCGGACCGCATGGGCTTCCTGCTCCCCGAGATGACGGCGGAGAAGGTGGACCTGCAGCGCGGGGTGGTGCAGAACGAGCGGCGCCAGAGCTACGAGAACCAGCCCTACGGCCTGGCCGAGGAGAACATCATCAAGCGGCTGTACCCCGAGGGGCATCCCTACTCGTGGCCGGTCATCGGCTCCATGGCCGACCTCTCGGCGGCCTCGCTGGACGACGTGAAGCAGTTCTTCACGAGCTGGTACACGCCCAACAACGCCGTGATCTCGATCGCCGGTGACATCAGCCCGGCCGAGGTGCGCCGGCAGATGGAGCGCTACTTCGGCGCCGTCCCGCGCGGCCCGGCGGTGACGCGCCGCGAGCCGCCCGCCGTGGATCTCGCGGCCGACGTCCCCGCGGTGCTCGAGGACCGTGTGCAGCTGCCGCGCGTCTACGACGCCTGGCACACCGTCAAGGCCTTCGCGCCCGACGATGCCGCGCTGACCGTGGCCGGGCAGATCCTGGGCGGCGGCAAGTCGTCGCGGCTCTACAAGCGGCTGGTCTACGAGCTGCAGATCGCCACCAACGTCTACGCCTACCAGAGCGGCAGCCGCATCGACGGCGACTTCCGCATCGTGGCCACGGCGCGGCCCGGGCACGGCCTCGACGAGCTGCAGAAGGTCGTGGACGAGGAGGTCGCCCGCCTGGCCCAGGGCGGCCCCACCGGGCGCGAGCTGCAGCGCGTGGTCAACGGCGTCGAGGCGCAGGCCCTCGACGGCATGCAGCAGGTGGGCGGGTTCGGCGGCAAGGCCAACCAGCTCAACTACTACGACTACTACGTCGGCACGCCCGACTACTTCGAGAAGGACCTGCAGCGCTTCCGCGTGTTGACGACCGCGGAGGTCCAGCGCGTCGCGCGGCAGTACCTCGCCGGCGCCCACCGCGTGATCCTCAGCGTGGTGCCGCAGGGCAAGACCGAGCTGGCCGTGTCGGAAGGGAGGAAGCCATGAGCACGCTCGTCACGAACGGCGCGCGCCGTCTCGCGGTCGCGGGCGTCCTGCTCGCCCTGAGCGCTGGGCTCGCCCTGGCCGCCGGGGGCGCGCTCGACCGCAGCAAGCCGCCCGCGCTGCCCGCGCCCAAGCCGCTCAAGCTGCCGGCCGTGCAGGTGCAGACGCTGCCCAACGGGCTGCAGCTGGCCGTCGTCGAGATGCACGAGGTCCCGGTCGTGGACGTCACCCTGCTGGTGCGTGCCGGCGCCGTGCGCGACCCCCAGGACCAGCCCGGGCTGGCCACCTTCGTGGCCAACATGCTGGACGAGGGCGCGGGCAGGCGCAGTGCCCTCGAGATCTCCGAGGAGGCGGACTTCCTCGGGGCCGAGCTCAACACCGGGGCCGGGCTCGAGAACGCCAGCGTGCGGTTGCACTGCGCCAAGGCCCGGCTGACGCAGGCGCTCGACCTGATGGCCGACGTGGCGCTGCGGCCGGCTTTCCCCGACTCGGAGGTGACGCGGCAGCGCGAGCTGCGGAAGAACGCCATCCTGCAGCTGCGCGACCAGCCCACGGCGATGGCGCCGCTGGCCTTCAACGCCATCGTCTTCGGAGCGGCGCACCCCTACGGGCGCCCCTCCGGCGGCAACGACGCTTCCACGGCGGCGCTCGACCGGGAGAAGGTCGCGGGATTCTACGACCGCTACTACCGCCCCGAGAACGCGAAGCTCCTCGTGGTGGGCGACGTCACGCCGGCCGAGGCGCGGCAGCTGGTCGAGGCCCGCTTCGGCGCCTGGGGCAAGGGCTCCGTGCCGCCTCCGCCGGTGGCCCAGCCGCCCGCGCCCGCGGCGCGCACCTTCTACATCGTGGACAAGCCCGCCGCGGCGCAGTCCGTCATCCGCATCGGCCATGTCGGCGTGCCGCGCTCGACGCCCGACTACTACGCCCTGCGCGTGCTCAACACCATCCTGGGCGGCTCGTTCACCTCGCGGCTCAACCAGAACCTGCGCGAGACGCACGGCTACACCTACGGCGCGCGCTCGTCGTTCGACATGCAGCGCCTGGCCGGCCCGTTCCAGGCCGGCGCCTCGGTGCAGACCGCCAAGACCGACAGCGCCCTGATCGAGTTCTTCAAGGAGCTGCGCGGCATCCGTGACGTGCCGGTTCCCGCGGCCGAGCTGGCGAAGGCGAAGGCGTACATCGCCCTGGGCATGCCCGGGGAGTTCGAGACCACGCAGGGCGCGACCGGCATGTTCCTCGACCTGCTGGGCAACGACCTGCCGCTCGACACCTACGCCTCTTTCATCCCCAGGGTGAACGCGGTGACGGCGGCGGACGTGCAGCGCGTGGCGCGGCAGCACATCCGGCCGGACGAGTTCGCGGTCGTGGTGGTCGGCGACCGCAGCCAGATCGAGGCGCCCATCCAGGCCCTGAAGGAGGGCCCCGCCGAGCTCCGCGATCTGTGGGGGCAGGCGGTGAAGTAGTCGTCGGCCGCACGTGGGCCGCGGCGTGGATCCCTGCCACGCCGCGGCTCCGCAGGCGGCCGGGCCGCCGATCGGAGTGTGTGCGATGCCGCCGGGACCTCCAGGTCTGGGAGCGTTCGTTCTGTCCGTCGCCCTGGCCGTGCTCCCTCTGGACGCACGTCCGCCGCGGGTGGCGGCCCCCACTGTGGCGGAACTCCTTGCCGCGCGGGTGGACTACCCCGCCCACTGGTGGGCGGCGGTCCCGAAGGAGGGCGCTCCCGACTGGGAGATCCTGCCGCAGGAGGCCGGGCCCGGCGAGGTGATCGTCTCCAAGCGCCACGAGCTGGGCCTGCTCTCCAACTTCGCGCCGACCCCGTTCACCTTCCGCGGCAAGCGCTACGCCAGCCTCGAGGGTTTCTGGCAGATGATGCTCTACCCCGAGGGGCCCGGCGACCCGCGGGCGCGCTTCCCCGGGCTCGCGTGGGCCTACACGCGCGAGCAGGTGGCGCAGATGACGGCCTTCGAGGCGAAGCGCGCGGGCACGCTGGCCGAGGCGAACATGGAGCGGATGGGCATCGGCTGGGCGTCGTTCGAGGGCCGGCGCTTCGAGTACCGCCCCGCGCGTCCGGGCCGGCACCACCGCCTCATCGTGGCGGCCATGGAGGAGAAGGTGCGGCAGAACCCCGAGGTGCGGAAGGTCCTGCTCGCGACCGGCGATCTCGTCCTCAAGCCCGACCACCATCAGGAAGCCGGCGCCCCGGACGCGTGGCGCTACTGCGAGATCCTCACGCGGATCCGGGCGAAGCTGGCGCGCGGGGGCGGCTCGCACGCTCCCCCCATCCTGCGGTAACGTGCCCTCGTCGGGTCTCCCGCCCCGCCCCCGGGGCGCGCGGCCCGGCGGCCAGACGTCCCGCGTCCTCGATCCGTCCGCCCCGTCGGGAGGCTCACGCTGATGGAAGGTGTGGCGAAGTTCCTGCGCTCGCTGCGCGAGTACCGTGCGTCCTTCTGGACCGCGAACCTGTCCGAGCTGTTCGAGCGCGTCGCGTTCTACGGGATGACGACCATCCTGGTCCTCTTCCTGACCAAGTCGCGCGGGTTCCCGAACTCGGTCGCCATCGTGGTCGGCGGCTACTTCGGGCTCTTCACCTACGGGCTCGCGGCCTTCTCGGGCTTCCTCGCCGACGCGCTGGGCTACCGCCGCGCCATGCTGCTGGCCTACGCGCTGCTCGCGGCGGGCTACTTCCTCACGGTCACCGTGCACGGCACGGTGCCGATCCTGGGCTCGCTGCTGCTGGTCGCCTTCGGCGCCTCGCTCATCAAGCCCTCGATCACCGGCACGGTGCAGAAGGTGTGCACCGAGCCCCAGCGGGCGCTCGGGTTCTCGATCTACTACACGCTGGTGAACATCGGCGGCTTCATCGGCCCGAACCTGGGCGGGCAGATCCGCGACCGGATGGGCGTCGAGCCGGTGTTCTTCTGCAGCGCGGGGGCGGTCGTCGTGGCCCTGCTGCTGGTGCTCTTCGCGTTCAAGGAGCCGGCCTCTCCGGCGGGCGAGCGCAAGAGCTTCGGGGCCTTCCTGCGGGACTTCGGCCACGTGCTGGCGAACGGGCGGCTGATGCTGCTGGTGCTGCTCGTCGCGGGCTTCTGGAGCATGTTCTTCCAGTTCTACGGGCCGCTGCCGCTCTACCTGACGGACGACCTGCGCGTCTCGAGCGGCGCGCTGGGCTTCGTGGTCTCCCTGGACGCGCTGGCGATCGTCTGCCTGCAGGTCTTCGTCGGCTACCTGGTGCGGGCGCTCGCGCCGGGGCGCGCCATCTTCGTGGCGGCGCTGGTCTCCGCGGCGGGGATCGCCTTCATCGGCCTGGCGCCGTCCATCTGGGTGGTGGGCGCGGGCATCCTGGTCTTCGCGATCGGCGAGATGATCTACTCCGCGCACTTCTACCGCTACCTCGGCAGCATCGCGCCGCCCGACCAGGTCGGCATGTACATGGGCTTCGCGTTCCTGCCGATCGCGCTCGGCTACTTCCTGGCGGGCCTGATCGGCGGCCCGGTCTACGAGTACTGCCGGGACACCCTGCACCGCCCGCAGCTGATGTGGTTCGCCTTCGCGGCCGTCGGGGTGGTCGCGGCGTTCGGGATGCTGGTGCTCACGGCGACCCAGAAGCGGGACGAGCCGGCGGCGGGCCCGGCCTAGGGGGCGGGGCGCGTGCATCGCCTCGCCGACCACCGCGAGGAGATCGCGCGCGGCCGGGGCCCGCGCGGCCGCCGGGCCGCTACAGCTTCGCGTCCAGCACCATCTGCAGCAGCCGGCCGAAGTCGCCGGCCGTGACGTTGTTCCCCTCCACGAACGTGTCCACGCGGTGCACGACCACCATGTCGCGGTCGGGGATGACCATGATGTAGTGGCCACCGGCCCCGCGCGCCGAGTAGGTGCCCTCGGGGAGCCGGCAGTTGGGCAAGTGCGGCAGCTTGTTGTGGTCCTTCGCCACCCACCACATGTAGCCGTAGCCGTCGTAGCGGTAGATCGTGGCGTCGGAGAAGTAGGTCGTGCTCTCCTTCACCCAGTCGGCGGGGACGACCTCGTTCCCGTTCCATCGGCCGTTGCGCAGCATGAGCAGGCCGAAGCGGGCCATGTCGTGCGCGGTGATGACGAACATGTAGGCCGGGTGGATCGAGCGGCCGCTGCGCACCCACACGCTGTCCGCGGTCGAGAAGCTCTCCATCCCGATGGGTTCGGCGATGTCCTCCTTCAACGCCTGGAAGACGTCCTTTCCGGTGAGCCTGGTGAAGATGGTGCCCAGGACGTTGAAGTCCCAGTTGTTGTAGAGCCAGAACTCGCCGGGCTTGAACATGTCCCGCGGCGGCTTGAGCTTGTGCATGGCGTCGTTCTCGGCCTCGGCCGTGTGGAAGACGCCCGAGCGCGCCTTGAGGCAGTCACGGATGGTGGCGGTCTTCTCCTGGGCGGAGAGCGGCGGGTCGTCGTCCATGCCGAGGTCGGCCATCGAGTTCTCGAGATCGATCGCCCCCGACTTCACGTACCTGCCGTAGAGCGCGGACAGGAAGCTCTTGCGGCAGGAATGGGTCAGGTACTTCCTGTCCACCTCACCCCACTCGTCGAGGATCTGCCCGTTCACGACGATGACCATGGCCGCGGTCCTGAGGCTGTCCGCGTACCGGCGGGCCGCTGCGAGCTTCGCGGACGAGTAGCCGAGGGACTCGGGGCTCTTCGCGTGCCCCCACGTCCGGCCGGGGTAGACGAGGCGCGGAGCGGCGGACGCGGAGCCGCAGGCCAGGGTGCAGGCGATCAGGGCGATGACGACGAATCCGGGGAGTCTCATGGGGTCTCCTCTGCATCCGGGCCGGGGTGACGGGCGCGAGATGGGCGCGCCACGCACCGTGATCCGGCGCAGCATGCCCGTTCAGTGGCTCGGGCCGCGGTCATTCCAACCGGCGCGGCGCCCCGGGGGACGAGTGAGGGCGGCGCCGGGAGCCGGTGCGGGCGCCCGCGCAGGCGCTCCTGTAGACTGCGGCCGTTGCTTCGCCCCCGCGGAGCGTACGCCGTCCCGAACCTCGGGAGGTCCTCGGCCATGAGCCTGAGCACCCTGCTGTCCACGCTGGTCCTGGTGGCCGCGGTGGCCGCCGGCGGCCTCCACGACGCGATCGAGAAGGGCGACCTCGAGCGCGTGCGCACGCTGCTGGCCGCCGACCCGCGCGCTCTGAACGACACGGCCTGGGCCGTGGCGCGCACTCCACTGCACGTGGCCATCCGCAGCCAGCGCGTGGAGGTCGCCCGCTACCTGATCGAGCAGGGCGCCGAGGTGAACGCGCGGGACCGCAACGGCGCCTCGGTGCTCAACTACGCTTCCTGGTGGGGCCCGGACGAGATCGCGGCCCTGCTGATCGACAGGGGAGCCGATGTCAGGGGGGACGTGGACCTACGGGGGAGGAGCCCGCTGCACATGGCCGTCACGCGGGAACAGGCGGGCATCGTCGCCCTGCTGCTCGCGCGCGGGGCTCCCGTGGACGGCCGCCACCCGGACGGCTACACCCCGCTTCACCTGGCCGTCTCCCGCGGCCAGGTGGCGATCGCGAAGGCCCTGCTGGACGGAGGCGCCGACGTCAACGCCCGCTGGCGCTCGTTCGGCATCCAGACGCCACTGCTGCAGGCCGCACGCCGGGGCAACCGCGAGATGGTGGATCTGCTGCTGGCCCGGGGAGCGGACCCGGAGTACCGCACGCCCGGGGGGAATTCGGCCCTGCGAACGGCCGTGGAGCGGGGTGATTCGGCGATCGTCGAGGCGCTGCTGGCGCGGCGGCCAGACCTCTCCGAGCGGGACAGCATCACCGGCATGACGCCACTCCACCGGGCGGCCGTGTACGGCCTGACCGGCATCTCCCGCAGGCTGCTGGACCTCGGGGCGGACGTGAACGCCCGCGATCGCGACGGGCGCACGCCCCTCGACTGCGCGCGCCGGCATGGGCACGCGGCGGCGGCCGAGCTGCTGCGCTCCCGGGGCGGCAGGGCGACGACCGGGGAGCGCGCCCTCGCACCGTCGTCTCTGCTGCGCAGGCGCCTGCAGCCGGGCGAGGCCGTGGTCTGGTACCTCGGCCACAGCGGCTGGGCGGTGAAGACGCGAAGCAGGCTGCTCGTCTTCGACTGGTACGGCTACGGGGTCGAGCCCGCCGAGCCGCGCCTGGCCAACGGCCGCCTCGACCCGGCCGAGATCGCGGGGCTCGACGTCTGTGTCTTCGTCTCACACGCGCACGCGGACCACCTCGACCGGCGCATCCTGGACTGGCCGAAGCCCGGCGGTTCGTTCACCTACGTGTTCGGCTGGCGGGTGGAGGGTGACTCGGGTCACGTCTACCTGCCGGACACGCTCGAGACGCGGCGGATGGGCGACCTCGAGGTCCACAAGATCAACTCCTACGCGGAGCCGGGTGGGGCGTTCCTCGTGAAGGTGGACGGCCTCGCCATCTACCATGGCGGCGACTACCTCGAGGACGCGCGGAGCGCGGGGCTCATGGACTCGCTCGCGGCCCTCCAGCCGCGCGCGGACATCGTCTTCGTGGAGCCCGGGTACAGGGACGTGGCTCTCAGCACCATCCGCAGGCTGGGGCCGAGGGTCGTGTTCCCCATGCACGCCAGCCTGAACGAGCTGAGCCTGCGGCCCTTCGCGGCCGAGGCGGGGCGGCAGTTCCCCGCGACCCGGTTCGTCTGCCCGGACGCTCCCGGCGACCACTGGCTCTACTCGAAGGGCGGGATCCGGTAGCGACGCCGTGCCCGGCAGGACACGAGCGGCCCGGTGGGCACGAGTCCTGCCGGGCCGCTCGCATGAGTGCGGCTCAGCCGGTGGCGCCCCCCTTCAGCCACGCCATCGCTTCCGCCATGGCCCGGAAGACCGCGACCTGCTTGCTGCCCTGCTCCTGGAGCCCGCGGTAGCTGGCGTACATGCGCGCCAGCCCGTAGGCGAAGTCGGCGGGGGCGACGATCGCCAGCCGGGCGCTGGTCCCCGGCGGGTCCATCCGGGCGGAGACGGCGGCCAGGTCCCGCACCCGCTGCGACGAGGGCATGCGGATCTCGGTCACGTCGCTCATGTCCACGATCTCGTCGAATCCCGCGACGGCCGGGTCGGACCACACCCCGCGCTGGTACTCGAAGACGTCCTGGTCGGTCATAACGCCGTGCACGACGGCGAACACGATGCGCCGTCCGTGGTCGATGTGATGTTCGATCGGCATGCCGTTCCCCGGACCGGGTGCCGGCCGGCCCGAGGCGCCCGCCCTGCACCCGGTCCGCCTCGTGCGGCCCGGTCTCCGTGCTGCTGGTGGCGCGCGGGCGTGGGCCCCGGCCCCCCCCCCCCCCGCGGGGCAAAAAAC
>Ga0315295_10001054_pt1 | contig 23560 bp, 24 predicted proteins | sample YL17G14_0_MG_FD_204453 | JGI IMG/M metagenome (GOLD analysis project Ga0315295, IMG submission 204453) | Sediment microbial communities from Yellowstone Lake, YNP, Wyoming, USA - YL17G14_0 | ecosystem: Environmental > Aquatic > Freshwater > Lake > Sediment | place: USA: Wyoming | collected...
GAAACAATTGGAGCACGCTTTACCAATTTTAAGTGGGGACAAATTGAGATTGCACAGCATAACAGCTTGGCCCTGGATAGTTAGTCTCAACTTGATAGCGAAATAGAATAAGGACAGGATCGACATCTCAAAATACCGCTCGGAGACCGCACAGGAACGGTTAAAGGCAGCGCGGGTTCTCCTGAGAGAAGGCTTTTACAATGATGCGGCGTCAAAGGCATATTTTGCCATCCATGCGATCTCACGAGCGATCTTAATTCTCCATGACATCAGGGCCTCCACGCATGAAGGGGTCAAGACGATGCTCTCGAAGGAATTGATCATAGAAGCTAAAATCCTGCCTTACGACTTTGCAAAGAAGTATTTTCAGCTCAAGGCCTTGAGAAAGGATGTCGATTACGAGGATTTCATCACCTACACAAGGGAAGATGCTGAATTGTGATAGTGACGTGTCAGGCCTTGACAATTGGCGTGCCCATCGAAGGGTGGCGCACACTTGAGGGTGGAGGTCCCACCATGGCAAAGGACGGGAGCCATGTAGCTTGGATGGCAGGGGGAGATGGAAACATCACCTTCTGAAGCCCATCGACGAAGTCCGCCTTGGGCGGGCGAGCAACTATCCGGGTTGTAGCTGACGTGAACGTAGAGGTAGCCTCGTAAAAGCGAGTTTCCTTTCCTGTAAGACAAACCATAAGGCATGTTCTCCTCTTAATAAATTGCCTTCGAGTCTGACTTTGTATAATAAGATGACGGGCTTCAAGGGTCTCTGACCCTTTTGCGTAGTTCAATATCAATCATGACTGGATAGCCAACAACTCAAATTGATGATAACGTCAGACCTCCTGACATAGCCATGCTAAGACCTCGTAAAATAAGCATATTAAAAAAGACGTTTTTAAAAAGTAAGCTCTTTATAATGCAACATAGTATGTTTCATATCTCTTCTCTTTTGGTAAACTCATCCCATGCGTGAGATACATATTTTCAAGACTGGAGCCAGATTTCAGTACCAGTAATCGGATTTGTAGAAATTAACATACCTGAATTTACGATGAAAATGTTGCATGAAAAATAAGAGCTATGTCAGGAGGTCTGAACGTAAGCTGCAAACGGAATGTTGTATATTGTTTCTTCTCTGCAGTAAAATTGTCAAGTAACATATTGCACGATCAGACGCAGGCGCATTCCTATGGGAGGGGCAAAATGCATCCGGGCTCTGACCTTCAATTGCCTTACGATTATGCAGGGGGCCAACATCTATGAGCTTCGCATCGACGGCCGGGAAGCTTATGCAATGGGATACGCTGTTCGTTTTCCTTTTGCTTTCAGCTTTCATCTCAATTAGCGCCTTCCAGATACTGGTGGCTCTCTCGCTCATCGCGTTACTTGTTGTTTCATTTCGAGATAAGCATCGGCCGGCAGGAATACTGCTTTCGCCATTGCTCCTTATCTCTATCCCTACCTTTCTCTCCACAGCGATTTTCAACACGAATTATCTGAAGTCAGCCAATCAGAGTATATATTCATTTCTTTACCTGGAGAAAGACTATGTCTGTGCCGACAACATTCAATTCCGTCTCATTAATACGATATTGATAGCGATGGGTCTATTAACCATCCCGGTAATTGCCTACAAATATATTGCTCTCAAGAGAAATTCACCATTCTGGGGAGGAGAGTTCGAAATAGGCCATTTCTATAGACTTTTTACCCTTGCAGCATTGTCTCTATTCTTTTACACCAAGAAAAAAACCTATTTGGTTCTTGGTTTGCTTTACTCAGCCGTCGTTTTTTTTTCCACGAAGAGGTCATCAGCGCTTGGTCTTATAGTGGCCGTAGGACTTCTTCTCTTTTTTGTACGGAGGTATATTGAGAGGAGAGTGCTCTGTGTTATTCTAGCGTGTATACTTATTACCAGCAGTATTTTTGTCTATGTGTGTGTTCAAAGCGACCCACGTTTCGGAACTGCGTACAATCTTCTCTCTGGAAAAGAGAAAATTTCTGATGACACCCTGAACACAATTACCTCCTGGCGGTGGACTCTTTTTCAAGAGGGCGTAAGAATTATTTCCCACGACATAGAGAAAGGGAATGTGGTGAACCTGCTCATTGGCCATGGCATAAAATATTACAAGAAGTTAGGTCTTAAGTATCCCTACTCTGCGTATGAGTCTGTATTCGTTATCTCAGAGCTTATCGAGCGAGGTGTGATAGGGTTTGGAGGGATTATTTTTTTCTATTGGCGTTATTTTTCTTTTGTTTTCAGATTCAGGGTCCAAGGGAGAGAGGATTTCTTGTTGCTGTCATGCCTACTCTTCCCCTCGGCACATTTTGGCGGAATGATATTTACTGACTTCTGGGACGCGATCGTGCCGCTCTATCTTTTGCTGTTTGGGATGGTGGAAAATCACGTGCTTCAGCGGCAAAAAACCTCACAATCTGTTAGCCAAGCTATGGTGTACGGTCAAAGCTAACCCTCGTCTTTTTTTCATCGTAGCATTATCTCACGGCCTTGCTCTTACGCGGCTTCTGATACTTCAAGGTATCGCCGATAAAGGCTTTTTAGGGACATCCGGCATGTCCATGGTGATTATGTTTTCCAACTGTTGAGTTCATTTCACCCTTCGTGTAAAATTCCTCCGTCACGTGTTTAGTGATGGACTGGGAAACGCAAACGGATTCAGATCAGGAATTTGACATGAGATTTGAGATAAAAGTAAAATCCAAAGGCTGTATCATGACGGCGCCTTGTGACTATTCATAATTTGACACGTACGTATGGCATACAGCCATCTGAACATCTCGATGCAGTTGGATAATTGACTTCGCCGGCAGTCAAAACAAAGGATGAACTTCTATAAGAAAGGAAAGAAATATGGTTGAGTTAGGAAAGGTGGAAAGGCCTGAGGCGGAAAGCTTTGCATTAAAGAAAAAGCTCTATTGCATTGCAAATGTCTATCCCATCCCCAATGCACCCGACGAGTACACAGCCCTTCTCGACAGGTACTGGTCAGAAGCTGCGCAGCAGGCCGAGAAGCTCGAGGCAGCAGGAAGGATCAGAAAGATATTCTGCGAAAATCTCTCTGTTTCAGGGGAAAAGGCCTTCGATATCCTGTCTAAGCTCAATGAGCGTGCGCTTCAGTTCATCAAGAAGAAGGTGGAGGAGGGAGCTGTGCTCCTGCCGATAGAGAGCGAGGAGATCTTCGGCCAGTTTTTGGACTGGGGCAACTGCCTTTCTATAGTGAGGACACACGAGGTATTCACCAAGATCCTTGAGTTCTATACGGAATTTGGAGAGAAGAGGATCGAGCATGCCAAGCATACCATCGAATCGAACCTTTTAGAGGGGGAGGCGGGCCTCCTCATTATGCGGGACGAAGACAGGATGAAGCTCCAGCTTCTCGCGGAGATCGAAATCTTCCTCGTGACGCCTCCTTCCTATGACGATCTGCTCCGATGGCTTAGGGAAAAGATGAAGGACCTGAGATGAGGTGAAGGGATATCAGAATTTTCACTTTCACCTTATCTCTTACCGGGGGGGAGGGTAAATTCATGATACTCCATCATTTTGTCAGGAAAGTACCTATTCCGGCACTTCCCGCAGCCGCCATTCTCGTTCCAGGGATTGCACTTCCCTTTGAGGGACCACTGGAAGACCCTGAACCCTTACCGTGTGCAGAAGATGAACGTCATACTGACCGGGGCATTTCTGCAAAAGGCCTCAGGGGCTCGCTCCGGGAAACACCTTATGGGATTAGCTTTTTGGCACCCGTATCAGGTACCTGTAAGGAGGTGTTGTATCCGTGAGCAATGCAGGATTCAGCTCCCTGATCGCTTCGACCGTGGTGTTGAACCTCTGGGCTATTGTCTTCAGGCTGATCACCTCCTGTGTCATAATCTCCTTGTATTCGATCTCCTCCCTCTCGATTTCTTCCTGTGGATCAAAGCCATAGTCTCCCGGGTTCTGTGCAACAGTCGAGGCAGCCATGAATTTACCAAGGTAACGATGGATGACCGCAGGGAATTTCAGTGTTCCGTATTTGCTAAGGAAACGCTTTAATTTTCCTTCCCCCGCATTATAGGCGGCGAGGGTGAGGTCCCAGGCCCCAAACACAGAGTAAAGATCTCTCAGGTAATTGGCTGCGGCGTGGGTTGATTTCACAGGATCTCTCCGTTCGTCGACATACCGGTCAATCCTGAGACCATATTCCCGGGCAGTGATTTTCACAAATTGCCAAAGGCCGACTGCACCTCCAGGACCTACAGAGAACGTCGAGAAGCCGCTCTCAATGAGGGGGAGATATGCCAACTCGGAGGGAATCTTCTTCTTCTTAAATACCTCCATGATCAGATCTATATACTTATATGAGTTATAGAGGTTCTTTTCGAAGGCCTCTGGGAGCTTTTGTGTAAATACCTCAAGTGCCCTTTCATAGAACTTGTGTGTGTGTGTGTTCTCTTTTATCGCATACAACTCTTCGCTCGCACGAACATTCATGGGCATCCATACTATTAAAAGAAACAAGAAAAACGGCTTCCATTTTTTTGCCATTCTCCATAACCTCCTTTTTTTTCGATTGTCCTGGGAAAGCCAAAAGATTAAGGCTGCGTGGTATGTGAATTTTTTTATGCGTATCAGTTATACCATATCATGGGTATAAATGTCCAGATAGGGATATGTAAACCTATGTGTTGCAAAAAAGACATGGCAGACATCCCTCAACGCATTTATAAGGCGATGAAATTGCGCTCATTCGGCTTACATGGTCACACCTCACCTGGGGTGTGACCATGCAGCCAGGCTTGGAACGTGGCTTCCGATACTTCAATGTATCGCCGATAAAGGCCTTTCGGGACATCCACCATGTCTCTGTCGATAAATTTTTTGCAACTGGCAGGTAAAGTCTCCAGTCGGGAAACATCTGCAGTTTTCTTTATGGCTATAAATCAGGGCTCGGCGCCCACAGTTACGGCAGGACGTGTGCTGAACCCTTAGGAACGTCGTACAAGCTCTCTTCGAGCAATGATAGGAAGAAGGCGCGACACTCCCGGTGCGGCACATGCCCGCATCGCGGGATCACCTTGAGAGTTGCTACAGGCAATTGATCAGCGACCCTCTTCGCGTATGCAAGCGGCAACAACTGATCAGCCTCACCCCACAGCAGAGTCACAGGTGCCGAGACCTCGTGCAGACGCCCTTCCAGTGAAAAGCCTTCACTGCCACTATGAGCCAACCGTGCCAACGGACTCGTTGGCGCACGACGCACGAGATGATCGAGTACGAATATAGGAAACCGTGGTGCATCGGGACCGGTCAGGGCTTCCATCATCATACGCGCTTCAGCACGATTAGAAGGCATCATAGTGACCTGTATTCCTTCCCTGCGGATAGCTACGCCGTTTTCAAGCACCACATGACTTATGCGATCTGGATGTCTGAGCGCATAGAGAAGCGCAACCCACCCACCCATCGAGTTGCCGACAAGCGTCACCTTCTCAGCATGCAATTCAGCTTCCAAGAGCCTCTCCAGCCCTTCGAGCACGTCTCCAATTGACAACGTCCCGTTGAGAGGCTCACTGCTACCGTGACCTGGGAGGTCGGGCACAAGCACACGGTATTTTGCCTTCAACGCTTTTGCAATCTGCGTCCAGCTTCCGGCCTGATCGTTGGCACCATGCAGCAGCACAACTGTTGGACCTGTACCACCGTGCCAGTACACGAGACACCCTCGGGATGCAGAAATAATGGCCTTTTCGAAGCCAGCCATTCGGAGTCCAATACGGCTGAGCTGCTCGAAGACGTTCAAAGGATAGAACCATACTGTAACGCCAGCCAAGATAAAGAGTGCAAAGATGAAGATGAAGAATACGGTGAGCTTGTGTTTCATAAGACTTCGTATCAGAACCACGTGGACACTCTATCCCAGAACCCGTCAAAGTGGAACCGCAGGGGGAAAGGTGACCCCCTCCCCCTGTGTTTCTCTAACATCCCGTTACTTTCTACTTCTTTGGTATCTCGGCGGCGGGAACTTTCCCTTTCAGGGACTTGATATAGGCCACCAGATCCTTCATCTGATCGGACTTGGGATCAATTTCCTTTCCCTTAAGGGCATTCACGATACAGAAATTGACGGCCGCTTCGACGTTCTCCATCTTCTTGCCCATCACGACGATTTCCTTCTTCTCGGCGAGCTTCTCTACCCCCTTTCCGCCGGGATGGCAGGAGTTGCAGGACTTTCCTGCGGTACCGCCTCCGAGGGCGGTATCGCTGAAGAGTGCCTTTCCCCTCTCCTCAGGGGTATTCCCAGCAAAGGCAAAGGCGAAGGAGAGGCCGAGGATAACCATAAGGATAAACGCGATCTTTACAGTCTTCATCATTTCTCACCTCCTTTCTATAGGGAATAATCATTAACGTTGCGAAAAAATAATAGAAAAGGCAGGCTGCCTTGACAAAAAATATTTGCTGCGATACCTCATTTGAGCCTTGCCTCTGCAGCCCCCCAGTGAATATTGTTGAAGAATGCCTCTATGTAATCTGCTCTCTTCAGGCCGTAATCGATCATAAAGGCATGCTCAAAGACGTCCATAATCAGGATTGGGTTGCATCCCGCCGGGTGAGAAACGTCATGCTCATTGATCCAGAAGTTGACGAGTCGCCCGTTCATAGTATCCTGATAAAGCACTACCCATCCGATACCCCTCATCGTCCCCGTCCCTCTGAAGTCCTTCTCCCATGCCTCATAGTTTCCGAAATCTGCTGCGAGTTTCTTTGCGAGCTTCCCCTCCTTGTTGATACCGCCTTTCCCCCCGAGGTTCTCGAAGTAATACTCATGAAGCCTCATGCCATTGAACTCCCAGCCCAACCTCCTCTTCAGTTCTGCGAACTCGGGGGTTCCCGTCTTCCCGTCTTTGAGCATCTGCTCGAGGGTATCGAGGACCTTGTTGGTATTGGTAACGTAACCCTGATACAAAGTGAAGTGGTTCTTTAAAAGTGTGTCGCTGAATCCCTCCATCCCTATGAGTGATGCATAGTCCTTCGCTGCATATGGCATAGCGTTCTCCTCCTCTTATAGTGTCAGTAATGAGGCAGGGCAGCCATACTCGATGGCCATTGATCCCATGCCTGTCGGTGCCATGTGAGGGCACCTGATGAGTCTCTATTTTTTATTACAAAGGCAACACTAGGGAAGCAGTTTCTTCACTGCTTCGAGGGCCCTTTCATAATCTGGATGATTCGTTAACTGAGGGACGATCTCCATATACCGGATCACATCGTCCCTGTCGATGACAAAGATCGCACGGGCGAGGAGGCGCAGCTTCTTGATGAGTACCCCATAGGAATTCCCGAATGAGGCATCCCTGTGATCTGAGAGGGGGATTGCCTTTTCGATACGCTCAGATGCGCAGAACCTTTCGATTGCGAAGGGGAGATCCATGCTCACATTCAGGATAACGACAGTGTCGGGAAGCTTCTCCGCCTCCTGGTTGAACCTCATCGCTTGCATGTGGCACACAGGCGTATCGATGGACGGTGTCACACTTATGACCTTGATCTTACCACTGAAGTCCCTCAGGGTGACCTCTTTCAGCGCTTTGTCGAGTACAATGAAATCAGGGGCCCTGTCACCTGCCTTGAGCTCCGGTCCGATGAGGATGAGTGGATTCCCATCGAAGGCAACGGTACCTTCTCTCTCCATACCATACCTCCTCCATTTATTTTAAGAATACCACAGCCGCGAAAAAAGTCAAAGTTTCTGTAAGGTCATAGTGAGAGTATTCCATCATTGTGCACGTCGCTTATTTTGGTGAGGTTGCAGGAGACTGTTCCCCTGCTTCGATGAAGCACTGGGGGTCTTCTGCGAGAAAATCGGTTTCTCCCGAACGGGCATAAGCGATCGCTCTGCATCCCCTGCAGGTCGCCCATCTTTTGCAGGTTCCGCACTTCCCCTTATACGACTTCCTATCCCTAAACTGCCAGAGCACCTCGGATCTTGACCACACCTCCCTGAGTGAGTCACTTCTCACATTCCCTATCGGGATGTGCAAGCGCCGGCAGGGTGTGATTGTTCCGTCCGGCAGAAGTGTGAGCCCTGAAGTGCCTGCAGCGCATCCACCAAGGGGCACTGAACCCATATCCTCAGGCTCGGAAGCAAAGGGAATCTGGGAGGCTACAGGATCACCAGTGACTATCTCCAAACCGTCAACCTGGAGAGAGGAGATTCTCTCATACAACTCCTTGACCTCCGCCTTTGGGAGCATGTGATCGAGGAGCCCTGCACCCCTTCCTGAGGGAACAAGCCTTGAAAAACCGAGCCTCTGGACACCAAGGGAGGATGCGAGCCTCACTATTTCGATGAAAAAGGGGACATTGATATCAGAGAGGGTTACATTCAAAGTGACTCTTAACCCGGCATCAAGGAGATGCTCCACCCCTTCCAGGGAAGAGGAGAAACTACCCTTTCCCCTGATCCTCTCATGGATCTTTTCAGGTCCCTCAATGCTCACCTGAACCCCCCTCACACTTAACCCGTGGAGCCTCTTAGCCCTTTCTTGGGTGACGAGTATGCCGTTCGTGAGGAGATAGATCTCGAAACCTTTTGAACTGATCTCGCTGAGGATATCAAAGAGGTCTGCCCTCAGAAAGGGCTCACCGCCTGTAACGTTGAAACTGGGTGAAAAGGAAATATCATAGGCATCGGACCATGCCTCGATCATCTCCGATACCTCACTAACGACCTCCTTTGCTTCAAAAAGGGAGAGCTCATCCATATTGCTCTCCATCTGATAACAGTGTATGCACCTCAGGTTGCAGCGTTCGGTGAGGTGCCACTGAATAAAGAATTCATGGGACTGGTGTATCGGCATATGCTGTCAGGGGATATTCTAGATATGATACCAAAAAAACAAGCAGATAGCGCACATTGCCTTTATGGATGGATCTTCGCTCTTTGCACTATCTGCTTTGCTTGCTACGGTTGCCGGACCGGCAACTCAGCACTTCAGCTCTTTCACTTGTGGCATACCTTGCCTGGGTTCTCCTTCTTCATCGCCCCCCAGAAGATAGCCTCACTCTCTAGAATCCTTTTGCTTAAAGGTTTCTTCATCCCGACTCACCTCCTTCCTCCTGAATATATTTATAGTTTTTTTAAATGGGTTTTTCTTGAATAATAGCTTTCGCCTATATCTTACTGCTTTCTTGCACGATGTCAAGCCTTTTTTCATTCACCATATCCAGGCTATATCCATGATGAGCCATAGGTATATACAATGAACCTTACAATAACCCTAACACGCCCCAACACACGAATGTCACCATCGATATGTTCGATAGTATATGCATAATGATCGCTACCGTTGTGCTCCGAGAACGCCATGCTACGTATGCAAACACGATTTGTGCCGGCAGCAACCCAATAATATCCCACCATCTTGAAACATGGAAAGATGCCCACAACACCCCGTGGATAAGCCAGGTCCACTTCCCAAACGCTAACTCCTGGCGTGGCAGGATGTAGCCGCGCCACCAGAACTCCTCGCCAATAATATTGAAGAAGAAGTAGATTACCGTCATCATGAAAGCCAGCCAATTGCCGCGCAATCCACCAGCCGTCAGGTTGAATCTTTCCGTAAACGACATCGAAATCTGCGGATCAAGCCATGCAGGTAGTGAAGTAGGCATGGGCATGATTCCATTCTCAATGAGCCAATCGCCGATACGGTTCCCTAATCCGGAACCTATAAAGCCGACCATTGTTGCACTGATTGCCCATACACATGCTTTACCTGTTATACGGTGTAAACGGAACCGCTCTTGAAGCCCCGCCCATGTCAAAGGGCGGCCTTCTAACCTGTAGGCAACGATTGAAGCAACGAGTAATGCCGCTAATACAACACAAACCGGAATGAGTTGTGCGTAATATGGCATCATTCCTATTTCAGCAAGGGCTGGCGTTACCACATAGAATGACACAACCACCATTAGCGTTGGCACGCCAAAACAGAGAAGTGAAAGTCCAAAACCCATTGGTCGAATAGTACCCTGTGATGAAACTGTTGTGTTCACATGATCCATGAAGTAAGGTGTTCCTCTCCTTCCCTCGACTGCTGAGGTGACAGACAGCCCGTGCATTCTGTGCATAACAATCGTGTCGTGATTACAGTATACCTGCCAGTTGCAAAAACTTTATCGACGGAGACATGGCAGATGTCCCGAAATGCCTTTATCGGTGATACATTGAAGTATCGGAAGCCACGTTCCAAGCCTGACTGCATGACCACACTCCATGTGAGGTGTGACCATGCAAGCCGAATGAGTGCCATTTCATCGCCTTATAAAGGCGTTGAGGGATGTCTGCCATGTCTTTTTTTGCAACACTTAAATATTGTATCACACGGATAACGGGAGCCATGCAGTTGCGAACCGGCTCTACAGGTAATATTGATTATTTCGAGGCTCACTGGTATTGTATTTTTGTATTGCCCTGAATGATTTCGTAATCGGGAGGCACTCATGGATATAAGGAAATACGTCACCGATTTGGCTGTAGAGGCGAGGGCCGGTGCGAGGTCAATCGCGAAGGCAACGTCGGCACAGAAAAACCAGCTCCTCATCAGTATGGCAGATACCCTCACCGATAAGGCCTCTATTTTGGTCTCGGAAAACAGAAAGGATATCGAATATGCTGAGATGAAGGGCCTCTCGAAGGCGTTGATCGACAGGCTCACCCTGACGGTAGAGAGAATCAACGAGATGGCGCAGGGGCTCATCGAGGTCGCCCGGCTCCCCGATCCTGTGGGGGAGATCACAAAGATGTGGCAGAGGCCAAACGGGATGACAGTCGGGCGGATGAGAGTCCCCATAGGTGTGATCGGGATCATCTATGAGTCGAGGCCGAACGTCACCGCAGATGCAACGAGCCTATGCCTGAAGTCAGGAAACGCGGTCGTCCTCAGGGGAGGGTCAGAGGCAATTCATTCGAACAAGGCAATCGCTACCCTGTTGAAGGGCGTACTCAGAAACAAGGGCTTCCATGAGGGGGCTGCAACCTTCATCGACATCCCCGAAAGGGAGGCGATCATGGAGATGCTGAAACTTGAGGGCATCATAGATCTTATCATCCCAAGAGGAGGTGAAGGGCTCATAAGAACGGTGACGGAAAACTCCCGCATCCCTGTGCTTAAACATTACAAGGGGGTCTGCCACGTCTTTGTCGACAGGGATGCAGACCTCATCATGGCCGAAGAGATATGCCTGAATGCGAAGGTGCAGAGGCCGGGCACCTGTAATGCCATGGAAACAATGCTCGTAGACGAACTGATCGCCGAGGGGTATTTCCCGAAGATGCTCAAGATATTCGAGGAAGCAGGGGTTGAACTGAGAGGCTGTCCGAAAACACTCTCTATTTACCCTAACATCAAGGAGGTCACGGAAGAAGACTATTACAAAGAGTACCTCGACCTGATCCTGAACGTAAAGGTAGTGAGAGATATGGAAGAGGCAATGGAGCACATTGCAAAGTACGGCTCTGCCCACTCCGATTCCATTGTCACCATGAACCATGAGCGGGCGATGCGGTTTTTGAGGGAGGTAGACTCCTCTGCGGTTTTCGTGAATGCCTCCACGAGGCTCAACGACGGTTACCAATTCGGTCTCGGCGCAGAGATAGGCATTTCGACAGACAAGATCCATGCGAGGGGGCCGATGGGACTGGAGGAACTCACCTGCACAAAATTCATCATCTTCGGGAATGGACAGCTGAGGGAGTAGTGTACGGTTGATCGGCATTATCTCATCTGTCCCTCAAGAAGGCCGTCTCATACTCAAGCGGATCAGAAGAGACAAAAGCACAGAGAAAGAAACCATCGGGTTTCCTTTCTCTGTGTCAGGGAAGTTATTTGGCAAAGATGTTATATACACTATCTCCGGCATGGGTAAAGCCAATGCTGCCCACTCGGCTACGGTACTTCTGGAGCGATTCTCTCCCCGTGTTGTCATCCTCTTCGGTGTCGGAGGTGCGTATCCATCTTCAGGGCTCAGGATCGGGGATGTCGCGATCGCTGAGAAAGAAGTCTATGGTGATGAAGGAGTCCTCACTCCTGATGGGTTTAGAGGAACCGATTTCATCGGCATACCCCTGTTGAAAAAAGCCGGGAAAAGGTATTTCAACGAATTTCCCCTCTCCCCCCCCCACCTGCCCCTTGTGTCCCGAAAAAATTTCGAGATAAGATCCGGTACTTTTGTCACCGTGTCAGCCTGCACAGGAACGAGGAACAGGGCCGAGGCGCTCGAAAAGATATTTGGCGCAATCTGCGAGAATATGGAGGGTGCAGCCATGGCACAGGTCTGCACTATGTATGGCATTCCGATGATCGAGATGAGAGGAATTAGCAATATCGTGGAAGACAGGGACAAAGACAAATGGAATCTTATACTTGCTTCGGAACACTGCCAGAAAGTGGTTATGGAATTACTGGAGCACTTATAGATAGCGGAAAGATGTCTCTCTGCTATTGGGCTTTTTTTTGTACTTTTTAACGTAACATCTTGAATAATTTGAGGGGTATGGTAAGGAAGCGCACTCCTTCACGGCCAGAACCTTTTGGGAAGGGATGACTTGCAATAAGGGCAATATCTGAACCCCTCCCCTACAAGAAACTTCCCGCAGTTGGGACAGGATGCTCTCACTGTAGGCTTCTTGGGTACTTTATACTGAGAGGGCTTTATACGGATGTTTTGCTGAGGATTGAGGGCCTTTGCCGCGGGTTTTTTCGGAGGTTTTTGTGTTGCCTTGGGAATTTGTTCAATGAGAGTTCCTTCGTCTTCGTTGGATTTGCCGGAGTTTATCTTGACCCGTTCCGGTTCCTTTGCAACTGGTGTTGACTCTTTCACTGCAGATCTTGGAGAGGGTCTCTCCTCCCTGTGGTATAACAGGATCATGACTATGAGGATGCTCATAAGGACGCCTGCGGTAAAAAATACTTTTTTGAAACTGAACAAGCGGCTCTCTTTTTTGAACACCCCCTTACGGGTATGAGGTAACCCTTCATATTCAGTACCGCCGAGAGGCGGCACCCCGACTGTTCGCACAACATCCGAGGCCAATTGAATCCTTTTTCTCGGATTCAATTCGAGCATCTTCATTATGAGTTTATTCTTTTGTCGAGAAATGTGCACACCTAAACTAATGGGGTCGAAAGGCAGAATTTTTCTGTTCCAGCTTTGGAAAGCCCTGTGCCCGGTGACAAGTTCATAAAAGACAACACCAAGTGAAAAGATATCTGTACATCCATCAAGGGTTTCGCGTTTAATTTGTTCGGGTGATGCGTAATGTTCCTTCATCATATCCTTGGTGGTATAATCACCATTTCCCTCCCATTTTGCGATCCCAAAGTCGATGAGTTTCACATGTTTTACTTTATCGCCTTCATAGGTGATCATGATATTGTGTGTCGAAACATCCCTGTGGTACACCCCTGTCCTGTGCACTGCAGCAAGAGCATCCGCCACGGAAGCCACAATAACAGCAGCCTCCTGCTCTGAAAAAGTCTTTCCCCCCTTTACGAGTCTGTCAAGGGTATATCCATCTATGTACTCTAAGGCAACGAAACCGGTCTCTGCTCCGTTAAGTTTCGTTCTCCCATATTCATCAAGGCCTACTATGTGCGGATGACGTAATTTTGAAAGTAGTATCCCCTCTTCCAGAAATTTAGCTAAGGTCTCCCCTCTCGGGTTTCTCTCTAACGGGATTTTAATAACAACGGTATGACCATCCGCCCTCTCACCAATGAAAATACGGCTCATCCCCCCGCTGGGCAATTCTCTGAGAATTTTATAGTGTTCGATTCTTGAAGGAACATTGCTGTGAGGTTTTTTAGTTATCACAAAAACAATAAATCCAAGCAACACAACGATTGCGACAATAAGGAGAGAAAGCAAAAGCACCAGTGGAGTTGTCAATACATACCTCTTGAAGAACAGCCTGTATGTAACCCTTCTCCTACAAACACATCCATAACCCGTATGGTTGTAAAAAATAAGGCGGGCAACCTTGCCTCAGGGCTTTACATTATTGAACCAATGCCATGTACTGTACCACGATCGAAATAGCCATGTGCATCTAAATAGTAAATCAGCCCTGCTGCCAGTATTGCAAATAAGAGCACTATGAGTATGAGTATGAGCACAAGACTTATAGGATGTCCCTTCTTGCTCTTTTGTCCATTGGTACCCTTTTTCACAGGGTTAACCTTTTCAACGCTGACACAATAATTATTGCGCTTCAAGATACCGATTTCCAAACCAACAATCGTAATGTTGTCATCTGATCCGAGTTGATATGCACGTTTCCCGAGATTGTCAACAGCTATCTGGAGATCAGAAGTTCCGGTGACCTGTTTATGAATTTCCCTCTCATCTAGTACATCCGTCAACCCATCTGAACAGATAATGAAAGAAGAGTCCAAAAACTGATCGACAATCCTTGTGTATACTTCTTGAGCCGTCTCTTCACCAAGAGACCGGGTGATGGCATGTGTATAAGGGAAGGTCTTTATTTCTTCATCTGTCATATGTCGAGTTTTCATGGCACTCGCAAGTGCGGTATGGTCTTCTGATAACTGCTCTATACCTTCACATTTCACAAGGTATATTCTACTATCACCCATATTGGCAATAACAGCCCTGTCAGCGAGAATCAACACGATGGATGCCGTAGTGCCCATACCCCTGCAGGAAGGCTCAGAAGAGGCCTTCGCGAATATCGTCTCGTTCGCTATCCGAAAGGCTTCAATAACAACAGAACTGATGTCATCCGGGTTCTGTAAAAAAAGGACTCGATCACTCAACTCCCTGGCAATTGTCTCCACTGCTGTCTGACTCGCTAACTCTCCGGCATTATGGCCCCCCATCCCGTCAGCAACGATGGCAAGTCTCCGTGCCCTGACCGGATTCTCGGGAAATTCGAACACACCTAACCAATCTTCGTTATGTAGTTTTCTTCCCCTGTGAGTGTAGGACGCAACTGATATCTCCTGCATGTGCGACCTCATTTCTCCCGTTACACTGTGAGACAATAGCGCCTTGCAATGTAAAGTTCTTCAAACATTTCTACAGTGTACCCTTACTTCCCCTCCCTTGAGGATTGGGGACTGGACCCGCAGAGATTACTGAAGAAGCCGGTTTACACAATGTGCTCTTCAAAGGACTCTTGTGATATATTCGACACTAGCAGGTGAGCCACCTATGTTGCCTCGTATTTGAACTCGACCGCACCCATAGTGATGATGTCGCCGTCTTTCAGGTTGACTGTTTCATTCTCTGCAAGTGATGTTGTATTGAGCGTCGTAGGGTTGACTGTTGAGTAATTGACGAGAGAAACGCCATCAGGTGTATAGATGACTTTCGCATGGAGCCTGCTTACCGAGCCCTCTTTTAACTGGATGTGGCCATAAGGATTCTGGTCCGGAATTTCTTGCCTCCCAAATGTGAATTCCTTCTTTGTCTGATCTTTTGGAATCTGGAAGCGGATTTCTTTATGGACCTCCTCTCCTTTGAGCACAATAAATTTACCAGGTAAAAGCTTCAATGTTCCGGGAGGAGCCTTCTTCATCACCACGGTCTTTCCAACATCATCAATAGGTGCGGGATTAAAGGTCTCTGTAACAGTCGGCTCGGAGGTCTTCAACCTCTTTATCATCATGGAGACCAGAATGACCACGAGGATCACGAATATTGTGACGGCAGCAATAATTAAATACTTCAAGACAGGATCTAACGATTCCCGGGCAGGCTTCGAAGGCGCTGGTGCAGGCGGCGGTGTTTTTTCTGCCGCGACTTCAATCCTGGACGTTTCACTTACATACATTGTCCCATTGGGTTCTACGCTCACTACGCCTGTCACAGCCCATCGTTTGTCGAAATCCGGCAGTTCCTGAGATGTCCTTACAAGGACTGTTTCACCCCAATTATCACGGAGTCTGTAAAAGTTCGTCGTTTTTTTATCGTGTTCTACGTATTTGTGGATGGAACCCACTATTGTGACGACTTCGTTTTCATATTTCAGCAAGCTTTGCTTTATGTCCCTTATCTTGACCTCTTTCGCCGATAAGGGGGATGTGAGAAATGTCAGCAATGCAATAAGTAAGACTGAATATTGGGACCAATGCCTTTTCATCTCACCCTCCTTCTCTATAATGATATGGTGCGCATTGTAACCTTCACCCAAACAGTGCTCGCCTGCACCGTGCACTGGAAGACATGCGTATTGGAGTATGTTCGAGGATACTACGGAGGTCTTTCCTCTCCCTGGTTATGATTTTATCATGGTTAGCATCATTTTAAATCTTTTTACGGCACGCAACGCATGGGGCTCATCTGCCGGCATGATAATCATCTCCCCACGTTCTAATGGATAAGTCTTGCCTGAAACCGTAATTTCGGCTTCACCTTCCATCACATATACCATCGCATCGAAGGGAGCCGTGTGTTCACTTAACCCCTGCCCCTGATCGAAAGCAAAAAGAGTGACTGTACCAGTTTTCTTTTCGATTAAGGTCTTGCTTACCACTGATTGGTCCTCATAATTCACCATATCAACCAAAGAAGTGACTTCTGTTTCAGATTTCATTGTTGTTCCTTTCAAATTGGGTTGAGGTTCTACTTTTGAAGAAGAATATCATGCCCATTGAGGCCGATATTCATTCATCTTGTCGCACATAGTATATTTGTGTGCTACTATTTTATTCCCTCTGTCGAATAAAAAACAATTCCACATGTTAAATGGGACATGAGTAATACCTCAGGTTCATCACTTTCCCCTTACTTCCCTCTGACTATGGGAGTAGGGTCTATGGGTCAATGTATTGCAAAAAGCAACATGACGTAAATTCTTGCAACAATACGAACTCCCTCCCCATCGTTTACACGTGGAACCCTCTAAAAAAAGCAATTCTGAACAAGTTCCACTTGCTATCCCATTCATGACTGGCGTTCATCATTCAATTCGTTGCAATTTGCATCGTTTTACCATGCCTTTGAAAGAAAGTGCAATTTAAAAAATTAATTTTAAACAATATGTTATTTAATTTTCCATTCTGGCATGAAAAATGTATGAATTAAGTAATAAGTACTTTTTTAAAAACAACAGAAAGGATGTCAGGAATATGAAATCAGTATCAAAAGAAATAAACGGAGCAGTCGTCGGGATAAAATCAAGCAAGCGCGGCTTGAGATGCAGAACCTTAACGTCCGAAAGACCCATAGAGGTTCCACATAATGGAAGTTTTGAAAAAATGCAGGGAAATGAGATCATGTTGCGTAGATCCTATTCCTGGCATAATGAATATTATCGTAAGGCACTGAGGACTCTCCATAACAGATCGGATGAATGTATCGGCTGGCTCGATTGGCTCGAGCAAAACCACCCCGAAACGCATATAAGGTTTGATAAGGCCCTCAGAAAGATCCATGAGCTCTGGGGTGATATGTCTCCGGAGGCGATGGAGAATTTTAAGAAGGCTGTAAAGGCTGAGATTAATGCTACAAGGTGGGCTGTCCAGAAATTTTTAAGGGCAAAAGACCAAGAAAAGCAGGCAGCATAACATTCAAGGAATATACGGATCGTTATTCCCCTTTCATCGTTTTCGGAAAGAGCACAGAGAAAGTTGATCCTTTGCCAGAAGCACTTTTGACCGCAACACTTCCACCCTGTGCCTCAATCGCCTTTTTCACAAATGTCAAACCGATTCCTGACCCTTTTACCTTGCTCGTCTCTTCAGAAGAGGAGCGGTAAAATTTCTCAAAGACCTTATCAAGTTCCTCTTCCCTGATGCCGTATCCCTCGTCAACCACATCAATCCTCAATGTCTCTTGATCCTCAAAAAGTCTCACTCTGACCTTCCTCCCTCTGGGACTATACTTTAGGGCATTTTCCAGCAGATTGAGTACGCATTGTGTGGTGAGGTCCCTGTCCACTGGCACCGTAGCCACCTCCCGAGAGGACTCCAGTGCAATGTCCAGTGCAATGTGTGTGCCCTGTTCTGATGCGAGCGGTGAAAGTGCAGAGATCACTTCCCTGAGCACCTCTGTTAGGAGTACAGGTGTCTTGTGAATTGGATACCTGCTATCCTCTATCCTCGATATATCGAGGAAGGTATCGATGAAGCGCTTCAGACGAACCGTTTCCCGGTGGATGATGTCTGCGAACTCCCTCATCTCTCCCTGGAGATTATGGGTGAGCAGCTCACTAAAACCCTGAATGGAGGTCATGGGTGTCTTCAATTCATGGGAGACAATAGAGACGATCTGCCCCTTTAACTCCTCGAGTTCTTTTACCTTCGTGATGTCCGAAAAGATGAACAGGAGATATCTCCCTCCATCAATTGAGAAGGAAGAGAGGTGGAGCTTGAAGAACCTCTTTTCGGGCAGTGGCAGGGAGACAGTCCAGGAGGTACCCCCCTGTGAAGCAGCATGCGGTGTGTGTACCCTCTCGGTCTCTTCACCCTCCAGGACAAAAGGCGCAAAGGTTTTTATGAACTCCTCTACAGATTCTGTCTTGAGAGAATTGGCACTGCAAAGGGTCTCTGTAAGGTCGTTCATGACAACTCTCTTCCCGTCAGGATCGAAGAGGATCACTCCCTGCACATCACTGAACAGTGCCTTATCGATGAGTTCCTTTTCGAAGAGGAGCTGGCTCATTATTTCGTCTAGAAATAGCATTTTCGAATGAATTCCCCTTGGGGTAATAACACCTGACAACCCCTTCCTGATTTCGCCGTGGCTTTCCGTATTCTTCTTCCATCTCAAATGGGGATGAATGCGAGCATAGGCGAAGTCGAGCCCGCAGATCGCGTCATCGAACTTGAAGATATAGGTCATCATGAAGGTAAGGATGGCGATCATATAATAGATCGCAGGTGCAAGCCAGAGGTCAAACTGTGCAAAGAGCACGTATGTGACGATTGAGAGAGCGAAAAGGAGCAGGAATGCTGCACTCGCAGCATTCCTTTCCAAGGCCTTCATGGAATAGACAAAGATGAGTAGGGCGAGGATAAACACAAAGACCCATCGAATCGGTGAAGGAATAACCTTTATAGGGGTCCCTGTGAGGAGAGTGTTGAGTGCGTGTGCCTGGAGTTCGACACCTGGAATACCCCTCCCTTGTTCTGAAAAGGGTATGAATGCCTCCTCAAATAACCCTGGTGCGGTAACCCCCACGAAGACAATCTTGTTCCTGAGGTGCTCACTCGGATAGACTCCTTCAAGTATATCGGAAAAGGAGACCCTCTCGAAGACCCCTGGACCGCCGCAGTAATTGATTCTCATCCCATCCATCTCGATGATGGACTGTGCTGATCCCTGTCCATGTGCAGGTGTAGAGCGATGAAAGGGTTTTCCACCGGCAGAGCGATGAAAGGGTTTTCCACCGGCTGCTTCATACACTACAGATGAGAGAGAAGGCAGTTCCTTGTTGTTGTGAAAAAGGGTATGATATACCTCTCTCACGACCCCATCGATACCCTTTGCTACATGGATGTGTCCGACCCTGAAGGGTGAGAAGGATTGCACCGGGTATCTTATTTCCATCCTGCTGTCAATGTACAGGGGAAGGACGACTCCCCCGTGCCTCCGTATCTCCTCTGTGAGGATGGCATCATCTTCTGAATGTTCAGTCATGATGATATCAAACGCGACAACGTCGGCCTCCCTCAAACGATTGAGGAGCCCCGCATAATGGACTCTCCGTATCGGCCATCTCCCCAGTCTCTCGAGGGTCCGTTCATCAATGGCTGCAATAGTGATCTTCTCTGAGGGGATCCTGCTGCCCCTCAGCCTGAAGGACATGTCATAGATGTAGGTGTTAATCCCCTCGATCAGACCGAGATACTCGCAAAAGACTGTAGAGGAGGCAATGAGCAGAATCATCAGGACCCTGCGTATAGTGCTGCCTTTTGTCGATACCCTTGTCATTAAAGAACGATCTCTTAAGAGTGCAGAACGTATGAAGTTTCCTGCTTCATCATTCACTCAGGAACCGTCCGACCTTTTCCCAGAACTCATAGAGAGAGAAAGGCTTGGCGAGATAGCCATCGGGATGAAACGTGAGTCCGTCCATTTCATCCTTTGCCGCCGTGAGCATAATGACCGGAATCTCGGATGTCTCGGGGCGTACCTTGATCCTCTTCAGTAATTCGTATCCGTTTATCGATGGCATAACGGCGTCGGTAATGACTAAATGCGGGATATGCTCGGAGAGTATCTCAAGGGCCCCTGCCCCATTTGATGCCTGATAGACCTCATGCCCCATTTTAGTCAGCAATACTTGCACCAAGTAGCGTATATCATTGTCGTCATCGACGACAAGAATCTTCTTTGTCTTGCTGACCTTCATCATCGACACCGGATAACCCCCTTTACGGCACCAAGAGAAATATCAACCCCATTGTGACTACGATCCCTAAGAGGGCATAGGGAAACGTGCGTTTTATCTCGAACCCCTGGGGTGGAGAAAAGTCACCTTCATATCCTCCCTTGTCAATGGCGCTCGTGCGCACATAGTATGTTCCAGCCTCTTTTGGCCGCTGCAGTGTCACCTCTGCTTTAGAGAGCTTTTCTTCGAGAACTATCACTCGAAATTCCTCGTCCCTGGCCATCTGGAAATGATAGGCAATCCCCTCCCCAAGGTCCTGCCACTTGAGGCGTATCATGTCTTTTCCTATATCGGGTTTTTCGAGGGGAGGCGATGGCGGCGGAGAGACAAGGGTAAAGCGCACAGCATCAGACCAGGCTCCTTCATAGCCATCCTCTGCAAGAGAGCTCACCCTGAAGAAGTAGGTCTTGTAATCGAGGCCTCCTGTTTTATAGGTCTCGCCCCTGACATCCTCGCTCTCCTCCTTGATAAAAATGAATTCCTCATCTTCAGCTAACTGGAAGTGATAGTGTGCTGCATCCCTTACCTTCAGCCACCTGCATTCTACCGATCGATTCCTGATTTCGTCGCCTTCACCTGGTGATTGAATATAGGGGGCCTGTGGATTTACCCTTACCCTGACTGTGAAAGGCTCAGAGAGAGGGCCCTCAAGACCGAGGTCATCGATGCCCTGGGAGAGGAGATAGTATGTCCCGTCATCAAGGCCGAGGATATCAAACATCTCGGACGGTTTCATCACCGTCTCTCTCAGGACATCTTTCGCGTCTCTGTCTGTGGCGAGCATCACCCTCAAGGCAGATGCTCTACTTACACCAGTAAAGCTAAATCTGAGGGGCATCGACTTATAGAAAGGTTTCATTTCCAAAGGAACTGGAGGCGGAAGGAGCTGCCTCGGTGCTATGGGTGGTTTTCCTTTTTCTGCCAGTGTACCTTCCTCATCCTTCAGATCCACCCTTTGCCCTCTCGCTTCAACTCTCACAGGTCCTTTCAAAACCTCTGTACGGGTTGTCTCTTCACGATCAACGTCCACTCTGAACTCTGTCCCTCGTGTAGAAGTAACCGATGAGGGTGTCTGTACATTGTAACGTGATTCACAACCGGTTATACCCTTCACCCTCATGATCGCTTTTCCCATTTTGAGGAAGAAATCCGACACAACGTGTGAGACCCCCTTCCGGCGGGTAGCAGCAACGCACAGTTCGCTGTGTGGCCTGAGAAAGAAAGAGCCTCCGTCCTCGTAGGTCACCTCAACTGCGCTCCCCTCACCTGCCCTTATCACAGTCCCCTGAGGAATCCTTCCACCGAGTCCAAGGGGTATCCACTCTCCCCCAACGGTTTGACTTCTGACATCGCCCTTCTTGAATGTGACTTCCCCTTCGAGAGGGATTCCCCTGAGGAGCCTGACAGGGATGCGCACCACCTGTCCAGGATGGATTCTTTCCGGGTTCCTCATGCCATTTATGTTGGCAATTTCCCGCCATTTCCCTGGGTATTCGAGGTATTGTGTGCAGATGCCGATGAGCGTATCCCCTCTCACCACTGAATATTCAATCATCGGTTCAGGGTGAGCGAACGCAGCAGAAGATGAGATCAAGATCAGAATGCAGTAAGGAAGGATGCGTGCCTTTGGCCCCATTGCCTTGCTACTTTCACCTTTTCCTCAAAGGTTATGCCCAGAGGTGAGAACCCATTTCCCGGAGATATTACCACAAGCATGAGCAAAATTCAATTGAGGTCCTCCATTTCAGGAGATCGCCCCCTGATCTCATTTGGATGATATTTACATTCCTCCCTCATTCTGCTAAGATGGTCAAAAATGACTGAGGTGGTTCCCGGAGTGGTGTCCGGTTACCCTTTCAGATTTTTTGTCTTTTTGTTTTTCTGTTACCCCCAGAGGAAACCGTGTGATACATCCTGAATGATCACTCACCACGACAACGACATGGTCCCTTCGGACAGAAAGAGGCGCTTCACGAAGGCAGCCCTCATCATCCTGCTTGTCGCAGTGGTAACAGTGCTGTTGGGATATGCATTGTTTTCATCATCTAAGATTGCGTGTATCATTTGGCTTTCCGCCAAGGCGTCGTCCCTCATCGGCCAGGAGGTCAGGATCAGTGACTTCTCCTTCAGTCTGCCCGGCACGGTTATCATTCGGGGCATAGTGATCAAGAATCCCCAGGGCATGGAACCAGGAGATCTCCTCAAAGTGGGGGAGATCATCGCCAGAATTCGTGTCGGTGACCTCCTGCGGTGGAAGTTCTCCGCGTGGGGCATCGAGATCCATGCGCCGGAGCTGATCCTGATCAGGGACAAGGGGGGAAGGCTGAACATTTCCAGCGGTCTGCAACAGTTCCTCTCCCGAAAGGGCACCACTTCATATGTAGTCGATAAGCTAACCATGCACAATGGCTCCTTCACCTTCAACCGGGAACCGAAATACACCATTACATGGGTAGACGCAACCCTTCATCCCCTCTCCTCGAAGAAGGGCACGAAGACTGTCGTGACCGGGTCTATGTGTTACGAGCAGAAGACCCTCACAATACATGGTCTGGCCCTCCTCAAGGATGATCCGAAGCAGTTCGATATTTCCCTTGCAGCGGAGGATTTCCCTGCCGCCCTGTTCAATCGTCTGGCGGGAAGCGGCGATATTTTCTCAGAAGAGACACGCCTTTCTATAGCCATCCATGCAGCAGGTGATACAGCCTCCGGCCTTACCGCCGAATCACATATTGAGATGCACAATGGGTGGGTTCCTCACCTCAGGAACAGTCTTCCCGAAATGAGACTTGAGGGGGCCTTCCGCTATGACCGCCCTGCTGACATGCTCACGATCGCTTCCCTTTCCCTGCACGCTGGGGAACTCTCTATAATTTCGGCAACTGGGAGCCTGAGCAATCTCCGAGGTGCTCCCTCGTATCATGTTGAGGCCGAGGTGGAACATTTCAACCTTGCGAAGCTACCGCTCCTCAGGGGCGCTACGATTACCGGTATCCTCACATCAGACAGGTTGACGATTTCGGGAAGTCCGGACCGGAAACTTCCATCGATATCGGGGAGGCTGACACTCTCATCGGGCTCCTTCACAAGCCGTGATCACGTGATCGAGGGAGTGAATGGATCTCTTGACCTAA
>Ga0315295_10001056_pt1 | contig 23549 bp, 34 predicted proteins | sample YL17G14_0_MG_FD_204453 | JGI IMG/M metagenome (GOLD analysis project Ga0315295, IMG submission 204453) | Sediment microbial communities from Yellowstone Lake, YNP, Wyoming, USA - YL17G14_0 | ecosystem: Environmental > Aquatic > Freshwater > Lake > Sediment | place: USA: Wyoming | collected...
TAATCCCGTCGTGTACGAGTTACTCTCTGCAAAAGGAAAGGCCATCTATTTCCCCAGTAAAGGAATTCTGGCCCAGGGCATAGCCGCCAGGGGTAAGGAAATTAACGGCACAATCGGCACGGCGTACGAGGACAACGGCGACCCGATGGTCCTGCCCAGCCTCGCGAAAGGCTTCGAACTCAACCCTAAAGATGCCTTTCCCTATGCCCCCAGCGAGGGGACTAAGCCGCTAAGGGATAAATGGAAAGAGCTGATAAGAAAAAAGAACCCATCCCTTGGCACCCGGGAAATCAGTACACCGGTAGTAACCTGCGGGGTCACCAACGCGCTCAGTACAACCGGTTATATGTTTGTTGAAGAAGGCGAAGAGATTATCATTGCCGACCTTTACTGGGAAAACTATGACCTGGTTTTTTGCAGTGCCTTCGGCGCCGAGCTCAAGTTCTTTAACTTCTTCAAGAACCGGGTATTCGATATCGGTTCCTTCCGTGAGGCCATTATGGCCCGTCCCGCCGGAAAGAAAATCGTGCTTTTGAACTTCCCCAACAACCCCTCCGGCTACAACCCGACGAAAAAGGCCGGGCAGGAAATAATCGACGCCCTGCAAGAATCAGCCGAGGCCGGTAACAGGCTGCTTGTCATGCTCGATGACTCTTATTTCGGGCTTAATTTCGATGATGGCATCTTCACCGAATCGCTCTTCGCCCAGCTCGCCGGTGTTCATGAAAATTTGCTGGCGGTTAAGCTGGATGGTATTACCAAGGAAGAATACGCCTGGGGCCTCCGCGTTGGGTTTGTCACCTACGGTGTGAAGAACGGCAGCAGGGAACTTTACAAGGCGCTGGAGGACAAGACCGCCGGTATTCTTCGGGGAAATATTTCAAATTCTTCTCATCCGGCCCAAAACCTTTTCTTGAATGCTTTGAAATCAGAAGCCCACGAGAAAGAAAAAGAGCGGAACAAAGAAAAAATAAGGGAGCGCTACTTACGGGTTAAAGAGACACTTCAGGCGCACCCGGAATACGAAAGGTATTTTGAGGCGCTGCCGTTTAATTCCGGTTATTTTATGTGTGTCCGGATTAAGAACCTGAATGTAGATAAGGTCTGGGAAATATTGTTGAATAAGTACAACACCGGCGTTATCTGCTACAGCGAACAGAACCTGCTCAGGATTGCTTTCGCTTCAACGCCGAAAGCGCAGATAGAGAAACTGTTCAATAATATTTATTCCGCCTGTAAAGATTGCGCTTAATGAGGGTCCATAATTTCTATATGACACGGTCGAGATATTTGCGCGTATGCTCTGGATAGAAAAACGAAAAATGCGCAAACATTTCCATCGTAGAATATGAATCCTGATTCGACGAGCATGATGTCGTCGTCGCCGGCGGCCAGGGAAAGCTGGACGGCAAGATATTCCGCATCGGCCACATGAGCCTCGTAAACGAGAATGACATTAAAGATGTAGTCTCCTCCTTCAAGGCTTCCTTACCGAAAGCCGGATTTATCAAGCCGTTGTAATCCATACTATGACGTCATACCTCAACTGTTCATGGGCTGGTTCTTGGCGCACTCCAGCACATTCTGTTATACTTGCTGTAACCCCGCCGCATCGCAGTATACCATATGAGGCTGTCTAATGATGTCATTCTTGAAGGAGCGAAGCGACTGAAGAATCCGTTCACGGTGAGTCCGTTCAGGATGAATCCGTAATTCATTCATGGGGACGGATTCTTCGCTTCGCTCAGAATGACAATTCAGGACTTTTTGGACAGCCTGATATTAATTGAGCAGATACAGGAGATGTTAGTATTTCGTAGCCAGATGTAAGGTCTGAAGCCGTCTATTTGAAGCTTCGTATGTATGGTGGGAGGAGTTACCGGACAGCTTTAAGCGCTCCGAAGTCATTAAAAAAATCAAAGATATGAGAATTGGAATCTTTACCGATACCTATTCCCCGGATGTAAACGGCGTCGTCGCCGTCATCAAAATGATGACGCACGAGTTAAAAAAGGAAGGCCATGAAGTCTATCTTTTTTGCCCGAGCCATCCCGGTATAAACGACAGCGACGTGGGTATCTACCGCTTCCGCTCTTTAAGGTTCATCTTCTACAAAGGGATGAGAATAGCTATCCCCTATAAGCGGAGCGCTCAGAAGGTCATTCCCAGCCTCGACATTATCCATTCACACGACCCCGGCCCGATTGGACTCTTAGCGTTATGGTCGGCGGAAAGATACCACCTGCCTCACATCCACACTTACCATGACCTTTACGTTGATTACCGCCGCTATCTCCCGTTATTGATACGCCCCACCCGTGGTACGGTAAAAAGGATGAGCCGGTTGCTCTGCAACCGCTGCCAGGCGATTATCGCCCCGTCAGAGCCGATGAAGCGTGAACTCACAAGCTACGGGATAACTCGCCCGATTTATACTCTTCCTTTCGGCGTGGATGCAGAAGAGTTCTCCCATGAAATCAGGTGGGACGTACGGGCGGCCTTGAATCTGCCGTCCGAAGACCTGCTGCTTTACGCCGGGAGGCTCGGCAGAGAGAAGAACCTCGACTTTCTCCTGCGCGCCTTCGGGCATCTTCTATCGAGCAGGCCGAATGCCCGGCTAATCATCGCCGGTGATGGTCCCCACCGCAAGTATCTTCAAGAGTACGCCGTTAGTTTAGGGATTGCCCCGTATGTAATATTCACCGGCTTTATAGACAGGCGGGACTTAATTGACCTCTATAAACAGACGACTCTTTTTGTTTTTACTTCCAAGACGGACACTCAGGGGCTCGTCATAATGGAGGCGATGATGGCCGGTGCCGCCGTCGTTGCGGTTAATGTCATGGGGCCGCTAGATGTCATTGCCTCCGGCGAGACGGGCATTCTGGTAAACGAGGATGAGGATGAATTTGCCGGAGCTTGCTCAAGGCTCCTTGAAGACGCGAATGAGAAGCAAAGAATAGGAGATGCGGCACGGGAATGGGCGCGGTTACACAACTCTCAAGAATCGACCAGGAAGTTACTCGAAATCTATTGCCGCTACACGGGCGGAGACCAGACAAAGCGGTAGCCTTTCGACAATCGTGAAGCAGTAAAGAGGAAAGATTAATCATCGAGATTAAGTACAGTAATCCTTTAGCTGGTCGGGGGAAGCAATTGAAAGGAGTCCACCACATATGGAGAACGCCTTGTCAGTCAGCCGCGACAACCGATTTTAGATTTCCTGTTTTGGGAATTGGAAAGCTATCCTAGATTTAGGCAAATTACCATATTATCAGAACATCGTTTATTGTATCGTCATAATCAGGCGCAGAAAAGGTCGTGCCGTCATCTTTGGGTAACATGCACTGCCAGTACTTCTTGCCGAGTTCAGGCCTTACTTCATTGTCGTATTGCGGGTCAAAGTACTTGATTCCCTGGTCAACGGTTTCGAATGCGACAATAGAATGGCTGATGGCCGGATGCCTGATTTCGACATAAGCGGTGCGAATTCCCTTTGCCACGGCGTTGTTGATGACGTTACGGGCATAGTGGGTGCAGACGAAGGTAAGTGCGTTATAGGGTACAAGGTCGGTCGTATCCTGTTTCAAAAAGTCTTTAACCTCGGCTAATGTCGGGTTATGTAACTTAAGGGGGTTTCCTCCAGCAGTAGCAACGCCGGCTTTGTAGCCGGTGTCATACCCTTCCTGCTTGCCGGCGGTGCGTCCTTCGTCTTTACCCTTGGTAAAACCGGTAGAATACCCGCCGTCGTACCCCTCCTGCTTGCCGGCGGTATATCCGGAGGTGTATCCTTTCTCCTGCCCGGCCGCCGTCCCCGCCGCCAGCGCCGTACTATACGCCGTATTATAAGTAAAGTACCCGCCGGCACCGACTACGGCGATTGCAATAACAATTATTAATAACGTCTTCACCACTAACACCATCCTTATTGAAATTGATTTCAAGCAGGTATTATACCTGTAAACGGCAACATTTGTAAGGGACCCGACAGGGGAAATTCCAAATTCGAAGCACCAACTTTCCTGATTATCATCGGGATGGCGATGTCCCGATTCGTCCCTCATACGGGATGCCGTATTTATCGACATTAATCGCTCACCAAACAAATACAAATTAACAAAGTTCAAATATGAGAAATTTCATGGCAACGCGACCGATGAATATTGCGGCAGCCGAGAGCAGGCCCACCATCCAACCGTTGAACACCATAAAAAGGTGTCTTTCGAATGAATCGGAGTAACACTCAGTTCTTAAGGTGACAGGGCCGTATGATTTGGCAGGGCCCGATTAACAATGCCCTCTGGATTTTGATTTGCTTTACATGCCAGGTTACTGCTAAGATAATAAAAAGCACAAAAATGTAGTTAGCTGATACTTTTTATAGAGGCTGTCTCTTATTTGCAGAGCACCGTCTGAATGTTGACATTTGGTACGGGGCTATGATAGACTTCGCATTTGTCGTCTCATGACGCACTGTATTTGAAAAATTGAAGTTTTATTAACAGTTTTGTATAATGGCTGTTAATGGATGAGTTTCGCCTCATCCATTAAAAATGCTCTAATTCAGGAGGTTTTCCATTGCCGACAATCAGTCAGCTTATTCGCAAAGGGCGTAAGAAACTTACGCGGAAAACGAAGTCCCCGGCCCTCAGGGTAGTGTACAACGCCCTTAAGAATAAGTCCGAACAGGGTAAAGGCTCACCCCAGAAGCGGGGCGTCTGTATCCAGGTAAGGACGATGACGCCGAAGAAACCGAACTCCGGGCTGCGCAAAATTGCCAGGGTGCGCCTCACGAACCACATGGAGGTGACGGCCTTTATTCCCGGTGAGGGACATGAGTTACAGGAACACTCAGTAGTGCTTATCCGCGGCGGGAGGGTGCCCGACCTGCCGGGCGTCCGCTATCACGTTATCCGCGGGGCGCTTGATTCTACCGGCGTTGCCGCCCGCCGGCAGGGACGCAGCAAGTACGGCACCAAGCGGGTTAAGGCGGCGGAAGGGGCAGCCAGCGCCTAGTTTAGGGGGATAAAATGCCAAGAAGGGCACGACCTTATAAAATAAAAGTCTCTCCGGATGCTAAATTTAATAACGTTACCGTTGCCCGTTTTACCAACAAGGTAATGAAGAAGGGCAAGAAGAGCACGGCGGAGAATATTGTTTACTCGGCAATGGAAATCATGGAAAAGCAGGAAAGTAAGCCGGCGGTCGGCATGCTGGAGCAGGCAATCAGGAACGCCACTCCCTTGCTTGAGGTTAAACCCCGCCGTGTCGGCGGTGCTACTTACCAGGTGCCGGTTGAAATCAGGGCGGACAGGGCGCTCTCTCTCTCGATGCGCTGGCTCATCAGGGCGGCCAGGGAGCGGGTGGGCAAGTCAATGACCGAGAAACTTGCCGCCGAGCTCATCGATGCCTCGAAAGGGCAGGGGGCGGCCATCAGGCGCCGCGAAGAGACGCACAAGATGGCGGAGGCGAACCGCGCCTTTGCCCACTTTAAATGGTAGCCGGTTTTTGCGACTTTCAGTTGACGCCGCTTCGCTCTCTCAGGCGTCAACTTTAGTGCAGGGAATAAGAAACGGTGTCCCATATATTGGGAGCTAAACCAAGAACTAAGTTAAACGGACGAACTCGGTAAAATCAATTAAAGAGTTAGTTAGATAGTTTCTGTAAGGGGTTATCCAATAATTAATTTGAATCTTGAAGCAAAAAATCAGGCCGGGCCGGGTGGGACGACGCTCGAGCGTTTTCCGCTGGAGCTGATACGGAATATCGGGATTATTGCCCATATTCACGCCGGTAAAACCACGACCACCGAAAGGATGCTCTATTATACCGGCCGGACCTATAAAATCGGCAACGTTGATGAGGGGACTTCCATCATGAACTTTATGGAGCAGGAGCGGGCGCGTGGCATCACCATCAAGGCCGCCGCTACCACCTGCTACTGGAAGAACCACCGCATCAATATTATCGACACGCCGGGACACGTTGACTTTACCGCTGAGGTTGAGCGGTCGCTCCGTGTCCTCGATGGCGGCATCGTTATTTTTGACGCCGTCTCCGGAGTCGAAGCGCAGAGCGAGACCGTCTGGCGGCAGGCAAACCGCTACCACGTGCCCCGCATCTGCTTTATCAACAAGCTCGACCGTCCCGGTTCGAGCTACCCGAAGACGCTCACCATGATTGAAGAGCGCCTGAAGACAACGACATTACCTATCTCTATTCCCCTGGGCGCCGAAGAAAATTTCAAGGGGCTCATCGACCTGATGGAGCAGCGGGCCTGGTTGTTCGATATGGAACCAGGCAACCCGCCGCAGGAAGTCGCAATTCCCCCTGAAGAGCAGGAAAACGTCGAGAAGTACCGCAAGATGCTAATTGACCGCCTGGCCGAAGAAGACGAAGACATCATGGATGCCTATTTCGATGGTGAGGAAATCGCCATCGTTCGGCTCAAGGCCGCCATGAGGCGCGTGACCCTGGCCAACAAAGCGGTGCCCATTCTTGCCGGTGCTTCTTTCAGGAACGTCGCGATGGAGCATCTGCTTGACTGTATCAATGACTATCTCCCCTCTCCACTCGATATGCCGCCCATCAAGGCAATTGACCCGGACAGCGGAGCAGAAGTTGCCCGCCTGGCCAACGATGAAGAGCCATTCGCCGCCCTCGCTTTTAAGGTGGTCTCCGACCCCTTTGTCGGAAGGCTCGTTTATTTTCGCGTTTATGCCGGCAAGGTCAAAGTCGGTGACGGAATATTAAATGTCACCCATAACCGCAAGGAGCGCGTCGGAAGGCTCCTCCGCATGCACGCCAATATGCGTGAGGAAATCGAAGACGCCTACACCGGGGATATCGTGGCGACGCTGGGCCTTAAGAACACCTTTACCGGCGACACCCTCTGCGACCCGGAGGCTAAAATACTCCTTGAGTCCATCAGCTTCCCCGACCCGGTCATCTCGGTTGCCATTGAGCCAAGAAGCCGCGCCGACCAGGACAGGCTGGTTGACGCCCTGGGGCGGATTGCCGAAGAAGACCCCACTTTCAAGGTTACTTACAATGAAGAGACCGGCCAGACCATTATCTCGGGCATGGGCGAACTCCACCTCGAAGTGATTGTCAGCCGCCTTATTTCAGAATTCAAAGTCGGCGCCAAAGTCGGTAAACCCCAGGTCGCTTACCGTGAGACCATTACCGCATCAGTTAAGGCGGAGGGAAGATTTGTCCGCCAGTCGGGCGGGCACGGTCAGTACGGTGACGTGTTCGTTGAGCTGACGCCTCTTGAGCGGGGTAAGGGCTTTGAATTTGAGGAGCGGCTCAAGGGCGCTACGATACCCAGGAACTTTATACCGCCGGTTGAGGAGGGTATCAGGGAGGCGCTGGCTTCCGGGGTGGTTGCCGGGTATCCCATCGTTGACCTTAAAGCGACCCTTTACGACGGCAGCTACCACGATGTTGACTCGTCGGATATGGCTTTCAAGCTGGCCGGCTCCCTTGCCCTCAAGAACGGCGTTGCCCGGGCCAACCCGGTATTACTCGAACCGATGATGAAGCTCCAGGTGGTGACGCCGGAGGAATTCCTGGGTGATGTCATCGGCGACCTTAATGCCCGGCGCGGACGCATCGAAGCCATTGAAACTAACGGCGATGTTTCTTCAATCCGCGCTATCGTCCCCCTGGCCGAGACCTTCGGCTACGCCACGACCATCCGGTCGCTTACCCAGGGACGGGGGACCCATACCATGGAATTCCATGCCTACCAGGAAGTGACGCCGGAACTGGCGGATGAGATTACGGAAAAAGCAACGGGTGGTACACGACCACGATAGAGATGATTAGTGAGCTATTGCTGTCAATAGTACAATTTAAACATTAACATTTATCATAATTAATTTGGTCGTGTACTAGAAGGTAAATATGCCTAAACAGAAGATTCGCATCAAACTAAAGGGTTATGACCATAAGCTTTTGGACCAGTCGGCGGAGCAAATTGTCGAAGCCGTGGAGCGCACCGGGGCGGTAGTCTCCGGGCCCATTCCGCTGCCAACACGCATCCAGAAGTACAGTGTCATCCGTTCCGCGTTCATTGATAAGGACTCTCAGGAGCAGTTCGAAATCAGAACGCACTCGCGTCTCATTGACATCGTGGAGACGACCTCCAAGACGATAGACGCATTAACCTCCCTGAACCTGCCTTCGGGCGTAGATATTGATATTAAGCTATAAAGTAGGATTAGAGATATGATTCAGGGAATTATTGGTAAAAAACTCGGAATGACCCAGGTTTTCCGTGAGAACGGCGACGTCCAGTGCGTTACCGCCATCGAGGCCGGGCCGTGCTCTATAGTGCAGGTAAAAACGAAAGAAAATGACGGATATGCCGCCGTCCAGCTCGGGTTTGGCAAGGCGAAAAAGCTTAGCTCCGCCGAAAAGGGCCATATTAAAGGGCTGGGCGAATTCCGCTACCTCCGGGAAGTCCGGGTTGATGAAATGGAGAAGGTAGAGCCGGGCGCCAGGGTTGATGCCGGTATTTTCAAGACGGGTGACCTGGTTGACGTTACCGGAATTACCCGAGGCAAGGGCTTTGCCGGTGTTGTGAAGCGCTGGCACTTTAAGGGAGGCCATGCAACGCACGGCCAGTCCGATAGAACCCGCGCTCCCGGCACCATCGGCTTTGTTGAGGGAAGGGTCGCCAAGGGTACCAAGATGGGCGGCCACATGGGTGTCGAGCAGAATACGAGCAAGAACCTTGAAGTTGTTGTTGCCGACCCGGCGCGGAACCTTATCATGGTCAAGGGCGCGGTGCCCGGCGGGGAAAACGGTATCGTCATGATAAAACTAGCCAAGAAATCGTTAAAAGGAAAGTAAGGCCGTGGATATTGCGGTTTATAATCAGAGCGGGGAAATTGTAAAACACATCGACATCAGTGATGATGTCTTTGCCAGGCCGTTAAATGAAGCGCTTTTACACCAGGCGATGGTCAGGCAGCGGGCGAATGCCCGGCAGGGCACGGCCGATACCAAGGATCGTGGGGAAGTTCACGGCAGCAACCGGAAGCTGTTCGCCCAGAAGCACACGGGTAATGCCCGGCAGGGCAGCTCGCGCTCACCGCTTAGACGGCACGGCGGTGTTGTCTTCGGGCCGCACCCGAGGGATTACCGGCAGGAAATGCCGAAGCAGATGAGAAGGCTCGCCATAAAGTGTGCCCTCTCTTCTAAAGCGGGTTCTTCCCAGCTTGTCGTGCTTGAGAAGCTTGAGATGACGGAGCCGAAGACTAAAGAGATGATAAAGGTTCTTGAGGCGCTTAAGGCGAATAAAAAGACCCTTATTGCGACGAAGGCGTCGGATGAGAATGTCATGAGATCGGCGCGTAATATCCCGGGTGTCAAGACGACGCCGGCCGACCTTCTGAATGTTATTGACCTTCTTTCCTGCGAGAAGCTCCTCATGACGGAAGAAGCCGTGAGGCGCGTTGAGGAGCTCTGGGGAAGGAAAGCAGCTTAGGAGACAGTGATGCAGCTTTACGAAGTATTAAAACGCCCGCTCATCACGGAAAAGAGTACGGCGCTTTCGGCGCAGGGCAAATATGTCTTTGAGGTAAGCCAGGAGGCGAATAAGTACGAAATCAAAAACGCCGTCGAGAAGGCTTTTAAGGTAACGGTTACGGCTGTCAATGTGATTACGGTGCCGGGTGAAATGCACCGTGTCGGAAAGAACAGGGTGTTCCGGCAGCCCCGGAAAAAGGCCATCGTGACCTTAAAAGCCGGCGATAAGATTCAGCTTTTTGAAGGAGTGTAGAGAGCCGTCATTGCGAGGGGGCTTTAGCCCCCGTGGCAATCTCTGATAATATGATTAGCTTTCGATTAGTGTGAGATTGCTTCGCTTCGCTTGCACTCGTGCTGCAAGCACAAGCGCTCGCAATGACAGGTTGATAGGTAACCGGGTTTAGTAAACCATAGGATTGTAGAATCTGTTGCGGGAAAGGGAAACCTAAAGTGGGACTTATAGTATATCGCCCGACATCACCAGGCAGAAGAAATATGGTCAGCACGGACTTTGCGGAGATAACCAAGACCGAACCGGAAAAGTCCCTCATCGTCCATATCCGCGCCAAGTCGGGACGTAATAACCGCGGTGTAATTACCTGCCGTCACCAGGGCGGTGGGGTAAAGCGGTACCTCCGTATTATTGATTTCAAACGGGATAAGGCCGGTATTCCGGGTCGGGTGGCGGCCATCGAATACGACCCGTACCGCACGGCGCGTATCGCCCTGATTAACTACGCTGATGGTGAAAAGCGCTACATTTTAGCGCCTCAGGGGCTTGGTGTCGGGGATACCATTATGTCCGGTGAGAACGCTGAAATCAGGCCGGGGAACACGCTCCCCATGCAGCTTATACCGACGGGTACGCTCGTCCATAATATCGAGCTCATCAAGGGAAAAGGCGGGCAGCTCGTTCGGAGTGCCGGTGTTGGGGCGCAGCTCATGGGCAAGGACGGTGATTTCGCTCTTCTCCGTATGCCGTCCGGTGAAATTCGGCGTATTCCGGCTTACTGCATGGCGACAATCGGACAGGTCAGCAATGAAGACCATAAAAATATAAAAATCGGCAAGGCGGGGAAAAGCCGCCTGAAGGGGATACGCCCTACGGTGCGTGGTACGGCCATGTCACCCCGGGACCATCCCCATGGCGGCGGCTCAGCCAGACACCCCATTGGCTTCCCGGGGCCCAAGACGCCCTGGGGTAAGCCCGCCCGGGGTAAAATTACCCGCCGCCACAAGAATACAGATAGCCTTATTGTGAAACGTCGGGAGAAATAAATAGAAACTATCCTGAAAACGGTGATAGTAAGCTATACAATTCTTTCCAGGCCAATTGAGAGTGTTTAACAATTATTGTGTGGGAGATAGTTTCTAATGTCAAGGTCAATTAAAAAAGGGCCAGCCATTGACCCGAAGCTGCAAAAAAAGGTAGAGGCGGTTGCCCGCTCCGGTGAGAAAGCAGTCATCAAGACCTGGTCGCGCTGGTCAACCATCCTGCCCACCATGGTTGGATTTACCTTCGGGGTACATGATGGGAGACGCCACGTGCCCATCTTTGTCACGGAGAACATGGTGGGGCATAAACTTGGCGAGTTTGCTTTGACCCGCACGTTCCGCGGACATTCGACCAAGGTTGAAAGGACGACCGTCGTTAAACCGGGGGCCGCGCCGGTGGCCGGTGCCACGGGTGCCGCTACTCCTGGTGCAACCGGGGCTGTGCCGGCGGCGGGTGCCGCTGGTGCCGCGGGTGGGGCTGGCGCGGCTCCGGCGGCACCGACAGCTTAGGTTAACGTTTGGGATAGGATAGATTATGGAAGTAAAGGCAGTTGCGAAAAATCTGGGTGTGTCAGCGCAAAAGATGCGCCTGGTGGTAAACCTGGTGCGCGGCAAGAAAGTCGAGGACGCCCTTGCCATTCTCCGGTTTACCCCGACGCCTTCGGCGCGTCTGGTCGCCAAGGTCGTAAAATCGGCGGCGGCGAATGCGGAGCATAATTTTCAGCTCGACCCCGACGGACTCAGGATAGTTAAGATTTACGCCGATGTGGGGCAGACCCTGAAGCGGTTCAGGCCGCGTTCCCGCGGCCAGGTAAGCCCAATTCTCAAGCGGCACAGCCATATTACCGTTATTGTCGCCGGCGAGGAGGTTTAATGGGACGGAAAGTTCATCCTTTTGGTTTTAGAATCGGCATCGTCCATACATGGCAGGCGAAATGGTACGCCGACGAGCACTACCAGGAGTTCCTGCAGGAAGACCTGAAGCTCCGGCGCGCCATCCGGGAGAAGTACCCGGAGGCGGGCATCTCGCTGGTCGAGACGGAACGCCAGGCGAACAAAGTCATCATCACCGTGCACACCGCCCGGCCCGGTGTGGTCATCGGGCGCGGCGGGCAGCGGGTTGATGAGATGCGGCAGTTCCTGGAGAAACTCATCGGCGTCAAGAGGGTGCAGCTCAATATTCAGGAAATCCACCAGCCGGAGCTTGACGCTTACCTGGTGGGGCGTTCCATCGCCGAGCAAATTGAGCGCCGTATTGCCTACCGGCGGGCGATGAAACAATCCATTTTTCGCAGTATGCAGGCGGGTGCCAAGGGTATCCGCATCCGCCTGGCGGGAAGGCTGGCGGGCGCCGAAATTGCCAGACGCCAGCTCATGCACGAGGGGCGCGTTCCGCTGCACACTTTAAGAGCCGATATTGATTACGGTTTCACCGAGGCGCACACCATCATGGGGCGCATCGGCATCAAGGTGTGGATATATAAAGGCGATGTCCTGCCCGAGCTCAAGGTTGAGGAGGCCGAGGTTACGGCTGAAGCCGCCCTACAGCCGGTCATGAACGCCCCGGCCGGTACGCCGGCCGGCGGTGTGACGGCGACTCCGGTCACCGGGACGGTCACTCAGGCAGCCCCCGCGCCGGTTGAGAGTGCGGTTAAGACAGGGACGGCGACTCCCACCGGGAAAGAGGCTTAATTATGCTACAACCCAGCAGGATAAAATACCGCAAGGTGCAGAAAGGCAACTTTAAGGGCAAGGCCCACGCAGGTACGACCGTTGCCTTTGGTGATTTCGGGCTCCAGGCCCTGGAACTTATCTGGCTTACCGCCCGGCAGATTGAGGCGGCCAGACGCGCCATGACAAGACACGTCAAGCGTGGTGGGAAAATCTGGATACGGGTTTTCCCGGATAAGCCCATCACTAAGAAGCCGGCCGAGGTCCGCATGGGGAGCGGCAAAGGCGCCGTGGACCACTGGGTGGCCATGGTCAAGCCGGGAAGGATGCTCTTTGAGATGGGCGATGTCAATGAGGATGTGGCGAAAGAGGCCATGAGACTGGCGGCAAGCAAGCTGCCCATCAAGACGAAGTTCGTGAAGCGGGAAATTAAGGAAACACAAGAAGCGGCGGCCCGTCCGGCGGCTGAAGTAAAACAGGAGACGGCTTAAAGTGAAAACGAGTGAGATTCGTGCCCTCTCCGCAGAGGAAATGAAGAAACAGCTCGCTGATTCGGGAAAAGAACTGCTTGACCTTCACTTTAAGCTCGCCACCAAGCAGCTTGTGAACCACTGTGAGATACCGGCCGTCCGGCGGAAAATCGCCCGGATAAAGACGGTACTCCGTGAAAAAGAGCTGGGAATAAGGTAGAAACGATGGAGAATCAAAAGAAACAGAAGAGTATTGTCGGCGAGGTCGTGAGCCACAAGATGGATAAGACCGCGATTATCGCGGTTGAAAGCGTCAGCCACCACCCGCTTTACCATAAGACGATAAGACGCGTGGTAAAATATAAAGCCCACGACGAAAAGAACGAAGCCGGCATTGGCAACGTGGTGCGAATGATCGCAGTCCGCCCCCTCTCCAGGGAGAAGCGCTGGAAGATCGTCGAAATAATATCGAAGGGCGAAGTCGCTGAGGTCAAGCCTCAGGAAATCGCCTAGCTCTTTAGGTTAGGATAAAATACCATGATACAGCCATATACCAGACTTAAGGTAGCGGATAACACCGGGGCAAGACAGATTATGTGCGTGAACGTCCTGGGCGGCTCCGGGCGGCATATCGCCACCGTCGGCGATGTCATCGTTTGCTCGGTGAAGAAAGCCATCCCAGGGGCAACGGTGAAAAAAGGGGATGTCGTGCGCGCCGTGGTGGTACGCTGCGTGCAACCGTACCGGCGTTCTGACGGCTCCTACATCCGCTTCGACGAGAACGCCGCCGTCATCCTGTCGGACAGAAACAACCCGAAGGGGACGCGAATTTTCGGGCCGGTGGCGCGGGAACTCAGGGAGAAGCTGTTCACCAAGATAATCTCGCTCGCCCCCGAGGTTTTATAGACACCGTAAAAAATTGAAATGCGATGGGATTGACCATCGAATACACTGGCAATCTAAAATAGCAGCATAATAAGGTAAGATGCCGGATAACTTGAGGAAGATACAGGATGAAAATTAAAAAGAATGATACCGTGCTGGTGATTACCGGCCGGGACAGAGGGAAAAAGGGTAAGGTGCGCTCCGCCTATCCCGGGGAGAACCGTCTTATCGTTGAGGGGATAAACATGGTCAAGCGCCATACCAAGCCGGCCGGGGAACGAAGACCGGGCGGCATCGTGGAGAGGGAAGCGTCCATCTCCGCCGCCAGTGTGATGCTCTTCTGCAGCAAGTGCGACCACCCGGCACGGGTGGGGTTCCGCTTTTTGAACGATGGCAAGAAGGTTAGAATATGCCGTTCCTGTCAGGAGGTCATTGACTGACGAGGCTGCTTACTGCCAGTTGTAAGTCAGTCTGTTGCCGCTACGGCACGGTGATAGTAATTAGCACGGTAGAAGGTGGAAGATGCCAAGGTTAAAGGAAAGATACAGAAAAGAAGTTATACCCGCCATGATGAAGGACTTCGGGTACGGCAATGTCATGCAGGTGCCGCGTCTTACCAAGATTGTCGTCAATATCGGTATGGGTGAGGCGACGCAGAATGCCAAAGCGATGGAAGCGGCGGAACACGATATTGCCGCCATTTCGGGGCAGAAACCAATCATTACCCGCGCTAAGCGCTCCATCTCGGCGTTTAAAATCAGAGAGGGAATGCCCATCGGGCTCAAGGTTACCCTGCGCGGTGGCCGGATGTGGGATTTTTATGACCGGCTGGTCTCGATTGTTTTACCCCGCATCCGGGAATTCCAGGGGGTGCCGCGCGATGCCTTTGACGGTACGGGGAACTATTCCCTGGGATTTACCGAGCAGACGGCCTTCCCTGAGATTGAATACGATAAAATAGACAAGACCCGCGGCCTTGAGCTGTCCATTGTCACGACGGCCGGGAACGACGAGCACGCAAGGCGCCTTCTTGAGCTCCTCGGGATGCCGTTTGCAAGAGATTAAAATATCCATGTAACCAGTATGAAAGGAATAAGTAAAATAGAGGAGTCTTTCCTGGCTTCGTGTACACCGTATTTCTGAATAGCTTCTTAAGGATAAGGGTGAGATGGCAAAACTAGCGAAAGTCTTAAAATCACAAAGACCGGCGAAATTCGCGGTACAGCAGCATAGCCGCTGCCACCTCTGCGGGAGGCCGCGCGGCTATATCCGCAAGTTCGGGCTCTGCCGCATCTGTTTTAGGCGCTTGGCACTCATGGGGCAAATTCCCGGGGTCAAGAAGTCTAGCTGGTAGGCTAATAGTAGGCCAATGGCAATATTAAAATACAAATATCAAAAGAGAAAAATTAACTGTCATTGCGAGGAGCGGAGCGACGAAGCAATCTCCGAACAATGAGAATCTCCCTCTTTGGCAAAGGGGGATTAAGGGGGATTTGAGTACTTAATCCCTCTTATTCTCCCTTTAAGAAAGGGAGAGGTTAGAGCACGGATTGCTTCGCTTCGCTCACAATGACAATTAGAGATAAATAAAAGACTAAATTAGCTAAAGAAATAGATTTTTGACAGGGAGTTCGGAATGACAGTTTCAGACCCGGTGGCCGATATGCTGAATCGAATAAGGAATGCCCTCATGATGCACCACGACACTGTAATCCTGCCGGCATCCAGAATTAAACTCGCCATCGCCCGCGTGCTCAAGGAAGAGGGCTTCGTGAGCGACTTCCAGGTCATTAGGGGAAAAGTGGATAAGGAAATCAAGATTTCCCTGCGCTATCTCGATAAGAACCGCCCGGTCATTACCGGGCTTGAGCGCGTCAGCAAGCTGGGACTCAGGGTATACGTGCAGCGGAATGAAATCCCGCGGGTCTACGGCGGGCTGGGGATTGCTATCGTTTCCACGCCAAAAGGGGTCATGACCGGGACGGCGGCTTACCGTCAGGGTACCGGCGGCGAGCTCATTTGTTATGTCTGGTAGTTCATTCAGAGGGAGATTGATATGTCCAGAATCGGGCGTTTGCCCATAACCCTGCCACCGGGGGTTAAGGTGGATATTAAAGAGAACGAGGTCTCGGTTACCGGCCCCAGGGGGAAGCTGACCAGGACCTTCCATCTGGATATGAAGATTACACTTACGGACGGCAAGATTGTTGTTACCCGTCCTGATGACGAGCGGGAGCACCGGGCATTACATGGACTTACCCGCGCCCTTCTCGCCAACATGGTGGCCGGTGTTTCCGCGGGGTTTGAGAAAAACCTGGAGATGTCGGGGGTCGGCTACCGCGTGGAGAAATCGGGCAACAACATTGTCCTTCGGGCCGGCTTCTCGCACACGGTCGAGGTTACGCCCAAGTACGGGGTAACCCTCTCTATTGACGGCACGACCAAAATAAAGATCACCGGCGTGGATAAAGAAGCGGTCGGTGAGATGGCGGCCGAGATACGGGGCGTCCATCCGCCGGATGCCTATAAGGGCAAGGGTATCAGGTATGCCGGTGAGGTGGTCAAACTCAAGCCAGGCAAGACCGGCAAAGCGATAGGGAGCAAAGCGTAATGGCCAGTGTAATTACGAGAGATGCACGGATAAGAAGGCACGAGCGGGTTAGAAAAACCGTCGCCGGGACTATGGCGCGTCCACGCCTGGCAGTGTTCCGCAGCCTGAATAATATCTACGCTCAAATTATTGATGATACCAGGGGTGTGACCTTGGCGGCGGCCTCTACCCTGGATAAGGAAATAAAGAGCCAGACAGAAGGCAAAAAAAAGACTGATGCCTCAAAGCTCGTCGGGGCGCTCATCGCCAAAAGGTCTAAAGATGCCGGTATCGGTGAAGTTGTTTTTGACCGCGGTGGTAACCGCTATCACGGCCGGGTTAAAGCGCTGGCGGAGGCGGCCCGCGAAGGCGGACTTAAATTTTAAATGCTTCGCCTGATGAGCTTTCAGCCTTCAGCAGTCAGCAGGGAGATAATAATTAAAGCTGACAGCTAAAAGCTGATAGCTATTAGTTAAGGAATGAGCAATATTAAGAGAGTGTTTGGACGATGAAAGAACAGATTAGCAAGATTGATGCCACGGAATTAACTCTTAACGACAAGCTGGTATATATCAACCGCGTCGCTAAGGTGGTGAAGGGCGGTAAACGCCTCAGCTTTTCCGCTCTGGTGGTTACCGGTGATGGGGCCGGGCATGTCGGCATCGGCGTCGGCAAGTCGAACGAGGTGCCGACGGCCATCGCCAAGGCGAGCGCCGCCGCCCGGAAGGGGCTCATCGAGGTACCCAACGAGGGTAGTACCATTCCGCACGAGATTAAAGTGAAGTTCGGCGCCGCCGTGGTGTTCCTCAAGCCGGCCGGGCCCGGTACCGGGGTCATCGCCGGCGGGAGCGTCCGCTCGGTGCTTGAAGCGGCCGGTGTCAAAGATATCTTAACCAAATCCATGGGCAGCAATAACCGGGCGAATGTGGCCAAGGCGACCCTCATCGCCTTATCCCAGCTCAGGAATCCGCGGGTCGAGGTGGCGCGGCGGAAGTCATTTGCCGTCGGGAGCAGCGCCTCCGGAGCTTCCGGAGAGGAGAAGATAAGCGGTGGCTAAAATTCGCATCACCTGGATAAAAAGCGATATCGGTCACAAATTTGACCAGAAAGCGACCATTGAATCCTTGGGTTTTAAGCGGCTCAATGAGAGCATCGATAGGGAGGATTCGCCTTCCCTGCGCGGCATGATAAGCAAGGTAAAACACCTGGTAAAAGTGGAGATTGTAAACTAATGAGACAGGACGAACTTTCCCCGGCACCCGGCAGCCGAAAGAACCGCAAGCGCGTTGGGCGCGGCGACGGCAGCGGGCACGGCAGTTTCTCCGGAAGGGGCTGCAAGGGACAGAAGTCCCGTTCCGGTTTCACGAGACGCCCCGCCTTTGATGTCGGCGGCGTCATGCCGGCCCTCCTGCGCCTGCCGATGAAGCGCGGCTTCACCAATATTTTTAGAGTTGAATTTGAGCTCGTTAACCTCGGCGAGATCGATGCCTGTTTTCCCGCCGGAACCGAGGTTACCCCGGAGACGATGTTTGCGGCTGGCCTCACGGATTCCCCTGAGCGTCCGGTCAAGGTACTCTCGGATGGTAATCTAACCCATGCCCTCACCATCAAAGCGGCAAAATTCTCGGCGGCGGCGAAAGCCAAGATAGAAGCGGCCGGGGGCAAGGCAGAGGAGATATAAAGATGCGTTCACGGCAAGCAAGGCCGCGCCTGCTCCAGGCAATGCTCGATGCCTTTTCGCTGCCTGACCTCAGGCAGAAGCTCCTAATTACCTTTATTATCCTGGTAATTTTCCGTTTCGTGGCGCACGTGCCCGTAACGGGCGTCAACGTCAGTGCTTTAAGGCAGATGTTCCAGCAGAACGCTTTAATGGGTATGCTTGACCTCTTTTCGGGCGGCGGCCTCCGGAACTTCAGTGTCGCCGCCATCGGCATTTACCCGTACATCAACGCTTCAATCATCCTGCAGCTACTAACTCCGGTCATCCCGGCCTTAACCCGCCTGGCGGATGAGGGCGAGGCCGGCCGGAACAGGATAAACATCATTACGTATTGGGTTACCATACCCCTGGCCGCCCTCTCCGGCTACGGTACGCTGGTGCTGCTGCAGCGCGGCACGACGCCGGTCGTTGGTTATACGACCATTTTCCAGACGGTGACCATCGTGATTTCGCTTATCGCCGGGACGATGTTTGCCCTCTGGCTCGGCAATCTTATTACCGACTACGGCATCGGCAACGGTATTTCCATGCTGATTGCCGTCAATATCATCTCCGGTTACCCGGAGCTCGTGGGGCAGGGCATCCTGGCCGGGCAGCAGGGGCAGATATTCGGCATCATTTTCTACGTCGTCGTTTCACTGGCGACCATCGTTGCCATCATCGTCTTCACCGAGGCCTACCGGGCCATCCCGGTGCAGTATGCCAAGAGCGTTTTTAAGGGCGGGCGGATGTACCGGCAAAGCGGCGGCACCCGCATCCCGCTCCGCGTTGACACGGCGGGTATGATTCCGGTCATTTTCGCGTCATCCATGGTGCTCTTCCCGGGTGTAATTGCCAGCTACTTTGCGAATGCGGCGGGTGAAGAACCGAACCTGGCGAACTACATTGTGAAAATCTTCAGTCCTAATACGGCACTTCCCCTGGGGCTGGTGTACTGGGTGCTCCTGTTCCTGTTAACCATCGGTTTCTCGTTCTTTTATACCACCGTCATCATGGAGCAGCAGGACTTGCCCGGAACGCTGCAAAAGCAGGGCGGCTTCATCCCGGGCATCCGTCCCGGAAAGCATACGTCGGATTACCTCAACGCCGTTATCTACCGTATTACCTGGCTGGGGGCTTTTTACCTGGCGATTATCGCCATACTGCCGTTTCTTGTAAAACAGGCCACGCACATCGAATTTATGCAGCTCTCGAGCATGGGGCTCCTCATCTTGGTCGGCGTTATCCTGGATACGATGAAGCTGGTTGAATCGCAGCTACTCATGCGCCGTTACGAGGGCTTTATTAAGTAGAGTTAACCCGTGTATATAATATTTCTCGGCGCGCCCGGGGCTGGCAAAGGAACACAGGCGGCGTATCTTGCGGATAAGCTTAGACTGGCGCACGCGGCGACGGGTGACCTCTTTCGCAAGGTTGCCAGGGAGGGAACACCGCTGGGGGAGACGCTCAGCTCCTATATGGAGAAAGGGCTGCTTGTCCCCGATGAGATAACGATTAAGATGCTACTTGAACGCATCGCCGCGCCGGATGCGGCCGACGGGGTAATTTTTGATGGCTTCCCGCGGACGCTCGCTCAGGCGAAGGCGCTGGATGCGGCCCTTGCCGGAGAAGGAAAGAAGATAGATAGAGTTATCTACCTTGAGGTCTCGCCGGTCGAGCTTGCGGCGCGCATGACGGCACGCTGGGTTTGTCCGGTCTGCCAGGCACCTTACCATACGATAACTTCGCCGCCCAAGGTGGCAGGTAGATGCGACCGGTGCGGCGCCGAACTTGTCCAGCGGGCCGATGACGCCCCGGAAACGGTGAAAAAGCGCCTCCAGGTCTATTTTGCTGAGACAGCGCCGCTGGTTGGTTACTATAAGGCCCAGGGAAAGCTCGTGACGGTCAACGGTGAAGGAACAGTCGAAGAGGTGGAAAAGAGAATCGCCTCGACCCTGAGCCTTGTGAAATAAGATAAGACAGATTAAAGTGGGAATAATCATTAAGTCTGAGCGTGAAATAGCCATCATGCGTCAGGCGGGTAGAATTGTGGCGATAATTCTTGATATACTTGCTGATAAGATAAGACCGGGAATGAAAACAAGAGAACTGGACGCCATCGCCGCCCGCGAGGCAGCGGCGAGGGGGGCTGTGCCTTCTTTTAAGGGTTATATGGGGTATCCGGCCAGCCTTTGCGTGTCTATAGATGACGAAATCGTCCACGGCATTCCCGGGGAACGCATTATAAAAGAAGGAGATTTAGTTAAGCTCGACTTCGGTGTCATCTACCAGGGATACCAGGGCGATGCGGCGGTGACCGTCGCGGTGGGCGAGGTAAGCCCGCTCGCCAGAAAATTGATGGAGGCGACGAAAGGCGCCCTTTACGCTGGCATTATGAGCGCCAGAGACGGGGCGAGACTGGGTGATATCGGGGCGGCGGTCGAGGCATACGCCAAATCTTATGGTTTTTCGGTGGTACGGGAATACACCGGGCACGGTATCGGGCGGGCAATGCATGAAGAGCCGCAGATACCGAATTTCGGTGAGCCGGGGCAGGGCCCGCTCCTTAAAAAGGGAATGACGCTGGCCATAGAACCTATGGTTAACACCGGGGAGTGGCGTGCTCAGGTGGGGGTTGATGGCTGGGTCGTACATACGGCCGATGGCAGCCTGTCCGCCCACTACGAACATACAATTGCGGTTACGGAAGGTGAACCGGAGATACTTACGGTTAAGTGAAGAAGGGGGTCATACCAATTCGCGATGAAAGTGATTAGAACTACACATATAATAGAATTCTTAAGGGAGAAGGATATCGCCTAATTATTGGGCGAATTGGTATTATGCCTAAAAAGGAGTCTATTGAGGTTGAAGGAACGGTGGTCTCGGCGCTGCCCAACGCCATGTTCCGGGTAGCGTTACCCAATGGGCATTCCGTACTTGCTCACATATCTGGTAAGATGAGGATGCATTACATCAGGATTCTGCCGGGGGACCGGGTCTTAATCGAACTTTCCCCCTATGACCTTGCCCGCGGCCGGATTACCTACCGGTTCACGTAACGAATTAAAGTTATTGGAACGATATAGAGAATAAGCGAAGGTAATACTGTTAAGGGTTATCGATAATATTTGGAGGGAATTCTAAACAAGCTCACTTGTACTTGCTTGTACCTGTGGTACGAGCACAGGTGCAGTACTAGTGCAAGCAAAATACAAAATAAAATGACCAAGGTTGTCATAGCGAGGGCTTTAGCCCCCGTGGCAATCTCCGAATGGTAGCCAATCGATTAATCGGAGATTGCTTCGTCGCTCCGCTCCTCGCAATGACACAAAGGGCGGAGATTGCTTCGCTTCGCTTCGCTTGCACTCGTGCTGCAAGCACAAGCGCTCGCAATGACAGACGATACGCTTGAAATTTGGAGTTTGGTATTTAATCCGTTCATTTGATAATTAACGATACCGGTAAGTTTAGCATTGGCATAAACAGAGGGGAAACAGCATGAAAGTCAGGCCGTCAGTTAAAGTAAGATGCGAAAAGTGCCGCGTGGTGCGCCGGCACGGCGTAGTCCATATCATTTGCACCAATCCCAAGCACAAGCAGCGGCAGGGGTAGTCCGCCGGAGGCGGATGCCCTTGAAGGAGGTTTAGATGGCACGTATAGCAGGAGTTGATGTACCGGGAAACAAGCAGGCGTGGGTTTCGCTGCAGCATATCTACGGCATCGGCCCATCTAATTCCCGTAAGATTTTAGCCGAAGCGAGTATTGACCCGATGGCCAAGGTTGATAAGCTCGCTGATGCCGAAATCAACAAGCTCAGGGAAATCATCGCCCGTGACTATGTTGTTGAAGGTGACCTCCGCAAGGAAGTCAACCTCAATATCAAGCGCCTGATAGAGATAGGCAGCTATCGGGGAGTAAGACACCGCCGTAATCTGCCGGTAAGAGGTCAACGGACGCGTACCAACGCCCGGTCGAGGAGGGGTCCGCGGAAGACCGTGGCCGGTCGTGGACAGCGGCGCGGCGTCGGTAAGAAGTAAAAAACCGCGGTGATTTACCTTTGCGCTGGTTACGCGGTGTGGAGCCCCGTAATATGGGGCAACAGGAAGGCAGCCGTAGTTCAGATTTGAGATTGAGTTACTTATTTCAGGAGAGTAGAAATGGCAAAAACAAAACGGGCTGGTACCAGACGCCGGGAACGGAGGGTTATCCCGGTCGGCCGGGCATATATACAGGCTACATTCAATAACACAATCATAACCATAACCGACCCGCAGGGGAACGTTATCGGCACCGGTACATCCGGGGGCGCCGGCTTCAAGGGTTCCCGCAAAGGCACACCCTATGCCGCCCAGATGGCAGCGCGCGATGCCGCCCGGAAGGCGATGGAACAAGGCTTAAAGCAGATTGATGTGTACATCAAGGGGCCGGGCAGCGGCCGGGAAGCGGCCATCCGTTCGCTGCAGAGTTCCGGTCTATTTATTATTGGTATCAGGGACGTAACGCCCATTCCGCATAACGGTTGCCGTCCCCCCAAGAGAAGGCGGGTGTAGTAAAACATGGCAAGATATACTGGACCAAATTGCAGACTGTGCCGCCGCTCAGGCGACAAGTTATTCCTGAAGGGCGCCAAGTGTTTCAACAACTGCACGTTTGACAAGCGTTCCACCCCGCCGGGGCCCAAACCGACCCGAAGACGCCGAACGTCTGAGCGCGGCGAGCAGCTCCGGGATAAGCAGCGCGCCCGTTACATTTACGGCATTCTGGAGCGGCAGTTCCGGCGCACCTTTGGCTTGGCGGAGCGGGCCGGCGGCGTTACCGGTGATAACCTCATGGTTATTCTGGAACGGCGGATTGATAACGTTGTTTACCGGCTTGGCTTTGCCGACTCACGCTCTCAGGCAAGGCAGCTTGTCCGGCACGGCCATCTCCGTCTCAATAACCATACCGACGACATCCCGTCTTCGCTGGTGAAGGAAGGCGATACGATAAGTTTTAACGAGAGCAGCAAGAAAACCGAGTATTACAAAGGGCTTCTTGAGTCCATTAAGAGTAAAGCGGTTCCCAACTGGCTTTCACTGGAGCGGGAAACCCTTACGGGAAAGGTCTTATCTCTGCCAACACCTGATGAGGCTGAGGCTAAATTCTCAGGAAAGACGATTGTTGAGTATTATTCTCGCTAAAAACCAATCCACCGGAACACTGGAATAGTATTTTGGGGGAAAAAGACCAATGATTAAGGAAATGAATGTCCCCAGCTATTGTGGATTGGTTTAACCAGGTGTAAGGAGGAAGAACTTTGTCTCAGCTTGTAATTCCCAAAATTAGCAGTGTGGAGAGCCGGGGTAATTACGCCAGATTTGTGGCGGAGCCGCTTGAGCGTGGCTTTGGCGTTACTTTAGGTAATGCGCTACGCCGCATA
>Ga0315295_10001059_pt1 | contig 23516 bp, 25 predicted proteins | sample YL17G14_0_MG_FD_204453 | JGI IMG/M metagenome (GOLD analysis project Ga0315295, IMG submission 204453) | Sediment microbial communities from Yellowstone Lake, YNP, Wyoming, USA - YL17G14_0 | ecosystem: Environmental > Aquatic > Freshwater > Lake > Sediment | place: USA: Wyoming | collected...
GGGGGGTGATCTGGGATTCGTGAAAAAGGAGCTCTTGGGAAAGGAGTTCATTGAAGTGCTCTCCCAAATGAAAGTGGGAGAGATAAGCAGGCCTTTCTGGACCGAGCAGGGGCTGCACATTATAAATCTCGAAGACAAGTTGGATACATCGAATGCCGATGAATTGAGAGATATTGCAAGAAAGAAATTAATGGAAAAGAAGTTCAACGAAGAGTACAGGAACTGGATCAGAAGCCTCAGAGAAAAGGCATATGTGGAGGTGAGACTCTAACATGGAGAGAATAGGGCTTGGTATCCTCGCATCGGGTCGTGGTTCGAATTTCCAGGCGATCATCGATGAGATAGAGGCGGGGAGGATCCCTGCCTCTATAAAGCTCCTCATCGTGGACAACCCTGAGGCCTTTGCGGTCGAACGTGCAAGGAAGCATTCCATAGCACACCTCTATCTCAACCCCAGGGAATTTCCGACAAAGGACTCCTATTTTGTAAAAATTGCAGAAGAACTAAAGGCAAGGGGAGTGGAACTGGTGATTCTCGCAGGCTTCATGAGGATCGTGAGGAAACCTCTGATTGAGGCATTTCCGAATCGCATCATGAACGTCCATCCAGCCCTCTTACCCTCTTTCCCGGGCTTTCATGGACAGAAGCAGGCCGTGGAGTATGGTACCAGGATCAGCGGTTGCACGGTCCATTTCGTCGATGAGGGGATGGATACGGGGCCTGTGATTATTCAGGCAGCAGTTCCTGTGTTGCCTGATGATACTGAAAAGACCCTCTCAGATCGGATCCTGAAGCTTGAGCACAGGATCTTTCCTGAGGCGATACGCCTCTTCGCAGAAGGCAGGTTAAGGATCGAGGGGAGAATAGTAAAGATCGACAGACATAGACCGCCGGATGTATACATCGTGAACCCTCCCCTGAGGTAACAGAACTATGAGGATCACCGGAGGAACTGCAAAAGGGAGGAGGATAGGATTCAAGAGATCCTTTTCGCAAAAGGACGGGGCCGAGGAACTGCGCCCTACGTCATCGAAGGTGCGGGAGGCGGTATTCGATATTCTGCGCGACAGAATCAGGGGTTCTTCGTTCCTCGATCTCTATGCCGGCACCGGGGCAGTAGGCATCGAGGCATTGAGCCGGGGGGCGGTGAAGGCCGTTTTCGTGGAGTCAAGCAGAGTGAGAGCGAGGATAATCGATTCCCTTCTTTCACGATACGGGCTGGAGGGGCGTGCTGTGGTAGTGAGCGCAAGGGCAGAGGATTTCGTAAGGAATGGAACCCCGAATGGGTATGTCTCCGATATCATCTTTCTTGATCCCCCTTACGTCTCCGGTGAGTTTCAAAGAGTGCTCCCCCTCATCGGGGAGGGACACCTTCTCAATTCCGGCGGGATTGTGCTGGCAGAGCATTCTTCCAAAATGATTCTCCCCGAGGGTATGGGGATGCTGAAAAAGACAAGGCACTACAAGTACGGTGACACCGCACTCACCTTGTACAGAATGGAGGAATCATGAGGATAGCGATCTGTCCCGGAACCTTCGACCCTGTGACCAACGGGCATCTCGATATTATCCAAAGAGGGTTGAGGATCTTCGATGAAGTGATTGTTGCAGTTGCACCGAGCCAGAAAAAGGTACCCCTCTTCACCCTTGAGGAACGGCTATGGTTGATCAGGGAATCGGTGAAGGGCCTCAGGAATATAACGATAGAGTCCTTTAACGGATTGCTGGTAGACTACGTGAGGGCAAAGGGAGGGATGGCGATTATAAAAGGGCTCAGGGCGATTTCGGATTTTGAATTTGAACTCCAGATGGCGCTCATGAACAGGAAACTTGACATGCATGTCGAGACCGTCTTCATGATGCCCTCTGAGGAGTTCTCGTTCCTCACCTCCACAATCGTGAAGGAGGTAGCCTCCTTTGGGGGTTCTGTGAAAGGGCTGGTTCCCGTGGTTGTAGAGCAAGCCTTGAGAAAAAAAATCGGAATGAAAAGAGGGGGTGAAGAGGAGGCGTCATGGCAAGGGAAGCTCTGTTGATCATAGATATGCTGAATGACTTTGTCCTTGAGGGTGCACCGCTGGAGGTCCCGGAGACAAGAAGGGCAATATTAAACATACGCAGGGAAATAGACGCCGCGAGGAGAGAAGACAAGCCTGTGATCTATATCTGCGATACGCATACACCTGATGACAGAGAATTCTCGAAATTCGGGTGGCCCGCTCATGCGGTAAAGGGGACAAAGGGTGCAGAGGTAGTGGAGGACCTTAAACCGAGGCCTGAGGACATCATCATAGAAAAGACGACCTATTCAGGATTTTACCGGACAAATCTTGAAGAGACCCTGCAGGGACTCGGCGTTGAGAGCCTCAGACTCACTGGCTGCGTAACCCACATCTGCGTCATGTTTACCGCCTCTGATGCGGTGCTGAGGGACTATAAGGTAACCGTTGTAGGAGACAGTGTGGCGGGACTGGAAGAGGAAGACCACAACGCGGCCCTACGGATCATGAAGAACGTGATGGGGGTAAAGATAATCCTTTAACAAGATCGTGAAAAGGGGATAAGACAAGATGTCAGTCAAAAACCTTGATTCGTTATTCAAACCACGTGGGGTTGCGGTGATCGGGGCCGATGAGGATCCCAATTCCATAGGCTATTTCATCTTCAGGAACCTGATAGGGAAGGGGTTCAGGGGGGTGGTCTACCCTGTAACCCCTAAGCTCGAGGCCGTTCAGGGGGTAGAGGCATACAAAGGTATCATTCATATCAGGCAACCCATCGATTTGGCGATACTGGCGGTTCCTATCGACAATCTTCTTCAGCACCTTGAGGAGTGTGGTCAGAAGGACGTGAAGGGAGTGCTCATCCTCGCCCCGGACTTCGAGAACAGGGTAAAGGAGTATGCAGACCTGGAAGACTCGATCAGACAGCTTTCGCTTATTTACGGCTTCAGGGTGATGGGCCCGAACTCACTTGGATTCATAAGGCCCGGTCTTTCCCTCAATGCAAGCCTTTTCCCCAAAATGCCGCAGAAGGGAAATATCGCCTTTATCTCGCAGAGCGCCACTATCTCGGCTGCCCTCCTGGACATGGCCATGTCCAAGAACGTGGGATTCAGTTACTTCATTTCCCTCGGGACCTACCTTTCCCGTGCGACGAGGGTCGACATCTCCTTTTCAGACCTGATCGACTTTCTCGGGGTTGACCCTGAGACAAGGGCGATCGTGCTTTACATCCAGCATATCAATGACGGACGGAAGTTCATGACCGCTGTGAGGAGCTTTGCGAACAGCAAACCCATCATCGTCGCCAAGTCCGGCAAATTGGACTTCTGTGCACAGGGTCCCTTCATCTATTCATATTCCCTTGTGGGTGAAGACAAGGTCTATGACGCCGCATTCAAGAGGGCTGGCACCGTGAGGGTCGATGAAGTGCTCGACTTTTTCTACCTCATCGAAACCCTGTCGAAGCAGAGCCGTCCGAAGGGGAAGCGTCTTGCCATTATCTCTAACTTCCGCGGTCCATCGATGATAGCGATAGACACCCTGATGAAAATGGATGGTGAGCTCGTTGACCTCGGTGAAGACACCATGGAACTCCTCAGGAAGAAACTTCCCCCGCTCTACGAGCTCAAGAACCCGATAAGCCTCCACACCGATGCCTCGCCTGCAGATTATGAAGTGGCTGTGAAGGCCTGCATGAATGACAGGGGCGTCGACGGCATCCTTGTGATACATGTCCCCTTTTTTGGCGCCAAACCGAGGGAGATCGCAGAGGCAGTGATCTCTGCCGCAAAGTCGAATCCCTCTATACCCGTATTCACCGCATGGATGGGCGAGGAGCAGGTCACCTCCTCCAGGGATCTCCTCAACAACAAAGGGATCCCGACCTTCTACACCCCCGAGCAGGCCGTAAGGAGCTTTATGTATACCTACCACTACGACTACAACCTGAAGCTCCTCAGGGAGACCCCCGAGATGATCCTCAAGGACTTCTTCCCGGACATTGAAAAGGCCAGGGGTATCATCAAGAAGGCCTCCGATGAAGGGAGAATGGTCTTGTACATGGATGAAATGAAGGTAATCCTCGAGACTTACGGAATCCCTGTCATAGAGACCGTAAAGGTGGAGAGCGAGGAAGAGGCGGCTGAGGTGTCGGACAGGATCGGCTTTCCTGTGGTGCTGAAGATCGATTCCATCAAGATATTCCACAAGTTGGAAAAGGGCGGGGTCCATCTAAACCTGAAGGATCGGGAATCGGTGAGGGATGCCTACAGGAAGATCAGGGAGATAGCCTCTTCCCTGGGAGACCCGGAGGCACGCGTAGTGATACAACCGATGGTCACAAAGCACGGCTACGAACTGGTGATCGGTGCGAAAAAGGATCCTACCTTCGGGTCGGCGATCATTTTTGGCACCGGGGGGGAGGTCTTCGAGGCCATGGGAGACTACTCTGTAGAACTGCCCCCTCTCAACCAGACGCTTGCAAGGCATCTGATGAACAATACAAAGATATACAGGTATCTCAAGAAACTGGATGAGTTTAAATGGTCCCTGAGATTTCTCGAAGAGGTGTTGGTCCGATTTTCCCAGCTGATCATCGACTTCCCATCGATAAAGGAGATCGACGTCAATCCGTTCCACATCACGAGCAGGGAGGGTCTCGCCCTTGATGCAGGCATCCTCCTCGATGAAGAGATCCTGAAGGGCGAGAAGGTCTTCAAGGAAGAGCTCTGCCCCCCGCACCTCTCGATAATTCCTTACCCCTTCAAGTATGTGAAAGAATTCATACTGGGGGATGGAACACTCATTGTCATCCGGCCTATCCGTCCAGAGGACGAACCCCAAATCTATGAACTCTTTACCACTCTCACCGAGGAGACAATCATCCAGCGGTTCGGCCAGCGCCTTGGCGATATGCCCCATGAAAAGCTTGTCAGGTACTGCCAGATCGACTATGACAGGGAGCTGGCCTTTGTTGCGGTAATCAAGGAAGAGGGGCGGGAGAAGATCATCGGCGATGTGAGGGTCATCAAAATGCCTGACCTCGAAGTTGCGGAAATCGGTATTTTAGTGACCGACCCGTGGCAGAGCAGGGGGATCGGCACCCTCCTCTTGAGTTATTGCCTTGAAACTACTAAGGACTCGGGCGTGAAGGTCCTCTGGATGGAGATCCTCAAGGACAACTACAACATGCAGAAGTTTGCGAAGAGGTTCGGGTTCTGGCAGACATACGCTGACGAGCACATGGTGAAGGTGGTCAGGAATCTGTAACCTCAGACCTCCTGACATAGCTCTCTTTTTTTATGCAACATTTTCATCCCTTACTCGATATTCCAGGACAAGCTCGGTGCCAGGATATTTTGCCTCACATTCACTCAATTCTTGACAGAGGTGAGCGAGAGCCTTTTGGCCGGGTTGGCAGGTTAGGGAACGTTGATGACTTAGTTGAGTTAATGAGTAAGACTCGGCATAATAGTGCATGCCACGGCAAGCAAGACTTGATTTCCCAGCACATTGCACCACGTACTATGCAGAGGGATAGAGAAGAGGGATATTGTCTCTGATGACAAAGTGAGAGACGACTTTGTCGAGGCGTATGGGCGGCACTGCTCATAAAACAAGGACATCCGTTTATGCCTGGGCGCTCATAAGGAATCACGTCCACATATTACTTCTGAGCGCACTTAATGGCATATCTGATTTCATGAGGAAACCGCTGACGGGATATGCTATATCCTGCAATAGAAGGCATCACAGGCACGGTTATTTATTTCAGAATCGAACGATGTGGTATCCCGATGGCGATAGTGGCCCGTGAAACCGGAGTTACTGCCACAGCTATTTCAAAGCTGATGATGCGATGCTAAAGTTAACTAATTCATCACCGTTCCCCTATAAGCCTTAATTCGTGTGTATTTGCTGGCTATTGACTGGATCAAAACTTTGTGCTATTTTTTCTAACTGTCTAACAACTGGCCACGGTTCAAATGCCGCGTCTATGCGGGCGTGAGTCCAGTAATTAAAACACGTTATGTTCCCTTTGGAATTAGTCAAGCTCACAGCGTTGATGGAACGTACCAGCGGTAGCCCTGAAGTGAAGATAGGGCTTATCGACGGACCTGTTGTTATCCAACATGCTGATCTGGCGGGCGAACATCTCCGCGAGATTCCGGGAAATAACGGGGCCAGATGCACTCAGGCAAGTAGCACGGCATGCCTGCACGGGACCTTTGTAGCCGGAATCTTATCCGCAAAGCGGAATTCCCCCGCACCCGCTGTTTGTCCCGAATGTACACTCCTAATACGCCCCATTTTTACCGAGACGACCTCCGGGCGCGAACACATGCCCAGCGCAACGCCTCTGGAGCTTGCAGCGGCAATCATCGAGTGCATCAACGCAGGCGCACGAGTAATCAACTTGAGCCTTGGTCTTGCCCAACCTTCCACCAAAGGGGAACAGGCGTTGGAAGAAGCGCTCAATCACGCCGTTAGACATGGCGTGATCGTGGTTGCGGCGGCGGGCAATCAAGGCACTCTTGGAAGTTCTGCCATCACCCGTCACCCGTGGGTCATCCCGGTCGTGGCCTGTGACCTGCGTGGACGACCGATGAACGAATCGAATATAGGCTTTTCGATCGGCAGGCGGGGCTTAAGCGCACCCGGCGATGGCATTACCAGTCTGGGCATCGATGGACAATCGCTCACACTCGGAGGAACGAGCGTTGCCGTGCCCTTCGTGACCGGGGCGATTGCGCTGCTGTGGTCAGAATTTCCCACTACGACTGCGGCACAAATCAAGCGCGCCATTACCCAGGCATCCGCACAGCGGCGAGCCTCGGTGGTTCCGCCATTGCTGGATGCCGCAGCAGCCAACCAAAACCTGTTAATAACAAAAGCGAGGAGGTGAATAGCATGACAAAGGCAAGCGAAAGCAGCGATACCCCAGACCAGAGCGAAAACCAGCCTCACCGGGTGCGCCTGCCTGGATTTATCACCGACGAGGAAATTGGGCTTGGTGATGTGATTAAACGTGTGACCTCCTATTTTGGGATACAACCCTGCGGAGGCTGCGAACGCCGAGCTGCCGCGCTCAACCGCTGGATGGTTTTCACCCGTTGACATCAGAGGCGAGGAGATCACCTGAATTCGGATTCCCAGGTGAGTCAAGTGGTGTTACGGCTTATTACGAAAGGAGAAAAATATGAACGAACAAACTGAAGCGATGGAACAGCCGGAAAACCCACCGATTGTGGTGACTGACGTACCGACAAGCGTACGGTCTCCCGAAGTCGGCACAAATGCTGTGATCTCTCCGCAGTCGGGATGTGCAAGCTGTGGCGGACAAGGAGGAGGTACGGGCTTGAGTCCCGATGGGGCCGGGATGATGTCTTATGTCTATGCCATAGGCCGGGTCGAGGCGCGCTTTCCGAACCTTGCCGCGGAAAAGGAATTCGCCCAGGCGACTGGACGGACACAGACCGCCGGGAAAACCGATCAACAGGCCTTCCACGCCGTTCTATCCAAGCGCGAGAACCGCTACCTGGTGCGCCAACTGTGTTGGGTGTTGAGCATCCAGGGGCTGGAAACCTACCTGCTGCTGCCGCGCGATCCGGCGGACATCGATCTGTTGGTGGAAGCCATTCGTCCCGCCTCTAGTCCCAATGACATTGATGTCCTCATCGGTATGCGCGGTCCCATCGCCCCACCGACAATGTGCAATGGATTGATGGTGCCCATCATCGTATTCGACCAGATCTATTCTTTCGATCGGAATGCGCTCATTAAGGCCATCCCCAAGCCAGAGAAGATTGCTGCAAAGGAGTATGAGCCGGCAGCCAGCGAACTGTTTGACAGAATCATGCAACTGACGGACAACGCTGGCGCGACCGACGAGCACCGCGCCCTGAACTATCTTGCCATGCGCTATCCCGCCATCTATGCCAAGGCGGCGGAGCAATTTGCGCGGGACTGTTCGCTAACGGGTGTGGAAGTGCGCCCGTCACCCTTGAGCAGCACCCGTAAGATCGTCGATGTCGTCTTCGCTTATACCAACCGCAATACCGATTTTACGGAAAAGTTTTATGTGCGCGTCGATGTGACCGAGGAGTTCCCATTCCTGGTGACAAAGATGTCGCCCTATTATGACCGTGAAATAGGAGGTGTGAAATGAACATACCTGCGTTTACAGCACAAGCTTCGCTATATAGGACGAGTAATCGCTACCGCTCTTCCGGCGGTGATTTCGGCGGCTCAATATCGGCTCAATCAGTAGTCGCCGCGTACATCCCCGGGCCGGAGACCCAAAACAGGTGTAGTGGCTGTACAGACGTTTGCGTGGGGTTGAGAGATATTTGTTTAGCCAAGACGGCACTTGGGGTATTGCAAGGGTGCGCTGCGACCCTTGGTTTTGGTTGTGGGCCGTTCATCGCATTGGGAGTGCTCCAAACAGCGGGTTGCTACGCGCACTATGCGGAATGCTTTGGATACTGCCATATCCCAAACGTACCCGGTGTTTGGAAAAGCTCCTGCTGTCCTATTGTGTGCGGTATTCACACTCCTGGGATTGCAGGATCCGGGTGCTGTGATCCCGGTGAGGCCTGCGTAGGTTCGCACAATCCCAATACACGTGACGGCTGTTGTCCCGTCGGCCAAGAGTGTTATGGTAACTGCTGTGCCAAAGGAGAGTATTGTTTAGAAGGGGGCATCTGCAGTACGGAGCCCGGATACTTTCCCAATACCCCGCCTCCGCCTCCGCCAGTTAACAACTGTATTTTCGGAGGTGCGCAGTGCGGTACCAAGTGTTGCCCACCTGGCTTGCAGTGCTGTGGCCTTTTCAATGGGCAACCAGTTTGCAAGACGTCGTGCCTCGGCTAATATCGATGATGACTCTGATGTAGTGAAGTAGGTGTGTACAGCTTTATCGTGCCCACCGGTAAACGGTACCGTTGAACTAACGAGGAGATAAGTGAAATGAATATTCCAGGATTTAGTGCAGAGACATCGCTATACAGAACAAGTGGGCACTATCGCATGATCGGGAAATTCGGTCAAGTTGGCGCAACCATACACCCTACACTCTCGATAAATGACTTTGTTAAATCTTCACTTACCCTCACTGATCTGGTAGATAAATATTCACTTGGCGTTATTTATTTAGACAGACCAAGTCCGTTCCTTCGCTGCGGCGCTCTCGGGAAAGCCTGCTGCCACGCGCCCACGGCGTCGCAGAATGTCCCCGCCTTCGGCCCACTCGTGAGTTGCCAGCAAGGCTTGGGCTGCGACATCACGATCGGCAAATGCGTTTCATCCTGCGGCGGCACCGGCCAAGTGTGCTGCGACGGCCCGGAAACACGGGCACTGAAATGGACGGCGGACGGCAAGGTCTACTCGCCCAACTTCTGGAACATGCGAGAGATGTGCGAGGCAGGCGTGTGTGACAAGCAGACGCATCGCTGCATCACCTGCGGCACCCACGACGGTGGCCCTTGCTGTTCGTCGGATGCCGCTCAAGCCACCGCGCGCTGCTTCCGTGATGCGAAAACAGGCAATCGGCTCGTCTGCATTGATCGATGGGCGGGCGATACAGGTGGGATCTGCGTAGAGTGCGGTAAGTCGGGCCAGCCGAAGTGCTTGACCGCCGGTGAGGCACCCTGCGACGATGGCCTCGTGGAGCGTGACGGCATCTGCGTCCTCTGCGGCTGGGCGGGTCTGCCCACATGCGATCGCGGCGAGCCTTGTCGGGATGGGCGCTCGGTTCCAAACCGGTCATTCAGTGAGTGCCTCCCTGCGGGTGGTCCCAACCAGCCCTGCCGTCCGGATGGCGGCTGTGACTATCAGGGCCTCTTCTGCAACAGCGGGCGCATCTGCCAGCCCTGCGGCCACCCCGGACAGATTTGCTGCCCGCCGGGCAGGCTGCCGGGCAACGCGGCCTGCCAGCAACCGGGTGAGTGCCGCGACAACCGCTGCTTCGCTTGCGGCTACGACAACATGCCAGTCTGTACCATCGGCGACCCCTGCAAATGTCTATGCAAACCCGTGGATGGCTGGTGTCGGCCATGCGGGCATGACGGGCAGACCTGCTGCAGTCACCCTTGGTGGGCCTGTTACGATGGGGCGCACTGTGATGACGGCGTCTGCCGACGGCCGAGCGGAGGAGGTGGTGGCGGCAACGAATGGAAGACCTGCAGTGGCCAGCCATACACTTATTCCACGAAACAGTGGCCGGTCACGATCGAGGACGACAACGGTTGTGTCGGCTATGACAGCTTTGCCGCAAACAGCCCTGACGAGGCGCTCGGCTGCGCCCGCACCAAGCACGGCGCAGCCGCGGTGATAGACGCGCCGCTACAGTCGCACACCTTCGCGGTGACCTGCAGCTACACCGGCTGCAACCAGCGTACCTACAATGCACGGAACCACGCCCAAGCGAAGAGCTGCGCCGAGCACCAGGCCGGCGACTGCTCCGTTGAAGACGGCCCCTGTTAAGTGGGCAGCAAGCTTATATATGGACTCCGCCCTGTTTGCAAGGTGAGGATCGATGATGGCGTGTAAAGGAAGACTGCATGAATATATCCGGCCTGTTGGTCGAGTACGAATGCCCGGATTTATCATCGACGAGGAGATTGGGCTTGGTGATGTTTATTAAACGAGCGCCCTCCTATTTTGGGATACAAGCCTGCGGAGGCTGCGAACGCCGAGCTGCCGCGCTCAACCGCTGGATGGTTTTCACCCGGTGACATCAGAGGCGAGGAGATCACATGAATTCGGATTCTCAGGTGAGTTAAGTGATGTTAAGGCTTATTACGAAAGGAGAAAAATATGAACGAACAAACTGAAACGATGGAACAGCCGGAAAACCCACCGGTTACGGTGAATGACGTACCGACAAGCGTACGGTCTCCCGAAGTCCGCACAAGTGCTGTGATCTCTCCGCAGTCGGCAGGCGGAACCTGTGGTTGTGGAGGGGCTGCCGGTTTGAGCCCCAATTGTACCGGGATGATGTCTTATGTCTATGCCATCGGCAGGGTCGAAGCGCGCTTCCCGAACCTTGCAGCGGAAAAGGAATTTGCCCAGGCGACTGGGCGGACAGACACCGCTGGGAAAACCGATCAACAGACCTTCCACGCGGTTCTGTCCCAGCGCGAGAACCGCTATCTGGTGCGCCAACTATGTTGGGTGCTGAGCATCCAGGGACTGGAAACCTACCTACTGGTGCCGCGTGATCCTGTGGACATCGACCTGCTGGTGGAAGCCATCCGTCCCGCCCCCAGTCCCAACGATATCGATGTCGTCATCGGCCTGCGCGGTACTATCGCCCCTCCGGAAATGTGCAATGGACTAATGGTTCCCATCGTCGCATTCGACCAAATTTATTCCTTCGATCGCGGTGCACTCATTAAGGCCATCCCGAAACCGGAGAAAACCACGGCCGCTCAGTTCGGCCCGGCGGCCGAGGAACTGTTCGACAGGATCATGCAACTGACCGACAATGCCGGCGCGACCGACGAGCACCGTGCCTTGAACTACCTGGCCATGCGCTATCCGGCCATTTATGCCAGGGCCGCCGAGGAATTTGCGCATGACTTTTCACTGACCGGGGTAGAAGTGCGCCCTTCGCCCTTGAGCAGTACCCGTAAGATCGTTGATGTCATCTTCGCTTATACCAACCGCAACACCGACTTTACGGAAAAGTTTTCTGTGCGCGTTGATGTGACCGAGGAGTTCCCCTTCCTGGTCACGAAACTGTCGCAGTACTTCAACCGTTGAACCTAACCACCTGAAAGGAGATGTAACATGAACATGCCAGGATTTACTGCAGAGCAAGGTCTCAAGCAACATCAGGGTAGCTACTTGCAGCGTTCGACGGGCCAGCCTGTCGAAGGCGCGGGGGATGTTCGCCCTCAATTCATTCTTCGCTTGATTTGCGACGGGTTATCTGAGTCGTGTGTTATTGATGGTGATCTATCCTCTTGCCGGGCCTTTAGTCACTTGTGCACTATGATGTAGCTAACGGAGCCCGTGTAGGTTGGCGTAAGCTGTGCGAACCCCAACAAGTCAACACATGCCGAGTTATGTGGGGGTTCCTTTGTCACCCCAACCTACTGGCCTTCATAGCTATGCGTTATTCCGCCATCTATGCCAAGGCAGCCGAAGAATTCGCACGGGACTTTTCAGAGAGACGGAAGCTAGGGACAGCGACTGTTTAATTGGCAGCAATAATACAGATGATTCATCATTGAGGCGTGCGAGAATAGCCCGCGCTGTTGCAGTAGGGTTTCCCCATCATAGAACACAGCGTGGCAACTACCGTCAGAGAGTCTTCGAACACGATGAGGATTATCTTCAGTATCTGTAATTGCTGCAGTAGTACAGCAGGAGATATTCCCTTACGATATGGGCCTATTGTCTCATGAGCAATCATGTCCATTGTAGTGCGGTTCAGATGGAAGATGGCGCCTTGGTAAAGACCTTCACTACCCTTCATATGAGATATTCCCAGTGACTAATAAAATTGCGAGCATTGCTGCATGGGGCGGCCAATGAGGATAGAATACTCCTGAGCGCTCTATCATATACCGAGCAGAGGCAATGAGCGAAAGACGATCTTAGAACCCTCGGATGATTTAGAACTCTTCGCAGCATAGAGAAAAATACGTTTGTGAATTTATGAACCAGTATACTTAGCTTGATGGCCCGGCGGCTGATGACGTTGGCTACTGGAATAAAACAAGAGAATCTGATAGGCTTATGTCAGTGTGAATAACCACGAAATTACAAAACTGATAGCCGAACGCACCGCAAAAGCGGTCGCCCACTACTGGCAAACAAGGGCTGTCCAGCGGAAGAAACAGGAAACAGGGGGCAAAGCCGATCAAGGTCTCCGCAGTGCCGTCACTGGCGGTGCGCAGATGGACGGCTTCATTGACCTTTTCACGGAACTTGTCACACATGCCGGAATTCCTGGAAACTGCATTTTCAGAAAGAGGGCCGTTGAACTACCTGGTTTCTTCAGACCCACCAAAGAATGGGACCTTCTCGTTGTCCGTAAGAGGACATTGATAGCTGCTATCGAAGCCAAATCCCAGGTCGGTCCTTCCTTCGGCAACAATTTCAACAATCGTACCGAAGAGGCAATAGGCAGCGCCCTTGATTTATGGACGGCCTTTCGAGAAAAGGCATACCTTGACAGTCCACAACCGTTTCTCGGCTACTTCTTCATGCTTGAGGATTGTGAAGCATCCAACCGACACGTAGGCATACAAGAACCACATTTTAAGGTCTTCCCAGAGTTTGTCGGTGCCTCATACATGCGCCGTTATGAACTGTTCTGCCGGAAGGTTGTGTTAGAAAGACATTATACAGCTTCCGCATTCATCAACTCAACCAGTCTTGACGGCCTGAGAGGCGCCTACAAAACACCGGCGGATGATTTGTCCATGGAGCGATTTACAAAGATGCTGATTGCCCATGCGGCATCCTTCATATAAAACCATGTTGTCAACGACCCACAGACTGATTAATGGCGATGCACGAGATTTGTCCTTTTTGGGCGACGAGTCTGTGCACCTCGTCGTCACTTCACCACCATATTGGAATCTAAAACGCTATAACGAAAACCCTGACCAGATGGGGCATATTCAAGACTATGAAATCTTCCTGAGCGAACTGGAGAAGGTCTGGCGGCATGTGTTTCGTGTTCTTGTTCCAGGAGGCCGGCTAGTATGCGTGGTCGGTGATGTCTGTGTAGCCAGACGCGATTTTGGCCGTCATTTGGTCTTTCCCCTCCATGCAGATATCTGCGTGATCTGCCGGCGCATCGGCTTTGACAACCTAAATCCGATTATCTGGCACAAAATCGCCAATGCATCATATGAGGTGGCTAACGGGTCCAAATTTTTAGGCAAGCCCTATGAACCTAACGCTATCATTAAAAACGACATGGAATTCATTCTAATGCAGCGAAAACCCGGCGGATACCGGAAACCGTCGAATGTCCAGCGAGATGCCAGCCGGATTTCAAAAAACGAATTTGACAGTTGGTTCCAACAAATATGGAACATACCAGGGGTGTCAACAAAACACCATCCCGCCCCATTTCCTCTAGAACTAGCCTATCGGTTAGTGAGAATGTTTTCGTTTGTCGGGGACACCGTCCTAGATCCATTTTGCGGCTCTGGTACAACCATGATTGCAGCCTTTCGAACGAACCGTAATAGTGTTGGAGTGGAAATTGACCCTGATTACTGCCGGCTGGCAGTACGGAATTTGAAAGCGGAGACAACAAACCTTTTCTCAAAGGCTCAACTTCTCTTTGAGAAAGTTTCCATGGAGCGGCCTTGCATGGTAAAGGAAGATCAAGCCTTGTACGAAGTGAGGCCTGCAAGAAGAAAAGTAAAATAGGCCAATCGGGTAAGGGGCGGCGTTTAAAATAGACGGAATCTATGGACAGCTACCATTTAATTGGAAGCGATACTACAAATGATTTCTCATTGAGGCATTCCGAGAATAGCCCGATCTGTTACAGTAGGGTTTCCCCCTCATAGAACACAGCGTGGCAACTACCGTCAGAGGGTCTTCGAACACGATGAGGATTATCTTCAGTATCCGCAATGGCTGCAGTAGTACAGCAGGAGATATTCCCTTACGATATGGGCCTACTGTCTCATGAGCAATCATGTCCATTTTAGTGTATATGGATGTAGATGGGGTCTGCCCTTGATCATTGACAATTCCCTCTGCTGACTTCTGCGTGCTTACCCACCATGTCTCTACGAAGGGCGCTATAGAGAAGACATGAGCTGCTGCTGGCTTTGTGTCTCCCATAGGGACTCATATCCGCCCACAGCAGACGAATATGCCTGGTCATTGGTCAACCGGATAGACCTTCTCCGGATCACTCTCATGAACCTCCTCTCTCATGACGCGCAGATCTCCCCGGATAAGAACGTGAACTTTCCGTGCACAACCGCCGCATTTACCCAATCTCCTGAACCTACAGGCTTTGCCATGTGTAGCTGGCTCGCCCGGGGACTAAGCCTTGTATGCGGTTTCTGTTTTCTTCGGCTTTGCTCAGGACAGGCTCAGGCTCGCATGTATGCGCTCCGGCTTCCTTCAGACCCCTCCTCGCGGAGATGCCCTTGCCTTCGGCTCGTACTTTTGTTAGTATCCATTAATGAACACCTTAAGGTTCTCGTACAGGAGACTTCCTGACTGTGCGTTGCACGCAGACAGGTCACCCCAGAAGTTCACGCCCATGCCGGGCGTACACAAGGCAATCCACCGGACGCTCATTACTCGCGCCGGTGATCTTTACGTTAGAGGGCAAGAACGCTATGCAACCAGCGCAGCAGAGATGGAATGCTGAGGATTACGCAAAGAATTCTTCGGCACAACTACAGTGGGCGCAGGAGCTTATTTCAAAACTCGCCTTGCAGGGTTGCGAATCTGTGGTCGATATCGGATGCGGAGACGGGAAGATCAGCGCCCAAATTGCGCTAGTGTAGTGTCTCACAAACGACTGGTGTTATGAATAGCTCAAAAGGGATGTCATTCCCGCAAGCGAAGCGTGTCGGGAATCCTTCCGGAAAAGCCCAGAAAGATTCCGGACAAGCCGGAATGACAAAGTGAAGCTAATATAGAGCCTAATAATCACCTTTGATAACACCACTTGTTTAAGGGACACTACACTAGCTGCCAAGAACGGAAAGGTGCTCGGCATCGATCTATCTGAAGACATGGTTCGTCTTGCCTCAGAGCAGTTTCCTTCAGCGAAATATCCCAACCTGTCTTTCTTGCGTATGGACGCAACAGCCATTCGCCTTTCCGAGAGATTCGACATCGCATTCTCAAACGCCGCCCTTCACTGGGTAGAAAACCACATCGCAGTTCTTCGAGGCGTGCATGCCTGCCTCAAGTCCGGTGGCAAGATTCTGTTTCAAATGGGCGGCTGCGGAAACGCAACTGAAGTTTTCGGCGCCATTAAGAAGATTTTACAGCACCCTCGGTGGCAACGGTACTACGAAGATTTCACACCGCCCTACCACTTCTATGGACCGGAAGAATATGAAGCGTGGCTACTGGAGAGTTGTTTTCGCCCGGTACGTGTTGAGCTAGTGCCGAAAGATATGCAGCATCATGGGGCGAAGGGGCTTATGGGTTGGCTACGGACAACCTGGTTCCCCTATACAGACCGCTTGCCAGTTGAACTGCGCGACGCCTTTCTTACGGAAGTGGTCGAGGCTTATACGGCGGCACATCCGATTGACGCTCTCGGCAATACACACGTCAAAATGGTCCGTTTGGAGGTCGAGGCGTATGCCCTTCGGTCACTCCTCATCCGCACGGGTTAGCCTCCGAAAAGAATGGACATGAAAATAAACCCTATCGGGATCACACATTCGCCATACTCAACAAAAGAGGCGTGTCCTATTCAACCGATTTATTCGTCAGAAGCGGTCGGTCGCGTAGAGGTATTCGAAAAATATGAAGCCGGATTGAAGGATATCGAAACCTTCTCGCACATTTATCTGCTGTATCTATTTGACAGGGCGGGAGAGATAGAACTGGTACGCACAACATTCTTAGATGATGAACCACACGGAATTTATGCATCAAGACATCCGTGCAGACCAAACGGTATAGGAATGTCCATCGTGAAATTAATAAATCGCGAAAACAATATTCTTGTAGTAGAGGGCGTTGATATGTTGGACAAGACACCGCTTTTAGACATAAAGCCGTACATTCCGAAATACGATGTCATTGACTCTGCATCAGAGGGGTGGACTGCTGGGAAGAGGTGGCGTCCCAAACCTGGTGAAAGAGAATGATAAAAGATAGCGTCTAATCGGGTAAGGGATGGCGTTTAACCGTCCCTCCCTAGTCGAATAGCCCGGGGGAGTCTCACCCCCAGGCCCTCACAGATCCGGACGTGAGCCTCTCGACTCATACGGCTCTTCATGTCCGCCCCAACGGTGCGTGAGGCTTTCCACTGCGCTCAGCTCCTCCCGTATCGCACGGTTAGCCTAAATGCAATGTCGGACATGCTACCCCTTTCGCTCCATCTCCATTACAGCGACTTCATCACTACTACGAGGTAGTCCGCTCCTGTGTTCCACATCAGTACTTTCATCCTCGTGGGTCCTCCACTTGGATTTCTCCCGTATCATTGGAACGACAGGTTCCCATGTTCTCTACAAAAGCCTGCGATACGATCGCGCCACCTTTATGCCGGGGCACCGCCCAGGACAGGCTCAGGCTCGCACGTATGCACTCCGGCTTCCTTCAGACCCCTCCTATCGGAGACGCCCTTGCCTTCGGTTCTTACTTTTGTTAGTATCCATTACTATGAAAACCTCTTGGTTCTCATATAGGGGACGTCCTGCCTGTGCATACACTTATGCAGGCAGGTTGCGCGCAGGCAGGTCACCCCATAAGCTCACACCCGTGCCGGGCGTACAAAAGAGGATGCAGCAGACAAGTCCTTCAACAAGCAAGCTTGCCTCCGTTCCTGCTGCTGATCTACAGACCGTTCGCCAAAGGAAATGAAGATCGAATACACGCCAATCGGAATCATTCACTCGCCCTTCAAAGAGCCTGTTGGCATGCCGATTCAGCCGGCTGGAGCAGTCGGAGTGACGGGCACGGTCGAGGTGTTTGAGGATTTCCAGGCCGGGCTGAAGGACCTGGAGGGTTTCTCACACGTCATCCTGCTGTACCATTTCCATCGTAGCCAGGGGTTCAATCTCCATGTCGTCCCTTTCATGGATTCGCAGACACGTGGTCTATTTGCCACACGCGCGCCCCGGCGGCCGAACCCTATCGGAATATCAGTGGTCCGTCTCTGCAGGATCGAAAACGGGTTACTCCACGTCGAGAATGTGGACATTCTCGACGGCACGCCGCTTCTGGACGTCAAACCGTACGTGCCGGATTTCAATGCGCACACAGAGGTCAGGACCGGATGGCTGGAGGAAACCAGGAAGACTGTGGCGAAGCGGAAAGCAAACGACAGATTCAAATAGGAAGGAGAACAAAACCTTATGTGCCTTTATCCGCATTACATCGGTTCATTGAGGTCTACCGTGTAGCTGGTGGTGTCGTCGAGATAGAGCTGTTTCCCGATATGCCACATGGGTTTGCCTGTAAACCCGGGGCGCAATCGGACCGTGCCCTGGAAATCATGAAAGCCTTCATATTCCAACAGTTAACCTATGGAAGCTATGAGCATTAAAGAGTACCTTGTCGGTAGCTGGCGTGTGTTTCGAGCAGCATGGGGAACTTTCCTCCTCCTTGGGACTATGTACGTATTTTTATCTCAAGGGTTGAATGCGGCTTCAGAGATTGTAGGCTCCGTAATTTTGAGCGGCATTAGATTGTTTGCGCTGGCCTTCACAACTGTTGTCTTAACGGTAATGGCTCACAAAATTTCGGAGCGTGAAGTCATAGATATTGGAGAGAGCTTTACAGTAGCTTTAGGACTCTTTTGGCAATACATCGGGACGGCTATCTTGTATTTCATAGTTATAAGTGCTGGCTTTATTCTTTTTTTAATTCCAGGGATTATATGGAGCATCACTTATTTTTTCGGCCCCTATATTGTTGTTGCTGAAGGCATCGCCGGGAGGAAAGCACTTTCACGTAGTGCTGCCATCACAAAAGGCAACAAGATTCATATAATTCTCCATGAATTAATTTTCGTGTTGCTGTTCAGGCTCCTAACTCTGGTATTCGCAGCGTCACTTACCACCCTAGTCGGTATCGTCTTGGGCAAGCCATTCGTCGGATTTGGAGAGCCCAAACCTGAGTGGATAGAAGTCATCGAGCTGTTCGGTATTATTGCATGGGAAATTTTCTTCATTATTTTCAATGTACTGTTGCTGAAGAGGCTCTATAGGAAAATTGGATCACGACTTGACCTTCAGATATTCTCGACCACCCCAAGCTAAAGACAGCGTGACCTCTTGGGATAAAGATAGGGTACAATAGGATCATGGAAGCAAGGGATGCCCCGCTTGTCGAAAAGGTAAAGACCGTTCCGAAAAAACCGGGTGTCTACACCTTCAGAGACCAGAAGGAGCGGATCCTTTACATCGGCAAGGCGAGAAACCTGAAGACGAGGCTCAGGAGCTATTTCCAGAACATCTCTCACCTCGAACCGAGAAGGGCCGCAATGCTTCAGAGGGTGAAGGACTTCAGTTTCGTGATCACCGGCAATGAGCTTGAGGCCCTTGCCCTTGAAGCGAACCTCATCAAACAGCATAGACCGCGCTATAATATTATCCTCAGGGATGACAAGAACTATCCTTACCTCAAACTCACCATACACGAGGAATGGCCGAGGCTCGATGTCGTGAGGAGGATCACGAAGGACGGGTCGGTCTATTTCGGGCCTTATATCCCCGCCTCATCCATGTGGGAGACCCTCTCCTTCATACGTAGACACTTCAACATCAGGCCATGCCGTTACCAGCTTGATAGAACGAGGATCCCGTGCATCCAGCACCAGATGTCCAGGTGTCCGGGTCCCTGCGCAGGACTTGTGACGAGGGAGGATTACCTCAGGGCGGTGAAGGAGGTCGAGCAATTCCTCAAAGGGGAGAAGAAAGAACTGATAGAGGAACTCGAAAAGAGGATGTTCCGTTTCTCGGAGGAGCAGCGGTTCGAAGAGGCGATGAAGATAAGGGACAGGTTAGAGCCGCTCAGGAGGGCGTTCGAGTCGCAGAAGGTCGTTGCTCCGGAGCTCGGTGATACCGATGTCATAGGATACTCCCAGGAGGGTATTGATACGGTAGTCCAGATCTTTTTCATCAGGAACGGGATACTCATCGGGGCAAAGGAATTCTTTCTCAAGGAAGTGGAGTTTGTCCCGAAGGATGAACTCTTTGCGCACTTCGTCGAGCTCTTCTATACGAAGGAGATCATCCTTCCTGAAAAGATCCTCATCCAGGTCATGCCCGAAGGGGCGGGAAAACTGATGCGATGGCTGTCACAAAAAAAGGGGGAAAGGGTGATCATCTATCACCCCAGGGATGGGAAAGAGAGAGAGCTCATCGAGATGGCGTCTGAGAACGCGAGGATCAAACTCCGGTTCAAAAAAGGGAGTGCCGGACCTGATATACTGAAGGCATTGAAGGAGAGGATCGGTCTCAAAAGGCTCCCGGAATCGATTGGGGCCTTCGACGTTTCTACAATCTTCGGGAGCTTCTCCGTTGGTGCCTTCGTATGGTGGGAGCATGGGGAATTCAGAAAGGAGCTGTACCGCCATCTCAAGATCAGGGATGTTCCAGGGATAGACGACTATTCGATGATGAGGGAGATCGTGATCCGCACTTTCCGGAATCTCGGATCACACATCCCTGACCTCATCATGATCGACGGAGGGAAGGGTCACATCGATGTCGCGCTCAAGGCACTCTTCGAGGTGATCGGGGAGGAGTTGCAGGAGAGGGATGTGATCGGTATCGCAAAGAGGCCGGACAGAGTGATGACGGGGGAGGGCCGGAGTTACAATATTACTGACGGAGGGCCGGATGCCCTTCTCCTGAGGCGTATCCGTGACGAGGTCCACCGCTTCGCAATAAGTTACCACAGGAAGGTGAGGGGTAAGGGGCTCCTCGAATCGAAGATTGAGAAGATACGAGGTGTTGGGAAGAAGAGAAGGCTTGCCCTCCTCAGGCACTTCGGTTCCACCGATGCGATCAGGAAGGCCTCACCTGATGAGATAGCACTCGTTGAAGGGATGAACAGGAAGATCGCAGAGAGGGTACACGCTGCCCTCTTGCTCCACCATGGATAGGGAAAGACTCATCGCACAGGTAAAGCTGAACTGCGACATCTCCGACGCCGGGTACTGGGGGTATTATTCGATCTGTGGCCTGCTCTTGAGGTTGCGAGACCTTTACAGGAGCGAGCACTCGCTGATGCCATGGGATCCCATTGCCGAAAAGGAGATTGCGGAATGGATCTCAATGAAGGAGAGATCATGGGATGAACTGGCCGGCGTGAGTTTTCATCCCATCGAGATTGGGGGAACGGTCTATGATCCTTTCGAGGTGTATGAAATCAACAGGGTCCTCAAGGGATTCGGGCTCGTCTACGGTGGTGGCTTCGGGGCCTTCAGCAAGCCGACCTTTTTTCTCGCAAAGCTCCTCTCAGAGGGAGGAGTGGTGGACTACCATGTCTACCATGCGGGAAATGAACTTTGCAGGGACCTCTCTGCACCGGTTGCAATGCTCCAGGGCCGGTGCATATTCATGAGGGAAGACCAGATCCTCGAACTCATATGTGGGAAATTGTATGAGATCAAGGGGAAGAGATTCGGCGGGGCCCTCAAGGAGGCATTCGCTTTGTATGGTATCGGAGTTTCCGAGAGGCCTTCAGCAATGCTCCTTGAGAGACTCAAGGGCCTCTCTTCAGACCTTTCCGGGATCTTTCTTCTTCATGAGATAGGGGAGGCCTTCGAGGATGAACATTCCGATGCGTGGCGTGGTATCATCCACCATAACAAGGACAGATGGTCAGAGTTTTATCTAAGGGCAATCAAAGACCTCCTCGCGGACACCTCAGAGATGGGGCCGCTCCGTGCAATTTACGAAAAAAAGAGAAGGGGCTTGCTCAGCTTCTATGTTGCCTTCATGGATGGGATCAGAAAGGAACTCTTCCCCGAGATCCTCACAGCCTTCCAATACTTTTCTGAAAATGGAGACTGGTCCCTGATCGAGGAGGCGAGGAGAAGAGGATACCGAAAAGCAGCAGAATTGATGAGGGAAATCGTCTCTCTTGCAGCACAGGGAGATCATGCGATGATCAGGGGCTATCTGGAGAGAAGGAAGCAGTCTGGATGGAAGGCAAATTCTTTACTATCTGTAAGTTAATATTTAGGAGGTTCTTGCAAAAGTATATAAAACCCTTTTCTGTCATTCTGAGTGAAGCGAAGAATCTCATGTTGACAAGGTGTTACGAGACCCTTCACTTCGTTCAGGGTGACATCTTTAGAACTTTTGCAAGAGCCTCTTAGGAGAGATGTAAATGACAGGGAATATGGATGATGAGTCTCTCATGAACCGGACACTTGCGCTCGCCTCGAGGGCAAGGGGAAGGACGACCCCGAACCCGTTGGTTGGTGCAGTGATAGTCAAGGATGGAAGGATTATCGCTGAGGGTTACCACAGGAAACCCAATACGCCACATGCAGAGGCACTCGCACTACTGGATGCCGGAGAGGATGCACGGTCATCCACCCTGTATATAAATCTGGAGCCATGTTGCCATACTGAAAAGAGAACACCTCCCTGTTCGAGGGCGATCATCAAGGCAGGGATAAAAAGGGTGGTGGTGGCGATGGAGGACCCGAACCCGAAGGTATCGGGGAGGGGGATCAAGGAGATTGAAAGGGCAGGGGTTGAGATCAGCATAGGGGTACTTGAAGAGAAGGCAAAAAGGCTGAACGAGTCGTACATAAAGTACATCACCACCAAAAAACCCTTTGTTACTCTAAAGGTGGCGATGACCCTTGACGGGAAGATCGCTACGCCTGAGGGGCAGTCAAAATGGATCACGGGGAAGGAGGCGAGGTGTCTCGTACACCGTCTCAGGAATGGCAACGATGCAGTTCTGACGGCCATAGGCACTGTGAAGGCAGACGATCCTGAGCTTACTGCAAGGATCAGGGGTGGAAGAGATCCCTTGAGGGTAATCATCGACCCGCACCTCCGGATGCCATTAAATGCAAAGGTTCTCAAGGTGCCGCCGGAGACGATCATCGTGGCGAGGGAAAAAGAATCAGGTGATAAGATAAAATATCTCGAAAATACAGGAGTAAAGTTCATATTCTTTAAAGAAAAACTTGATCTATTTTGGCTTATGGAGCGCCTCGGGGAGATGGAGATTACCTCCGTCCTTGTAGAGGGCGGCTCTTCCCTGAATGCTCATGCACTCAATGAGGGGATCGTCGACAAGGTCATGTTTTTTATCGCCCCCAAGATTATAGGCGGCAGGGATTCTTACCCTCCTGTCGGCGGAAAGACCTTCAAGAAACTCGACGAGGCATACTCGTTGAGGGATATGAGGGTCAGAAGATTGGGTGATGACCTCCTTGTCGAAGGGTACCTGTAAAATCAGTTCAAAAACAGGCGAAATTAGAAGGAGGATTAATTATGAAGAAGAAAATTGCCATTGCCTGCCAGGGAGGAGGCAGTCAGACTGCATTCACTGCTGGCGTACTGAAGGCGTTCTTTGAACGCAATGTTCACAAAGAAAACCAGATTGTGAGTCTCAGCGGTACATCGGGAGGTGCGGTGTGCGCAACACTTTCGTGGTATTCCCTCATAAAGACATCAAAAGGGGATACCACACCTGTCGAACAGAGACTCTTGGATTTTTGGAGGGACAATTCCACACAGAACATATTTGAAAAGGGCTTCAATGATCTTCTTATTAATTATCTGGAGCTTGCAGATAAGGGATTGTTACCGAAATGGGAAATAGCTCCTGAATCCCCTGTCGCGAAGGCAATGT